>ENA-UONQ01002106-UONQ01002106.1-human-gut-metagenome-genome-assembly--contig:-CS26-NODE-2106-length-14614-cov-4.991208_pt1 | contig 14614 bp, 9 predicted proteins | sample MGYA00242460_ERZ724007 | MGnify/ENA metagenome assembly ERZ724007
AGTTGTTAATATCTCCTCAAAGGAAAGAACAAGAGCAGAAAGTTCAAATAGACAGAATAGAGAAAAATAAAGTAAAAAAAATGGTCATACAATGTTTAACCAAAGATATGAGCAAACTTGTATGGAGAAAAGATATTAGTTTAACCGGAGTCACTTACAAGACATATTACGAAAAAGAATATTTTGAATTTGCATACCATAATGGGGAAAAACAAAGATATAGCACATTATACAACGGATATAGGTTCTATTTTAGTATAGATGATGGAGAAAAAATAGCGGCTAATATAGATAAACTTTCCCCTATCAATATCAGTAGTTCACATATAGTGACATTAGATCAATCAAACATGAAAATCCGCCAGAAGCCAGTGCATAAATATGAAACAAATCATATGCAGTTAGGAAAATTTGCTAAAGCACATAAAATTAAGGCTGGGATTGCTGCAGAAATGCTTGATAAAGTTGAAAAGAGCTGTAGGTATTTTTCAAAGGGGCAGTGTAAAAAATATCCCAGAGAATGTTCAGCATTATATAATGATTGTGTTTTGAATATATATTTTACACAAAAAGTGGAAGAATATGTTAATCAACATAATTTAGAAAAACAGAAGGTCGAAAAAACAAATGTTAATAAGAAAGCAAATAATAAAGAAGATAATAAGGAATATGAGAGAAATGTTAACCTGGGCAATAAAATTGGAATTAAGGATTTTGTAGTAAGAACTAATGTGTTCCGCTGTATGCATAACAAACATCAAATTAAGAACATAGATGCTCAAGTCAAAATAGTTGATGCGAATGGTAAAAGTACAAATGTATCGGTATCAGCAGGTTATTGTTCACAGTGTAATACATATTTTCTTATGGAACCAGAGTATAGAAGGTTAAAACTAAAGGGAATGATATTATGCAGAATTACAGATGAAAAGACTTATAGAAAATATTCTTATACAGGAGAAATGAGGCTCGCACAGCAATCTATATTGATGCAATATGGCTACAATGTATCGCAGACAGAGGATCTTACAGCAACGCAGCGTCATAAAGTATTGGCTGTACTTATAGATTACGATATTTTGTCAAAGAGTGAAATAATAAGTTATTTAAGTTTTTTCGTAGAACAAAGAAGTAAAATGAAAACGAAAAATATGCAATTAGCAATAGCTAAGTGGGAAGAGGATATTTTGTTTGTGGAAATGTATAAGCAAGGGAAATACACAAAATATGGAGTAGGAGCAATAAGAATATAATAGAGGTATTAAATGGATTATGTGGAAATAAATGATAATGATGTTGTTATTTTTAAAAAGAAACACCCGTGTGGATCTGATTGTTGGAAGGTTATAAAAACAGGTATAGATATAAAAATTATGTGCGAAGGTTGTGGACGAGAAATTACTTTGCAAAGGAAAGAATTTTTTAAGCGCTTTAAAGAAAAATGTGAAAATATGGGCTTTTCCGATCAGGTGGATAAGTTAAATAGATATGTTAAGTACTACAAATGGGTAAAGAAAATATACTATACTAAAATCGTATATGAGTCAGATAATAATATAGAATTGCATGTGAAATATCATGCGAATTATTTATGGTTGGTCAAATATATCAGCTTACACAATATGATGCAAAAAGACTTCAAAAATCTATTGATAGATTGAAACCTGAGATAATTAGTGTTGTTGGATATGAACATATTTCTAATGGAGAAAATAAAGAGCCAAGAAATTTTATTAAATTGATATCCAAATATGAAATTGATGAAATAAGAGCCTTTGAGATAAAAAACGAAATAGAAAAATCATGTGAATACAATGATAACGGAATATGTAGAAGGCATCCGAGAAATTGTAACTTGTTATATGAGAATTGTATGTATTTTGATGAATATCAAATGTACTTAAAATATTACGGAAATCTATCGGAGATTAAGGCAATAGGCATTAAAGACTTTGTTGTAAAAATGAATGTTTTTAAGTGTATTAACAGCAATCACCATATAGAAGATGTCAATGCTATAGTTAATGTTATAGAAAAGAGTGGGAAGAGATGCTTTGAAGAAATTAAGGCAGGATATTGTAAAGAATGCAATGTATATTTTATAACAAATATAACATACGAAAAGATGAGATCAAAAGGTATAGTATTATGTAGAGTAACAAATGAAAAAAACTATAAAACCATATCAGGGAATTATTATAATAAAATGGCAGAAGAGTCAATTCTTATGCAATATGGCTATAATGTGTCAGAAAATGATAATCTTACCTCCGAACAAAGGCACAGAATACTTGCCTCTCTTATAGAATATGAAATAATGACCAGAGTTGAGATAGTGAATTATCTGAATTTGTTTATAAATCAAAGAAGGCATGTGGACAGTATGAAGACGGCAATAACTAAATGGAAAGAAGATATAGAATATATTGAAAAATATAATAGTGGGAAACATACAAAATATGTTTTTTTGATAGGAGATAGATACACTTAAGTAATATATAAGTTTATGAAATATCTGTAATATGATAAAATTGATTAAAAGTGCAAAAGCATTAAGAGAGGATTAAATATGAGCTATATTGATTCAAATGAACAGATGATACAAAAAATCAATGAGGTTCTCCAAAACAAGAAGGATGCAATAGTTAATATTGTTAATGATAAGCTGACAATATCAGTGTTTTCTTTGTTGGAAAAGAACCTGCAGAATGTGAAAGAAATTAATTTTGTTATTCGAGATGTGAAATTCCTGCCACATCAGTCAGAGATAGCTCACGAATTTGAGATTAATCCTACAGATGTACTGTTCAACGCTTATGATATTACAGAGAAAAACAAGTTACAGCATTTCTCCAAAGCTAGGAGCATGCATGATTTTATCGAGAAGCACGTCAATATTCGTAAGGTCAATGCAGGTATCCGTATAGGTGGAAATATCCTCATCATAGATGATGACTTTATGATTCAGGGTAGCTCATCGCTCGAAGTTTCAAAGAGAAGCAGCAGAGATGCTTTCAGTAATATTAACTTTGACACGATATTAAATGGTAGTGCTGATAAGGAGCAGATTCTGGGAGCTTTAGAAACTTTTAAGAAGATTTGGTTTAATGAGCAGGTGTCTGTAGATTACAAGGATGAATTGCTTGCAAGCTTACAATATGTATATAAGGAGCATGCACCAGAGTTCCTGTATTATTTTACATTGAACGAGTTGTTTGGCAATCAGCTTGATGCTGGGGTAGAGCGTTTTGAAAGAGACAGTGTCAGATTTAAAAAGACAGAGATTTGGAATGCATTATATGATTTTCAGAAAGATTGCGTTGTATCTGCAATTCGTAAGCTTAATACTTATGGTGGATGTATTATTTCAGAATCAGTAGGTCTTGGTAAGACATTTGAGGCTCTGGCGATTATAAAGTATTTTGAAATTGGAATGAACAGAGTCCTTGTACTAACTCCTGCAAAACTCTACGATAACTGGAATTCTTTCAGAGGAGATTATAAGGATTCATTTTTACATGAGACATTTAATTACAGAATTATGTTTCATACTGATTTGTCCAGATATAGCGGAATGTCAAGATCAGGACAAGATCTCAAAAAGTTTGACTGGGGATTATATGACCTTGTAGTTATTGACGAGTCACATAATTTCCGTAATAGAAATGACAGATATGATGATAACGACCAGCTGATAATGACCCGATATGCAAGATTAATGCAGGATGTTATTAAGCATGGAAATAATAATACAAAGGTGCTGATGCTGTCAGCTACTCCTGTAAATAACAGCTTGGTAGATTTGAAAAATCAGATAAGCATTATTACAAGAGATACAGATTCTGCGTTTGAAGAACAGGGTATCACGAGTGTTGAAAATCTTTTGCGTAGGACTTCAGCAAGTATCAATGCATGGGAAAAGATTCCACATCATCAAAAAGACCAGTTGTTGGATAGTCTGCCATCAGATTTCTATAAGTTGTTGGAACTTATGACGATATCACGAAGCAGAAAGCATATTACCAGTTATTATGGTGATAAGGGGGTAGGTCAGTTTCCAGAGAAAAACAAGCCAGATACATATAATAGTGATATTGATACAAAGAAGGAACTTTTACATTTTAGAGAGACCAATGAGTTTCTTGAAGCTTTGATTCTTAGTGTTTATACGCCTACAAGATACATCAAGGAAGAATACAAGAAGCTGTATATTGAAAAGTATTCCCTTAAAGGTAAGCATGGTGGAGACATGAACTTCGATACACAGGCGAATGGTATGATTATTCTTCATAGGTTCAATCTGTTTAAGCGTTTGGAAAGTTCTGTGTATTCCTTTGAAGAAACCCTCCGTAGACTGTTAGAAAGAATTGAGCGTACAGAACAATTATTGTTGAAAGGCAGCGGAAATGTATCTGAGGAAGATGCAGACTTTGATGACAATGATTCAGAGGATGTATATATTGAGGGAAAATACGAGATAGATGTCAAACATTTAAGAGTGGATGACTACTTGGAAGACTTAGCCAGCGATAAATACATTATTGCCGAGATTCATAAGAGTGCAAAGCGTATCCTTGATGAACAGAGAGACCAGAAGCTTCAAGACCTTATAGGTATTTTGGAAAGAAAGGTCAATGAAACTCCATACAATGATGGCAACCGCAAGGTTATTATATTTACAGCATTTGCGGATACAGCAGATTATTTGTATAGCAGTCTTTCAGAGCATATGAAGGACTTAGGGGTATATTCAGCTTGTGTCACAGGCAAGAGAGTTGTTACTAATAACAGGAATGTTGACAGTGATTTCAATTCAGTATTATGTGCATTTTCGCCAGTATCGAAGATGAAAAAAGAGATTCCAGCAGAAGAACAAATTGATTTATTGATTGGAACAGATTGTATTTCAGAAGGTCAGAACTTACAGGATTGCGACACTGTAATTAACTTTGATATTCAGTGGAACCCAGTATCTTTGATACAGAGATTTGGTCGTATTGACCGTATAGGAAGTAAGAATACAAATATTCAAATGATAAATTTCTTTCCTAACATAGAGTTGAATGAGTATCTTGGACTTGAAGCACGAGTCAAAGGAAAAATGACAACATTGAATTTGGTATCTACTGGTGATGAAGATGTGCTTACTCCTGAGATGAATGATTTCAACTTTAGAAAGCGTCAGCTTGAGCGACTGAAGGATGAAGTTATTGATATAGAGGATGCAAACGACAATATTTCGCTTACTGATTTGAATATGAATGAGTATTTGAATGAGTTGTCGGAATACATTCAAAATGTACCAGAGATTAAGAAAGTTCCAAAAGGTGTGTATTCTGTAACAGATGGAGATAATGCTGGGGTACTATTCTGCTTCAAGCATCGTAATGATGCCAATAAGCCTAAATCTGACAGCTCTTTGTATCCATATTATCTCATATATATGAGAAATAATGGAGAGGTACTCTTTGGAAATGGACAGGCTAGGGAAGTGGTAAAGCAGTTTCGTAAGCTATGCTATGGCAAGAGCAAACCTGTCATGGAACTATTCCAAAAATTTTTTGTACGCACCAATAATGCCAAGGATATGCAGTTCTATTCAGACCTGCTGAATAAAGCGATAAAATCAATCAAGGGCGAAGAGGAGTCAAAGGCTACTCAGCTTATGTTTGATTTTGGAGGATTCAATAATGCCTTTGCTGATGAAACTGCCGATGATTTTGAATTGATTTCATTCTTGGTAGTTGAATAAAAGGCATGAGTATTGGAGGTGATACTGTATGTTTGATTTACCAGATACATACAGGGTAGATGTAAAGGTGGCTTTAAAAGATTTTATCCCAAAGGATTTAAAGCCTAATGACAAAAAAAGAATAAAAGATGCAGTTAAGTCTGTAAGGCTTGATTACCAGATTGCGGGAGAAGAGATTCCATCCGTAACCAATGAAGAGTATCGTTGTCAGGTCATACAGTTTTATGATATTGAAGTGGCTAACATCAAGGATGCAAATTTCCTTGCATCCACTTATCAGAAGCTTATAAAACCTTTATGTGTGATTCATATGCATGACACAAAGGATGAGGTTTATTCAATGGCAGTAAAGCGACTCAGCCAAACAGACGATATGCAAATTGTGGTAGAACAGACATTGCTTACAGACAAATATATGCTAGGTATTCCAGATAGCAACAGGGATAGATTTATGGCATATATGAATTATTCCACAGTAAAGAATAAGATAGATAAAGTACAGCTTTACAAGGAATGGTTCTATAAGGCATATATGATTGTTAATGAGAAAGCATATATTCATACAGATAAATTGCTTGATGGCAATACTTGGTATGACTCCGACAGGACTGCCAGAATATGCCAGAAATATGTAGAGTTGGTAACATCCAGGGGTAAATTAAAAACGGCAGTTACTAATGCAGAGCGAATGAAAATCAATAAAGAAATTAAGACAGAAGTACAAGCACTTGATAGTGAAGGAATATAGGAGGAAACAGGCTATGGATAACAAGGTGCCACAGCAGATTAATGATATCGTTGGAGATAATGTAAAGAAACTGGCTCAGTTATTCCCATCTGCAGTAAAGGATGGAGAGGTTGATTTTGAAGCTTTAAAAGAAGAACTTGGACAGTATGAGGAAGTAGGAAGCGAAAAGTATGAGCTTACTTGGGCAGGAAAAAAGAATGCGAAAAAGATTGCTCAGGAAGATGTTATTGGAAGAACACTAAAATTCATTCCAGAGGATAGTAAGGATGCAGATACTACAGAGAATCTCTATATTGAAGGAGATAATTTGGAAGTGCTGAAATTAATTAGGCAGAATTATTATGGTGCTATTAAGATAATTTATATAGATCCACCATATAATACTGGGAATGATTTTATATATAATGATCATTTTGAGATGGATAAAGATGACTCAGACAAGGAAGAAGGGACTATGTCTGAAGAAGGTCAGCCATTAATGCTTAATTCTAAATCTTATAATAGATTTCATGCAAATTGGCTGAATATGCTTTATCCAAGATTAAAGATAGCAAAAGAGTTATTAAAAGAAGATGGGCTTATATTTATTAGTATTGATGATAATGAAGTCGAACAGTTGAAATGTATTTGCAATGAAATATATGGAGAAGAAAATTTTGTGGCAATGATTTGCGTCGAGACAAGTAATGGTGTATTTGGTTTAAAAGCTAAGCATGCTAAGACAACAATAGTAAAATCTAAGGATTATGTTGTTGTATATGCTAATAATGTAGAAAAAGTTTCATTTACACCATTGTATTCAAAGAGCAAAAAATATTTTGATACTCATTTTACATTTTATAAGAAAGAAAATTTTGAATGTCAGCTAAATGATTTTTTATCTTCAAATGAAACACTTAATAAATATGCCCAAATATTGGGTGTTTCTAATAATATAACTAATCTCAGTTTGATGATGGAGGTTTTCCCGGAGGTTAATGATTTTATAAAATCAGAGGCAAACAATATATACAGGATTAGGGATTATACATTAAAAATAGAAGATAATATTAAACTATCAAAAGATACAAAACAATTGATAAATGGAAATTATGTATTTTTAGGAAATAATAATAAACCAGTTTATCTATATCCATTTGCTCAATTAATTAATAAAACAGATGATTATAATTCAGAGATGTGTAGTAGCGTAATTGTAGGCGATTTATGGAAAGGGTTTAATGAAGACATGGGAAATGTTGGAAAGGAAGGAGAAATTAAATATGATAATGGAAAGAAACCAGTAAGGCTTGTAAAGAATATTTTGAAAATTATTGATGATAAAGAGGCTATTGTATTGGATTTCTTTTCTGGTTCTGCGACTACAGCGCACGCTGTTATGAAGTTGAATTCAGAAGATGGTGGTTCAAGAAAATATATATGTGTGCAACTAGAAGAAAATCTTGACGAAACATTGGAAAAAGTAAGTGGTGAAACCAAAAAGTCTTTGAAACAAATGATAGAAGTTCTTGATTTAATTAACAAGAGACATATATTGTCTGAGGTTGGTAAAGAAAGAATAAGGCGTTCGGGAGAAAAAATACAAGCGACTAATAATGCAAATATTGATATTGGTTTTAAAGTGTTCAGAACTGCTGATACCAATATCAAGTGGAATTCTCTTATGGATATGGGACAGGTAGATATGAAACAATTGGAGTATACACCAGACCTTGTTGATTTTATGCCAGATGCAAATGATGTAGATGTAGTCTATGAGTTAATGCTCCGTCAGCGTGATGTTGCACTATCAGAAACATTAGAGCAGTTATCTGATATTGGCAGTCGTACATATCTCTATGCAAGCAGTTATTTGGTATGCTTGGAAACACAGATTACCGAGGAGCTGGTTGGAAAACTTGCAGAGCTTGACCCATTACCAATCAAATTTATTTTCAGAGATTCAGCATTCAAGGATGACATTGCGCTTAAAGATGAGACATTCCGAAGATTGAAAGCTCTGATTGAAAAGAATGCTGGAACTAACAAGCCTACATATACAGTAGAATTTATTTAAGGAGGAATGGAATTATGGCAAAGCGTATTACATTCCAATTCGAGGATGACCTTGATTATCAGATGCAGGCAATTCATTCTACTGTAGAATTATTCAGAGGTTTGTCAAGACATGTAGATGGTATTTACAGACCTAATCGTATTCGCAAAGTGGGCGAGGGTGATCCTGTTAGAAATAATGACATTGTTGTTGGTAGCAGGCTATTGGAGAACTTACGAAAAGTACAGCTATCAAATGATTTATTTGCTGATAATGTTCTGGCTGATGGAAATAACTTTACGATTGAAATGGAGACAGGTACTGGTAAGACATATGTGTATCTTCGTACAATTCTTGAGTTGTATCAAGAGTATGGATTTCGTAAATTCATGATAGTAGTTCCATCTATCGCTATCCGTAAGGGGGTAGAGAAATCGATGGAGCAGTTAACTGACCATTTCAAGAGACTTTACAACATTGATATTGGCAAACACAGTTTTATATATGACAGTAATAATCCAAAGCAGATTAGTTCAAAGTTAGTAGAGAGCAATGATTTAAGTATCTGTGTTCTAAATATTCAGGCTTTCAATAAGGATACCAATAAAATTCGTAAGGAAGATGAGTATGGTCAGAACCTTTGGGAAGATATCAAATATATTAAGCCGATTGTAATTATTGACGAGCCACAAAAGATTGAAGGTACTGCAAAGAAAAAGTCAAAATCTTTAGTTGCTATTGAAGAATTAAAGCCACTTTTTACTTTGCGTTATTCTGCTACGCACAAGCAGTTATACAATCAGATTTATAAACTGGATTCCTATGCAGCATATCAGAAGGATTTAGTTAAAAAGATTGTTGTTAAGACAGTCTATGGGGTGATTCCAAAGGATTATCCATATGTCAGATATCTTGCATTTACTTCCGATTTGAAAGCAAAGATTGAGATATTTTCACAAGATCAAGGTGGAACAATCAGATTTAAAACTTTCAATGTAAGTGGCGGAGCATCTCTTGAAGAATTATCGGGTGGTTTATCTCAGTATAAGGATTATCGCATTGCAGAGGAACCTCATAAATTAAAGCCATTGTCAGTTGCTACTAAGGAAGGATTCTTTGGTCTGGAGCTTGGACACAGTAATCATGAGATAGAGAAGAATGAGGCTGTGCGAATTCAAATAAGATTAGCGATACAGAACCATTTTACAAAACAGCTCAACATTATTCGTTCAGGTAGGAAAATCAAGGCTTTGACATTATTCTTTATCGATGCGGTAGATAAGGTGCGTGATGATTCAGCTCCTGATGGAAGAGGCGAGTATCTGCGTATTTTTGATGAAGAGTACAAAAAGTATGTAACGACTCATACGCATGAGCTAGAAATGAATAAAGAATATTTTCCAGACTACATGAATGTACAGGCTGTAAGAGAGGGATATTTTGCCAGAGACAAGAAGAATAATGCAGTAGATGTTGAAGGCTGGGATTCATCTGTGGACGATAGCGATGTGAAACTCAAGGCAAAGTCACAAGAAGATATTGATAGAGGTATCAGTCTTATTCTTGAAAAGAAGGATGAACTGATTTCTTTTGAGGAGCCTCTTGCGTTTATTTTTTCACATTCTGCATTGAGAGAAGGATGGGATAATCCAAACGTGTTTACACTTTGTACGCTAAAAGCTGGCGGTTCTGATATTGCTAAAAAACAGGAGATTGGTCGAGGATTAAGATTGCCGGTTGACAACACAGGCAATCGTTGTATTGATCGTAGAATTAATGAATTGACTGTAATAGCAAATGATTATTATGACCATTTTGCATCTGCACTTCAGAAGGATTTCAATGATAATATGCATTTTGTCAAGGATGAGGTTACTGCTGATATTTTGATTGAAACATTAAAATCGGCAGGAATTCCAGAGGAGAAAATCAGTCCTAAACTGGTGGATACACTTAAGGAAGAACTGGTGTCTGTCGGAGTGATGAATACAGACAATGTGCTGAAGGGTTCTTCACAGCAGATAACAAAAACTCTGGATAATATGGTGTTTGTTGATGATACCTTGAATGAGCATGCACAACTGATTAAGCAACAGTTCAAGGAACTGATGGTTCAGAAAGGTACCAGAAAGATTGAGATTACAAATGGTGATAATGCTCCATATGATAATGGTGTTAGAGCCTATGTGACGCAAGGTGAGTTTGAAAAGATATATCTTGGACTTCGTAAGAATCTTATGCAGCGTTCTATTTATAAATTTAAGATTGACAAGGACAAGTTTATAGATGACTGTATTTTTCAGATTAATCAGTCTTTATTATTCAAGAAAGCAAAGAATGAATACAAGGTTGAAACGGGTAGAGCAAAATTTAATACATCGCAGATGTTTGTAATGGAAGAGTTACCTTATGGCGATAAGGAATTGGAAGTGGAAATTAGTTCTGACCAAAAATCTGATTTTGAAATTGCAAATTTTATAATGTATCATACAATGTTACCTAGACTTGCAATTTTCAAGATTTTGCAGGGAGTTACTAAACGAGAGTTGCTTAATAATCAGGATATTTTGGATGAAGTGACTCAGTTAATCAAAGGAATTCTTAATGATACAAAGGCTTCCAATATTACTTCTTATGAAGTGATAAACGGATATGAATTAGATGAGCGAAATATCTTTGAGCTTGATACCATTATAGAGGCAGATTTCGAGCAGGAATGGAGAGTATTCAAAGCAAAATCTGACAGAAGTTCTGCGATGAATGAATATTACAAGCTTGATAGTGAAGGTGAGTCAAAATTTGCCCATAAGCTGGAGAATAATGAGAATGTTTTACTTTTTACAAAGCTGAAAAAGGGTGGATTTGTAATAGATACACCATATGGTAATTACAGCCCTGACTGGGCGGTAGTATGTCGCAAGGAGGCTTTGAAAGACCCATCAATCGGAATATATTTCATCGTTGAAACAAAAGCAGGTAAGACATGGGCTGACCTGACTGATGTGGAAAAAAACAAGATTCATTGCGGAGAACTTCATTTTAAAGCAGTATCCGATGATACGAAGTTTGACTGGGTAAATGGATATGAGGACTTTGTAAATAAGTTTGGTGTTGCTGAGAGTAATTAAGGAGTGCATATGCTTGAAATACCAGATGATTTTGAAGTGAATCGAAATGTCATTAAGGAAAATAGTTCCTTTCAAGAGTTGAATACATTGCTAGAGGAAACAAGAAATTTCATGTATGAAATGGGTTTTTTAGCATATGGCAGAGATAACATAGTTTTACATCAAGTTGGAGTTATCAGTGGAAATCAGATTCTAGATTCTGTAAGTAGAACGGTAGAAAGTATTCGATATTGCTGTCTGAACGCTAATTTTGCGGATGCCTATTCTCTTTTGAGAAAATATAGGGATGATTCTTTTTATTATATTTATATGCTGGCAGTTGGAGATAAGACAGATTTTATGAAGTATGTTGAATTAAAAGACTTAGGTAAAGATGAAAGAAATATATATGATTGGATCAGAAATCAACAAAATGATGTTTACATTGGAGCTATTTTCAAAGCTATTGCATCATCAAGTGCAGGGGAAGCAATTAAAAAGTATAAGTTAAAAGATGCATTTGATAAGTTGGCATTAAAATTAAATAATTTTGTTCATTCTAATGGAAAAGCATATTACAATTTTTCATATCAAAGAATAGATATACATAGCAATATTACAAAATATTGCAAAGAGTTTGGAGAGGCAATTACATATATAACGATGTCATTTTTGATGGTATTAGTTTTGATAAGACCAGGACTAATTATGTCAGAAGATTACATTGATTATTTAGATTGTGGAGATACTCCGCCAGATGGTTCCCAATATTGGGTAGCATCATTTGTATCAGAGTATGTAAGTAGGCATAAAGGAATTTTGGATGATAAATTTGATGAATATTTGAGGAGTATAACAGGTATGCAGATATAAAGGAGATAAAGTATATGGCAGATTTTAAATATGAAATTGTTGAACATATTGGCACTCTTTCAGAGAGTGCCAAGGGGTGGACAAAAGAACTTAACAAGATTTCATGGAATGGTGGAGAACCTAAATATGATATTAGAGACTGGGCGCCGGGACATGAAAAAATGGGTAAGGGTGTAACGCTTTCAGAAGATGAAATTGATAAGTTGAAACAGCTTATATAGAGATTAAGATAGTCAATATAAGTGGGGGAAATATGAAGGTAGATAAAAGAATTTCAGGTTTAATATGTAAGTTAGAACATATAATGGGAAGTCAGACATATAATCCCAATTCGTATAATGGTTGGACTGGAGAAGAGGGATGTGCATATACATTTCCGGTGAGTTATTGTAAGAATGAGGATGACTATAAGAATAAAAAAATAACAAAGACACAGTTAGGGATTGATTATATTGAACCAGAGTGTATAAAAACAATGAAATATGTGTTTGGAGCCAATCATTTGTATGTAGGAGATGGTATTGTAGAGATATTAAATTATTTGGAAGAAACTTATAATTTAGATTTCAATGAGCTTGAAAATATAAGAATACGAGAAGGGAAAAGCAGATTAGAAATAATCAGAGAAAAATTAGAAAAAGGAAAATCTGTTCGAGTTAGAGAAAAGAAAATTAAAGTGGGCGTTGACATCCCATCGGGAGAGTATGAAATTACTTGTGAAAATGATCTAAAAGAGGACTATGTCTCATGTTTAGTAATGTACATATATAATGCAGATGACAGATTTATAAATGAGATTGTTACTATAGATGAGAAAGCACATGTAGTTTTGAAAGATGGATACTCAATTGATTCAAATCATTCATATGAAATTAAAAAGTCAGATGGGAGATAACAGAAAAGTATTTTAGATATAAAGGAGGTTTTTACATGGCTGAATTGAAGTGTCCTCATTGTGGACAGGCATTTACTGTAGACGATACAGAGTTAAGTTCAATTGTACAGCAGATAAGGGATAAGGAATTTGAAAAGGATCTTGAGAACCGTGTATCTGAGTTGAAAGAACATATGGTAAAGACTCATAAGATTGAGATGGAAGCTAAGGAGAGTGAAATTAAGCTTAAGAGTCAGGAAGCACATGAAAAAGAGATTCAGAAATTAAAGAGCCAGCTTGAAAAGGCAACTGATAAGGCTGCAAAGCTGCAGGCTCAGCTTAACAGTAGTGAGGATAAAAAGAAAATTGCCGTAATGGAGGCTGTCCAGAAAGTAGAAGAAGAAAAAAGGGACTTAGAGAGCCAGCTGACCCATGAAAAGGACAAAGGAAAACTTCTTTTGGAACAGAAAGATGAGCAGATAGCTTATTATAAGGATCTTAAAACGAAAATGTCCACCAAGATGGTTGGTGAGACTTTAGAGCAGCACTGTGAGATACAGTTTAACCAGTTAAGGGCTACGGCCTTTAGAAATGCTTATTTTGAAAAGGATAATGATGCCAAGAGTGGAAGTAAGGGTGATTACATATATCGTGAGACTGACGAAAACGGTGTTGAGCTTATATCCATTATGTTTGAGATGAAAAATGAAATGGATGAGACGGCAACTAAGCATAAGAACGAGGATTTTTATAAGGAGCTTGATAAGGACCGTAAGCAAAAGAACTGCGAGTATGCAGTACTTGTATCAATGTTGGAAAGTGACAACGAGTTGTTTAACGCCGGAATCGTTGATGTATCTTATAAATATGAAAAGATGTATGTTGTAAGACCGCAATGTTTTATACCTATTATAACTTTACTTAGAAATGCTGCCATGAATGCTATGGAATATAAGCAGGAACTGGCAGTGGTTAGAAACCAGAATATTGATATCTCAAATTTTGAAGAAAATCTTATGAATTTTAAGAATGACTTCAGCAGAAATTATGAGATAGCTCATTCTCATTTTGATAAGGCTGTAGATGAAATTGATAAGACAATCCAGCATCTTGAAAAGGTAAAGAAGGAGCTGTTAGGTTCTGATAATCAGTTAAGAATAGCCAATAATAAGGTGGATGAAGTAAGCATTAAGAAACTTACAAAAGGTAACATAACAATGCAGGA
>ENA-UONQ01002134-UONQ01002134.1-human-gut-metagenome-genome-assembly--contig:-CS26-NODE-2134-length-14380-cov-3.951204_pt1 | contig 14380 bp, 8 predicted proteins | sample MGYA00242460_ERZ724007 | MGnify/ENA metagenome assembly ERZ724007
GGCTGACCATCGATGATACCCATATCGACTATCCGGTCGTTCAGGGGAAGACGGATATGGATTATATCAATAAGAATGTCTATGGGGAATTCGCCCTGTCCGGTTCGATTTTTATGGACAGCCGGAACGCGGCGGATTTCTCAGACAGTTATTGTCTGCTCTACGGCCATCATATGGACAATGGGGCCATGTTTGGAGATGTGGTCGAGTTTGTAAATAAAGACTATTTTGACGACCACCGGACAGGGACCCTGTATCTCACAGACGGGAGTGTTTACGCGATTGAACTCTTTGCCTGTATGGAGATTGATGCTTTTGACAGCGTTGTCTATCAGCCGACTGCCCAGGAAGAGGGAAATGTCCAGCCACTCCTGGATTATATCCGGGAGGGAGCGGTCCAATACCGGGAACTTGGTGTGGCAAAGACGGATCAGATCATCGGTCTGTCGACCTGTGCAGAAGCTCAGACCAATGGCCGGGTCGTTGTCTTTGGTTGGATGAAGAGAGCAGAAAAGGTTCAGGAAGGAGGTGCCTGACATAACAATGAGATTAAAAATGAAACGGCTCCGTGGGTTTGTGTGCGTTTCGCTGATACTGGCTTTACTGGCTCTGCCGGGAATGGCTTTTGCGGAAGAACGTGGATGTACGGTGACTATACCGACATATGTGGAAGTTACCGGGACTTCCTCACTGACAGATGCGGAATTCGAAGTTGTGCTGGTTGGTCTGGATACGGAGGAGCCGATGCCGGAGAAGAGCAGCGGTACAGTGAAAGGTTCCGGTCAGGTGGTTTTGGGACCGATGACCTATACGGTGCCGGGAGATTATCATTATCGCATTTCTCAAAAGGTGGGAAATGCTGAGGGCTATACTTACGATACAGCCGTTTATACGGTCACTGTCCGCGTGGTGAACGGCAAGGACGACGGACTGAATGCCGAAGTATGGGCCGTTAAAGACGGAGGCTCCGACAAAGTGGAAGAAATTCTATTCAGCAATGCGTACAAAGCGCCGGAGGAACCGAAGAAGCCGGAAGAACCGAATAAACCGGCGGCACCGCAGACCGGCGATCAGACCCATGTGCGCCTGTTCGCAGCCTTGCTGGGGTTATCTGTTCTGGTGATGATTCTGAGCGGATTCAGACAGAGCAGAAAAGACCGGCGTTTTGATTAAAAATGGCGGGTGTCAAAGGATATTATGCAATCAGGACGAAACGGTTTGTTTTAAAAACTTCCTATGAGCCGTGGCTCTGGGTGACCTGGGAGCTTTACAATGAGCTTCTTCGTTTTTATTATCAATTGTTTTTGGAACATTCGGAACTTCGCAGCCTGGGGAAACAAAAACTGCTGCGGGCTCTGGAACAGCTCAGTATTGTAGGAAGAGATAAACGTCCTGTCGAACAGCCATTGCCCTTTAAAGGCGTCCCGTTGTATTTTCGAAGGGCTGCGATCAATGCGGCATTGGCAGCCGGAAAGAGCTATCTGGCCAGAGAAGGGCAGAAACAGCCGACGGAAGCCTTTGAAGCCGGGGTCACTTTATACAAAGGAACTTATAAAGATTTAGACAGTCATTCCATTCAGATAAAAGTGTGGAATGGTGAGAGATGGCTTTGGATTCGATGCCGACTTTCCGGAAATGTGATTAAGGAAGGTGACGTTTGCCTGTCACCCCGGATGGTATTTTGCGATGAGAGGATTGAGCTGCATGTTCCTGTTCGGCAGCCGGTGCCTGATGGCCGGACGTTGCGGGAACGTATGGAAAAGGATATGGATATATGCAGCGTCCAGTTTACCAATGGTGATGCCATTGGGGTCTGTTGTGTCGTAGATTGTCGGGGATGTCTGAGGACGGTGCGTTTTCTCAGAGGCGGAAGAGATTATGCGCACCGGTGCCGGAGAATTCAGGAGAAGATACGGATTTCTCAGGAGTCTGTCGGTAGAAGACGGGGCAGCAATGATAATAAGAAATACTGGAAGAAGCTAAAACAGATCAGTGACGATATGGCCCATCAGGTCAGTCGTCAGATTGTTGATTTCTGTGTGGAGACCGGAGCGGGAGTGATTGTCCTGCCAAAGTACAGTGAAACGTTTACAAAATATGTGATGGCGTCTGTGGGAAACTGGTCTCCGCTGCATCTGAATTATCAGATCCGCAGCCAGTTAAAATATAAAGCCTGGCAGTCGGGAATTCTCGTGTTGGAATCAGAGGTGTCTGACATCAAGCGGTATTGTGCGGCTTGCGGCGGCGTGGTGCACAGTCAGGGTGAACAATTTGTCTGCGAGAACGGGCACCGGGGAAATCGGCGTATCAACGCGGCAGTGAATCTGGGGAGAAAAACAAGGGAAAGTTTGAGTGAACATCTGTCCTGCAACAAGCAGAATGGCTGATACAGGACAGTGTTTTCATAAATAATAACAGGAAACTGTGAAAAGGGTTTTGCCCAGAGGGCAGGACCTTTCGGTTGGATGCCGCCGGGCAGCCCGTAAAGGGTTGTCAAAGAAATGTCCGGGAGAAGAACCGGGCAGATAGTATCCGAAGTTATATAAAAGTCATGCAGGCAGAACTGTTGGAGGTCCTTTGTGAGGGGCTTCCGTGCAGTTCTGCTTTTTTGCTTGCACAATCCCTGGAAACTGTTAAAATAAATATACACAGGAGGGATGTTTTGTGGGCAAAATGATGGTATATCACGGGAGTTATACAAAAATAGAAAAACCTAAAATTATTAAAGGCAGAAATACAAAAGATTTTGGTCCGGGGTTTTACTGTACGATAATCAGAGAACAGGCAGAGCGGTGGGCTCGAAGATACGATACGCCAAAAGTTAATGTTTATACAGTACGCATGGAGGAATCTTTAAACATTCTGGAATTTAAAGAGATGACGGAAGAGTGGCTGGATTTTATTATCAACTGCCGTCATGGCATTTCTCATATGACCAGATTTATAATTTTATCTCAGATTATATTGATGGAATTATTACGAGGGAACAGTTTTGGACTATGGCGAAATTTAAATATCCAACCCATCAAATTAATTTTTGTACAGAGGAGGCTCTCCGATGCGTGAATTACCATACTTGTGAGGAGGTTTTACAGTGATTGGACGAGAAAACAAGAAAGAAAACGATTTGTTTTTTACATGCAGCCTGATTGAATATATAGCGAGAAAAACAAAGAATCACCGTTGTACAGTGGTGAATGCATTGGGGAAAAAACGACTTCAGAAGATTTATGAGCTGGCGGATGTTTATCACAGTGATAACATTGATAGGGTGAGTGACGATTTTATTGAAGAGTCGGAAATCACAGAAGGAAATTTTGATAATGTAGGTGCTGCCAGATATGCCATACCTTCGCATTGGGATATAGGGAAAGTGTATAAACGCCTTGTTCTTGGGGCGGCCGAGGAAAAACAGATGGATATTGTCGATGCATTGATTGATGTATATAATTCATTTGTCTGCGAAAAGATTGATAACTATAACAGTAGTTTTTACTATGATAATCCACAAAATATTTTAAATGCGTATCTTACCGGAGAAATTGAATAATCATTTATGTGAGGCTGTATTATCGTCTCATTGCCATAAATAGCTATCGCCCATATTTTTGTCAAAGTATGGGCGGTTTTTGTATTCAATAGGAAATACTGAAGTTTCGGAAAAATCTGGAAGTTTATGATTGACAGAAAAAAGAGATTGTTTTATAATATTATGATGCAATTAGTATGGAGCCTTAGGCCTTCCGGTCTGGGGTTTTGATAGGCTTAAAGTAACTTTTTAACGGTTGTTTAAATATTTAAGGAGTGAAAAACCGTCAATGAACAGTATGAAGCGTATTAAGCCAGTGAAATCTGGCAGAGGCATTCGTATGAGCTACGCAAAGCAGCGAGAAGTTCTTGAGATGCCGAACCTCATTGAAGTACAGAAAAACTCTTATCAGTGGTTTCTGGATACCGGTTTGAAAGAAGTATTTGATGATATTTCCCCGATTGCGGATTACAGTGGCCATTTAAGTCTTGAATTTACAGATTTTACATTATGTAAGGATGATGTAAAATACAGCATTGACGAATGTAAAGAAAGAGATGCGACTTACGCAGCGCCTTTGAAGGTGAGAGTACGTCTCATCAATAAAGAAACGGATGAAATTAACGAGCATGAAATCTTCATGGGCGATCTGCCGTTAATGACGGAAACAGGAACCTTCGTGATCAATGGTGCTGAACGAGTTATCGTCAGCCAGTTGGTTCGTTCTCCAGGCATCTACTATGGCATCGGTCATGATAAGATTGGTAAGAAGCTTTATTCCTGCACAGTTATTCCGAACCGTGGCGCCTGGCTGGAATATGAAACGGATTCCAATGACGTATTCAGTGTTCGTGTTGACCGTACCCGTAAAGTACCGGTAACCGTTCTGATTCGTTCTCTTGGTATTGGTACAAACCAGGAAATCATCGATATGTTTGGTGAGGAACCAAAGATTCTTGCAAGTATTTCCAAAGATACATCCGACAATTATCAGGATGGTCTTCTGGAATTATATAAGAAGATTCGTCCGGGCGAGCCTTTGGCTGTAGAAAGTGCGGAGAGCCTTATCAATGCCATGTTCTTTGACCCGAGACGTTATGATCTGGCAAAGGTCGGACGTTATAAGTTCAATAAAAAACTGGCATTTAAGAATCGCATAAAAAATTGGCCGTTGGCAGAGGAAGTTGTTGATACAACGACCGGTGAAATCATTGCCGAGGCAGGTACTGTTGTGACAGAACAGCTGGCAAATGATATTCAGAATGCGGCTGTTCCGTATGTTTTCATTCAGACAGAAGAAAGAATTGTCAAAGTGCTGTCCAATATGATGGTTGATTTGGCAAGCTGGGTGGATGTGGATCCTGACGAAGTCGGCGTTACAGAAAAGGTTTACTATCCGCTGCTGAGCTCTATTCTTGAAGAGAATGAAGATATCGATGCGATTAAAGAGGCAATTCGCCGGAATCTGAGCGAACTAGTACCAATGCATATCACAAAGGAAGATATTTTTGCTTCCATTAACTATAATATTCATCTGGAATATGGCATCGGAAATGATGATGATATCGACCATTTGGGCAACCGTCGTATCCGTGCTGTCGGTGAGCTTTTGCAGAACCAGTACCGTATCGGTCTGTCCCGTATGGAACGTGTGGTTCGTGAACGTATGACAACTCAGGATTTGGAGGGCATTTCCCCACAGTCCCTGATCAACATCAAACCGGTGACTGCAGCTGTGAAAGAGTTCTTCGGAAGCTCCCAGTTGTCCCAGTTTATGGACCAGAATAACCCATTGTCCGAGTTGACACATAAGCGTCGTCTTTCCGCATTGGGACCAGGTGGTCTGTCCCGAGACAGAGCAGGTTTTGAAGTTCGAGACGTTCACTATTCCCATTATGGAAGAATGTGCCCGATTGAGACGCCTGAAGGTCCGAACATCGGTCTGATCAACTCCCTGGCATCCTATGCCCGGATTAATCAGTATGGCTTTATTGAAGCGCCGTATCGTGTCCTGGACAAGTCCGATCCGAAGAATCCTCGGGTAACGGATGAGGTTGTTTATCTGACAGCTGATGAAGAAGATAACTACACCGTAGCACAGGCCAATGAGCCGATTGACGCGGATGGATATTTTGTAAATAACGCTGTCTCCGGACGTTACCGTGAAGAAACTTCTCAGTTTGATAAATCTAAAGTAGATTTGATGGATGTTTCTCCTCGAATGGTATTCTCTGTGGCAACTTCTATGATCCCGTTCCTTCAGAACGATGATGCCAACCGTGCGCTGATGGGATCCAACATGCAGCGTCAGGCCGTGCCGTTGATGCTTACGGATTCATCCATTGTCGGTACAGGTATGGAACAGAAAGCGGCCGTAGACTCCGGTGTCTGTGTAATTGCTAAGCGCAGTGGCGTGGTTGAGCGTTCCGCAGCCAGCGAGGTTATCGTTAAGACGGATGATGGTCAGCGTGATGTTTATAAATTACAGAAATTTGTGGGCAGCAACCAGGGCGCCTGCTACAATCAGCGTCCGATCGTATTCAAGAATGAACGGGTAGAAGCCGGCGACGTTTTGGCTGACGGGCCATCCACTTCACAGGGTGAACTTGGCCTTGGCAAGAATCCATTGATTGGTTTCATGACCTGGGAAGGCTATAATTTCGAGGATGCTGTTCTCCTGAGCGAGCGCCTTGTGCAGGAAGATGTTTACACATCAATCCATATTGCTGAATATGAGGCGGAAGCCAGAGATACAAAACTGGGACCGGAAGAAATCACAAGAGATGTACCGGGTGTCGGTGATGATGCTCTGAAGAATCTGGATGAAAGAGGTATTATCCGTGTGGGTGCGGAGGTTCGTGCCGGAGATATCCTTGTCGGAAAGGTGACACCAAAGGGTGAAACTGAACTGACAGCTGAAGAACGTCTGCTGCGTGCTATTTTCGGTGAAAAGGCCAGAGAGGTTCGTGACACATCTCTGAAAGTGCCGCACGGTGATTATGGTATTATTATTGATGCCAAGGTATTTACAAGAGAAAACGGAGACGAGCTTCCGCCGGGAGTAAATGAATCCGTTCGTGTATATATTGCTCAGAAACGTAAGATTTCCGTTGGCGATAAGATGGCCGGCCGTCATGGTAACAAGGGTGTTGTTTCCCGTATTTTACCAGTTGAAGATATGCCGTTCCTGCCGAATGGCCGGCCGTTGGATATCGTGCTGAACCCACTGGGCGTACCTTCCCGTATGAATATCGGACAGGTCCTGGAGGTTCATCTTGGTCTTGCCGCCAAAGCTCTTGGCTTTAAGATTGAAACACCGGTATTTAATGGTGCGGATGAAGAGGATATTATGCAGACATTGGAAATGGCCAATGACTACGTAAACAAATCCTGGGAAGAGTTTACGGAAATCTGGAAAGACCGTATTTCCGAGGAAACTTACAATTACCTTGAAGAGCATATGGACTATCGTGAAGAGTGGAAAGGTGTTCCGATTGACCGTACCGGTAAAGTACGCCTTCGTGACGGACGTACCGGTGAAGAGTTTGACAGTCCGGTTACCGTAGGTTATATGCATTACCTGAAACTTCATCATCTGGTTGATGATAAGATCCATGCCCGTTCCACAGGTCCTTACTCCCTTGTTACGCAGCAGCCTCTGGGTGGTAAAGCCCAGTTCGGCGGACAGCGTTTCGGTGAAATGGAAGTTTGGGCGCTGGAAGCTTATGGCGCATCTTATACATTGCAGGAAATCCTGACCTTCAAGTCAGATGATGTGACTGGCCGTGTGAAGACTTATGAAGCTATTATCAAGGGCGAAAACATTACCGAGCCGGGTATTCCGGAATCCTTTAAGGTACTTCTTAAGGAACTTCAGTCTCTGGCTCTGGATGTTCGGGTGCTCCGTGATGATCAGACAGAGGTCGAAATCGGCGAAACTGTCGATTACACCGATGATGAAGAATATCGCAGTTATATGGACAGCCAGAGAAATTATGTCGGTTCCGATGAGTCCTTTGGCGATTATGGATATAGAGAACAAACCGTGGAGGGCGATGAAATTGTGGACGTTGACGTGAGCGACGACCCGGATGACAGTGAAGACTTTGACCTGTATGAAGAACCGGACATGGATTAAAGAAAGGAGTGTCGTGAATGCCTGAGATGAATAGTAGTGAAGCATATCAACCGATGACATTTGACGCCATTAAGATTGGTCTGGCTTCCCCTGAGAAAATCAGAAGCTGGTCCCATGGTGAAGTAAAAAAACCGGAGACCATTAACTATAGAACTTTAAAACCGGAAAAAGACGGCTTGTTCTGTGAGCGGATTTTTGGACCTCAGAAAGACTGGGAGTGCCATTGCGGTAAGTATAAGAAAATCCGTTACAAAGGCGTTGTCTGTGATCGATGCGGCGTTGAGGTAACAAAATCCAATGTTCGTAGAGAGCGTATGGGACATATCGAGCTGGCCGCTCCTGTGTCGCATATCTGGTATTTTAAAGGTATTCCGAGCCGTCTGGGCTTGATCCTTGATATGTCTCCTCGGAATCTGGAAAAAGTCCTTTATTTTGCATCTTACGTTGTTCTGGACAAAGGTTCCACAGATCTGCAGAATAAGCAGGTTCTTTCTGAAAAAGAATATCGGGATGCCTATGAAAAATTCGGTAATGCCTTCCGGGCCGGAATGGGTGCGGAATCCATAAAAGAACTGTTGGAAGGCATTGATCTGGAAAAAGAAGCAGATGAACTGAAAAAAGATCTGAAAAATTCCTCCGGTCAGAAGCGGGCGCGGATTATCAAACGTCTGGAAGTTGTTGAAGCATTCCGTACTTCCGGTAACCGTCCGGAGTGGATGATACTGACTGTGATTCCGGTCATCCCGCCGGATATCCGTCCAATGGTCCAGTTGGATGGCGGCCGTTTTGCAACGTCTGACCTGAACGACCTTTACCGTCGTATTATTAATAGAAATAACCGTCTGAAACGTCTCCTTGAACTGGGAGCGCCGGACATTATTGTACGTAATGAAAAACGTATGCTTCAGGAAGCTGTTGACGCTCTGATTGATAATGGACGCCGCGGCCGTCCCGTGACAGGACCTGGAAACCGTGCGCTGAAATCCCTTTCCGATATGCTGAAAGGTAAACAGGGCCGTTTCCGTCAGAACCTGCTCGGTAAGCGTGTTGACTATTCCGGACGTTCCGTTATCGTCGTAGGTCCTGAATTAAAGATTTATCAGAGCGGTCTGCCAAAGGAAATGGCCATTGAGCTGTTTAAACCGTTCGTAATGAAAGAACTGGTTGCCGGCGGACTGGCTCACAATATTAAGTCTGCCAAGAAGATGGTCGAACGTCTTCAGCCGGAAGTTTGGGACGTATTGGAAGATGTTATTAAAGAACATCCGGTTATGCTGAACCGCGCGCCTACACTGCATCGTCTGGGTATCCAGGCTTTTGAACCGGTGTTGGTTGAAGGTAAAGCCATCAAGCTGCATCCATTGGTATGTACCGCTTACAATGCCGATTTTGATGGTGACCAGATGGCCGTGCACGTACCATTGTTTGTGGAAGCCCAGGCAGAATGCCGCTTTATGCTGCTTTCTCCAAACAACCTGCTGAAACCGTCCGATGGCGCGCCGGTAGCCGTTCCTTCTCAGGATATGGTCCTTGGTATTTACTATCTGACGTTGGAAAAACCGGGAGACCCTGGCGAAGGCAAGTTCTTCCACAATGTGAATGAAGCGATCATGGCTTATGAGAATAAAGTCATTACCCTTCAGGCACGGATTAAAATTCGTAAAGAGGGTTATGTGAATGGCGAAAAGATAAGCCGTATTATCGAATCCACACTGGGACGGTTCATTTTCAATGAAATCATTCCTCAGGACCTGGGTTTTGTAAATCGTTCATTACCTGAAAATGATCTGGTTCCTGAAATTGATTTCCTTGTAGGGAAGAAACAGCTGAAACAGATCATCGATAAATGTATCAACACCCATGGTGCGACAAAGACTGCGGAAGTACTCGACCTGATCAAATCGACAGGTTACAAATATTCCACTGTCAGCGCCATCACCGTATCTGTATCTGATATGTCCGTACCGGGAGCTAAGAAACAGCTCATTGACGATGCAGAGAAGACGATTGAAAGGATTACCAAAAACTTCCGTCGTGGTTTTACTACTGAAGAAGAACGTTATAAAGCCGTTGTTGAGACCTGGAAACAGGCCGATGATAAGATTACGGATGCTCTGTTGTCGAATCTTGATAAATATAACAATATTTATATGATGGCGGATTCCGGCGCCCGTGGTTCTAACCAGCAGATCAAACAGCTGGCTGGTATGCGTGGTCTGATGGCCGACACATCCGGACGCACCATCGAATTGCCGATCAAATCCAACTTCCGTGAAGGTCTGGACGTACTGGAATACTTCATTTCCGCCCATGGAGCCCGTAAAGGTTTGTCCGACACAGCTCTTCGTACCGCCGACTCGGGTTACCTGACCCGCCGACTGGTTGATGTATCTCAGGATTTGATCATCCGTGAGACAGACTGCTGCGAAGGCACAGGCGAGATTCCGGGTATGTGGATCAATGCTTTCATGGATGGCAAGGAAGTCATTGAAAGTCTTGAAGACCGTATGACCGGCCGTTATGCGGCAGAGGATATCGTTGATCCTCAGACCGGCGAGGTTCTTGTCAAAGCCAATACGATGATCACGCCGAAACGTGCATCGATCGTGACAAAAGCGGGAATTGAAAAAGTTAAGATTCGTACGGTCCTCTCCTGCCGTTCTCACATTGGTGTGTGTGCAAAATGTTATGGCGCCAATATGGCTACCGGACAGGCCGTACAGGTTGGTGAAGCGGTGGGTATTATCGCTGCCCAGTCCATTGGTGAACCTGGTACTCAGCTGACCATGCGTACGTTCCATACCGGTGGTGTTGCTGGTGATGATATCACTCAGGGTCTTCCTCGTGTCGAGGAGCTTTTTGAGGCAAGAAAGCCGAAGGGTCTTGCGATCATTTCTGAATTTGCCGGAACGATCAGCATCAAGGACACGAAGAAAAAGCGTGAAGTTGTTGTTTCTAACAGTGAGACCGGAGAGACAAAGGCTTATCTTATCCCGTATGGTTCGAGAATTAAGGTTCTGGAGGGACAGGTCATTGAAGCCGGAGACGAACTGACAGAAGGTAGCGTGAACCCACATGATATTCTGAAGATCAAAGGCGTGCGCGCCGTTCAGGATTATATGATTCAGGAAGTTCAGCGTGTATATCGTCTCCAGGGTGTAGAAATCAACGATAAGCACGTCGAAGTCATCGTTCGTCAGATGCTGAAAAAGATTCGCATAGAAAACAGCGGAGATACAGAGTATCTTCCGGGAACGCTGGTTGACGTCCTTGATTTTGAAGAAATCAATGAAAATCTCATCGATCAGGGTAAGGAACCGGCTGAGGGAAGTCAGGTTATGCTTGGTATTACCAAAGCATCTCTGGCAACAAACTCCTTCTTGTCTGCCGCATCCTTCCAGGAGACAACCAAGGTTTTGACCGATGCTGCAATTAAGGGAAAAGTTGACCCGTTGATCGGTCTGAAGGAAAATGTTCTTATTGGTAAACTGATTCCGGCCGGTACCGGTATGCGCCGTTATCGGGCAACACGCTTGAATACAGATATCTATATGGATATGGATGTTGTATTGGATGAGAGTGAAGAAGAAGATGTGATAGGTGAAGAAGTCGCAGAATATACAGATGTTCAGCCGGAAGAGATAAATTCTGATGAAGAATCTGTCATCGGTGTTGTTGAAGAGTAGGCAACTATATAAAAGTATGGTAGGAATCCACAGTTCATTTAGAATTGTGGGTTCCTTTTATGTTTATGAGAGAAAAAAATGGGAAAACTTTTAGTAAAAGCAATTGACAAGGGAAAAAATAGTTGATATACTCAGTTAGTGTGCGTAAATGGACATCTTTGTTTATTTGCGCAAAAAACGTAAAAATTTACGGTAACCGATTTAATTTACGCAGGAGGTGAAAATAATGCCAACATTTAACCAGTTAGTAAGAAAAGGAAGACAGACTGTAGAGAAAAAATCCACAGCACCAGCACTTCAGAAAGGTTATAACTCCCTTCACAAAAAGCCGACAGATCAGTCAGCTCCACAGAAACGAGGAGTTTGTACAGCAGTGAAGACAGCGACTCCTAAGAAACCTAACTCAGCTCTTAGAAAAATCGCCAGAGTTCGTCTCTCCAACGGTATCGAAGTAACAAGTTATATTCCAGGCGAAGGCCACAACCTTCAGGAGCATAGCGTTGTGCTTATCCGTGGCGGTAGAGTAAAAGACTTACCAGGTACAAGATATCACATTATCCGTGGTACATTGGATACAGCTGGTGTCGCTAAGAGAAGACAGGCCCGTTCCAAATATGGAGCTAAGAGACCAAAGGACGCTAAATAATACTGTTTTCAAACCAAATACTATTGCGGCGAATGTAGCATTATTTTACCAGGCAGTGAAGGTTGCAGGTTTATATAAACGCGATTCGGCGCGAACACGTAGGGAAACGTGAGTACCTATGAATTAAATAGCCGGACGGAATTCCGGCCGGTAATATTAAGGAGGGAAGTAACGTGCCAAGAAAAGGACATATTGCAAAAAGAGACGTATTAGCAGATCCTATTTACAACAACAAGGTTGTAACTAAGCTTATCAACAACGTTATGTTAGATGGTAAGAAGGGTGTTGCTCAGAAGATCGTATACGGTGCATTTGACAGAGTGGCAGAGAAAACAGGCAAAGATGCCGTTGAAGTTTTCGAAGAAGCTATGAATAATGTAATGCCTGTATTGGAAGTAAAAGCTCGTCGTATCGGTGGTGCAACATATCAGGTACCAATCGAAGTAAGAGCTGACAGAAGACAAGCATTAGCGCTGAGATGGTTAACTCTTTATTCTCGTAAGAGAGGCGAGAAGACCATGGAAGAAAGACTCGCTAATGAAATTATGGATGCAGCAAACAACACAGGTGCATCTGTTAAGAAGAAAGAAGACATGCACAAGATGGCAGAAGCAAACAAGGCATTTGCTCACTACAGATGGTAAGCAGAACCTTGCTGCCTGACTTATTTTTAAGGAGGAATTATCCTTGGCTGGAAGAGAATATCCATTAGAGAGAACCAGAAACATTGGTATTATGGTGATACTCACGAAGGTACTGCAACCATGGACTGGATGGAGCAGGAACAGGAACGAGGTATTACAATTACATCAGCCGCCACAACATGTCACTGGACACTCCAGGAACAGAACAAACCGAAGCCGGGTGCGGAAGAAAACCGTATCAATATTATTGATACCCCTGGACATGTTGACTTTACAGTAGAGGTTGAACGTTCTTTGCGTGTGCTCGACGGTGCTGTCGGTGTATTTTGTGCAAAGGGCGGTGTTGAGCCTCAGTCAGAAAACGTATGGCGTCAGGCTGATACCTACAATGTACCCCGTATGGCATTCATTAATAAGATGGATATCATCGGTGCAAACTTCTATGGTGCAGTTGATCAGATTAAAACCCGCCTGGGTAAAAATGCCATCTGTATCCAGCTGCCAATTGGTAAAGAAGATGAATTCAAAGGAATCATTGACTTATTTGAAATGAAAGCATACATCTATAATGATGAGAAGGGTGACGATATTTCAATTGTCGATATCCCTGAAGATATGCAGGATGAAGCTGAGCTTTATCGTACAGAATTAGTAGAAAAAATCTGCGAGCTGGACGATGATTTAATGTTAGCTTATCTTGAAGGCGAAGAACCATCTGTTGATGAGATGAAAGCTGTTTTAAGAAAAGCAACATGTAATTGCGAAGCGGTTCCGGTATGCTGTGGTACAGCATATAGAAATAAAGGTGTTCAGAAACTTCTGGATGCTGTTGTTGAGTTCATGCCGTCTCCATTAGACGTTCCGCCTATTCAGGGTGTTGATGAAGATGGTAATGAAACGGTTCGTCATTCCTCTGATGATGAACCATTTTCAGCGCTGGTATTCAAGATCATGGCAGACCCATTTGTAGGTAAACTGGCATTCTTCCGTGTTTATTCCGGTACCATGAACTCCGGTTCCTATGTATTAAATGCGACAAAGGGCAAAAAAGAACGTGTTGGACGTATCCTTCAGATGCATGCCAACAAGAGACAGGAGCTTGATAAAGTTTATTCCGGTGATATCGCTGCTGCTGTAGGTTTTAAAGTATCGGCAACAGGTGATACCATCTGTGATGAACAGCATCCGGTAATCCTTGAGTCCATGGAATTCCCTGAACCGGTTATCGAGCTTGCTATTGAGCCGAAGACAAAAGCTGGTCAGGGCAAGATGGGTGAGGCTTTGGCTAAGCTTGCTGAAGAAGACCCGACTTTCCGTGCACATACGGATCAGGAAACAGGCCAGACGATCATTGCTGGTATGGGTGAGCTTCATTTGGAGATCATCGTAGACAGACTTTTACGTGAATTCAAAGTTGAGGCCAATGTAGGCGCCCCTCAGGTTGCTTACAAAGAGACCTTTACGAAACCTGTTGATGTTGACAGCAAGTATGCAAAACAGTCCGGTGGCCGTGGACAGTATGGTCATTGTAAAGTTAAATTCGAGCCAATGGATCCAAATGCTGAAGAAACATTCAAATTTGAGTCTACTGTTGTCGGCGGCTCTATTCCTAAGGAATATATTCCAGCAGTTGGCGAAGGTATCGAAGAAGCATCCAAAGCCGGTATCCTTGGCGGATTCCCTGTGTTGGGCGTTCATGCAACCGTATATGATGGTTCTTATCATGAAGTCGATTCT
>ENA-UONQ01002136-UONQ01002136.1-human-gut-metagenome-genome-assembly--contig:-CS26-NODE-2136-length-14376-cov-5.007891_pt1 | contig 14376 bp, 14 predicted proteins | sample MGYA00242460_ERZ724007 | MGnify/ENA metagenome assembly ERZ724007
TTGGAATACTATAAATAGTGATAAAGTAAATATTAACATTCTTGTGGATGAAAATATAGGAATTTGTCAAATAGATGGGAAGAAGATTCTTTGGATCGAGGTTCCTCAGGCAGACTATAAACAACGGCCGGTTTATATAAATGGAAATCCCATAAAAGGAAGCTATAAGAGAAATAATGAGGGGGATTATCATTGCACTGAGGAAGAGGTTAAAGCGATGCTCCGGGATGCCAATGACTCGGGGAATGATGGCGGTACGCTGAACGGTTATACAATGGATGATATTGATATAAATTCATTGAGGTCTTATCGAATTGAATTCGAACACCGTAATCCGGAGCATATTTGGAATAGCTTAGATGATGTACAATTTCTTAAAAATATGGGGGGCTATATTATTGATCGATCTACAGGAAAGGGATGGCTTACGGTTGCAGGGCTGTTAATGTTTGGAAAGGGACTATCTGTAAGAGAACGATTTGATAATATTCGAATGGATTATATAGATGAAAGTAATCTTGTATCAGGAAGCAGATGGAGTGACCGTCTTACCTATGATGGATTATGGGAAAATAATCTGTATAATTTTATTCATCAGGTTTTGCCGCGGCTGGTCAGCAATTTGAAACGACCGTTTCGCCTGGAGGGAATGGTACGGGTTGACGATACACCAGTACATAAAGCAATACGGGAAGCCATTGTAAATATGATCATACATAGTGATTACCTTATTACAGGAGTACTGAAAATCATCAAAACAGATAAAGGTTTTCAGTTTTCGAATCCTGGGAATTTGAAGCTTCCTGTTCAGATGATTTATGAAGGCGGACATTCTGTGGCAAGAAATCCACGTATTCAAACAATGTTTCGCATGATTGGATTAGGTGATAATATAGGTTCTGGATTTCCAGCTATTTTGGATGCATGGAAGAAGGAAAATTGGCGTAAGCCGGATTTGAGCCAAAATGAAGAACTTCATCAGGTAGAATTAAAGCTGTGGATGGCCTCTTTAATGCCAGAGGAATGCTTAGAGTATTTAAGCAAACTGTTTGGAATAAAATATTCACATCTTACCAGAGAAGAGATGATTATTCTGGGAACAGCTTATCTTGAAAATGGAGTGACCAATACCCGTATGCAGTCAATATTAGACCTTCATAGTATAGAGATTGGACATATTCTTTCAGAATTGGTAGCTAAAAATATGCTCATCAATCATCCTAAAGGACGCTGGACGAGTTACTATATAAATCATGCGTATGAAATACAGGAAGAGCAAATAGAACTTTCTGATTTATCTTATAAGCAGATCCAATTCAAAAATAAATCAGATCAAATTATCTATGATTATATACAGACGAATGGTTTTATTACAACGCATCAAATATTAAATATTACCAGTATCACAACACAGGCAGGAGCATCCGCAGCAGTTAGGAGGATGATGAGGGATGGATTGATACAAAAAGTACGTCAGGGAAGACACTTTATTTATCAATTAAATGGTTGAGCAATTGGAAATCGGTTGTTGTATTGGGGAAACCAGTTGTTGTATTGAGGAAACCAGTTGTTGTATTGGGAAAACCAGTTGTTGTATTAAAAAATAGTTGTGATAATTAATTTATAATCGAATCGCTTGTCTGGTTTAAATTTCGCGCATAAAATCCCACCATTTACAAATACTACATTTACAACCAGTCTTAAGGATAAATGGAGGTACTTTTTCAATGATTTCAGAAAGAGTACAAAGATGTAAAATGGAGGAAACTGCGAAATGAAAGCTACAGGAATTGTAAGAAGAATCGACGATCTGGGGCGGGTGGTAATACCCAAGGAAATCCGGCGCACCCTTCGGCTGCGTGAAGGAACGCCTCTCGAGATTTTTACAGACCGTGAGGGAGAGATTATTTTAAAGAAGTATTCTCCCATGATGGAGCTCACTGCTTTTGCAGGCCAGTATGCAGATGCCATGGCCCAGTCTACCGGACTGATCGTCTGTATTACAGACCGGGATCAGGTAGTGGCTGTGGCGGGCGGCTCCAGAAAGGAGCTGCTGCAAAAGACTATAAGCCGTTCTCTGGAGCAGGCCATCAACGACCGTATCACCTATCAGGCCGGAAAGGATGAAAAAAATGTGATTCAGCTAGTAGATGAAGAGCTGGAGGGCATTACCGCCCAGGTGATTGCTCCTATTATCTGTGAAGGGGACGCCATTGGTTCTGTCTCCCTTATGAGCCGGGAACCAAAGGCACGGTTTGGCGAGATGGAAATGAAGCTGGCAGTCACTGCCGCCGGATTTCTGGGACGGCAGATGGAAAGTTAAGAAATTAAGAAAGGAAAGACGATGAATGTTCGCCTTTCCTTTTTTATTCCCCTCTGTCATTCAGAGAATGGAGCTTGTGTTTTTTCCTGTACTGCAGGGGGCTGCAGTCGGAAAGGGCTTTAAAGGTTCTGGAAAATAAGTTTGATATGAACAACCGTTTCAAGGTCATTCTGGCAGGAGGGAGGCAGTATGGAGGCTTCTAAAACGGATGTAAGAAACAAAAAGATGAGAACACATTTTTGAGTAAATTTTTCGGAAAAAAAAGAAAGGGAAAAATGGGAACGAAGCGGATCGTCCGGACAGAAATAGGAGAAGGATGTGCGATGAGGGAAAGAATGTTTCCGAAAGATTGAAAAAACAAGATAAAGAAGGGGAAAATACGGCAAAAATTGTATATAATGCACAAAAACGATGTAAAATTATTGTGGAAAAATACGTTTACATTCCCATATATAACAGGTAACATAGAAATTGTAACCCAAAAGTAAACGATAACGAAAACATTTACGTTAACGTTTACTTAACAGTTTTCGCTGGCCAGCAAAGGAACTGAAAAAATGAGCAGATCAACAACCACACTGAAGCAAATTGCAGAAACAGCAGGCGTTTCTATCACAACTGTACACCGGGTGCTGAATGGCAAGGAAGGCTGCGGCGAACAGCTGCGGACACGCATTATGGAAATTGCAAAACAGCAGGGATACGAGATTAATTATGTAGCGTCTTCCCTTCGAAAAAAACCGATTCATATTGCGGTGATTTTTCCAAAAAGCGATGCAGACAGCCATCTGTATGTTCAGGAGATTCTGAATGGATATTTTCAGGAAAGAGAAGAGATTGAACCATATAATATTATTTTTCAGGAATATTATTATCCGGCCCATGATTTGGAGAGTATGGTATTCTTATCCTGTCTGAATAATATTTATCAGGAACGGCCATTTCGCTATGACGGAGTAATCGTTTATAAAGAGGATCTGGGAGATGACAGGCGGTATACCGCTATTTTGAACCGTATTATGGGAAAACGGATTCCTGTTGTCATTCTGCAGAAATGCCGGGATGATACGCAATACTCCTGTCTGGTAGGTCCGGATGAAGAGCTTGCAGGTAAAATGGCCGCAGAGCTTATGGACAAGATGACAGTTGGGGAGGGAAACATAAAGATATTCAGTCAGGATCTTCCGTTTGCAGATAAGAATGCAGCTGTATTTGCAGAAGAATTAAAATGCAGACGTCCGGAACTGAGGTGCAGTATAACTGCACTGAAACTGAATGAAGAGCAGTCAGAACGAATCGCCCGGGAGCTGTCAGAAGGAGAGTACCCGTCAGGCATATACTTTACATGTGCCCGTCATACAGCGGCATTTCTCAGAATTGATCCGAAGATACGAAGAAATGCAGGAACGGTGATTGGAAGCGAACTGTTTGAGGAAAGCTGTCAGGCATTGCAGACAGGCGCGCTGGACGCTGTGATTGATAAAAAACCCTTCAGTGTAGGATATCAGGCTCTGAAACTGCTGTTTAATAATATCGTTAAGAATGAAAAGCTTCCTGTAAGGTACAGTGTTCTTCCGCGTATTATTATTCAGTCCAACAGTTATGTCTACTACAGAAGAAGGAAAGAAAAGTATGGAAGCAGCGAAGAAACGGAATATAGCATATATTGAAAATGTGAAAAATGCTCCGGCATTTGGACTGAGAGATAAGATAGGATACCTGTGCGGCGACCTTGGCTTTAACAGCCTGCAGGTTATTGTAAACAGTTATCTGATGTTGTTCTGCGTTAATATTTTAGGTATGAATGCAGTTCATTTTGCAGGTATTGTGTTTATATGTAAGGCGTTGGATGCGTTAAATGACACATTTATCGGGAGAACGGTGGATCGCCGTGCACCTGCTAAAAATGGAAAAATGAAGCCGTATCTGCTGTGGTTTGCAGTTCCGTATGCCATATTTACGCTGATACTATTTATGAATGTTCACGCTATGCCGTATGCAGCAAAAATAGCATGGGAACGACAACCATTGCGCCTCTCCTGCTGTTTGACCAGAATAATGATCCAATTGCCGGAAGATTTATTCTGCTGTCTGTTATTTTAGGAGTGTTCTGCACAGTATGTCTGTTTTTGGCACATACCCTGATTCATGAACGCGTTCTGGTGGAAGAAGTTAAGGTTAATGAAAATGGTGAGAAGATTAACTATCTTCAGGTAGCAAAATCCTTTCTGCATAATCGGGTTATGATTGCGGTAGTTGCATCATATGTGATCGTTAAATTATTTATACAGCCGGTATCTACTTTAAACCAGTATGTATTTATGACATATTTTCAGGACACATCCAGTCTTGCTATGGCATCTCTTACTACAATGGGGCCAATGCTTTTGGGAATGGTATTTTTGAAGCCTCTTGTAAAACGCTTTGGAAAAAAGGCGCTTGTTACATGGCCGCTTCTGGGATCGGCACTTATGCATGGAGCCAATATGCTTCTTCCTCTTGGACCTAAAGAATGGATTTTCTGTCAGCTTATGGCATCTGCATGTATTACCTGCCTGAATCTTTTATTATGGTCCCTGATTGCAGATGCGGTAGATTATCAGGCGTATCTGACCGGACAGAGAAATGATGGAACGGTCTACGCAACGATTACATTTATTGTATTTTTTGCTGCAAGTGCCAGCACATCGATCATTGCCCTTCTTCTGGAGGCGGTTGGATATGATCCGACTCTGGGTTCCATGGGACAGCTGGCAGGCGTACCAGAAAAAATCAAAATGCTGGGAGGCGCATGGCCGATGATTGGCGCTCTTCTTTCATTTGTCTGCTTTAAATTTATTTACAATGTAAGCGATGCACGAATGAGAGAAATCAGCGAGGAACTTCGCAGAAAAAGCGAGGAGACAGAGGAGAGAATTTTAAATGAAAATGCAGAAAATGAAGCATGAAATAACTGAGATTGCGCCCAATACCTGGTGTCTGAGTGAGTTCAGGCTGGTGAATGCCTTCTTGGCAGAAGGAAAAGAAAAGGCCGCTTTAATTGATACCGGCTGCGGGATTGGAAATCTGGGAGAGACGGTAAAAGAGCTGACGCAGAAGCCGGTTGAAATTTTTCTGACCCATGGTCATGCAGATCACAGCGGAGGGATCTATACCCTTCCCCAAAGCCCGGTATATATGATGAAAGAGGATGAAAAACTGTTTCAGGAAATGCCTGCTACGAATGAGATGCGCCGGTTTTATGTAAAGACCCGGGTGCCGGTCCGTTATCCGGGTGAAGGCAACGTGGAAGCGATAACCGCTCTGATACCTGAGCAGGAACCGGAATATACAGGGGAATATACGGCTGTTAAGGATGGGGATATTTTTGAGCTGGGGGAGAGAACATTAACAGCATTACATACGCCGGGACATTCAGAAGGAAGCGTATGCTATCTGGACAGTCAAAGCCGCGTGTTATTCAGCGGAGATACAGTGAACCACAGCATTATTTTAATGCGTCAGCCTGATAATGACAAACGTCTGATTCGGATTTATCATGAAAGCCTGAAGAAAATCTGGGAACAGCAGGAAAAATTTGACAGACTTGCAATCGGACATGACGGAATCCTTTTAGATAAGGCAATAGTAAAAGATTATCTGGAACTGACGGGAGGACTTCTGGATGGAAGCATTGTGGGAAAATATGAAGAGATAGGATTCAGAAAGGGAGATGTTGCACGTTTGGGACAGGCAGAACTGTGGTATCAGTGTGATGAATAAGAGGGGGTAAACGCAAAAGGGAGCGGTTTAAGGAATCGCTCCCTTTTGACTGCTTCTGTGCTGCCAGAGTATTAATAACTGCGGTGAGGCGTTCCAGTTTCAGTCCTCGTTTTTGGGCGAGTTTCAGATCTCTTCTGAATTGGTTGGAGGGAACAATGTTAAGCATCTGCAAGTACCTCATCCATTAAATCCTCAAAAGATGAGTATCTCTTATATTTGTCCGGATGTTTCTTCATCTCACCATACTCTGCAAGTGCCGCTCTGGTTTCAGCATTTGGTGTTATCCGCTTTACTTCAAAAGGTATACCATCGTGGCTGACAGCGCTTTTAAGAAACATAGTAATTGCAGATGACATATTAAGTCCGAGATCCGCAAACAGTGCTTCAGCAGACTGTTTTAGTTCTGTATCAATACGAACATTGATATTAGTTGTAGCCATGAAAATTACCTCCTTTCATTTAACTTTAGTATATGCAATGATGCAAACATTGTCAATAAAATGTTTTACATTGTTTTGCATACATATAATTTACTTCACCAGCCACTTCACAAAATACGTCCGGATTACCCCAAAAGGCGCCGGCCCCATATCCAGAAGAAAGCGGTTAAATTCCAGCTGGGAGTAATTTGCGCCAAGTGTCTGTCTGGCCTCCCGTTCCATGGTGAGGATTTCCAGATAACCTGTATAGTAGGTAAGGTAATTGGCGGGATTCTCCATTATTTCATAATAGATAGAGGATACCACATCAGGGTCTGTGATCTTAAAGTAAAGATCCAGATAATTCTTTACCTGCTCCATATCCCAGCCCTCATAGTGGATGCTGATATCCAGAATGGCGTAAAGAGCCAGAGTAAAGGCCGCATTGTGATGCAGCAGTTCTCCTACGCCTTCCTCCAGACCGTTATTTTCCAGAGTATAGGCATAGTGCTCCACATAGGTAGCCCAGCCCTCGGAATAGCCCTTAAAATCAAGGATACTTCTTAAATTACAGTGCTGATTCTGGTTAAAATACTGGTTCTGATACATATGGCCCGGATGGCCCTCATGGGCAATGGTAGTGTAAAGGCTGGAGCTTCCTGTGGTTCCGTTGTTGATGTAAATGGAATTGTCCTGAGGACGGTCTAAGGGCACAGTGAGATAAAAGGCCGGACTTAAAATACTTTCCAGAGGCTTGGGAACAGACTTAATGGTGTAGGAATAGCCGGTTAATTCGGGAAAATCCTGCTGGCACTGAGTTTTTAAGGCTTCCAGGATCTCTTCGGGCTTTTCGGGAGAAAAGCGGTAGGAAAGGATTTTTTCACTCAGAGAGGGATCTGCTGTGAGCAGCTCATCGACTGCGGTGAGATCATCCGCCATTTGATCCATCACTGCCTTTTTCAGGGAAGGGATATCCTTATAGGACGTGCCGGTCTGTGCGTTTACCAGGTATTCATAGTACCTCTTTCCTTCGGGAAAATGACACAGGCCGCCGCCATTGGTTCCCTTTCCCTTCAGGGTTTTTAAGCCCTCGATCAGGCTTTCGTAGGCAGGCACGAAATGCTCGTTCAGAGCAGCTTTATTTCGGGAGATATAGTCATTTTTTTCCTGCTCTGTAAGGCCGTCGATTCTATTTAAACGGGAAGCAAAGGTTTCTGCCATAAAGCTGTGATCTGCGTCGATCAGATAGGCGCTGCAGGATGGAATGATCCGGTCGATGACTGCGTCGCACAGTCCCAGTCCGGCCTCGGATTTCTGCTGTTCAAAGGCAATGATGCTGTCGTAGTAGGTTTTTATGGACGATAAAAGAGACAGGTAGTCTTCTACATCCTGACGGGTATAAAACTGGTATTCAGATAAGAGAATGGGAAGCTGGGATTGTATGCCCAGAGTAGCAGAGAGCGGCTGGTCATAGAGTTCCAGTCCCTCCAGAGATAGGCAGGTATTTAAGTATGATGAAAGAATGGTATAGGTAAGAAGCTGGTCCTCGCGCAGCTTCCGGCTGTCCAGCGCAGTCAGGCGGCTGTACAGCTCCCTGACGTCGGTCAGGTCTTTTTTTATGTCCTCAACAGAAACAGTCCCCAGATCTCTGGGATAGTCGGTGATGCCGTATGAGGATGGATCTGCCAGAGTGTAGTGAAGCGTAATCGGGGACTGGGCGACTTCAGAGCAGAAGAGCTGGTCCGTAAAGGCGTCGAAGTCACTTTGGACTTTTAAGGTGTCCTCATCATACTGTTCATAGGCTGAGGCAGCGGCTTCCGCCTGAGAGGAAGCTTCAGACGGGGCGGGCGCAGCGGGAGCGGCGCAGCCGGTCAGCAGGGAAATGGACAGGAGCAGGGCTAAAAGAGTCTGCAGCCATAAATGTTTTTTTGTATGGGTTGATAGGGTCATGTGTTATATTCCTCCGAAATTTGATAAGGTATGTTTTTGCGAGATATTCATCCGATGTGAAAGCAGGTGTAAAGGCGGGCTTACAAGCGAGCTTGACGCCCGTCTTTATATCTGAGTTCTCGCCATCCTGAATTGTAGTATATATTATACGAGCGGAAAAAACAACTTATGAGGGGCGCTGTCTTGACGAAAATGTGGGAAACGCTTATACTTAAACCATTAAAACGGGCAGGAGCGCCCTGCGCTTTGAATGACCCGAATCCAGAAAAAAGAGGAAAATAAAATGTGTCAGGACTGTAAAAAACCATATTATATTACAACAGCCATTGCATATGCCTCCGGTAAGCCCCATATCGGCAATACCTATGAGATCGTGCTGGCTGACAGTATCGCAAGATATAAAAGAGCAAAGGGCTATGATGTATTCTTCCAGACCGGTACGGACGAGCATGGACAGAAGATCGAGGAGAAGGCAGAGGCTGCAGGCGTTACGCCTCAGGAGTTTGTAGACCGCTCCGCAGGAGAGATCCGCCGGATCTGGGATCTGATGAATACCTCCTATGACAAGTTTATCCGCACCACAGATAAGGATCACGAGGCTCAGGTTCAGAAGATTTTTAAAAAGCTTTATGATCAGGGCGATATCTACAAGGGCGCTTATGAGGGCCTTTATTGTACTCCCTGCGAGTCCTTCTGGACCCCGTCCCAGCTGGTGGATGGAAAATGTCCCGACTGCGGCCGTGAGGTGCAGCCTGCCAAGGAGGAGGCTTATTTCTTCCGTATGAGCAAATATGCTCCAAGGCTCATTGAATATATCAACGAGCATCCGGAGTTTATCCAGCCGGTATCCCGCAAAAATGAGATGATGAACAACTTCCTGCTTCCGGGCTTACAGGATCTGTGCGTATCCAGAACCACATTTTCATGGGGTATCCCGGTAGACTTTGACCCAAAGCACGTTACCTATGTATGGCTGGACGCTCTTACCAACTATATTACGGGAATCGGTTATGATTGTGACGGAAATCATACAGATCAGTTTAAGAAATACTGGCCTGCAGACCTTCATCTGATCGGTAAGGACATTATCCGTTTCCATACCATTTACTGGCCTATTTTCCTGATGGCTCTGGATCTGCCCCTGCCAAAGCAGGTGTTCGGCCATCCGTGGCTTCTCCAGGGCGACGGCAAGATGAGCAAGTCCAAGGGAAATGTGCTTTATGCAGATACTCTGGTGGATTTCTTCGGCGTAGACGCTGTGCGCTACTTTGTGCTTCATGAGATGCCATTTGAAAATGACGGCGTGATCTCCTGGGAGCTGATGGTGGAGCGCATGAACTCTGACCTTGCAAATATCCTTGGAAATCTGGTAAACCGTACCATTTCCATGACCAATAAGTACTTTGGCGGCGTTGTGGCTGATAAGAGCGTGACTGCTCCTGAGGATGAGGACTTAAAGGCCGTTGTGCTTGAGGCTGTTAAGAAGGCTGACGCCAAGATGGATCAGCTGAGAGTGGCGGATGCGATTACAGAAATCTTCAATATTTTCAGAAGAAGCAATAAATATATTGATGAGACTGCTCCCTGGGTACTGGCAAAGGATGAGGAGAAGAAGGACAGACTTTCCACTGTTCTTTACAACCTCACAGAGGCTATTACCATCGGAGCATCCTTACTGGAGTCCTTTATGCCTGAGACCTCTGCAAAGATCCTGGCTCAGTTAAATATTGCAAAGCGCAGTCTGGATGAGCTGCAGACCTTTGGCCTGTATCCGTCCGGAAACCAGGTAACAGACAAGCCGGAGATCCTGTTTGCCCGTATGGATGTAAAAGAGGTACTTGAGAAGGCAGAGGCTCTGCAGGCAGCTCAGGCGGCAGAGGCTGCAAAGGAAAGCGGCGCTGATGCAGAGAACGCAGAGGAAGAGGACGGGATTGACCTGGAGCCAAAGGCAGAAATCACCTATGATGACTTTGCAAAGCTTCAGTTCCAGGTAGGCGAGATCATTAAGTGCGAGGCTGTTCCCAAGTCCAAGAAGCTGTTATGCTCTCAGGTTAAGATCGGAACGAAGACCCGCCAGATCATCAGCGGAATCAAGGCTCATTACACACCAGAGGAAATGGTAGGAAAGAAGGTCATGGTAGTGACAAACTTAAAGCCTGCCAAGCTTGCGGGAATGCTTTCTGAGGGTATGATTCTCTGTGCAGAGGATGCAGAGGGAAATCTGGCGCTGATGACGCCGGAGAAGAAGATGCCGGCAGGAGCTGAGATCTGCTGATAATGACTTATATAAAATTTGGGATAACATGAGGTCTGTGAGATCAGAACCGGATTAAGTCCCTGCTGCCGCAGGATGCAGGCCGCCGTCAGGAGGTTTGTGTTCTGCGGCAGTTTTTAACTGAACAGAGGAGACGGCAAGATGATTTTTGATACACACGCCCATTATGATGATGAGGCATTTGATGATGACAGAGAGGCACTTTTAGGCAGTCTGGCATCTCAGGGCATACAGGCAGTGACCAATGTGGCTGCCAGCTTAAAAAGCTGCGAAACGACTCTGGCTCTCACGGAGCAGTATCCCTTTATCTATGGAGCCATAGGAGTCCATCCCAGCGAAACAGCAGAGCTGGATGCCTGCGGAATGGACCGGATGAAGGCCTGGTGCGCTTCAGAGAAGATCCGGGCAGTAGGAGAAATCGGTCTGGATTACTACTGGGAGGAACCGGAGCATGAGATTCAGAAGAAATGGTTTGCAGCCCAGCTTGATCTGGCAAAGGAGCTGAAGCTTCCTGTGATCATCCACAGCCGGGATGCGGCAAAAGACACTCTGGATATTATGAAGGCCGAACATGCAGAGGAGCTTGGAGGCGTGATCCACTGCTTTTCCTACACAAAGGAAATGGCCAGAGAATACCTGAATATGGGCTTTTATCTGGGAATCGGCGGCGTCCTCACCTTTAAAAATGCTAAAAAGCTGGTGGAGGTGGCAGAATATGCGCCTTTAAGCTCCATTGTACTGGAAACGGACTGCCCCTATCTGGCTCCGGTGCCATTTCGTGGAACACGCAATTCTTCCCTGAATCTGGGAATTGTAGCGGAGCGTCTGGCACAGATCAAGGGAACCGACCGGGAAACCGTGGAACGGATCACCTGGGAAAATGCAGAACGGTTATACCGGCTGAAGGAGAATTGAATTAATGGATAATAAATTAGTAAACCCGCAAAAGACCATAGAAACCATTCAGAAATACCAGTTTGCATTTCAGAAGCGGTTCGGACAGAACTTCCTGATCGACAGCCATGTACTGGATAAGATCGTAAATGCCGCTGGTATTACACAGGACGACTGCGTTCTGGAAATCGGACCCGGAATCGGAACCATGACCCAGTATCTGGCAGAGCATGCGGGCCGGGTGGTAGCGGTGGAAATTGATACCAACCTGCTTCCGATCCTGGCAGAGACCTTAAAGGACTATTCCAATGTGACTGTGATCAATGAGGATATCCTTAAGGTAGACATGAATCAGCTGGTAAAGGAGTATAATCAGGGAAGGCCAATAAAGGTAGTGGCAAATCTTCCCTACTATATTACTACGCCAATTATCATGGGACTTTTTGAAAGTAATGTTCCGATCGAAAATATCACGGTAATGGTTCAGAAGGAAGTAGCAGACCGGATGCAGGTAGGGCCGGGCTCCAAGGATTACGGCGCTCTGTCCCTGGCGGTGCAGTACTACGCCAGCCCCTATATCGTGGCAAATGTGCCTCCAAATTGCTTTATCCCCCGGCCAAATGTGGGTTCTGCAGTAATTCGTCTGACCCGCTATCAGGAACCGCCGGTTCATGTAAAGGATACGGCGCTTATGTTCCGCCTGATCCGTGCGTCTTTTAATCAAAGAAGAAAGACACTGCAGAACGGATTAAACAACTCTCCGGAGCTGTCATTTTCCAAGGAGGAGATCGCGGCAGTGATCGAAGGACTGGGGCTTCCTGCAGCAGTGCGGGGAGAGGCTCTGACGCTGGAACAGTTTGCAGCCCTGGCAAATGCATTTTCAGACCTGAAAGGAAAATAAAACAGGGTAAAGTGGGGAGTTCTGTGATCGGATGAGCAGGTAAAAGAAAGGAAGGGATCGATATGGCTATGAACAGACGGACGGCCCGCATCCTTGGGGCGGCAGCTGCAGGTACAGCGGCGCTCGTTACGTTAAGAGAACTGAAAAAGGTAAGGCACAGAAAGGAAGAGGAGCGGCAGGCAGCAATTGATGCCGCACTGGTGCGAAACCGCGACTACGGCAGCCGCAGGGCGTACCTGATCGGCGGCGGCCTGGCGTCCATGGCTGCAGCCGCTTATCTGATCCGGGACTGTAATTTCCCCGGCTCCCACATTACCATCTATGAGGGAACCCATATCCTGGGGGGAGGAAATGACGGAGCGGGAACACCGGAAAAGGGTTATGTATGCCGCGGCGGCCATATGCTCAATGAAAAGACATATGAGAATTTCTGGGAGCTGTTTGATACCATTCCATCCTTAAAAAAAACAGGGCGCAGCGTTGCAGAGGAAATTCAGGAGTTTGCCCATTCTCATTCCGGACGTACCCATGGACGTCTGGCAGACCGGGAGGGAACGTTTTTAAATGTAAAATCCATGGGCTTTGATCAGGGGGACAGGATGGCTCTTTTCCGGCTTCTGCTGACAGATGAAAAGAAGCTGGACAGCCTGACCATAGAGGACTGGTTTAAGGAAACGCCTCATATATTTGAGACAAGCTTCTGGTATATGTGGCAGACTGCTTTTGCTTTTAAAAAGGGGAGCAGCCTGTCTGAATTCAGACGCCGTGTGAAGAGGATGCTGCTGGAGTTTGGCCGTATTGACACCAGGGAGGGCATGATCGGCCTGCCTCTCAATCCCTATGACAGCCTGATCCGTCCTCTGGAAGTTTATCTGCGTTCCAGAGGTGTGGAGTTTATAGAGGACTGTCAGGTGACAGATATGGAGTTTGCTTCCGGTTCAGGTATTACGGTTAAAACGCTGTACTTAAAACGCAGGCTTCAGGATGAGGATGAGTCAAGGGAGTCCTTTGCTTTTGAGAAAGCAGAACTGAAACCGGGAGATTTCTGCATTATGACAACGGGCTGTATGACGGACAGCTTTTCTTTGGGAGATATGGACACTCCGGCTCCTGCTCCGTCAAAAAAGTCCATGAGCAGCGAGCTATGGTCAAGGATTGCCTGTGTGAAGCCGGGAATGGGAGCACCGGAGCCGTTTTTTGCCTGTCCGGAGAAAAACGGCTGGATGAGCTTTACTGTGACAGCCAGGGGAGATGCGCTTTTAAAGGCGGTTGAGGAATTTTCAGGAAATGCTCCCGGAAGCGGGGCACTTATGACCTTTAAGGATTCCGGCTGGCTTATAAGCAGTACCGTGGCGGTTCAGCCTTATTTTGCAGGTCAGCCTGAGGATGTGACTGTATTCTGGGGCTATGGACTGTATCCGGAGGCAGAGGGGGATTATGTGAAAAAGTCCATGAAGGACTGCACGGGACAGGAGATCCTGAAGGAATATTTAAGCCATCTTCATGTAAATGAAAAGCGTATGGAGGAGCTGATGGATACGGTGATCAATGTGATCCCCTGCCGGATGCCTTATGCAGACGCGGCTCTTGCTCCAAGGAAATATACAGACCGCCCGAAAGTCATTCCGGCAGGTTCCGGAAATTTTGCCATGATCGGACAGTTTGTGGAAATACCGGAGGATACGGCGTTTACAGAGGAATATTCGGTACGGGCCGCCAGAATGGCTGTATACAGCCTGATGGATGTGCGCCGGAAGGTGATTCCTGTGACACCGTACTGGAAGCATCCCAGAGTGCTGCTTAAGACAGTGCTTAAGGCGTTTCGGTAACTGCGGATATCAGGGAACAGAGG
>ENA-UONQ01002137-UONQ01002137.1-human-gut-metagenome-genome-assembly--contig:-CS26-NODE-2137-length-14371-cov-5.127480_pt1 | contig 14371 bp, 12 predicted proteins | sample MGYA00242460_ERZ724007 | MGnify/ENA metagenome assembly ERZ724007
GTTTCACCGTACGGGGGCGCGTCTTGATTTATGCGTTGGAGGTAAGCTGCCGGAGCAGCTCACGGAGCTTCTGCACCTCAATGGGCTTGGAGAGGTGGGCGTTCATGCCGCTGGCAAGGGAGCGCTTGATATCCTCGTCAAAGGCGTTGGCGCTGACAGCCACAATGGGAACGGCAGCGCTGTCCTTCCGAGGCAGGGTGCGGATGGCATGAGTGGCGGCCAGACCGTCCATGACCGGCATCATAACGTCCATAAAGACCACCCGGTAATAGCCCTCCGGGGAGGCACGGAATTTTTCCACGGCCTCACTGCCGTTGCACGCGCAGTCCACGCGGCAGTCCAGGTCCTCCAAAAACGTTTTCAGAATTTCCATGTTCAGGGCATTGTCCTCCGCCACAAGGACCTGGAGACCGTTGAACTTCAGTTCACCCTCCGGCTGCTGCGCGGGACGGGACGCCTGAGCCGTGCCGTGCTTGAGAGTCAGGGAGAAGGAGAAGGTACTGCCCTGTCCCACGGTGCTGTCCAGATGAATGCTGCTGCCCATCATGTGCACCAGCCGGTTGCTGATGGCAAGACCGAGGCCGGTACCCTGACGGCGGGCAACGGAGCTGTCCAGCTGCTCAAAGCTCTGGAAAATCCGCTGGCGGTCCGCCTCACCGATGCCGATGCCGTGGTCCTGCACGGCAAAATAGACCCGGGAACACCCGCCGGAGAGCACCGTTTCCCGCACGGTCAGGAGAATTTCCGTACCGCTGCCGGAATACTTGATGGCGTTGCCCAGCAGGTTGATGAGCACCTGCGTAATGCGGAGAGAAGCGCCGCAGAACCAGTCATTATTAAGCTGAATATCCGTGCGGAATAGCTGCTGCTTTTCCTCAAATTTGGCGTCCAGCACAGGATGCAGCTCGTTTAAAAGCTGCGGCAGGTCAAAATCCTCCTCCACCAGAGACATCTTGCCGCTTTCAGTTTTGGACATATCCAGAATATCATTCAGCAGGCCCAGCAGATATTCGGAGGAGCTGCGTACCTTTTGCAGACACTCCAGCCGGACAGCCTCGGTCTGGTTTTCCTTCAGGGCGATTTCCGTCATGCCGATGATGCCGTTCATGGGAGTGCGAATCTCATGGGACATCCGGGCAAGGAACTCGGATTTGGCCTGTGCGGACTGGTCATGGTGGGTCAGGTTGATGCGGTTCTGGATGATGGTGCCGAGCTCCCAAAGGAGATTGGCGTCCTCTTTTTTCTCCAGAAGCGCGGCGTCCACGCCGACGAGGAACAGTCCGCCGGAATACCGGCCGTTATCCGACATGGGGAACATAAGGCCCTCTGGCTGATAGATGCCATCGGGTAGCGTGAGCATGGAATAGAGCTGCTTTAAGGGCAGCAGCTTGCCCTGCTCCACAGCGCTGTCCAGATGACGGTAGCTCTCATCGGTCCACCGAATGACGCTGTGCGCACTGCCAAGTGCCAGAACGGGGCGCCACTCGTATTCAACGCTGCTGGAAAAATACTCCTGCCGGAACGTGTCGATCAGCAGATTTTTAAGGCCGAAGCGGTCCCGCAGGCGGCAGCACAGCAGGTCCAGCGCCGCCGGGGTGGAGGGGCTGCGGTCAAACAGATTCAGCGCCAGCGCGGCAAGTCCCATCTGCTCCGTGTAGCCAAGGGATATGACCTCGCCAAAGGGCTTGCCTGCGGCATCGGGTTGTTCCAAACTGCCCCATACGGCAAGCGGGGCATCCAGCAGCTCCGCGTTGGCAAGGGCCGTGCGGACCGCCGCGAACGCTGTCCACCAGTTGATAGACCGGCCGGGTAATTTGCCGGACGCACACAAACATGGCGGCCATGCCAATGAGCGCACAGAACAGAATCGTGGTGAGAATATTCTGATAGAGCTGATTTCCAAGGCCGAACACGGAGCTTTCCGATACAAAGCCGCAGAGGACCCAATCCGTATTTCCGTAGGGAACGTTGCGGTTATAGAGCTTCATGCCGGAGACAACGGCGTAAACGTCCTGGTCGCCCACCTGAGAGTCCTTGACACGGAGCAGATTGCTGACCTCTGTTTTCCACAGGGTAAACAGACCGTCCTCCTGATGAACGGCTTCATACAGCGCGCCCTTGCCGATGATGGCCCGGTAGCTTCCGTCCCCCTGGTCAATGGCCAGCGCGTAGCCGGCGTTTTGACTGCGGTCCAGCTCACGGAGGGAGAGATAGTTATTGGAAAGATAGCTGGTGGATACCTCCGCGCCGACAATGCCGTATATTTCGCCGTTGCACAGCAGGGGAACGGAATAGGTAATCATCCAGTGGTTATCCAGCGGATGCTCCTCTAATGTAAAGGGCAGGGACCAATAGCCAAGGCTGGTCATGTCCACGGTTGTATTTTCGCGGGCTACCAGATAGGGCTTATAGAAGAAATCGTCCGCCGCCCGAACACCGCTCCCCTGAAAGGAGAAGGAAGGGGACCATGAGCTGTCCAGCGTAATGCCGGACTGGCGGGCCAGCGCCTTATCGCCGCGCTCAATCAGAAGGTCGGAGTTTGTCTCGGTTTTGGTGGCGGGGTCGGAATCCTGCAGGAAAAAGCCCTCGTAATTTGCCGGAAGCATCGGGTCGGCGCTGTTGGCGAGAATCAGGAACACGCCGCAGGAGCTGTCCCGCCGCAGATAGTCCAGAAGCTCCGGGAATACCTGCGCCGCATAGGCGCGCTGGAGCGCCGAATCTCCCAGAAAGGTCCCTATGGAGATATCCTGCTCCGCAAGGAATGACCAGAGCATATTGGTTAGAAAGTTGCTTTCGTTCCGAATGCCGCTCCACTGGTCCACCATGGCGTTTTGCAGCACAACACTCTGGTTTTCCACCAAATTGCTGTCGATGTCCACGGTATTGCGCTCCATGGTTTCCCGGGTGCCGCTGGCCAGCAGAATGGAAAAGGGGACAATGCCCTGAAGCAGCACAACCAGCAGCAAAGGCAGAAGCAACAGGTACGTCAGTGATTTTTTACGCCGGTTCATGGCGCCTCCTTCAGCCCGACAGGGCCTTGCATCATTTCGCTCAGGACTGAGCGGCGGTTTCCAGCACTTGGCAGAAAGCCACGTACCACGTCTCGAAAGCCTCGTCCGTCACATAGGGGGTGACAGCCTCGGCCCGGGGCGTTCCGGCGGCAACGGCCTCGTCAATGGCGGCTTTGTCAGCCACGGCCTTGTCGGAGAGGTTGTAGTCCAGCACCTTCCGGGCGGCAAAGCCGTTTTGGAAGCACTTGGGCGTGTAGAACGAAATGGAATCGTAATCGCTGAGGATGCTGCTCAGGCAGTCATACGCCTTGCTGTTGATGCTGAGCTGCTGGTCCTCAATGACAGCCTCCAGCGCTTCCATGGAGTTAGCGTCCTTACGGACCGGCAGATAGGCGGAGTCGCACACAAAGCGGAGATTATTTTCCTTGGCGGTGAACCACTTCAAAAATTCGCAGGCGGCAAACTCATACTGCTCGTCGGACAGGGTCACGGCCATGCCGGCGCCCTGCTGCACGTTGATGTGCTGGCCGCCCTCCATGACCGGCGTGGGCAGTACGGCGTAGCCGATGGGGCGGCTTCTGTCATCCAGCACCACCTGATCCGGGAAGTACATGGAGGAGGAAGAGGAACCGGTGTAAGCCAGAATGTCGCCGGTCTTGACATCGTCGGAGCGGAATTTGCCGAGGCTTGCGAACCAGCCGTTGACGTAGGGAACGTAATAGTTGTCCCACAGGCGGCGAATCTGCTCCTTTTCCGGCCGGAGCGTGACCTCACCGTTTTCCACATCGAAAATGTCCACGCCCATCTGCTTCATGCCGATGATGAAATAGTTGGACATGGAATCCCGGCCATAAAAGGCCTTACCGTCATCGGGCACATCGGGGGTCAGGCTGTCTGTCCACTCGTAGTATTGCCGAGCAACGTCCACAATGCCCTCTGTGGTGGAAAGCTGGTCCAGCGTGACGCCGGTGGCGTCGGCAAAGGGCTGCCAGTCGGTGGTGTTGATCATGGTGATTTCGGTGGATTTAGCGACAGGGAAGATGTACAGCGCACCGTCATCGTGGAAGTAGCCTTCCTGAATATAGGCGTCCACGTATTCGCTCAGCTCCTCAGCGGAGAAAAACCGGGAAAGGTCGGCCAGCTTGCCCTGCTGCTGCATGGCGTATGCTGTGTCGGCATAGGTGGAGAAGATATTGGGAAGCTCCTGAGAGCCGACGGAGCCGGCGGCTGCGGCAGTGACAGCTTTTTCAAGGTCTGATACGGAGCCTTGACTGTAGCCCTCTACATAAATGCCCTTCTCCTTGCCAACGGTGGCGTTAAACTCGGAAACCAGCTCATCGAAAGCGGATTGCTGTGCGCCGTTGTAGTAGTGCCACACCGTCAGGGAAACGGGATTGCTGGGGTCCAGCGTAACGGTTTTGCTTTCGGCGGCGGGGGCGGCCTTTTCTGCGCCACACCCGGACAGAAGGGACAGCGCCAGCGCACCGGCGGCCAGCCGGGACCAATTCGTATGTTTGTTCATAACCACTCTTGTATTCTCTCTTTTTTTAAATATGACCGTATTCTGCAAAATTCAATAATTAACAAATATTTTACACGCTTCTGCGCGGTTTGTAAAGACAGCGTTCCGGCAAGTGCGGAAATAAAACGGTAAATATTGGTTCAGGAGCGGGCAAACAGCTCCGGGGCGATGTTGCTGATTTCCGGCCACTGGAAAAAGGCGGCGGCTACGCCAAGCTGCTGTCCCAGCCGCAGCTTTTGCCGCAGCGTTCCGGCATCGTCGAACAGAATGAACTGCGCCTGACCGCTTCGTGTACAGGTAAAGTACCGGGCGCACAGGTCCCGGGAGAAGAAAACGGCGGGGCCCTGCGCGTGCAGCAGCGTATCCAGCTTCTCCGGCGTCAGCGGTTCTCCCAGCCCGGTGGGGGCTGGGAGGGAAAAGCACATTCGGAGCAGTTGAACGTCCAGCGCAATGTGTTGGGAACCGCCGTAAAGTGAGATGACTTCACGCAGGTGCTCCTCAAAGCTGCCGCCGGACACTGCCGTGTTGATGATGACGATGCGGTGCGCTGTTAATTTGGCATACGCTTCCGGGAGGTAAAGAGGGCGGTGTCCGGCGGCGCAGCTCCGTCCGAGGGCGGCGGCAAGGTCGGATAGGTCCCGGCGCGGCGGCATTTCAAAATCCAGTACGATGCCGGAATAGCTCCTGCGTCCGCACTCCCGGAGCAGCGCCCCGGCCAGTCCCTCCGGGTCCTCCACCGGCGGCGCGCCCCGGTCGCTGAGTACCAGCAGCCCGCCGCTGGTCTGCACCAGCAGATTTCGCCGCAAAAGCGCGGATTCCTCCCCAATATGATAGGCGGCGTGAGCCAGCTCCCGACGGTAGGGCGCCGCCTCCCGGACATCCTCAGGCCGCACGGTCAAATAGAGGCGCATGAGAATTCCCCCCTTGAGAAATGATTTGCTTTTTGCTATACTACCACTTATACGAAAAGGGGGAGCGGTTCATGCTTTTGACGCCGGATGTTCTTTTTGACAGCTACCGGGACATTACGCCCGCGTTTCTGCGGCAGCGTGAAATCGGATTGCTGCTGACGGACCTTGACTATACGCTGGCGCCGAAGGCTGTCCGGCGGCCGGATGACGCGCTGCGCCGATGGATCGCCGCCATGGAGAACGCGGGCATCACGGTCATGATCGTTTCCAACAACCGCTCCGGGCAGCGGGTCACGGAGTTCTGCGCGGACTTGGGGGTGGGCTTTCAGGGCCACGCGGGAAAGCCAAGCCCCAAGGGCCTGTGGGCCGCTATGGAGCGCGTGGGCGTGTCCCCGGCCCACACGGCCATGCTGGGGGACAAGCTGCTGACGGATATGCTGGCCGCCCGCAGGGCAGGCGTACTGGCGCTGATGGTGGAGCCGCTGGGCGGCCCGGTGGGGGCGTGGAACCGATTTCTGCACCTGCTGCAGCGGCCGTTTAAGGCGGCCTGTCCGCTGAAAATGCAAAAAAAGCCGAAAGAAAACACAAAATAAACGGAAAACTACTTGCAAAGGCGGACAAGATAGGGTAAAATATCATCGGTCAATTTTGGAGAAACAGAAAATATTGAGAAAATGTCCACTTCACGGTCGTTTTCTCGTAAAGATTTGTGAGGAGGATTTAATTATGCCTATTTCCGCAGGCGATTTCCGCAAGGGTGTTGTTTTTGAGATGGACGGTAAGCCCATGCTGGTAGTGGACTTCCAGCACGTGAAGCCCGGCAAGGGCGCTGCCTTTGTCCGCACCAAGTACAAGAACGTGATGACCGGTGCTATCCGTGAGGAGTCCTTCAACCCCAGCGCCAAGTTTGAAAACGGCACTGTGGAGCGCAGAAACGCCGAGTACAGCTACAACGACGGCGATCTGTACTATTTCATGGATCCGGAGACCTATGACATGACCCCGCTGAACAAGGACGTTCTGGGCGACAGCTTCCAGTTTGTCAAGGAGAATACCATGTGCACGCTGGTGAGCTATAAGGGCAATGTGTTCAGCGTGGAGGCTCCTAACTTCATGGAGCTGGAGGTCACCGCTACCGAGCCCGGCGTGAAGGGCGATACCGCCACCAACGTCACGAAGCCCGCTACGCTGGAGACCGGTGCGATCATCAAGGTGCCCCTGTTCATCAACGAGGGTGAGAAGATTCAGGTGGATACCCGCACCGGCGAGTATCTGGGCCGCGTCAAGGAGTAAGCCGAAGGGGGGGACTGCAGTCCCCCCTTTGTTTCCCAATCTGATATTTTGAAAGGAGCGATCACGATGGAGATCACTGAGAAGGTTGCTTATCTGAAGGGTCTTATGGAAGGCATGAAGCTGGATACCGAGTCCAACGAGGGAAAAATTCTCTCCGCCATGGCCGATATTTTAGAGGATATCAGTCTGGAGCTGGAGGACCTGTGGGATTCTCAGACAGAGCTGGAGGACGGTCTGGACGTTGTCAGCGACGATCTGGAGGACGTTGAGGACGCCGTGTACGGCGAGGATGATGACGAGGACGAGTCCTTTGACAATGAGTATTATGAGGACGATGCCGAGGAGGACGAGGACTGCTACGCTACCACCTGCCCCACCTGCGAGGAGACCATCTATTTTGATGAGTCCGTACTGGAGGATGGCGAGGTCATCTGCCCCAACTGCGGCGAAAAGCTGGAGTTTGACATGAGCTCTCTGGAGGAAGACAACGGAGAGGACAACGGCAATCAGGAGTAAGCCGTATCCGGCGCGGAGCGGTTGCTCTGTATGGAATGCTTAACCTGATTTAAAATGAAGCCCCGGCAAGTCATCGGAAACGATGACCTGCCGGGGTTTTTACTTTTATGCAATGTCCGCTTTGAAATTGCTCTTTACGGTCAGGAGATTTACATAAACAGGCAGAGCAAAATCGGGAGAAAAATGGCGGGGACCAGATTCATGATCTTGATTTTTGACGCCACCAGCATATTCAATCCCAACGCCACAATGAGCAGAGAGCCGACACAGGTCATCTCCGCGATTACACTATCGCTGAGCAGGGGGGCCAGCAATCCGGCTGCAAGGGAGATCGTCCCCTGATAGAGAAAGATTGCCGCGGCGGAAAAGAGAACGCCGATCCCAAGAGATGAGGCGAAAACAATGGCGGCAATTCCGTCTATCACGGCCTTGGCTTTCAGAGTATCGTAGTTGCCGGTGAGGCCGTTTTCCAGCGACCCGACAATGGCCATGGCGCCTACGCAGAACAGCAGGGAGGCGGTCACAAAACCGTCTGCCACGCTGGGGGAGCCTTCGTCCGTATGGACGAGGCGTGCGGTTTTCTTTTGTACCCAGTCGCCGAGGGCGTGCATTTTGGCATCCAAGTCCAACAGTTCGCCGATAACGGCGCCCAGCGCAATAGAGATGATGATCACCAGCGTATTTTCCCCCTTGAGACTGCCGCTGATGCCGATGTAGAGGACGCACAGTGCCATGCCCTGCATTACAAGGGCCTGAAGCCGCCCGCCAAGGCTGTCAGCGGACACGTCGTCGGCGGAGTGCTTGGTGACGGCCTGTATGGCAAGCCCAATCAGAGAGCCTGCGACAATGGCAAGCGTGTTGATAATGGTTCCGGTTAACATAGCATTATCCCTCCCGACTGATAAGCTCCCGCACAACTTTGCTGCCAATCAGCAGACCGGCCGTGGCCGGGACCCACGGATTGCTGGCGGGAACACTGCGGCGTCCCGGCGGCGGGGCCTCCAGTTGGACAGTGGGGGCCGGTTCCTCCGGGGAAAAGACAACGGTTTGGTGCTGAATCCCCCGGCTTCGCAGCTCCTTTCGCATGACCCGCGCCAGCGGACAGCCATAGGTTTCGGAAATATCCGCCAGCCGCAGCAGGGAGGGGTCCAGCTTGTTGCCGGTTCCCAGCGCCATGATGAGCGGGATGTGCAGCCGCCGGGCAGTCTCAGCCAAATCCAGCTTGCAGCTCACAAGATCAATGGCGTCTACGATGTAATCATAATGACAGCCCTCCGGGAAGAAAAGTGCCCGGTTATCGGCATTGTACAGCGCCTGCATGGGGTGCAGGACCGCCTCCGGATTGATTTCAGCGATGCGCCGGGCTACGGCCTCGGCCTTTGGCAGTCCAATGGTAGAGGACAGGGCCTCTAACTGCCGGTTCAGGTTGGACAGAGCCACCGTGTCTCCGTCCACCAGCGTCAGCTCTCCGATGCCGGAGCGGGCCAGACATTCGGCCACATAGCTGCAGACACCGCCCAGTCCGAATAAAATCACATGGGCACGGGCGAGACGGGCCTGCCCCTCCTTGCCCCAGAGCATTTCATTTCTTAAAAAACGCGCGTCCATCATTTGCTCCCGCCTGCCTTTGGACAGGCTTTTATCAGAAATAAAGCGGGGCCGACTGATCATCAGCCAGCCCCGGTGATTAAAGGTCTAAAGGGGAATATAGGATCAGCCGACGAACTTCATGCCGAAGTCCTTCTGCTCCGTTACAGCGTCCTTGGTCAGCTCCTCGTTCCACTTGTTTGTGTCCTCGGTCTGGAGGTTGTCCGTCACAGCAGCGGCCCAAGCGGGCAGGTCCGTACCGACAAAGTACATGACATGGGAGCCGTAGGTGGTGTCCACCACATCGGTGTCGCCGCTCTTGCGGGAGGAGTCAAAGCACCAGTCATTAAAGGCTTCAACCATCTGACCCTTGGTGATGCGGGCGTACAGGCCGCCGGTATACTTGGAGCCATCGGCGGAATCCTCCATTGCCAGCTTGGCAAAGGAATCCTCGGTAGCGTCACCGGCCTTCCACTCAGCCAGAATTTCTTCAGCCTTGGTGCGGGCGGCGGCCTTCAACTCCTCCTGCTCGGCATCATAGCCCTCGTCATCAGTGGACAGGGTGCCGCTCTCGGGCTGAATGAGGATGTGGCGCACATCCACGGTGTTGTATTCCTCGCGGCCACAGCTGTGGAACAGAGCCACATAGTAGCTGCTGCCGACCTCCAGAACGGCGGTATCGCCGCTCTTGCGAGCGCCGTCGAACAGCCAGTTGCCGGTGGTGCCATCGTAGTAGGTGGTGCTGTCGCTGCTGTAATAGCTGGCCTTTTCATAGTTGCCGGCGGCACTTTCCAGAGAGGTACCGGCCTTGTAGGCTGCCAGAATCTTATCGGCGGTCTCCTTGGCGGCAGCCTTCGCGGCCTCGGTTTCCTCATCCGTGGGCTGAACGGTGTTGCCATCGGCGTCCGTAGTGCTCTCAGCGGCGCCGCTGACAACCACATACTCCCAAGAGGCCTTGTCATAGGTCTTGGTATCGGCCTGATAGGCTTCCTCCAACTGCTCATCGGTATAGGTCAGCCGGTCGGCATAGGCGTTGGCGTAATCCTGATACTGCAGGAGCTTCAGAACCTGCTGGCCGTAGACCTTTTCCGTCATGGTGCTGCCGAGATTCTGCTGGAGGTACTTATTGACGGACATACCGCTGGAAGTGGCGGCGGTCTTCAGAGAGTCCATAGAGTCCTGATACTGGGCCTGCACACTGTCCGGGAACTGGTAGCCCTCCGCCTTGGCAGCCTCCAGACCCTTTTGGATGGTGGTCATCTGATGGATGGCATTATCCATCATGTAATCAAACCAGGAGGAGCCCTCCTCCACGCCCATCATAGATGCGGCCGTGGCGTTGATGGTCTGATTTTTCAGGGAGGAGCTGGTGTCCAGTCCCAGATAGCTGATGAAATAAGAATTGCTGCTCAAAAAGCTGCGGTAGACATTCTGATAATAGAAGTTCACCTCGGCGGCGCTGTACTTCTGTCCGTCAATGGTCACGGCGGTGGCGGTGCGGTTGACAATGCCGGATTTCCAAACCAGAGACACCACGGCCAGCACCACAAATACCACGGCAATCAGACTGTACAGGAAATTGCTGCGCTTTTCCGCCTTCTGCTTTTCAATCTCCATGGCGGTCTTGGGCGTTTCGGAAATGGCGTCCTTTCGCGTTTTCTTTTCGTTCGATGCGCTCATTTTTGTTGTTCATCCTCTCAAATTCAATGGTTCTTCCGTTGCGGCAGAGCCGAACGGCGCCGCTGCATACCGATTTATTATACTTGATTGGACGGCGATATGCAAGAGCCAGATTATGTCCGCGTTAGGCAGGGCATGACCCGACTTTTAAAAGTATAGCAAAGTTATCTGAAAATAGTCTGAAAAAACGGACTGCTTTGCAGTCCGTTTTGATATTCATGTGCCCCGCGGCGGCCGTGTAGACCTCGTTATAACCTGCACCTTCAAGCACAGGTGGGTTGCTTCCAGTATGCTTTACCGCTTCCAACTTCCAGCCGCAAACAGCAGCCGGGAGGCCTGCGAGCCACATACTGAGGCGGCATCCCGAATAACGAAATGTGGGTTAAAAAAAGATCTATCACGCACCCCGCAGGGCATGGTGTCAGTTTTCCCGGACGATGAGGCGGTTATTCCTCCTCGTCGTTAAACAGCAGCTCCATGAACTGCTCGTATACGGCTTCCAGCTCCTCGTCGGAATCCAGCGTGGAGAGCATATCCTCGCCATCCTCATGGATGACCTTCAGAATGACCAGACCGTTATCGGGGTCATCCTCGTTTTCATCCTCGGTTTCGGCGGGGAAGAAGGCCTGATACATCTGACCGTTATATTCCAGAGCATCCACAAATTCAAGGACCAGCTCCTTGCCGTCCTCATCCGTTACGGTAATAAAGGTGGGGCCGAATTCTTCACTCATCTCGTTTACCCTTTCTCGGACCGGGCACCAAAGCGGCGCACGGTGATTTGATGCTATTGTAGCGGAAAGCAGCAGACTTTGCAAGAGCAAAAGAGATGAAAAACGGTGGAAGTTTTGCAGCCGGACGTTAAGAAAACAAAGAGTTTTCCAAAAAACGGAGCAGTACGGAAACTTTTTGGCAGGAGAAACCGACATTTTTAAGGTTGACAGGGGATGATATAATATCTCTGATAATGGTGTAGTATGCAGCCATTCCTATATGGCGCTTTGAGTAATGCAAAAAGGAGGTCCTCATGGACGAGAGAAGAAGCCCGCGGGCACAGGAGCCGGTCGGACATCCCCGGAAGCAGCGGAGAAACCGGACCGACGGCGTGGCCAAGGGTATTTTAATGACAGTGCTGACGCTGATGTTGGTGGGTGTGTGCACTGTGGCGATGCTGTTCGGCATTTTTATGAAGTATGTCAATACATCCCTGCTGCCAACACTGGATGTGAAGGCAGAGGATTACACCATGGCCCTGAGCTCCGTGGTGTACTACCAGAACCGGGACAGCGGCGAGTGGGTGGAGTTCCAGAAGGTCCACGGACAGGAAAACCGCGTCTGGGTGGACATCGGCGATATGGCGCCGGGACTGTGGGAGGCGGCAGTCTCCATTGAAGATGAGCGCTTCTTCAGCCACCACGGCGTAGACTGGAAGCGGACGCTGGGCGCAACGGTGACGATGCTTACCGGCGGCAATGACAGCTACGGCGGCTCCACCATTACCCAGCAAATGCTGAAAAACATGACCGGCGAAAATCAGAACACCATCAACCGTAAGGTCAAGGAGATTTTCCGAGCGCTGGAATTTGAAAAGAATTACACCAAAACGCAAATCTTAGAGCTGTACCTGAATATGATCTACCTTGGCAGCGGCTGCAACGGTGTACAGACCGCCGCGGAATATTACTTCGGCAAGGACGCTAAGGATTTGACTGTGGCGGAGAGCGCCTGCATCATCGCCATCACCAATAACCCGTCCCTATACAACCCCAAATATGAACGGACGTACACCCGCAAGGACGGTACAACCATTACGCCCCGGGAGCTGAACAAGCAGCGGCAGGAGACCATCCTGAAGAAAATGACGGAGGTTGTCAATCCCGACACCGGCAAGCCTTACCTGACAAAAGAGGAATATGAGGCCGCCAAGGCGGAGCCGCTGAACTTCACAGATACCTCCGGCGATGCCAGCAGCGTCATCAAGCAGACGGACGGTGTTGAGATCAACAACTGGTTCGTTGAGCAGCTCATCAAGGATGTGACGAATGATCTTGCGGAGGCCAAAGGCATCTCTTATGAGGCGGCGCAGCGGCTTGTGAACAACAGCGGCTACCAGATCTACTGCACGATGGATCTGGACATCCAGAGAATTGCCGAAAGCGTTTATGAGAATACGGACAACCTGAATATTCACTCCGCGAAGGGTAAGCAGCTTCAGTCCGGTATTACCATCATGGACCCCTATACGGGCAACATCGTTGCCATGGTGGGCGCAGTGGGGGCCAAGACCCAGAACCTTGTGGATAACTACGCGGTGCAGAAGCATCAGGTGGGCTCCTCTATCAAGCCGCTGACGGTGTATTCCGCCGCGCTGGATGCCGGAGCCGTGACCCCGGCCACCACGTTTGATAACTACCCCGTCGAGCTGTTGAACGGTACGCCGTGGCCCAAGAACTCCCCCAATACCTACACCGGCCGGACCATGATCGGCGAGGGCGTCCGCCGCTCCATCAATACCATCGCCGTGCAGACCGTGCAGGCGCTGGGGGTGGCGGAATCCTACGCTTATGCCACGGAGAAGCTGGGGCTGAGCCTTGTGCCGGAGGATATGGCTGTTTCGCCCCTGGGCATGGGCGGTCTGACCTACGGCCTGAGCACTGTGGAAATGGCGGCGGCCTTTTCTGCCTTTGCCAACAACGGCGTTTATAATTCCCCCAAGATGTACACCGAGGTCCGGGACAGCAACGGCGAGGTGGTCCTGAAAAACGAGGGTGAGACCCACGTTGCCATGAAGGAGACCACCGCATACCTCATGAACCAGATGCTCACCAGCGTGGTCAACGCCGGTACCGGCACCTCCGCCAAGTTCAGCGGCATGACCATCGCCGGTAAGACCGGTACCACCGATGACAGCCGCGTGCGCTACTTTGTGGGCTATACGCCCTACTACTGCGCAGCGGTGTGGACAGGCTATCCCTCCACCAACGAGAAAATTTCCGCCTCCGGCAACCCGGCTATTACCATGTGGAAACCGGTCATGCAGAAAATTCACGAAAATCTGGCCAATAAGAGCTTTTCAAAACCCTCCAGTGGTCTGGAAACGGTGCGGGTCTGTTCTGACAGCGGCAAGCTGGCAACGGACGCGTGTGCCTCCGATATCCGGGGCAGCCGAATCGTTGAGGTCACAGTGGCATCGGGGACTGCTCCCACCGAGTCCTGCGATATGCACGTTTTCGTGGATTACTGTACTGAGGGCAAATGCCTTGCCACGGATAGCTGCCCGTCCTCTGCGGTTAAGCAGGTAGCCGTGCTGGACTTTGAGCGGGAGGAGTATTTCCGGGCAAACGGGACTCGCTACGCATCCATCACAACGGACAGCGCCAAGAACCCGGACAGTATGTTCCACCTGATCGAAATGAAGCGGGCCATCGGGCTGGAGCCCACGCCCACGGCGAATGGCGGCGAGACCTATCCCGCAGTCATCGGCTGTCCGGTCCATGCCGGGATGACGCCGGAGGACCCCGATCATTCCAGCGGAGAGGCCGAGGATCCCAATGACCCCAATTACAATCCGCCCACGGAGGACCCCAGCGGGGGCTTTGGCGATGAAAATCTTCCCTCTGAGCCCTCAACGCCTACGGAGCCGACGGTACCGGTGGACCCGTGGGGCGGAGACCCCAGCGGGGGCTTTGGCGACGCAGGACTTTGGGCGGCCAGTCTGAACCGCTGATACGGCACCGGAACCGAATAGAATATGGAAAAGGACGCCCTGTTCATTTTGAATAGGGCGTCCTTTTTTGCGCTTTGTCTTGACAAAGGCAACCCCCGGCTATGCCGGGGGAGAAAAAGAGCTT
>ENA-UONQ01002150-UONQ01002150.1-human-gut-metagenome-genome-assembly--contig:-CS26-NODE-2150-length-14276-cov-4.793474_pt1 | contig 14276 bp, 8 predicted proteins | sample MGYA00242460_ERZ724007 | MGnify/ENA metagenome assembly ERZ724007
CTGTGAGCATTTTGTTAGCGTTTTTCCGAAGCGCCGCTCACACCCGCGCCCGGAAGCCCTTGGGAGACATAGCCTTTTGGCTGTTAGCACGTCCCGCCGACGTAGCGATTTCAAGTCAAGCTCGTTGTGACCACTTCGATGCCACTCTGTACAGTTCCGTCCTGCGAGACGGGAAGCGGTTTTATTATGGCATATTTTCGGGAAAGTTTCAAGGAAAACCTTTTAACTTTTCGTTCGTTTCTCTTCGCCCCGCTTTTAACCACCGGGCGGAACTCTGGACGTGCTGCCCGGATAGAATGGGCCTGAGACATTTGACAGGAGGGATCGCCTTGCGTCCAACAGTGTTTCTCTGGGGCCTGCCGGGCCAGTACATCAATTACGAGCGTGCGCTGGAGATAGCAGGTGGACGGCCCCTGGCCTCTCCGGATCTGCGGGATGCGGTGCGGTGTGCCGCCCTGTTGTTGCCCGGCGGCGGCGATATGGAGCCCCGGCGCTACGGCCAGGCAAACACCGCCAGCCGGGGGCTGGAGCCAGAGCGGGACGCGGGAGAGCTGTTCCTGCTGGAGCAGTTCATTATGGAGAAAAAGCCTGTTCTGGGAATTTGCCGGGGACTGCAGGTGCTGAACGTGTTTTTCGGAGGCACACTGATCCAGGACCTGCCCGGCCACAGCCAGGCGGCGGGTCGGGACCGGCTCCACCGGGTACGGACAGCCCCCTCTCCCCTGCAGGACCTTTTCGGAGAGACCTTGGTGGTGAACAGCGCCCATCATCAGGCGGCAGACCGGCTGGGGCAGGGACTGCGGGCGGTCCAATGGGCCATAGACGGCACGGTGGAGGCGGTCATCCACCAGTCCCTGCCGGTGTGGGGTGTCCAGTGGCACCCGGAGCGGCTGGCCGGCCCCTTATCCCTGTCCGGAGCCGCAGATGGAGGGTGCCTTTTCACCGCCTGGCTGGCGCTGGCTGGTGGCACAGGACAATCTTAGAAAAAAATTGCGGGTTTCCGCTTGACAGATGGGCTTGTCCATGGTAATATATCTAAGCTGACGATTTCCACGGAGGGCAGACGCAGGTGTAGCACAATGGTCAGGGCACCAGCCTTCCAAGCTGGGGATGCGAGTTCGATTCTCGTCACCTGCTCCAATCAAATTCGCGCCAGTAGCTCAGCTGGATAGAGCAACTGCCTTCTAAGCAGTAGGCCAGGGGTTCGAGTCCCTTCTGGCGTACCAACTCCTTCCGGGGCGGTCGGTCAGCACGCATCCTGTTTAGGATCTCGATATGTGGTGGGTGTAGCTCAGTTGGTTAGAGCACCGGATTGTGGTTCCGGGTGTCGAGGGTTCGAGTCCCTTTACCCACCCCAGACCAATAAGGCGTAAGGGCCGGGAGCTTCGGCTCCGGCCCTTGCCTTTTCTTCGCGGCAGATACAGGGGTGTAGCCAAGTGGTAAGGCAAGGGACTTTGACTCCCTCATTCGCTGGTTCGAGTCCAGCCGTCCCTGCCAGTTCATTTTCCCCATATTGCGCATGATCCGGTAGCTCAGCCGGCAGAGCAACTGCCTTTTAAGCAGTGGGTCCGGGGTTCGAATCCCCGACGGGTCACCAAAAAGAAAGACACGACTTTCGTCGTGTCTTTCTTTTTGGGTTTCGCAGGCCATTGGCCCGCGAAACCCTTCGGCGATTCAAATGCTCGGCGGAAATGAATTCTGCCTCCGCCAAGGTTCCGCCTGCGGCAAAACGCTTGTACTGCGCAAACGCACCGTCCTGCTGTGCGGAGCTCCAATGTCCGCATCTCTTCTGTCAACACAAGCTGTAAAAACCTCCTGAAGGGCTAATGCTTCAGGAGGTTTTTACAGCCGGAAAATACCAGGGATTGTTCGTAACGGGTTACCAGCAAGGGATATATCAAATTTCGCTTCGATTGCCCTGTAAGATTTGGAGTCGCTGTGAAGTCTCCGCCAGCAATTTCAATGCCGATGCTTCCAGCACCGCCTGACTGGCCGCCTGCATGATCGGGCAGATCTGTCCCCCCAAGAACTCTCTGTTGGCTTCGCACGGAAGCGATTCATTCGCCCGTGCCGGGGCAGCCGCTGTGGTGCTCCGCCCGCTCCCGTCCCAGGCTGCTTACAGGGTCATCTCCTCCCCCGGCTGAAGGACTTTGGCGGCAAATCCCGCCTCTTTGCAGGCGGCGGCGAATGCCTCCGGATCCTGGGTGATGGCCTGGAAGGTGTTGTAGTGCATGGGGACCGTCAGTCGGGGCCGGATCAGCTTCACTGCCCGGAGGGCATCCGCCGGGCCCATGGTGTAGAAATCTCCGATGGGCAGCAGCGCCACGTCGATGTCCTCGTCTGCCAGCAGGGTCATATCGGTCATCAGGGCCGTGTCTCCGGCGTGATAGATCTTCCTGCCCCCCATCTCAAAAAGGAAGCCGCAGGCAGGACAGCCCGCCGCACCGCCGCCGTGGAGGGCCTGGAAAAACTTGGCGCAGCCAAAGGACAGGCGGACCGTGCCGCCCAGAGTTCCGGCGACGCATGCCACCCCCGCAGGGACAAACACCGCATCCGCCAGATCCGCTGTGCAGCAGACCGGCGCACCGGTACGTCTGGCGATGGCGGCTGCATCCCCTACGTGGTCCCCATGGCCGTGGGTGACAAAAATCACGTCCGGGTCCACCTTCTCTGCCCATTCAGGACGGCCAGCCCCGGTGAGGAAGGGGTCCGTCAGGACTTTGTGGACGCCGTCATCCAGCAGAAAGCAGGCATGGCCCAGAAATTGCAGCTTCATATATGCAGCACTCCTTTTTCCAAGATGGGACGGACAGCTGTCAGAGCCTCCGTCGGTCGGTTCTCTTGATGGGATGATATCATATCCGGTGGGCAAAGTAAATTCCAGCCTCCACGAAAAAAGCGGCGCCGGGCTTTTTCGGGCCCGACGCCGTCCGCATATTCCATCTTTCTTACAGCCGGGCCAGGATGGCATCGCCCATGGCAGCGCAGCCCACCTTCTCACATCCGGGCCGCCAGATGTCGGCGGTGCGGATGCCGTCGTTCAGCACTTGATTCACCGCAGCTTCGATGCAGTCTGCCTCCGCCGCCATATCGAAGCTGTACCGCAGCATCATGGCCGCGGACAGGATGCAGGCGATGGGGTTGATGATATCCTGTCCGGCGATGTCCGGGGCAGAGCCGTGGATGGGCTCGTACAGCCCCCGGGTGCCGTCCCCCAGGCTGGAGGAGGGCACCATGCCGATGCTGCCGGTGATCTCGCTGGCCTCGTCGGACAGGATGTCGCCGAACATGTTCTCCGTGACAATCACGTCGAACTGGGCGGGATCCTTGCAGATCTGCATGGCGCAGTTGTCCACGAACATCTCCCGGTATTCCACGTCCGGGTACTCCGCCGCCAGGCGGTGCATCACCTCCCGCCACAGGCGGCTGGTGTCCAGCACATTGGCCTTGTCCACGCAGGTGAGCTTTTTCTGGCGCTTGCGGGCGGTCTCAAAGCCGATGCGGCCGATCCGCTCGATCTCGTGCTCGGAATAGGGCATGGTGTCCACGGCGACCTTCTCGCCGTTTTCCTCGTAGGTCCTGTGCTCCCCGAAGTAGACGCCGCCGATCAGCTCGCGCACCACAATAAAGTCAATGCCTTCTTCCACGATGGCGGGCTTCAGGGGCGAGGCGTCCGCCAACTGGGGCCAGATTTTGGCAGGGCGGTTGTTGGAGTAAAGCCCCATGCCGGCCCGGAGCCGCAGGAGGCCCTTTTCTGCCCGCTTGTCACCGGGCAGGCCCTCCCACTTGGGGCCGCCGATGGCCCCCAGCAGCACGCTGTCGCTTTGCAGGCACTTGTCCAGTTCCGACTGGGGCAGGGGGTCCCCGTAGGCGTCGATGGCCTCGCCGCCCATCAGGACTTTTGTATAGGTAAAGGTGTGGCCGAATTTCTCAGCCACCGCGTCCAGCACCCGCAGGGCCTGGGTGACGATCTCCGGGCTGGCGCAGTCGCCGTAGATCACCGCGATATTCTTCTCCATACTGCCGCCTCCTTACCGCGCCTGGATGCTGGCCATCAGGCCGCCGGAGCGAATGATCTTCTGGATGAAGGGCGGGAAGGGCTCCGCCTGGAAGGTCTCGCCTGTGGTCTCGTCGGTGATGACGCCGGTGTCAAAGTTCACAGACACCGTGTTTCCCTCCCGGATGGCAGTGCTGGCTGACGGGCACTCCAGGATGGGCAGACCGATGTTGATGGCATTGCGGTAGAAAATCCGGGCAAAGCTGGCGGCGATGACGCAGGCGATGCCGGCGGTCTTGATGGCCAGGGGCGCGTGCTCCCGGCTGGAGCCGCAGCCGAAGTTCTCGCCCCCCACCATGATGTCGCCCGCCTGCACCCGGGTGATGAAGGTCTTGTCAATGTCCTCCATGCAGTGGTCCGCCAGCTCCCGGGCATTCTGGGTGTTCAGGTAGCGGGCGGGGATGATGACGTCGGTGTCGATGTTGTCACCGTATTTGAATACAGAACCTCTTGCTTCCATGGTGTTCAAACCTCCCTGGGATCGGTGATGTGGCCCGTCAGGGCGCTGGCCGCCGCCGTGGCGGGGCTGGCCAGATAAATCTCGCTGTTCACGTGGCCCATGCGGCCCACAAAGTTGCGGTTGGTGGTGGAGACGCACCGCTCCCCTTCCGCCAGAATGCCCATGTAGCCGCCGAGACACGGCCCGCAGGTGGGGGTGGAGACAATGCACCCGGCGTCGACAAAGGCGGTGGTGTAGCCCCGCTCGATGCAGGTCCTGTACACCTCCATGGTGGCGGGAATGATGATGCCCCGGACGCCGTCGGCGATGTGGCGGCCCTTCAAAATGTTGTAAGCGGCCTCCATGTCCTCGATCCGGCCGTTGGTGCAGGAGCCGATGACCACCTGATCGATTTTGATGTCCCCGCCCTCGGCGGCCGGGTGGGTGTTCTCCGGCAGGTGGGGCCAGCTGACGGTGGGCACCAGGGTGTCCAGGTCAATGGTGATGGTCCGCTCGTACTCTGCGTCCGGATCTGCCTCGTATTTCTTCCATTCCCGCCGGCTGCGGCCCTTCAGGTACGCCTCGCAGGTCTCGTCCACCGGGAAGATGCCGTTCTTGGCACCGGCCTCGATAGCCATGTTGCAGATGCACAGCCGGTCCTCCATAGTCAGGCTCTGCACGCCGGGGCCGATGAACTCCAGGCTCTTGTAGAGGGCGCCGGAGACGCCGATGAGTCCGATCAGGTGCAAGATCACGTCCTTGCCGGACACAGGCCGCCGCAGACTGCCGGTCAGCTCCACACGGATGGCAGCGGGCACCTTGAACCACGCCTTGCCGGTGGCCATGCCGGCGGCCATATCCGTGGAGCCCACGCCGGTGGAGAAGGCCCCCACCGCGCCGTAGGTGCAGGTGTGGCTGTCGGCGCCGATGATGCAGTCTCCGGCGGTGACGATGCCCTGCTCCGGCAGGAGGGCGTGCTCCACGCCCATCTTGCCCACGTCGAAGAAGTTGACGATGCCGTGTCTGCAGGCGAACTCCCGGCACTGCTTGGACTGCTGGGCGCTCTTGATGTCCTTGTTGGGGACGAAGTGATCCAGAACGATGTTCACCCGGGTCTTGTCGAAAACATCGCAAAAGCCCGCCTTTTCAAACTCGTTGATGGCCACCGGAGTGGTGATGTCGTTGCCCAGGACAATATCAAGGTTCGCCTCGATCAGCTGTCCCGCCTTGACGTGCTCCTGGCCGCAGTGGGCAGCCAGGATTTTCTGTGTCATAGTCATTCCCATGGGTATTGTGCCTCCGTTCTCTGTGATGAAGTCCAGGGGTCTCCCCCGCTGTTTACCGGTTATTGATGGCACTGACCAGCGCCCGGACGCCTGCCACGATGATGTCCGTGTGGGTGCCGCAGCCCCAGGTCTCTCTGCCATCTGGCCACTTCAGCCCTACGTAGCTGCAGGCCCGGCTGTCGGTGTCAGGGTCCAGTGCGTGCTCGCTGTAATGGATCAATGTGAAGTCCATGCCCGCTGCCTGCTCGATGGCATTGGCCACCGCGTCCAGGCGGCCGTTTCCGGCGGCGCCGCACTGGATCATCCGGCTGCCGCGGCGCAGAGTCAGGTTGGCGGAGATGGACCCGTCCTGGTTCTGTGTGTAGTGGGCGGCAGTGACATTCAGCGGGGCCGCGTTGTTGACGTAGTTGTCCTCAAACACCTCCAGCACCTCCTGGACGGAGAGTTCCCGGTGGTCGTGGTCGCTGACCTCCTTGACCCGGTAGCCCAGCTGCTCCCGCATGTGGGGCGGCGGGTTATAGCCGTAGTTCTGCTGCAGCAGGAAGCCGATGCCTCCCTTGCCGCTCTGGCTGTTGATGCGGATGACGTCCGCGTCGTAGGTGCGGCTGATGTCGTGGGGGTCGATGGGGATATAGGGGCAGTCCCACCGGTGCTGGTGGTGCTCCTTCCGGTAGGTCATGCCCTTGGCGATGGCGTCCTGGTGGCTGCCGGAGAAGGCGGCGAACACCAGGCTGCCGGCGTAGGGGCTGCGCTCATAGACGTGCATCCGTGTCACCCGCTCGTATACCTCGCAGATAGCGGGCATATCGGAGAAGTCCAGCTTCGGGTCCACTCCGTGGCTGTACATGTTCATGGCCAGGGTGATGGCGTCCACGTTGCCCGTACGCTCCCCGTTGCCGAAGAGGCAGCACTCCACCCGCTGGGCACCGGCCAGTACCGCCAGCTCCGCGTCCGCCACGCCGCAGCCCCGGTCGTTGTGGGGATGGGTGGAGAGAACCACGGCATCCCGGTACTTCAGATGCTTGGAGCACCATTCGATCTGGTTGGCGTAGATGTGGGGCATGCTCATCTCCACCGTCACCGGCAGGTTGATAATCATGGGACGGTCCGTCGTGGGCTGCATCACGTCCAGCACTGCGTTGCAGACTTCCACGGCGTACTCCGGCTCTGTGCCGGTGAAGCTCTCCGGGCTGTACTCAAAGAGGAAATTGCCCTCGTACTCCCGGCTCAATTCCTTGATGAGCTTGGCACCGTCCACGGCGATTTGCTTGATCTCCTCCCTGGACTTGTGGAACACCTCCCGCCGCTGGGCCTCGCTGGTGGAGTTGTAGAAGTGGATGATGGCCCGGGGGGCGCCCTTCACCGCCTCAAAGGTCCGGCGGATGATGTGGTCCCGGCACTGGGTCAGCACCTGGATCGTCACGTCCTGGGGGATGCGGTCCTCGTCGATCAGCTTGCGGAGGAACTCATACTCCGTCTCCGACGCCGCCGGGAAGCCCACCTCGATCTCCTTGAAGCCGATCTTCAGCAGCATCTCGTAGAACTCCAGCTTCTCCTCCAGGCTCATAGGCACCACCAGACTCTGGTTGCCGTCCCGCAGGTCCACGCTGCACCAGGCGGGGGCAGTCTCGATATGGTCCTTCTGCATCCACTCGTACACGTGCCCCGGCTCCACCGGCGGGGGATAGTAGCCAATCTGATATTTCGTCGCGTCCATCATGTCAAAGTCCTCCTTCCAAGGTCTTGTCTTTGGAAGGAGGACAACAAAAAATCCCATCTCTCCAAAGACCATCAGTCTTTGAGAGACGGGAGCAAAAAATGCTGTACCCGCGGTACCACTCTCATTGCCGGGAGACCCGGCCACTCTGTACGATCGGCTCCTCCTGAGGGGGCGAATCGCGTCTGCATGATAACGGACAGCGGCCGTCCGCACCTAAAGGCGACGCCTCTCAGCGCGGCTGCTCAAGGGCCAGTGACGCGGTCCCCTCCGTACCGCCTTGCACCGACCGGCGGCTCTCTGAAACGGGGCGTGGGATCGCCTTTTCCCCTTCATCGCATTTTGGAAGATGGGAAGAGTATAACAGCTTCGCCGAAGGACGTCAAGTGAGGAAATCTGCCCTCACAGCGGATTTGGTACGGTTTGACAGACATCTCTTGGCGAAACGCGCCGTCTCTTGTGAAAACCGCAAGAAAAAATCAGGACGGCAGCCGCTGTCCTGAAGCGGCGGCCCCCCCCGGAAGACCCCGCTGCGGAAACGGCCCGCTCCCCAGGAGCCGGGAGGACGGGCCGGTTGTATCCTGCATCCTGAAAAATGCCCAGCACCTCACAGCGCCGCACCTGTCCGCCAGATCTGCGTCTCCGTGGCCACTATGGGTACCCGGCGGTCATGGAGGTCCACCGGTACGCGGGGCTGCAGCAGGCGGTCGGGACACACCAGAATGGCGGGCCCCCTGATAGTACTCCAGGTAGCGGTCGTAATACCCGCCGCCGGGGGAGCAGGTCGCGCCAAGGTACGAGAGGCGCAGATGCGCACCCGGGCGGAGGGCGTCAGGTCAACTATGCGGACCTGCAGACCGGGCGCGGGTCCTATCACGATGGAGCCCCAGTTCCCCGTGATCCCGGGGCTGGACATCGTGGAAATCGCGGAGGCTGTCGGAAACTGCGCTACCGTGCTATATAATGAGGACAACTATGCCAAGCTGCCCGAGGACCTTCAGACGGTTCTGCGGGAGTGCATGGACCAGATCCGGGAAAAGAACAACGAGATCACGCGTGATGAGGATGCCTATTATATCGAGAAGATGAAAGCCGAAGTTCCCGGGCTAACCGTGACGGAATCCGATTATGGGTCTTTGCTGCTGTGGGCCGTGCGGTCCATGAGGAGCTGGTCACCAGCGTCTCTGATGAAGCGCTCTGCGATGCAATCCAAGCCCTGGCCTGAGCAAGGAAGGTTCCCTCCCTGCAAGGGTCTCGTTTGGGAAACAAATGGGACCCTTGCAGAAAACACAGGGGCGCCCACTGAGGTAAAACTTATAAAAAAGTATATGCGCCATTTTCCTTGGCCATTGTGCATGCTCCTCTCCGCCGGTCTTATGAGAGATATCATACAGCCGGGAGGGAAATGCGACAATGCCCCGCCGGGCCGGGCGATTTTCAGCTTGTCTCTTTGCCGGTTGTGCGGTAAACTGGACATATCGCGGCGCCGGACGGGGTGCAGCCGTGGATACCGGAGCGCGCCGGGGCGCCTCCGGCATCTGCATCCGGTGGAAGCGCCCGCATCTGCATGAAACGGGAGGAAGCAGACATGGACCATCTGGACTTGGAAGCCCCCGGCCTGACGGCGGGGAATGTGGAAAAAATCGCCGCGCTGTTTCCCGCCGCCGTCACGGAGACGCGAGGCGCGGACGGGAAGGTGAAAAAGGCCGTCAACTTCGAGGTCCTCAAGCAGCTGCTGGCCCCCGACGTGGCGGAGGGGGAGGACCGCTACGAATTCACCTGGGTCGGCAAACGGGCCGCCATGGCCGAGGCCGCCCGCCCCACCTCCAGAACCCTCCGCCCCGTGAAGGCGGACAGCCGGGATTGGGACACCACCCGGAACCTCTACATCGAGGGAGACAATCTGGAAGTGCTGAAAATCCTCCAGGAGAGTTATCTGGGCGCGGTGAAGGTGATCTACCTGGACCCGCCCTACAACACCGGCAGCGATTTCATCTATCCGGATTCCTTTGTGATGGACCGCGGCGCATATCACGGTGCCAGCGGATACCGGGACGCGGAGGGGAAGATCAACTTTCAGCGGAAAAACACGTTTTCGGACGGCAGGTATCACTCCGACTGGTGCTCCATGCTCTTTTCCAGACTGCTGCTGGCCCGCAGCCTGCTCTCCCCGGACGGCGTCATCCTGATCTCCATCGACGACCATGAGTCAGCGAACCTGAAGAAGATCTGCGACGAGGTGTTCGGCGAAAGCAACTACCTGAACCAGTTCGCGTGGGTCTCCAATATCACGGGCCGCCAGATATCCGGCAGAGGCGCGGCCAAAACCTGGGAGTCCGTCCTGGCCTACGCCAGGGACATCGACGCGTGCGGCAGCCTGTCCATTGATATCCGCTTCGCCAGGGAGAAGATGCCCGATGCGTACAAGGGCTTTCGCAGGGACGTTCGGACGGACCGGCTGGGCCCCTTTGCGGTCGGCGATCCCCTCTACAATCATAATCGCAAGTTCAACGAAGAGACCCGGCCGAACCTCGTGTTCTCCATCTTCTATCAGCCCCAGACCCAGGAGATCTCCACAGGCGCCATCGGGGAGAGGCCGCCCGGATGGGTCGAGCTGCCGCCCCATGCAAATGGGGACGGCGTGCACAAATACCATGCCTGGCGGTGGTCCCGGCAGAAGATTGCGGACGAGCCATATAATCTGATCGTGCTCCCCACAGCGTCCGGTGGGTATGAGATCCACACCAAGATCAGGGACTTCGGCAGGACGCTGCTCAAGGACGTCATTCCCGACATCCCCAACGGAGACGCGGAGCTGCGGAAGCTGTTCGGCGGCCGGAAATTGTTTGACTACCCAAAGTCCGTGGACCTGTTGAGGACCCTGATCGGCTCTGTTCCGGGGAAGGATTTCGTATGCATGGACCTCTTCTCCGGCTCCGCCACCACCGCCCACGCGGTGATGCGCCTCAACGCGGAGGACGGCGGCCGCCGCAGCTTCATTATGGTGCAGCTGCCCGAGCCCTGCGGTGAGAAGAGCGAGGCCGCCCAGGCGGGCTTCCAGACCATCTGTGAGATCGGCAAAGCCCGCATCCGCCGTGCCGGGGATCAGATCCGGACCGAATTCCCCGGTGCCTGTCCGGACATCGGCTTCCGGGTCTTCCGGGTGGACGAGGGCTGCCGGAAGGAGGTCCTCTATCCCCCGGAGGAGATATCCCAGCCGCTGATCGGGCAGACGGTGTCCAATATCCGGGAGGACCGCACCGACCTGGATCTGCTCTATGCCTGCCTGCTGGACCAGGGCCTGGGCATCCACCTGCCCCACACCAGCCGGGTGGTCGGCGGCTGCACCGTCCACCGGGTGGACGGCGGCGTCCTGGCGGCCTGTTTTGACGCTGGCGTTCCGGACACGGTCATCCGGGACATAGCTGCTTCCCGCCCCCAGTGGGCTGTCTTCCGGGACAGCGCCTTCGCCTCGGACGCCGCCAAGATCAACGTGACGGAGATCTTCAAAAGCCTGTCCCCCGGCACCCGCGTCCAGGTACTCTGAGTGCAGACCGTCCGCCTGGTTCCATTCCGCAGAAACTTTCCCCGTCTTGCCCGGATGTGTCCCCAGCGCACCGGACATAAGGAGGTGACCTCATGAAGCTCCAATTCAAGCACCAGCCCTTTCAGGCGGAGGCGGCCGCAGCGGTCTGCGATGTGTTCCGCGGCCAGTCACTGTGCGCCCAGGCACACCGGCAGGGCCTGGGCGCCGCGGCCGACAGGCCGCTGTCCCTGGCAGGGACCGGCACCGGCCTGTGCAACCAACCCCTGGCTCCGGAGCTGACCGACGCCCGGATCCTGAAAAATCTGCACGCGGTCCAGCGGCGCGTCGGATTGCCTCTGTCCAAGGCCCTGGCCGGGCCGGGGATCAACCTGTCCGTGGAGATGGAGACCGGCACCGGCAAGACCTATACCTATGTGAAAACCATCTACGAGCTAAACGCCCGCTACGGCTGGAGCCGGTTCATCATCGTGGTTCCGTCGGTGGCCGTCCGGGAGGGCGTCTACCGTTCCCTGCAGACGACCCAGGAGCACTTCGCCGGGGAGTACGGCAGGCGGCTGCGGTTTTTCATCTACAACTCCGACCGCCTCGCCCAGGTGGACCGCTTCGCCTCCGACAGCGCCATTCAGGTCATGATTATCAACATGCAGGCGTTCAACTCGGGCAGGAACCAGCGGATCATCGACCAGCGGCCGGACAGCTTCCGGGGCCGCCGCCCCATCGACGTCATCGCGGCCACCCGGCCTATTCTCATCATTGACGAGCCCCAGAGCGTGGAGGGCCGCCAGACTCGGGAGAGCCTGCGCAAGTTCAACGCCCTGTTCACCCTGCGCTACTCCGCCACCCACCGGGAGGCGTACAACATGGTGTACCGTCTGGACGCCCTGGACGCCTATAACCGGCATCTGGTGAAACGGATCGCCGCCCTGGGGGTGACCTTCACATCCTCCCCCGCCGCTGGCGGCTTTGTCTATCTGGAGGGCGTGGACCTGAGCCGGGACAGGGCCCCCGCCGCCCGGATCGGTTTTGAGGTCAAAGGGGCGTCCGGCATTCGGACGGTGGTGAAACAGCTGCGCCGGAAGGCGGATCTGTTCGCGGCGTCCAACGGCCTGGCCGAATACGCCGACCGCTATGTGGTGGCAGAGATCGACGGTCGGGACAGCTCGGTGACCTTTCTCAACGGCCTGAAGCTATATGCCGGTCAGTTCAGCGGCGGCGAGGAGCGGACAGCTCTCCAGCGCCGGGTGCAGATTCGGGAGACCATCCGCACCCACCTCCGCCGGGAACGGGAGCTGTATTCCAGGGGAGTGAAAGTGCTGTCCCTCTTCTTCATCGACGAGGTGTCCAAATACCGCCTGTACGACGGGGACAGCGGCAGCGGCCGCAGCGGCGAGTACGCCAAAATGTTTGAGGAGGAGTACGTCGCCGTGGCGGAGGCGTTCCGGCGAGAGATCGACGACCCGGCGTACCGGGCCTATCTGGACGGCATCGATGCCCGCGAGACCCACCAGGGCTACTTCTCCGTAGACCGGCGGAAGGGCCGCCAGGCCCGCTTTGTGGAGGGAAAGATCGACCGCAAGAGCCGAACCACCTACGCCGCGGACGCATATGACATGATCATCCGGGACAAGGAGCGGCTGCTCAGCCTGGATGAACCTGTGCGGTTCCTCTTCTCTCACTCCGCCCTCCGGGAGGGGTGGGACAACCCCAATGTGTTCCAGATCTGTATGCTGAAGCCCCAGACGGAGTCGGAGATCCGCAGCCGCCAGGAGATCGGCCGCGGTCTGCGCCTGTGTGTCAATCAGGAGGGCGAACGCATGGACGAAAGCGTCCTGGGCGGGGCGGTGCAGGAGCTGAACAAGCTGACGCTCATCACCGATATGGAGTTCGGCAGATTCGCGGAGGCCCTGCAGCAGGGGCTGGCGGCGTCCCTTGCCGGCCGCCCCCGGATGGTGGAGCCGGGCCTGTTTGCCGGCAGGCTCCTCACTGGCACCACCGGGGCACGGGTCCGGGTGACGCGGGAGCTGGCGGAGGAGATCTGTGCCGCTCTCCGGAAACAGGGCTATGTGAAGGACCGCGTCCTCACCGGCAGCTTCTTTGCGGACCGGGACCGGGGTGCCGTCCGGCTGGGCGGAAGCCTTCAGGACCTCAGCGCCGCCGTGGCGCAAGTCCTCTCCGGCGTCTATACCCCCCGGGCCATCCCCGCGGAGAACGCCCACGGCGGCAACGTCACCGCCCGGGCGGACCCGGAGAAGCTGCAGACCGAGGCGTTCCGCTCCCTTTGGGCGCGGGTCGGCCCCAAGTCCTTCTACACCGTCTCCTTTGACACCCGGGAGCTGATCGGGAACGTCATCCAGGCTCTGGACGCGCATCTACAGGTGACCCCCGTCTCTGTCCGGACGGTGTATGGCGAGCAGGCGACGCAGCTGCAGTCCCGGGAACAGCTGCTTCAGGGCCGGGCCTTCCGCCGCAGGGAAAGCCGTGTGCAGGCCGCCGGTCCCCCGGCGCCGGGCGGTGTACGGTATGACCTAGTGGGCAGGCTGGTGGAGGAAACCGGCCTGACCCGTACCACTGCGGCAGCCATTCTCCAGGGCATAGCCCCTGAGACATTTGCCATGTTCCGCCTGAATCCGGAGGATTTCCTCCTCCAGGCCTCCAGGCTCATCAACCGGGAGAAGGCGGCCGCCGTCGTCCGGCACATCACATACCACCGGCTGGACGCGTCGTATGACGCCGCCCTCTTCACCAATGCCGTCCGCCGGGGCAGGCTGGGGTGCACCGCCGTGCCCGCCGCCCATTCGATCTCAGACTATGTGATCTGTGACACCGACAGGGAACGGGCCTTTGCCGAGGCGCTGGAGGCCAGCGAGGCGGTCAGATTATATGTCCGACTTCCCAAGTCCTTCTTCATTCCCACCCCGGTGGGGCGGTACACGCCCGACTGGGCCATCGCCCTCCGGGACCGCGCAGGGGATCCCGTCTATTTCGTGGCAGAGACCAGCGGCAGGGCCCCACAGCCCCAGGGCGTGGAGGCGGCGAAACTCCAGTGCGCCCGCGCACACTTCGCCGCGGTCAGCGGCGGAGAGGTGATGTGCGGCGCCGTCCGTGACTTGGATGAGCTCCTGCGCATCGTGGGCTGAAGCCCCGGGGCCGCACAGTATGCACGGCGGCGTATGGAAGGCCCCCCGCTATGGACAGAGAAGCGCGGCCTGAAATCAAGTGATTTCAGGCCG
>ENA-UONQ01002156-UONQ01002156.1-human-gut-metagenome-genome-assembly--contig:-CS26-NODE-2156-length-14240-cov-15.223898_pt1 | contig 14240 bp, 7 predicted proteins | sample MGYA00242460_ERZ724007 | MGnify/ENA metagenome assembly ERZ724007
CCAATGTGGTTACATTCACCCCATCGAAGACCGGAGCAGTAACCCTGAAACTGACAGTAAAAGATGAATGGGGAGTAAGTAAAGTTGTTGAAGTGCCATTCTCCGTGTCCAATACGGATATGATCGTACAGGTCTCCAACAAAGAAAATGAATTATATCTGAACAATACCACAAACCTCAATTTCAACGTAAGCAAACCTAATTATGAAGGAACATTTAAAGCACGGATCGTACAGGAACCTGAACAAGCGGGAGAAGTAAAAATAAACAATTCCTCCATCTCTGATGAAACTGTTTATATCAATAACAGCAATACATTAAGCTTCAATCCCCGCAAGACAGGTGCCGTATTGCTGAAACTGATCGTCATGGATGATTTGGGAGGAGAGAAAGAGGTAGCTCTGAATTTCAATGTCACGAATCCTGAGCTGAATGTAAATATCAGTAATCACACAGCAGATCTTAAAGTCAATGCAACCGGACAGTTCAACTTCACGGTCAGCAAAGAACATTATACCGGTAAATTCAAGGCGCAGATTGAGCAGCTCCCCGCAGGAATGGGAACAATTACTCTGGACGGCAAGACTTATGACGGAACAGAGACAGAACTGGCTAAACTTTCCAATGTGGTTACATTCACCCCATCGAAGACCGGAGCAGTAACCCTGAAACTGACTGTAAAAGATGAATGGGGAGTAAGCAAAGTTGTTGAAGTGCCGTTCTCCGTGTCCAATACGGATATGATAGTACAAGTATCCAACAAAGAACACGATCTGTTGTTAAACAAAACAACCCGTTTGAATTTTGATGTCTCCAAACCGAGCTATACCGGAGGATTCAAAGCTAAAATCGTACAGGAACCTAAAAATACAGGTACTGTCCGACTGAATAATTCTGTCATATCAGACGAGAACCTGGTTGTTATTCCGGCCAACAGCAACAGCCTTGAATTCACTCCTGAAAAGACAGGTGCCGTATTGTTGAGATTGATTGTCACGGATGACTTGGGAGGAGAGAAAGAGGTAGCTTTGAATTTCAACGTCACGAATCCTGACATCAACATAAACGTGACAAATAAAGAATCTGACTTAACCTATAACAAAAAGACCTCATTCAATATTTCCGTGTCCAAATCAGACTATAAGGGTACGTATAAATATGAATTGATACAGAATCCGGCCGCAAGCGGAACACTAGAGGTTGATGGCAAAGCATATTCCGGAGGCATTCAAAATGTCACCAATCCGAATAATATTGCCGTTTCCTATACTCCGCAAGAAGAAGGGTATGTTTCCATTCTAATCCGTATAACGGATGAAACCGGCCTGACAGCAGAAAAAACAATCGGTTTCAATGTGGTGAATGCCCCTGTCATTCTTACTATCGGTAAACCTTCTTCCACAGATATGACTATCGGTCAATCTACCTCTTTCACTGTCAAGGCTGAAAAAGAAAATTATAATGGAAACTTCAATTATGAAATAACCTCCATTCCTGTAGATGCCGGAGAGATCAAAATAAACGGGAAAACCAGCATGACCGGAGAATTGAAACCGAATCCATCGACTGTCACATTCACACCTTCTAAAGTAGGTAACGCCTATTTCCAGGTAAAAGTGAGGGATTCCGGAGGCAAAATAGCCGAAGAGAGCATTTATTTTGCCGTGAACAATACTCCTATGAATATCAGTTTTGCCAACCAGGAGGAAAATATCGTATTGAATACTCCTACGGAGTTCACCTTTAAAGTAATAAAAGACAATTATCCGGATAACAAGCTCATCACTTATACGGTATCACCTGCATATACCGGGACACTGGTAATTGACGGCAAAGATTATACCGGTACAAGTATAGAGATACCATACAGCCGTATCAAAAACGGAATCAATGTCCGTTATACTCCAGACCGTGAAGGCACAAAAGGATTAAGTTTTACCGCAAAAGATGAATTCAACGGTTTTACTGCACAGACAATCAACTTCAACATTTCCAATCCGGAGCTGCAACTATATCTGACAGGAGTAAATACCGAAGCACCAAATGAAGTAAACCTGGGCAGCACGTATAAATTCTATTACAACATTAACAAAGCTAATTACAATGATGAATTTGCATATTGGCTGACTCTGGATCCACAAGAGGTTGGTATTATCGGAACTTCAGACGCGACTCCGCGCGGCAAAACGTTACGTAGCGGCGGAGGAGTGGATATACAAACGGGAACAATCCAAGCCAATCCGCATGGAGCGACCACCGGAGAAATCCGTTTTACTCCGTCCAATGCCGATTATCTTAACCAAACGATAAGTGTGAATGTCCGGATCCGTGATAAATGGAACAATGAGAAGGAGCAGACCGTTAAATTCAAGGTAGTCACATCAGCCATTGAGCTTAACGTAAACAGAAAGACCTCTATTCCTGTGGAAGAGCCATACACATTCTACTTCACCGTCAACAAGCAAGGTTATTCCGGTACATTCAAATACAGTCTGGTAGGCTGGGCTGACGGGGACAAGCTGGAGATCAGCGCTGACAACAGCAGATGGACGACTTACAGCGGTGGGAAGTTTGACCTTCCGAATAAAGATCATACCTACATCCGCTATACTCCGGCAGCCATTAACACAATTCCACTGCGTCTGTTTGTCTATGACAACCAGAACGGAGAGGCCATGCAGGAACTCACTTTTGACGTCAAGGCACCGGAAGTAAAGCTGACTGCAGACGCTTTATCGAAACCAGGCTATCTGAATGAGTTCGTCCCGTTTACGCTGACAGCAGAAGAGACTAAAGGAGAGTACATGAATGTCTCTTTCAGTCTGGATGATCCTTCATTCAGCGGAGAACTGAAGTTCAACGACAATACAGTTACCCCCACCAACAGCCGTACCAGAGCAGCAGCCTCAAACTTCACTGTTGCCTCAGGAAGTAACAACAAGCTGGAAATGATGGCATATAGCAAAGGAACCTGGGGAGTTACAACCACCGCCGCCAACCGCTGGCAGCAATCCGCAAGTGTTACTACAAGCATACATGTCAGTGACAAACCTAACTATACCCTAAACGTAACAACAGAAGGAGAGGGAACAATAACAAAATACCTAGATGGAGTCAATACAGAATTAAGTGAATTCAAATCAGGTACGGTTATCACACTGACAGCTACACCTGCATCAGGATGGAAATTTGTCAAGTGGACCGGAGATGTCACCAGCACGAATGCAACAGTTACAGTGACCATGGACGGCAACAAGAATGTACAGGCGGTGTTTGAAAAAGGATATGTTATTACTTCAACCGGATACACATACATGCCTATGTCAACAGGTACAAGTAATTGGATATTCATGGTAAGTTTTAATATTACTGATTACTCTTCACTTCCTAAAGATATCAAAATTGATGTTGAGATTCAGTATTTAGATGCTGCAGATAAATGTCTGTATTCCGATGTTAAAACTTTAATAGAGATGGATGGCAAATTAATCGGAAGCAGTGGTCTTGCAGGAAATCTTGTTCCTTTGGCTAAAAAAGTCAGATATTACATTAAAAACGTTTCAGATAGTCGGTTTCCTATCATTTCAATCAATTCAGACAATCTTATAAAAACAGAAGAACTAAAACAGACTTTTGTCAAATAAACTGATTGGTGTAAAAAGAAGATCCGGACCTAATCAGGTTTTGGATCTTCTTTTTTTTCTGGTAATCCAAAGAGATTATGTATCTTTGTCGTATTCAAAATCAACAGAAATGAAGAAAAAAAAGTTTGTATATTTAAGTTTTTTGTATATCGCTATCCTTTTAGTAGCTTGCAGCAATGATCCGAAAGATGATCCAAACCATATCCCATCAGATCAAACGGAAATATCGATAACTAATCTTCCCGATTCTGTGAAAGTGGAATCTTCAGCTGAAGTGAAATTTACAGTGACTCAGAAAGAACATGACGAAAATTTTTCAGTAAAGGTAGATACGCTGGTGGCAAGCTACTACACTTTTTGGCAATATGATGACAAAGGCGAAAAAGTCTTCTTTGAAGAAAACAAAGTAATGGGAAAAGCTGATATCACCATCAATGGAAAAAATTTAGCTGATGTGACTAGTCTGACAAACGGGGAAGAAAATACTATTGTCTTTTCAAATCCGACAGCTGTGGGAGAATACAAAGTGATCTTAAACGTCACAGACAAATACAACAGGACAACCAGGAAAGAAATCAAGCTAAAGGTTTGGTCACCGGAGATTGTGGTGAAGTTCTACACCAAAAATATAGGCTTTGATGAAGACAATTACTTCAAAGATTTGAATGACAAATATACGAATAATCCTCTGTCTGAGGAATTGAAAGGATTAAGGTGTGATACCATTTACACACAGGAAATTCCTAAGCATGGGGAACTTGGGCTTTGGACTATTCCAGGGCAGAGCATGATTTGTTATATCGGACAGGAAGGGGGAGAAGATTTTCAAATTTTCACTGCTTCACCAGTAAAAATATTAGGTACGGACAAGAAACCTTTGACCAATACAAGTTTTGCTCATCGTGTCGATGGAAAAGAAAACGGAGTAGGATATATCACTAAACAGGGCTTCCATGGCATCATGTTCGAAACATCTACGCTGACTCGGGTTGGAAGCTACTACTATACTCTGTGGCTGATTGACAAATGGGGAAAAGAGAAACTGGCTACGATCGTATACAAAGCATTTGGCCGAAATGAAACAATACCGGAGCATTGTACACCATCGAATGAAATCAATTTTTGGTGGAGTCATCGAATTCCAGACTAGAAAATGAACTCAGGTGGTGGAACTGACTAGAATATTTATCCCCTTTTGTTAATATACTCCTCACGCAAACAGAAATGAAGAAAAAAAAGTGTATGTATTTGAGTTTTTTGTATGCTGTTGTTCTTTTAGTAGCTTGCAGCAATGATCCGAAAGATGATCCAAACCCTATCCCATCAGATCAAACGGAAATATCGATAACTAATCTTCCCGATTCTGTGAAAGTGGAATCTTCAGCTGAAGTGAAATTCACAGTGACTCAAAAAGGACATGACGAAAAATTCTCGGTGAAAGTAGATACGGTGATGGCAAGCTATTATTCAAAAATTTGGTTTGATACTGAGACAGATGAAAAAACCTATCTAGAAAAAGACAAAGTAATGGGAAAAGCTGATATCACCATCAACGGAAAAAATTTAGCTAATGTGACTAGTCTGACAAACGGGGAAGAAAATACTATTGTCTTTTCAAATCCGACAGCTGTGGGAGAATACAAAGTGATCTTAAACGTCACAGACAAATACAACAGGACAACCAGGAAAGAAATCAAGCTAAAGGTTTGGTCACCGGAGATTGTAATAAAGTTCTACACCAAAGATATAGGCTTTGATGAAGACAATTACTTCAAAGATTTGAATGACAAATATACATATAATCCTCTGTCTGAGGAATTGAAAGGGCTAAGGTGTGATACCATCTACACAAAAGAAATTCCTAAGCATGGGGAACCCGGACTTTGGACTATTCCAGGGCAGAGTACGATTTGTTATATTGGTCAGGAAGGGGGAGAAGATTTCTATTACACAATTAATTCTAAAGATAAAAGTACAACTTCTTGGGCTACTGGCTGGGATGGAGATACCAATGCGCACCAGAAACGTCAAAAAGCAGGTTTCCATGGTATCATGTTTGAGACATCAACAAATACAACTGTTGGCGCAGAGCACTTTTCTATATATCTGATCGATAAATGGGGAAAGGAAAAAATGGCTACGATCGTATACAAAGCATTTGGCCGAAATGAAACAATACCGGAGCATTGTACGCCCTCGAATGAAATCAATTTTTGGTGGAGTCATCGAATTCCCGACTAGAAAATGAACTCAGGTGGTGGGACTGACTAGAATATGTTATCCCCTTTTGTTAATATACTCCTCACGTAAACAGAAATGAAGAAAAAAAAGTGTGTATATTTAAGTTTTTTGTATATCGCTATCCTTTTAGTAGCTTGTAGCAATGATCCGAAAGATGACCCAAATCCTATCCCATCAGATCAAACAGAAATATCGATAACTAATCTTCCCGATTCTGTGAAAGTGGAATCTTCAGCTGAAGTGAAATTTACAGTGACTCAGAAAGAACATAACGAAAAATTCTCGGTGAAAGTAGATACGGTGATGGCAAGCTATTTTCAATATGTGACATTGAGCTTTGGGTCGATTGAAGGGATTCCAGATGGTGGTTACTTTTGGGAAGGGGAAAATAAACATTACGGAAAAGCTGATATTACCATCAACGGAAAAAATTTAGCTGATGTGACTAGTCTGGCAAACGGGGAAGAGAATACTATTGTCTTTTCAAATCCGACAGCTGTGGGAGAATATACCATTGTGTTGAATATCACAGACAAATACAACAGGACAACCAGGAAAGAAATCAAGCTAAAGGTTTGGTCACCGGAGATTGTGGTGAAGTTCTACAACTATTTTCCAGGATTTGATCAGGATCAATACTTCGATATGCTGAATAAAAAGTTCACTTACAATCCTCTTTCTGAGGAATTGAAAGGGCTCGAGTGTGATACGATCTATACACAAGAAAGTCCTACAAATTACCCGGTACCAGGCTCCTGGACTGTGCCCGGACAAGGAATAGTTTGTTATATTGGTCAGGAAGGGGATAATGAAATTCAATCAATTCAGGCCAGTTCAAGCTTTTTGATAGAGAAAGGAAAAATTCTGTCATCTACGACTTGGGCAAGCCAACTAGATGGTAAAGGAGGTGATTTTGAGCCGAGAAAAGGATTTCATGGCGTTATGTTTGAAACATCGACTTTAACTCGTGTTGGTTCTCAGTACTATACAATTCGTGTGATCGATAAATGGGGAAAGGAAAAAATGGCTACGATCGTATACAAAGCATTTGGCCGGAATGAAACAATACCGGAGCATTGTACTCCCTCTGAGGATCTGTGGTGGGCACACTATATCGCTGACTAGGAAATCAAATCTGAGAAAAATTTTGTATAATGGCAATCTTATTCGACCAATTTAGTTATCGGGTAAACAAAACTTCCGATGGTATATATTATGATCGTTGGTATGGAAATGTATTCCCTGAAATTTCTACATCCGAAAAACTACATTTTTTGAACCGGATTATTTCGGCACTTTTGACACACAACAAACTTTTCATTAGAACGGACTCAATAGAAGAAATGATAGAGTGTATTGGGTTTGATGCATTCAGAATGCTTTATAATAGAGGAGAAATTGTGATTTTAGATAACTGGTGGGTACCTTCTTTTATGGGTAACGGAGACACTGTTTTCTATGTGAATATGCATGAAAAACAATATCAAGATAAGATGTGCTCTCGTTTATTAGACCGCAAAGGTTCAGAGGAATCACGTTTTATGAATTCAATCTTAAAAAAGGTGTGTAACACTTCTGATTCTGATACATATGACTATTGGGACAATACGTCACAAGAAAATATGTATGAAGATTTTTCTTTCAATGATAGAATTCGTGCTCTTTTGGAAATTCAATCAGAAACTATTACGTCCATTTCAAATGAAGATGATACATGGTCAGCAATAAGACTGTGCTTATTTGAACGAAGTTTAGAGTGGTCTAAACAACTAAAGACTGATGAGATTTTATTTGAAGAGGAAGCGAAACGATACTTACTTTACAAAAGTGACATCCATAACGATAGCATTATTCAATATTTTGAATCAATCCTTCATTCCAAAGGAATTCCCAATCTATCAATTTTATACTATAATAATGTTATTTCAATGAAGGACATTATTCGAGTTAGGGATAATGTAGCTTTCGGCAAATTTACCTCTTGGCTTGAGAGCCACAATTATAGTGTTCAAGAATTGGAATCAGCTCTATTAGATGGACGTTCAAACAATAAACAGATTGAGAAATGGTTTAGATGGGCCATTGTTAGTTGTGTTTCGTTATTTTTACCTTCAGGGGTAACTTCAGCACTTACCGGTATAGGGTTAAGCTTCATTGAGCAACTTTTGCCTCAATTTTCCGGACAAAAATTACCCAATTTGTATTTTGATCGCGTCTTATCACAACAATTCAACGCAAGACGAAGGACATATTCACGATAGTGACGAGACATTACACCCGATTTTGAGGAAGAAACAGGAAAAGAGAGGAGACTATTGTCTCCGAAGCTTATGCCTTTAGGCGGGAGTAGTTCACGATTGTCAACTAAAAGTCACTAAGAATCTAACCAATTCTCTTGAATCCCGTTCATCTTGTGATCTAATCTTAAATGATACCTAATCACCATCATAGTTTTGTTCGCCTGATTTAATCTACCCTCGTGTTCATTAATAATTTTTAAACCTCTTTTCTTTAGATGACCATAATCAACAAATTCCTCAGGATTTCGAAACACCTTCGTTTTCCAAAAAGTACTGATAAAAAGATTGATAATAGTTATAATTCTCGTGCCATATATCTGTACCAATTGCTTTTGTAGTTCAGGCATAATAGCTATTAACAGATCAAAAGCATAATCACTATCTGAATAGAATGCAGTCATGATATAAGCACACAAGTATACACTATATTGTTCTTGTACATTCAACTTATTTATTTCAGCAATAAATGCTCTATCATAAGTATCTCGTTCAAAAATAGATTTAATATACCCTATTGTTTCGCCATTTGTCACTGCGATATAATTCTTAACAACATCTTTCACAAGCTCTATTCCCATATCATTCCCCCGGATTTTCAGCACTAAAGCCTCCAAAAGTAATGGTATAATTTGAAATTCAACGAACTCATGATCTTTATTTCCTATTTTAATTTCCGGATGGAGTTGATATGCAATTCTCCTTGCTTTATCTGTGTGTTTAATAATGAATGCTATATCATCTAAATCGACATCTGCTTTGAGTAACGGAGCAAGTAAGAATAGCAGATAATGAGATTCCTTTATTTCTCCGTCCTTACGACATATATTTACAGACTTCTTTGCCCATTTATAAGCTAAATCATTGTTTGGGAGCCGCTCGCACAAATCACTCATTTGATAACAGGCCATATACAGTCTATCTACTGAGTAAAGGTCATCTAAAAACATTAAGTTGTTTTCCGTGAACATGCCACGCACAGGTGATGCTTGATTTGCAGGTAAAGATTTTCCTTGAATATCCATACAATATTTAATTATCAGGCAATGACATAAACACAAATAAGTCTTAGCAAACTCTTTTTCAGCTTCAGCTAACGGCAGAACGAAATCTACACACTCTGATAGTAAATCTACGGATTTGACACGTTCTCCAATGCACCAATATGCATATGATAATTCTCCTTTGCACTGATAATATTCTATTATATCCACTCGATGGCTTTCATCGCTAGCATATTCTAATGCCTCATTCAAAAGCACTACGCTCTGTTCAGGATCTTTCTCTGCTACTACATAAGCAAAAATCTCCTTTATGTGCAACTGAATATCTGATATAAGTTCCTTATCAGAAAACTCTATTACCTGTCTAAAATAATGTAAACTATCCTTATCTGACAGTTTAACTTTATAGTAAGCAAACGCCATTGCAGCATTAAATAACAGTACAGCTAATGGGTGATCTTTATATTTTTCGTATTGAGTGTCATATATTCTTTGGGCTTCAGCACATTTACCGGCAAAGGCTAACAAATCAAGAGATTTAAACAAACTTACAATGGCTATCTCAGGACATTTACATTGTTCTGCTTTATTCTTTATACGCTCTAGAATTCCTATCTTTATTTCTATATCATTTTCCTTTATATGATCAATTAGTCGCGATATAGATAAATAACAAAAATTACATACGTCTCTATCTCCGGGCGAATAATTAATGTGCGTTGTTCGAAAAGTATCTAACCATATTTCATATTCATCAACTGTTGTAAGACGCAATAGGAATATCCAAATGTTTTTTTCCCAAAGAGATATTTCTTCTCCACATTGTGCCATAATAGCCTCTGTTCCCTTTTTATCTAGAGTATTGCAGATATTATAGTATTTCAGTCCTGCTACCACATCATTCTCTTGCCAGCAAATTAAAGTAATTGTAATGTAAAAGAAAGCCTTTAGATCTTCATCTTCGTAGCTCTCTACAAGTTGTTTTAAATCCCACAATACATAATTTCGGTGCTTTTTTGATAAATTGCTCAATAATAATAGTTGGGACATTCTGACACCAATCTTTACTTTTATAGACATACCAACTGGCAGTGGTAAATCTATCCAAACACTTTTCAATAAACTCTTTTCTGGCAAAGTACATTTGGCATCATACAGTTTTATGAGCACAGTAATATACATATAGCCCGCATTATCGTATTCATCTGATCGTAATGAATAATTGATATAATTTAGTATATCATGTTCATTTAATGGTTTATTCAAATTAAGAATATTTCGAGCTAGTATTATATAGCATTCTTTCAGGCACTCACTTGAAATATCCGCAGGCCATAATTTATTTAAAAGCGGGGAAATCTTAAATTGTCCATCATTATCTGAAATCCATGTGGGCATTAATGAATATAACTTTCTTCTTACTTCTACAATTTGTGGATTAACTTCGGCCAATTGTTGTGCTTCCTTTTCTGTAAAAAAGCCATTGATAAGAAGTAATCTATTTAGTAAGATCCGTGTCTCAGTATCTGTTATAATTCTGCTCACTAAATCAGACATGGCACGTGTTAAATCTCTATCAAATGAGTAATTCAAAATCTGGTCGAAATTACCTTCATCTAATGTCCAGCCACAAGAAGCAAAATAGGAACATAAAGTTTTTACCAAAACAGGATGCCCGCTAGTATGTCCATAAATGAAAACACTTAAATCAAATGTTGGTTTATAAGTATTTATCAACTCTACTGTCTCAGCAATACTTAACAATGGAATTTCAATTTGTTCTATCAATGAAAAATCTAAAGTAGAAAAGCTCTCATTTAGCGCAGAGGTAGTTGTTATAATAATTTTCTCCTCTGTTTTAGTAGCGAGTAATTTAGATACTTTGACTTCTAAGTCTTGTTTCACTACATTGGCTATAATTATTACACCTTCTTTTTCTTTAGCAACTAATTGTGCAAGTGTAGTTTTTCCAACTTTTAATGCCCCATATAGAATTACAAGTTTCCCAGCATCCAAGGCCATAATGCAGGCTTGAATCAATTGTCTTCTGAAAATTATATGAGACTCCTGTTCTTTTTGCATTACTGCACTCCCGTTAAGTGAAGCAATTGTTATACTTTGCATTTTAGGATTTGCTACAAGTGCTTCCAATTCTTTTATTTGTTCAGATATTTTCTCATGTTCTTGCTTACTTTCCTTGCGGTGGAACATCGCCAGATTTATAGTTTCTTTTATCTTTTTGTTTGTTTCTTCTAATTGTTTTTGTGTTGTAAATACCCCTCGAAGCATAGTATAACCCTGCAATAGCAGGTCATTAGATACTTCTTGAACGAACAGATCAAACATCTGCTTATATAAATGGCTGGAAGATTTTAGAATATCATCTTGTTTTGAAGCATCATACAACATATTTACATAGTCGTCATAATGCAATCTTGCCTCATTTCCAGCATATTTAGGGTCAGCATAAAAACGACACACAGCTTTCTCAAAAGCCTTTTTATAACGTTTTGTAATTGTAGAACAATTACAAAACGCATTAGCGCTTGTTTTCCCTACATCATATATTACAGATGCCAATAAACTTTGAAAAATTGGCTTTAAAAATTCCATCTCAAACATTCAAATAAATCTTTATTTTAAATGCCACTTAAATACTTCGTTTTCTCATCAAAACCCTCTGCTCTTCCTTCATTCTCACATATTCAGTATATTCGTTGGCATTTTGATTCATCGTGTCAACAAAATATTGAGCCATTTCATGCATCTGGGTTGCATACAAAACAGGAAGCCCGTTTTCATCCACTCTATAATAGTTTCGACTGTTTTCAATGCCCATAGCCATTTGATCAAATGCCTTGCAAGGATTCAGTCCACTGGCAACGATTGTCGGTCCTAACGCCTTTAATTTTTTACTTCGTGTTGCAACAGGCTCTGACACCAGGCATTCCAAATCCTTTTCAGGATTATTCAAGTAACAATAATACAGCCAGATTTCAAAACAAGGGTTACTTACTATCCATTGGCTTTGATCACCATTTGAATTATTCTTGAATATTTTCTCCAATTGGTCATAAAACTCATCTAAATCCGAAAGGAGAAAGACTTTGTCTGTAGTGTCCAAGTGGTAAACTTGACTATTTATCTTGAAAACCCCTGTAGATTGGATCTCATTCCACCTTGCTTGCATCTGATATGGTTGTAGGCCCTGTCCTTTTTCAGACATAAAGGCCACTCTCAACGAGTGTAGTTTTCGTTGCTTAATAAGTTCCTTAAGAAAATTCTTCTCCCGCTTCTCTCCGCCAGAAATCACAAAAACAAGGTTGGTTGAAAGGACTCCTTCTGATTTCTGGTATGCAGGCAATACTTTCGAGACAACAGAAGTTCCACTTTCTTCTTTACATTCTGTTGTAGGTTCATGAGATGAAACATCTGCTGGAGTTCGCACTGAATCTCCTTTTGAATATGTCAATTTTGATAAATCCATATTTCATCAACAGATTACATATTCAATTCGCCAATAAACGGAATAGCTCCATACCGACCTTCCATATATCCATTCTCGATATTAATTGTATTATGAATCTTGAAATCATTCAATGAATACATATGACTGCCACCATCCTTTTTCTCAACCATCCAGACTTCATCAGTACGTAAGAAATCCTGATTAAGCAGACAAGTCTGATGAGTTGTGAATATAAGTTGACCATTAGTCTCCTGCGTAGAAAAGTAACGAACCAATTCACGAACCAAATGAGGATGTATGCTATGGTCAAGTTCATCAACAAGCACCGTCTTGGCAGATTTCATAGCATCATATAATGCCGGGACAAGCGACAGCAGCCGAACAGTGCCGTCCGACTGTGCCTGAATATCCATATCTTTCAAAAATCCCTTTTCGCCGAACTGCCGGAACATCATCTGGCTAATCTTCTGTACTCCATCCTCGACAGTGATTGCTCTTGTATTTCTGAAATCAACCACCTCGGACAACACACCGGAACGCATCCCTTTAAGTTTGTCCATAGGCAGATTGCTGATGTCGTGAGTACTCATCCAATCCTCGAAATTTTCAGTCTCGACCTTTATTCCGTCAATACCTAAATCTATGACTTTGAAGAGTTCTGAAGCGAACTGATTGATTTCCTTGTCATTTTTGAATATTCCAATCAAAGCTGGATTGAATGAATGAAGACCAATGATTGTCAGTTCATCTTCAAACCATTTTTGCGCAATGCCAATGTTTTTATCTGTTAATACTGGCATATCGTTATTTATCGTCAAAAGACTAGCAAATGGATTTTTTTCTATCCATCCCAATACCATATTACTGACCTCGTCAGAAGGTGTGACTGCATATTCAATCTTTCCGTCCTTACGAGTGAAAATATTCTGGTTCTCTTCTGAACCTAAACCGGAAACTTGTAAGGTCTCAAAAGTAATCCCAGTATTCATAATCTCTACAGAATATATAAAAGGTACACCTGATTGAGTTACAAACTCGATTACCAATTCTATTGGCATCGTACCGGTATTCTCTTTCAAGGCAAAAATGTATTTTTCTAAATGTTCTCTATCCAAAAAGTTCTTATTTGTAGCAACAGCCTTCAAGAAATTAATTCCTTTCAACAAATTCGACTTTCCTGCTCCATTAGAGCCATAAATAGCAGCCATTTTCAATACTGGCAATCTATCAACAAGTACTTTGATATGATTCGACAAAGAGGTTCTCTTCATATTAGGAAACATATCAAACTGAACCCTTTCGTTAAATGAAAGAAAATTTTTCAGGATTACACGCAGTATCATATTATCACAATTTATTGTTGATTACACATCTGTATTAAACATACATAATAGGATTAGATGAACTAATATGATACAAAGATACGATATTTTTCACGTTCCGTGATTTTTTCACGTGATTTTTTCACGCGACAATATTAATCTCGTATATAGTGAACCACTCCCACCTGAAGACGGAGGGTATTCTCGCTTTAATTCATAAAAATTGGTACAAGGAAACCCACAAATCTTCAGTTTGTGGGAGG
>ENA-UONQ01002165-UONQ01002165.1-human-gut-metagenome-genome-assembly--contig:-CS26-NODE-2165-length-14169-cov-3.922559_pt1 | contig 14169 bp, 14 predicted proteins | sample MGYA00242460_ERZ724007 | MGnify/ENA metagenome assembly ERZ724007
GTACAATGTAGGTGATCTGAGGGGCAGCCAGTCCCATGGCCTCCAGCTCTTAGTAATGGCGGAACACTTCCTTCGGCGGCGCGTCAAATATCTTTTCACCATGGTTCATCACCATGATCCGGTCCGCATAGCGGGCAATATCCTCCATGCTGTGAGATACCAGCACAATGGTCATATGATGCTCCCGGTGCAGTGCGGAAATTTCATCCAGGATCTCATCACGGCCCTTCGGATCCAGACCCGCAGTCGGCTCATCCAGAATCAGTACCTCCGGATGCATGGCCAGCACTCCGGCAATGGCAACTCTCCTCTTCTGACCCCCGGATAATTCAAACGGTGACTGCTGCCAGAGTTTTTCATCAAGTCCAACCTGGATCAGCGCTTCCCTGGCCCGGGCCTCTACCTCTTCTTTTGAGAGGCCCTGATTCTTCGGACCAAAGCATACGTCCGAAAAGACATCCACCTCAAAAAGCTGATGCTCCGGATACTGGAATACCAGCCCTACCTTACTGCGCAGGGCCTTCATGTCATAGCCATCCTGGTAAATATTTTCTCCATTATAATAGATTGCGCCGCTGCTGGCGCGCAAAAGTCCGTTCAGATGCTGGATCAGCGTGGATTTTCCGGAACCGGTATGGCCGATCAGTCCGATAAACTGTCCATCTTCGATCTCGAAACTGACATCCTTTAAGGCATATTGCTCAAAGGCTGTTCCTTCACCATATATATGATTCAAATGTTCTGCCCTGATCGACATATATGCCTCCTTTTATTTTACCTCTGGAAATTTTTCGTGAAGAATGGGAAGAAGCTTCTCCATCAGTTCATCCATCGTCAGAATTCCATCCGGAAGATCTACCCCTGCCTGCTTTAACTCATAAGCAAGCTCTGTCACCTGCGGAACATCCAGACGATATTCCTTCAGCTCCTTTACCCGGGAAAAGATTTCCCGCGGTGTTCCGTCCATAACCAGCTTTCCGTCATCCATGACAATGACACGGTCCGCATCAATGACTTCTTCCATATAATGGGTAATCAGAAGAACCGTGATCTTCTCCTGACGGTTCAGCTCATGAAGGGTCGCAATGACTTCCCTGCGGCCATTCGGATCCAGCATGGCAGTCGGCTCGTCCAGGATGATGCACTGCGGACGCATAGCCATGACACCGGCAATTGCCACACGCTGCTTCTGACCGCCGGACAGTTTGTTTGGCGATTTCAAACGGTACGCAGTCATGCCGACTGCTTCCAGGCTCTGGTCTACCCGGCGCCAGATCTCATCAGTCGGCACTCCCAGATTCTCCGGTCCAAATCCCACATCCTCTTCCACAATGTTGCCAATGATCTGGTTATCCGGGTTCTGGAATACCATGCCTGCAGTCTTTCGGATATCCCAGATATGAGCATCGTCCGCTGTATTCATACCGGAAATCCAGACAGTACCGTCTGTCGGAAGTAGAATGCCGTTCACCTGCTTGGCAAAGGTAGACTTTCCGGAGCCGTTGTGCCCCAGAATAGCCACAAAATCTCCCTGGTTAATGTCCAGGGTCAGATCATCGATCGCACGCTTCACTTCTTCCACATGGTCATCTTCATCCCGGCGGATGTAATCATATATTAATTTTGAAGCTTTTATGATACCCATAAACAAATGCTTCCTTTCCTGTGTATCTCTGTATACATTGTCGTTGTTTCATTTTAAGCGAAATTATACACAGCGTCAAGAAAAAATCCATCTGTTATCCACATTGATCTGCGATAGATGCAATTCCTCTTATAACAGACTCTCGTCGTATACGGCTCTTGCTCCGCCGGTAAACTTCAGTCTTGTTCTGGCACAGATCACCCGGGCTGCTCCGATCTGACGCCGCTCAATCCGTACCGGAACCGCCACTTCTTTTAAATGCATGCCGATCAGGGTGTCGCCGATATCCATTCCGGCTGCTGCCCGGATATGCTCCACTGCTGCCGGATGCGCAAAGCTGTGATATGCAGCTGTCGCAAAGGAACCGCCGGCCTTCGGCTGCGGAACCACATTGACCTGCTCATAGCCATAACGTTCTGCCGCTTCCTCTTCCAGGATCAGTGCCCGGTTCAGATGCTCACAGCACTGGGCGGCCAGAAATACCTCCGCTTCCTTAGCTGCCTGATATACGCCGTCAAAAAGTGCCTGTCCCAGTTCCGGACTGGAAAAGCTTCCGATCCGCTCACCGGCAACTTCGCTGGTAGAACATCCCACCACCAGAATGCTTCCTTTCTTCGGATGCGCTGCCGCAAGAAGCTGGGAGGCTGCCTCATAAGCCTCCTGCCGAATCTGCATCAGCTCCTGTGTATCTGCCTTTCTGTCAGACAATCCGTTCCCCATTCTCTGTCTCCTCCATTCTTTCAAATACTGCCTTTCATTATACGCCTTCTTTTCCAAAAGAAAAAGAGAAAAGATGACTGACAAAAGAGGCTGCCGCAAAATGGAACCTGGTACGTTTCCATTTCATGACAGCCTCTCCCTTTTCTCCATTTACTACAGATTAAAAGTCCTCGCGTAATTCGGACAGATGATATCCAGAAAGGACGCAATATCCTTTTTTAAGGCCTGCTCTGCCTGGTCAAATCTGCCTTCCTCCATGCACCGGATAATGCAAAGATGGCCTTCGACATCCACATTCCAGGACCGGTTATCCCGCTGATCCCAGAAGCGCTGTGCATAGGCACGGGTCAGAACTCCGGTACTGCTTTCCAACATATGGTAACAGTAATCGTTGCCGCTGTAGGAAATGAGCTTCAGGTGGAACTTCATGTTGTTTTCCCAGTGCTTCAATGCTGGAAGCTCATCTGTCCCATTCCAGCAGCATTCCTTCATGGTGAACTCCTTCAGTTCCGCAATATCTTCCGGGGTAAACGTCGGCGCATAAACCCGGAAGCAACCGGTTTCAATCAGAATCCGGAAATCCACGACATCGCGGATCTCCTTCTCATTGATCCGTACCACCTCGTAGCCGTAGCGCGGATGGCTGATCAGAACTCCCTCTTTACAAAGTTCGATCAGGGCATCCCGAATCGGAGATTTGCTCACTCCATACTTTGCAATAAGCTGCTTCTCCGTAATAATTTCGTTCTGTTTGTAAATTCCCTGGATAATATCACTCAAAACAGCTTCATAAATCTCGGCCTTCAAAGATGGCTTTCCACTCATACCGTTTTTTTACCCTTCCCTACATCATTTTATCAAGCTCCAACAACGCAATTATATATGTTTTCAGGCCATTTAGCAACATCTTCAGCGGAACACATTCATCCGGCTGGTGTCCCTGTCCATGACCGCTCTCAAACGGATTGACTGCGTCCGGTACGCCCGGTCCAAAACCGACTGCTACCGGAAGCTTGCGGGAATAGGTTCCGCCTCCCATGGTATAAGGCTCGTAATGCTTTCCAAGGACATCGTCGCAGATATCGCATAACAGCGGAATGTACGGCCGGTCGATCGGCTGGTAAGCCGGTCTGGAAAGCTCCGTCACCCTGAACGCAAAGCCTTTCTTCTCACTGCATGCTCCGAAGCGTCGGCTGACCTCCTCACCATCTGCCGTAACCGGATAGCGGACATCAAAAAGAACCTTCATATTTCCGGCTTCCATGCGGACAACGCTTCCGACAGCGGTAAGCTTTCCGGACGCTTCATCCTCAAAGGAGATATCTGCTCCTGCACCGTAAAAGTCAGAAGTCAACTCTGCCAGGCCTTTCACTGCATCGGCGCAGCTTCCCTGAAGCAGGGTAGTGCCGGATAATGCTGCTGCCAGAACCTGGACCGCGTTCACAGCTCCCTCCGGGAATGCCGCATGTCTGGAAACTCCGGCTGCGGTGATCCGCACATGCGGACCATCTGCCTCTGCCGTAAGTGCTTCCTGATCTCCAAGCTGACGTTTTACCTCTTCCAGGGATACACCGGAAAGCAGCACCTCTGCCTTGGATGGGATTACGTTCACAACGCTTCCGGCATGAAAATCGATCAGATTTCCGTCTGTCTGAAAGTTCAGCTCTGCGCGCAGCAGACCTTTTTCTCCATAGCAGATCGGGAAATTGGTATCGGTGACCAGGCACAGATCCGGGATCTGCTGCGTCTTGCAGAAATACTCGATATCCTTCATACCTGTTTCTTCCGACAATCCAAAATAAATCATGACATCATTTTTTAATTCTATTTTATGTTCTTTTAAAAAGCGCAGTGCATAAAGCGCACAGATAGCCGGACCCTTGTTATCCCCTACACCGCGTCCGATCAGAAAACCGTCCTTTAAGGTGCAGCCCAGCGGCGGATACTGCCATCCGTCTCCAAGCGGAACAACATCCAGGTGGGCAAACATTCCGATTCGCTTCGGATGCTCGCCGGTACCCGGTACCACACAGCTGCCGCAGTGATATTCATGATTTACTACCGTAAATCCATATTCTCCGGCAATCTCTGCTGCTTTATCCAATACGTTCTTACATTCTTCTCCAAATGGCCATGGCCCGTCGTTCTCTACCGATATACTCGGTATCGCAACCAGTTTCGCCAGGTCCTTTACAAAATCATTCTGATTCGCCTCGATCCACTGATCGATGCTCTGCTTGAAAGCTTCATCTGGTTTGTACATTCTGCGCGCCTCCTTTAAGTCAGATGACATGCTACCATATGTCCGTTACCTACATCATGTAATACAGGGCACTCGGTCTTGCATCGTTCTGTAGCGTACTTACATCTGGTGTGGAAATAGCAGCCAGATGGCGGATTCAGAGGACTCGGAACATCCCCTGTCAGAATTTCCCGTTTCATTTTATTATCCACATCCGGAATCGGGATTGCGGAAAGCAGTGCTTTCGTGTACGGATGCTGTGGATTGTTATAAAGCTCATTTTTCTCTGCGATCTCTACGATCCGGCCCAGGTACATCACGGCAATTCGGTCGGAAATGTACTTTACAACGCTCAGATCGTGGGAAATAAACATATAGGTTAAATGCTTTTTCTTCTTTAATTCCTGAATCAGATTCAGTACCTGCGCACGGACTGATACATCCAGTGCGGATACCGGCTCATCACAGACAACGAATTCCGGATTTAAGACCAGAGCACGCGCGATGACGATTCTCTGTCTCTGTCCGCCGGAGAACTCGTGTGGGTAGCGGTTCATCATATTTTCCGGCATGCCCACCAGTTCCATGATCTCTTTGACTCTCTGGACTCTCTCTTCCATGGTTCCGATCCCGAAGGCCTCAAGCGGGGCCATGATCAGTTCGAGAACGGTCATACGCGGATTCAGGGATGCGTACGGATCCTGGAAGATCAGCTGCATCTTACGCCGCATCTGGCGCATCTGCTCCTTGTTCAGTTTGGTGATATCCTCACCACGGTACAACACATTTCCAGCTGTCGGTCTGATCAGCTGGAGGATACAGCGGCCCAGTGTGGACTTGCCGCACCCGGACTCACCTACAACGCCGATGGTCTCGCCTTCATAGATGGTCAGATCTACAGAATCCACTGCATGGACAATCTTTAACGGCTTTCCAGTCAGGCTCTTTGATGTTACGAATTCTTTTTTTACTTTTTGAACTTCCAGTAATACCTTCTTATCCTCTGACATCATCCTGACCTCCTTCCGGTGCGTACTTCCAGCAGCGTACCTGTCTTCCATTTACATCGTAAAGTCCCGGCTCCTGCTCCCTGCATCGTTTGTCTGCTTCCGGACATCTGGTGCAGAAACGGCATCCCTTCGGCATCTCGGACAGATCCGGAACTGATCCCGGAATGTTGAACAGCGGATCATCGGAACTCTGGTCCAGACGCGGAATGGACTTTAACAGACCGCGGGTATACGGATGGAGCGGATCTTTGAAAATACTTCTTACGTCTCCGTATTCCATCTCTTTTCCTGCATACATGACCATGACGTCGTCTGCCATCTCTGCCACAACACCCATATCATGGGTGATCAGCATCAGAGACTTATTCTCCTTTTCCTTCAGCTCCCTCATCAATTCAAGGATCTGGGCCTGGATCGTCACGTCAAGGGCTGTCGTCGGCTCATCTGCAATGAACAGTGATGCATTGCAGGACAGTGCCATGGCAATCATGACACGCTGACGCATACCGCCGGATAACTGGTGCGGAAACTCTTTCAGGCGCTGAGCCGGGGAAGGGATGCCGACTTTCGTCAGCATCTCCTCAGCTCTCGCCCAAGCCTCTTTTTTATCCATCTTACTGTGCGCGGTAATGGTTTCTACCAGCTGCTTACCGATCGTCATAACCGGGTTTAAGCCTGTCATGGAATCCTGAAAGATCATCGCTATCTCATTTCCACGGATCTGACGCATCTCCTTTTCTGACAGCTTTGCCAGATCGCGGCCTTCGAACAGAATCTCTCCAGATGCGATTTTTCCTGTCTGCTTGGGAATCAGCCGCAGGATCGACATACTTGTAACGGATTTTCCACACCCGGATTCACCCACGATTCCAAGTGTTTCTCCTCTCTTTACATGAAAGGATACTCCGTCTACCGCTGTCACGGTTCCATTCTTACCTGAAAACTGAGTAACGAGTTTTTTTACTTCAATTAAATTCTCTGACATTCCAATACCTCGCTTTTCGTATGGTATTTAACAGATGCTTATTTATTTACTTTCCATTCCCATACATTCTTGTTGACGTTGTAATCGATTGCGCCTTCGCGTACATTCTCAAGCTTCTCGTTATATGCAAACAGATCGTTGGTGTGATACAGGAATGCCATCGGCATCTGTTTGAATAACTCTTCCTGATACTGATCGTAGATCTTCTTACGTGCCTCGAAGGTGATTTCCTTTGCACCGGACTCACCGATCTGGCCCAGGGTCGGATCGGATAACTGTGCAAAGTTGTTCATGTAACCTGCAGTTACGTTCGGTACAGACTCAGACGGATCGACGGAACCTGCGGAACCGATGAAGCACAGATCGTAGTCACCGTTTCTTGCGTTGGTAAGCAGAGTCGGGAAGTCTAAGGTCTGGATCTTGGTCTTAATACCAATCTTCTGTAAATCCTGCTGAATCAGGATCGCAGATTTCTCACGAACTTCATTACCGGTAGATACCATTACTTCCAGCTCCCGGTTGCTGTCCCAGCCAGCAGCCTCCAGCATGGATTTTGCTTTCTCCGGATCATACTCGATCGGCAGCAGCTTCTCATCAAAGTACGGATGATCTTCAGCCAGAGGTCCGATTGCGATACGTGCCTCACCCTGCAGCAGCTGGTCAACGATAACCTGGCGGTTGATTGCAAGGCTGATTGCGTGACGGACATCCTCGGTCAGATAATCTCTGGAGGTGTTCATTGCCATGTACTGATATGCGAAGGTCGGTACAGATTTCGCAACGATACCCTGTGTATTCTTAGCTGCTTCCCAGTCTGCTAACGGGATCTGGCTGTTGCCGGACAGAACGTCGATGTCGCCGCTCATTAAGCCGGATAACAGGTTAGAGGACTGTACTTTCTTGAATACCAGACGATCAAAGTCCGGAGCGCCAAGATAGTAATCTTTGTTTGCCTTGAACTCAATGGATACGCCAGATTCCATGCTGTCGAAAATACACGGGCCGGAACCAACCGGTTTCTGCCAGAATGCATCGTTGACCAGATCGGTATCGGAAATATCACCTAACAGATGCTTCGGCATGATGAAGAAGTCACGGTTCACCAGTGCGTAGATGATAGCCGGATCCATCGGAGTCTTTAAGGTAAACTCTACGGTATGATCGTCCAGAGCTTTGACCTCGATGCTGTCGGTGCCGGTCTCACATCCGGTCTCATCGGTTCCTGCAAAATACTGCATACGGATTCTGCGCAGATAATTGAACTCGGAAGAGGAAGCAACCTGTGCGGAGTATACAACATCCTCTGCGGTTACCGGCTCACCGTCCTGCCATTTGGCATTCTCGTTCAGATGATACGTGATCTTATCCTGAGCCTCATTGGTCTCCCAGCTCTCTGCCAGACGCGGTCCAAAGGTACCATCGGTGTTGATGACCATCAGACGGTCAAACATCAGCTCGATCACGTTATCCGCGCCTGCGTTGGTGGTGTTCATCGGCATGAAGGTATCCCAGTCACCGGTCTGTGCCATGGTAATGACTTTCTCACCGCCTGTGCTTCCTTCCGCTGCAGCGGCGCTGGTCTCTGCGGAGCCACCTGCTGCTGCGCTGGTCTGATTTGCGCCGCCGGAACCGCCGCATGCGGTAAGGAGCATTGCTCCTGCCAGAGATGCAGCAACCACTTTTAACATGTTTCTCTTCATAATATTCCTCCTTAAATTTATTTCTTTTTTATTTTGGTTTTGGCATCCAGGGCATCCCGGATTCCATCTCCTATGAAGTTAATACCGGATACAGTGAGCACCAGCAGGATTCCCGGCGGTACCCACAGCCACGGTCTTGAGGAAAGTACGGTGATAGACTGTGCCGCGTACAGGATATTTCCCCAGGATGCTTCCGGTGGCTGAACACCCATACCTAAAAAGCTCAGTGCAGACTCCTGAATGATCGCCTGCGCTGTACGGAATGTAAAGTTGATCAGGATCGGAGCAAATGCGTTCGGGATCACATATTTGATGAGCAGCGGGATATCTTTGGTTCCGACTGCCTTTGCAGATTCCACATACTCCTTTTCTCTGACCGACAGCACATTGCCATAGATCAGTTTTGCGAAATCGGTCCAGCCCAGAATACCGATGACCAGGGTAACCGTCCATACCGAAGGTCCGATAACGGATACCAGCACCAGGATCAGGATCATGGACGGGAATGACATGAAGATATCTGCGGTTCTCATAACGATGGTTTCCCAGATACCTTTATAGTAACCGGCGATCAGGCCCAGCGGTACACCGATGCAAAGACTGATGATCGCGGAAAGCAGTCCCACCAGAAGGGAAATCCGGCCTCCGTAAACCAGTCGTGCAAATACGTCACGGCCGGTATCATCGGTTCCTAAAATGTGTCCCGCTCCCGGCTTTGCACTGAACGCGAGAATATCTGACGTATACGGATCCAGCTTCATGATCATAGGAAGCACAATGACCAGGATCACTTCCAGTAAAATGACCGCAACACCGATCATGGCCAGCTTGTGCGCTGTAAACTTCCGGAGCACGTCACGATAGTATGAATCTTTTTTTTCAACTGTTTTTGTGGACATTTCTCTCCTCCTAACGGCTCTCTCTTATCTTTGGATCCAGTAAGCTGTACGCAATATCCGTCAGGACATTGCCAATCAGGACTGCTGCAGCAATCACAACGGTGATTCCCATGATCATCGGGTAATCTCTGGCGTTGATGGACTGGACCATCAGGCTGCCAAGTCCCGGCCAGCTGAATACCTGCTCTGCCACGACCGCGCCGCCGAACATGAACGGGATCATGGTACTCAATACGGTAACAACCGGAATCAGGGAGTTTCGTAAACCGTGAACGATCACGACTCTCGGCTCAATCAGGCCCTTTGCACGGGCAGTGCGGATGTAATCCTCATTGAAGACTTCCATCATGCTTCCTCGTGTCTGGCGGAGAATGCTTCCGATATTAAAAATAGTTAATACCAGACAGGGCAGAATCAGATGATGCGCCGCCGATGCCGCTGTATGGATACCTGCGTCATACATACCGCCCATAGGAAGGACTCCCAGCCTTACCGCAAATATGTAGATCATAACCAGACCTGTAAAGAAGGTCGGGGTAGAAGCACCTACAAAAGCCAGTCCGGAAGAAATATAATCCCATGCGGAGTAAGGCTTGTATGCTGACATGATACCAAGCGGTACCGCGATCAGCACGGATAGTGCTGTAGAGGAAAGGGTGAGAATCAGCGTCGGTCCCAGTTTTTCCAGCACCTGTCCGAAAACCGGCAGGCTGTTCCGGTATGAGATTCCCAGATTTCCATGAAGCATGGATACCAGCCAGCGGAAATACTGAATGATGGCTGGATCATTGAGACCCATCTGCTCTTTTAAGGCCTCCATACTTTCCTTTGTTGCCATTGGATCCGCCATCAGCATTTCCAGTGGACTGCCCGGTGCAAGCAATGAAATTAAATACACCAGGACTGTAATTCCGAAAAATGTTGGAATTGCTACTAATAACCGCTTGATGGTATATTTTAGCATGCGTCTATCGACCTCCGTATTTTCCTGATCATTCCCAAAACCTGTTCCCGAGTTTCAAGAATATCATTGTTATATTACTGATAATATCACCAATATCTAATTTGTCAATAGTAAAGGGTTTAAAAACATATTTTTTGTTGATTTTGACCGTTTTCTTATTTTTTTCTATACACATCCACCAATCTTTCCATTTTGTCAGGGCCAATCTTGACGAACCATCCGAAACATGATAAATGTATTTTGACAAGGAGGAAATCAATCATGAATGTAAGTGAAAGATTTTTAAATTATGTACAGTACGGCACCCAGTCTGACATTACCAGCTCCACCGTACCTTCCACCAAAGGACAGCTAGTTCTGGCTGCCCGGCTGGCAGATGAGCTGAAAGCTCTCGGTATTACTGACGCCCACACCGATGAAAACGGCTATGTATACGGCCATATTCCGGCTGCAAAGGGCTGCACCGGCGCTTGTCTGGCACTCATTGCTCATATGGACACTGCCATGGACATGTCCGGTGACAATATCAAACCACGCATCATCCGCAATTATGACGGAAATGACATCATTCTCAATGAAGAGAAGCACATTGTCACCGCTGTTTCCGTATTCCCGAATCTGAAAACATTCGTTGGCCAGGATCTGATCGTCACCGATGGCACTACCCTGCTTGGTGCAGACGACAAAGCCGGTGTGGCAGAGATCATGACTCTGGCAGAATTTCTGATGCAGAATCCGGATTATCCGCATCCGCCGGTCTCCATCCTGTTCACTCCGGATGAAGAAATTGGCCGCGGACCAGACCACGTAAACCTCGAAGAGGTAGGCGCTGCCTATGGCTATACCATCGACGGCGGCCTGATCGGTGAGTTTTCCTATGAAAACTTCAATGCCGCTTCTGCAGTTGTTACAATTCACGGAGTCACTGCCCATACCGGCTATGCCAAAGGAATCCTGAAAAATGCCATTCAGATCGCCATGGAATACCAGGCACTGCTTCCGGCATATGAAACTCCGGCATGCACAGAGAACCGGGAAGGCTTCTATCATCTGGACAAGCTTCAGGGACGGACCGAAACCGCCATCATGAACTACCTGATCCGCGACCATGACGAGGCACTGTTCCGGCATCGTCAGCAGATCATGCAGGAGGCAGTCGATTTCATCAACAAAAAATATGGTGCCGGCACTGCCGAGATCACCATCACCGAAACCTACCGGAACATGTATGAGCAGGTCAAAGGCCACGAGAAGCTTATCTCCAATGTCATGACTGCCATGGAGCACTGCGGTATCACCCCGATCGTCACCCCGATCCGCGGCGGCACAGATGGCGCGCGTCTTTCTTATCAGGGACTCCCATGTCCCAACATCTGTACCGGAGGTCAGAATGGCCATGGACGCCATGAATTTGTATCCATTCAGTCCATGGAAGCTATCACCGAAATGCTGAAGGAGCTTGTAAAACTCTTTGCCTGAGATGAGGTGAAATAAAAAGAACCCACACAGAGTCATGAATGCTCACACCTGTGTGGGTTTTTCTCTTACATACTTATTATATAGGTAAATTGGTTTTTGTCAACTGTTTCTTGCAGCAAGTACTGCGGCCTTTACCTTATCCAGATCCTGTTCTGTTGCCAATGTGCAGTCTGCTCCAAGGATCAGGCCTTTTCTTCCGTACTCACGAATAACTTTCTTTACCTCAGCCTCAACCTCTTCTTTGGTTCCATCAACCAGAACTCCGTGACGGTTCGGCAGGCCACCCATAACGGTCTTGCCCTGGAAGAGTTCTTTTCCTTTTTCCAGATCAAACGGTGCCTCAAATACACCCCAGTTCACAACATCTGCATACGGAGCATAATCTCTGTAGCGCTCCATATTCAGGTGATCCTTACAGATGTGCAGGAAGCAGTATCCGCCTGCCTCTTTGATGGCCTTCATAACCTGGATATCAAACGGTTTAATCCACTTTGCGAACTCTTCATCCGTAAAGAACTCATACTCGCCGCCAAGGGATGCGTAATAAACAGAATCCAGACCAGCCTCAATGTAAGCCTTTGCCAACAGACAGAGCACATCGGTAATGCGCTGCATAGCGGAAAGCATCTTCTTTTCATCCCATCTGAGGAAATCTACCTGCATCTGTCTTGCTGCATAATAATTGATACCGGCCTGCTCAATCGGATGAATGCCGGATGCACAGATGCCGTGGAGAGTACCCATGGTAAATACATCCTTGTCACAGCCCGCCAGGATCTGCCTGGTCAGTTCAATCTGCTTCTTCATGAACTCGTCTTCCATGGTCATAACAGGAATCAGACGGTCATAATCGTCCGGAGTATGGATGGTTCCGAATACCGGTACCAGATTCTCATTCATGATCTTACAGATATCCGCATCTGTATCCCGAAAGAAATCCAGATGTGCCTTCACACATGCCTCTCCCTGCTTCTTGTCTGCCGGAAAATGAAGAGAAAAGCTGGACGGAACACCGTCGATCTCTCGCTGCTCGATTGCTGCAATTACACGCTCTTTTTTCGTCATATCATTACTCCTTTTCTTTCTTAATGCTAAGCTTAATATATCACTGATATTATCAGCGTGCAATCCATTTTCTGTTTTTTTCTGTTTTCCACATATTTTCCGTTCCAATTTATGCAAGTTTCATAAATGAAAAAGAGACTGTTTTAGTGTACCCAGATCCCCTGCTGATTCACGTAAAAGGTATCGATGGTAGTATTCACTGCCTTGTTGCCCTGTCCCGGATAGAAGTAATACCAGTTGCCGTCTACCTGGTACCAGCCTTCGGCCATGTAACCAACACTGTCCAGATAATAGGTCTTGCCATCGCGGTTCAGCCAGTGACCGCATACCAGACAGCCATAGTACTGGTCCTGCGTCTCATTCATGTAGCACCAGCGGCCATTCCAGGAAAGCCAGCCGGTAATCATAGCTCCGCTTCCATCCAGATAATACATCTGACCGTTTCGTACCTGCCAGCCGGTCAGCATTCTTCCGCTTGCATCAAACAGATACCAGCGCCCGCCTACTTCTGTCCAGCCATTCTTCACATAGCTGCCGTCCGGATAGTAGTAATACCAGGTGTTGCCGTACTTGCGCCAGCCTGCATTCGTATTACCGGAGGTGCCGCTGTCATTGCGGCCACTGCCATCTGATACATCTTCCTTTGCCAGATAGATCTCGTCGGACTCTACCCACTCACTGCTCTTGCCGTAATCATCCTGTTTGGATGTCTTGGCGATGGTGCGCACGCGGAACTTATAGGTGCCTGCCTGAGTCATGTATGGATAGAAGTTATATGTTTTGCCGGTAGTCTCTACCGTGTGGATCTTGGAAGAGCCCTTACGCAGCTCTACCTCATACTGACCGGTCCCGCCATTATCCGGTTCTTCCCACTTTGCGGTTCCCTTGGCATTGTCCTTCCAATATGCATCCTCCGGTGCCTCAAAGGTACCTTTGATCGGTTTCAACTTTGCCTTGATGACCAAATCCCCGCTGCTTTTGCTGGCACTGACAAACTCAGCGCCCTTCACAGTTACGTTGCTGGAACGGTAGGTTCCCTTAAACGCATAATCTGAATCAGTCACTTCCAGGCGGATCTTCAGTTCCGGCTGATATCCCACACTGATTTCTTTAGAAGAAGATGTTGTCCAGTCTGCCTCTTTGATCTGGTAACGATCAGTAGATCCGGAGATGGCAATACCGCCACCCGGTGCAGTGGTACTGTCAATATCAATGGAAGCATCTGTGTAAATCTGCAGCTTTACACTGGAAATTGTTTTGTCAGCCGCATAGGCTGTTGTCATACCTGCTGTGCCTGTACACAGAGCCAGGATCAGTCCCCATACTGCAAACCTTCTCTTTGTCATACTCATCCCTCACTCTCTTATTTTCAAAATAAATATTGTTTTCTTTTGTAATTTCATTATAAGTGAAAGAAGATGTCCAGTCAACTTACGTATTTCTTACTGATTTTCCACAAT
>ENA-UONQ01002169-UONQ01002169.1-human-gut-metagenome-genome-assembly--contig:-CS26-NODE-2169-length-14154-cov-4.945457_pt1 | contig 14154 bp, 12 predicted proteins | sample MGYA00242460_ERZ724007 | MGnify/ENA metagenome assembly ERZ724007
CTGCACGGTACCGGCGGCGCAGAAAAAGACAGTCGTTGTCATTTCCGCCGACCATATGGGCGAGGGCGATGAGGAACTGGGCCGTATTCTGATGAAAGGCTTTATTTTTGCGCTCACCCAGCAGGAGCACCTGCCGAGCACGATTCTGTTCTACAACGGCGGCGCACGCCTGACCTGCGAAGACTCGGCATCGCTCGAGGATCTGAAAAACCTGGCATCGCTCGGTGTGGAGATTCTGACCTGCGGTACCTGTCTCAACCACTACGGCCTGACCGACAAGCTGGCAGTCGGTGACGTGACCAACATGTACGTCATCACCGAGAAGCAGATGCAGGCCGACCTCATTCTGCGCCCGTGATGCGGCGCAAACGGCCGTTTGCGGTCATCGCGTTCGCGTCCACCGAGCAGGCGCTCGCGGCAGAAGCTATGTTCACGCAGCGCGGTCTGCCCGGACGCATGATCCCGATTCCCTCTCAGGTGAGCGCAGGCTGCGGACTGGCATGGAAGGCCGAAACAAGCGAGGAACAGGTGCTCCTCGACGCTCTGCGTGAAACCGGCATCGGATTCGAGACACATGCTCTCGTCGAACTGTTCGACTGACGGAGGAAATCATGATTTATCTGGATAACGCAGCGACCACGCTGCACAAGCCGCCTGAAGTCGCGGAGGCGGTCAAAAACGCCATCCTTACCGCAGGAAATGCATCGCGCGGCGCACATGGTGTGTCGCTTTCCGCGTCGCGCATGGTGTTCGAGACGCGGAGCCGGCTGGCGAAGCTGTTCGGCTGTCCGCGTGCGGACCATATTGTGTTCACCGCAAACTCCACTGAGGCGCTGAATATTGCAATTTACGGTCTGTTTTCGTCCGGCGATCACGTCATTTCGACCGATCTGGAGCACAATTCCGTGCTCCGTCCGCTGTATGATCTGCAGACGCGCGGCGTATCGGTGGATTTTGTACCGGCGGACCGCCAGGGCAATATCCGCTATGAGGATATGGAAACGCTCTTTCGACCGGAAACCAAGGCCGTTGTCTGCACGCATGCATCCAATCTGACCGGAAACCTGCTCGATATCGCCAAAATCGGTGCAATGGCGCACGCACACGGTGCGCTTCTGGTTGTCGATGCATCACAGACGGCAGGCGCGGTACCGATCGACATGCAGCGCATGAACATTGACGTGCTCTGCTTCACCGGCCACAAGGGCCTGATGGGTCCGCAGGGAACCGGCGGTCTGTGCATCCGGCCGGGTGTAGAGCTTCGGCCGCTGCTCCGCGGCGGCACCGGCATTCACTCCTACGACCGCGAACAGCCGCAGGCGTATCCTGCACGGCTCGAGGCGGGCACGCTCAATACGCACGGCATCGCCGGACTGCATGCCGCGCTGAAATTTATCGAAAAACAGACCGTGCAGGCCATCGGAGCACACGAACGCGCACTCATGCGGCGGTTTTACGACGGTGTGAAGGACCTTGACGGCGTGACCGTCTACGGTGATTTCTCCCGGTCGGAACGCGCAGCTGTCGTGGCACTTAACATCCGCGACTATGACTCCGCCGAGGTCGCGGACGCGCTGTTTGCCGATTATGACATCGCCACACGCGCCGGTGCACACTGTGCGCCGCGCATGCACGAGGCGCTCGGCACCATACAGCAGGGCGCGGTGCGCTTCAGCTTTTCGTATTTCAACACGGAAAACGAGGTCGATACCGCAATTGCCGCCGTGCGGGAGCTGGCGGAGTAACCCTGTATTTCCCCCAAAGGAGCCTTACCTATGAGCAACCAGCTTGCCGTGCTGTTCCCCGGCATCGGCTACCATATTGACAAACCGCTGCTGTATTACAGCGCCAAACTTGCACGCGCACGCGGCTGCGACCTGCTCGCGGTGCAGTATCCCGCTCTGCCGACCGGTTTGAGAGGTCACGCCGAAAAAATCGAACAGACTGTGCAGACTGCGCTTTCTGCCGCAGAGGAACAGCTTACTACCATCGACTGGACCGCTTACGACCGCGTTTTCTTCCTCTCGAAGAGCATTGGCACTGCGATTGCCGCACGGTATGCTGTTCAGCACAACATTCATCCGCGGCAGGTATACTACACGCCGATTGAACAGGCGCTGCCCTATCTCGACCCGACCGGCATCGCCTTTCACGGCACCGCCGATCCGTGGGCGGACACCGAGATGATCACGAACGGCTGCCGGAAGATCGGCATTCTGCTCTATCTGACCGAAAACGCCAACCACTCAATGGAAACCGGTGATACCTTGCACGATATTTTGATTCTGCACGATATTATGGATGAAACCGCACACTGGATGGATTCTCCGACGTAACTGCCGTTTTCCGTTTACTTTTTCCGCCCTCTATGATAAAATAGACTATCATAATGAGGAAGTATGTCTATGAGAAAAAATGTACTCGAATATTTGGAATCCTCTGCCCGAATGCACGCGGACAAGCCTGCGTTCTGCGATGAGAACCGCGTGTTCACCTTCGGCGAGCTGCTGAAGGCCGCACAGGGTCTGGGCACCCACCTTGCCAAGACCGTCGATACGCTGCACAAGCCGGTCGCTGTTTTGATCGGCCGCACGGCCGAAAGCGTTGCCGCGATGCAGGGCGTGCTGTATGCGGGCGGCTGCTACGTTCCGATCGACGACCACATGCCGGAAGCGCGTATCCGCCGTATTTTCGAGCAGGTCCATCCTGTTGCCATCGTCTACGCCGAGGGAAACCGTAAGCAGGCTGAGCCGCTTGCCGACTGTGCCCCGCTCATCTCGATGGACGAGGGCTTTGCAGCACCGGCTGACGCAGACCTGCTGCAGTCCATCCGTGAGAGCGTACTGGATATTGACCCGGTTTACCTGCTGTTCACCTCGGGTTCGACCGGTGCGCCGAAGGGAATCGTCATTCCGCACCGTGCGGTCATCGACTTCACCGACTGGATGAGCGAGTTCTGCGGCTACACCGAGCATGACATTTTCGGCAATCAGGCGCCGTTTTACTTTGATCTTTCGTGCAAGGATCTGTACCAGACCCTTGCGCTCGGTGCAACCTGCCATATTTTCTCGAAAAAGCTGTTTACCTTCCCGATGCTGCTGCTCAAGGAGATGGAGCGTGTCGGCGTGACCGCCATCAACTGGGCGACCAGTGCGTTCCACTTTGTGGCAAGCTCGGGTGCACTGAGCAAGTGCGCGCCGCCCACGCTGCGCAAAGCCGCTCTCGGCGGTGAAGCGCTGCAGGCGCGCTATGTGAACGCGTGGAAGGCCGCGATTCCGGGTCTTGCGGTTGTCAACATGTACGGACCGACCGAGACCACCGTGGACTGTGCCGCATTCCATCTCACCCGCGACTACCGCGACGATGAAGCCATTCCGATCGGCAAAGCCTGCCGCAACATGCAGATTATACTGCTCGACAAGGACGGCAAGCCCGTTCCGGACGGCGAGGCCGGTGAAATCTGCGTGCGCGGCAGCGGACTGGCCAGCGGCTACTTCGGCAACTGGGAAAAGACGAACGAATGCTTCATCCAGAACCCGGCAAACCCGTATTTCCGCGATATTCTGTACCGCACGGGCGATATCGCCGTCAAGAAGGACGACGGTCTGCTGTATTTCCTGTCGCGGCAGGACGGCCAGATCAAGCATATGGGCTACCGCATCGAGCTTGGCGAAATCGAGACCGCGCTGCACAGCGTGGACGGCATCGCCGCAGCAGCCTGCCTGTTCGACCGCAACCGCGACCGCATTGTCTGCATCTACAAGGGCGAACCGGATGCCGCGGCACTCGCGCGTGCCATGCGCAGGCTGGTGCCCAAGTACATGCTGCCCAACATCTACGAAAAGCTGGACGCACTGCCGATGAACGCCAACGGCAAGATCGACCGCGTCAAGCTGAAGGAGCAATTTATCCATGCGGAAGATTGAGAATTTCGCACAGATTTCCGATCTGCTGAACGCACAGCTCAAAAGAGGTGTCATCACCAACAACTTTCTGCGCGGTGACGACTACACGCGCGAAATCGCGAACGGACTGTACATCCACGAGGCAGGCGGCGCACTGCTGCTGTTCCGCGAACGCGGCGACCACCTTGTGATGACGTTTTATCTGCACCCGAACGCAGTGCTTTCCCTGCCGGAGACGGACAGGCCGGTTGTGACCGAGCTGTCCTGCCGCGCCAAGGATGCCGAGGCAATGGCAAATGCCGCCGCGCAGTTCTGCGCCCTCGGCTTTCGCGAGGCGCTGCGCCGCACGCGGCGCACCCGCAAACCGGAAGCATTTCCGGTGGAAACAACCGCAGTTCCTGCAAAGCCGGAGGATTTCGAGGATATTTCCCGCTTTTTAAGCGAGCACTTCTCCGCTCTCACCGGCTGTCTGCCGACTGCGGACGATCTGCGCGAAAACCTCGCAAACGGCCAAACCGTTATCACCCGGGACGAAAAAGGTGTTTCCGGTGTGCTGCATTTTGCGGTTTCCCGCGCCTCGACCGAGATTCGACACCTTGCCGTGCGTACGGACTGCCGCGGAAAAGGTCTTGCCGGCGAGCTGCTCACCGCGTATCTTGCGGCAACAGACGGTGCAAAAAGTCAGGTATGGGCGCGGACCGGCAATGCTCTTGCCGAGCATTTTTACGAACAACACGGCTATCGGCCCGACGGATGGACTTCCGCCGTGCTGCAATATAATTAAAGGAGAAATCGACCATGCGAGAAAAAATTATCGAAATTCTGAATGAGATCTGCCCCGGCAACGACTTTGAGAACGAAACCGCCATCATCGACGACGGCATCATCGATTCCCTCGACATCGTAGCCGTTATTTCCGAGCTGATGGAGGAGTTTGACGTTCAGCTGGGTGTCAACGACCTGACGCCGGAGAACTTCAACTCGGTTGACGCCATCGTTGAACTGATCGAGAACGCGCAGGACTAATGGCTTTTACTTCCGCTTCGTTTATCGTACTCACCATCGCGAGCGTGCTGCTCTACTACATCGTGCCGAAAAAGGCACAGTGGTGCATCCTGCTGCTGGCGAGTGCGGCATTTTACATGGCCGGCTCGGTCAAGGCGTTTGCGTGGGTGGTTCTGGTAGCCGGAATGACCTGGGTAACCGGACTCATTCTCGGGCGCTATAACGCCATCAAGCCTGCTGACAAGGCGCAAAAGGCCCAAATACAGCACAAAAAGAAGCAGATCGCGATAATTTGCGCGGTCTGCTGTTTTGGCTTGCTCTACGCGATGAAATACTGGAATTTCACGCTCGAGCTGCTGCCGTCCGCGCTCGGCAATCACATTCCCCGATGGGATTTTGTCGTGCCGCTCGGTCTGTCGTTTTTCATTTTCCAGTCCATGAGCTACGTTATTGACGTGTACCGCGGCAAATATGCGCCCGAGCGCAATCCGCTGCGCTACGGTCTGTTTGTATCGTTCTTCCCGCAGATGGTGCAGGGCCCGATCAGCCGCTTCGACCAGCTCGGCCCGCAGCTTACCGCAGAGCGCAAGCTGTGCTGGGACGACCTGCAGATCGGCATTCAGCTGGCGCTCTGGGGTTACTTCAAAAAAATCGTCATCGCCGACCGCGCGGCTGTTCTGGTAAACAACGTCATCATGGAGAACTGTCCCTACGGCGGTGCTGTCATTGCGCTCGGTATTCTGTTTTACTGCATTCAGCTGTACTGCGATTTTTCCGGCGGCATCGACATCACACGCGGCGTCGCGCGCATGTTCGGCATCGATATGACGCTCAACTTCCGCCGACCGCTGTTTTCCACCTCGCTCACCGACTACTGGCGTCGCTGGCACATCACACTCGGTGCGTGGATGCGCGACTATGTGTTCTATCCTCTGGCGTTTTCCAAGCCGTTCGGCAAGCTCGGCAAGTGGGCGCGCAAGCATTTCAAGGGCATGATGGGCAAGATCTGTGCCACCTCGACCGCTACGTTTATCGTGTATTTGATCATCGGCATCTGGCACGGTGCCAACTTCCGCTACATTGCGTTCGGCCTGTGGAACGGTATCCTCATTACCGCTTCCCTGCTGATGGAGCGCCGCTTCCTTTCGTGGAAGGAAAAGCTGCACATCAACGACAAATCGACCGGCTGGCGTATCTTTATGACCGTCCGCACGTTCGGACTGGTGTTTATCGGCCGTTATTTCACCCGTGCACCGCGTCTCAAGACTGTATTCACGCTGCTCGGAACGACCGTGCTGCACCCGCATTTCAGTGAGTTTACGTCGGTTGTGCCGACGCTTGGACTGGGTATTTCCGACTTTATCATCATTTTTGTCGGCATTCTCATCGTCCACGGCGTGGAGTTCTTTGAGGAACGCGGCACGGATGTGCAGGCGTGGCTCAACGAGCGCCCGGCGCTCATGCAGCTGACCGTGCTGACCGTTTCGCTCGTGGTCCTGCTGCTGTTCGGCATTTTCCGTGCCGGATACATCTCGTCCGAGTTCATCTACAAGCAATTTTAAGGAGGCAGAGCATGAACGCAAAAAAATGGGTGCTTTCTCTGCCCGTTATCGTGCTGATCCTGGCCGCACTGCTGGCCGGATTCAACTACGTCACCGACCCGTTCGGCGCGTTCGGCGACCGGTTTATGCAGTGGTTTTCGTATGACGAGACCAATAATCCGCGTGCGGCGAAAATCTCCTATCTCGAGCAGCACCATGACGAGTACGACTCGTATTTCCTCGGCTGCTCGTCCACCAGCTCGCTGCCGACCGAATCGTTTAACGAGATGCTGAACGCGAAGTTCTACAACCTCATCATGTACGGTGCGGATATGAAGGACTGCGAAAAGATCGCAAACTACCTGATTGACAACTACACAGTCAAAAATCTGGTGCTGAATGTGTATCTGGACAATGGCCTGACCTACGATGATGAGTCCAACAAGCTGACCCACAGCCTGCACTACAAAACCGACCCGGATATGTCCGCGCTGTCATATTACTCGCGGTTTCTCCTCGCGGACCCGCGGTATGGCTATCAGAAGCTGGTGAATCAGAAAAAGGACACGCTCATGCCGCAGTCGTTCGACGTATTTGACGAGCAGACCGGCGCGTATGATAAGCGCGTGCGTGATGTGGAGCCGATCGGCTCTACCGCGGATTATCTGAACGCCTATCCGGTATTCACCGATTATCCCAACCACGAGCCGCTGCACCTGTACAAGACCGAAGCCTGCATGCAGTCGGTGGCTGCAATCCGCAAGGTTTGCGAGGAAAACGGCGTTAATCTCATTGTGCTGACCGCTCCGGTGTACACCGACTATTACAAGAACTTTTACGACGAGGATATCACGAATTTCTACGAATCTCTTGCCAAAGTGACCGATTACTGGGATTTTTCGTCCTCGTCTGTCAGCAGTGAGCCGCGCTTCTTCTACGACAGCACGCACTTCCGCAACAACATCGGCAAGATGATGGCAGCCCGCATTGCCGAGAAGGAGTATCCCGACTTTACGCCTGCCATCACCGCGATTCCGTCGGATTTCGGCACTTATGTAACGGCTGACACGCCGCATGACCATTTCACGCAGCGTCCTGCACCGCGCACGGACGACGACACCGCCGTTCAGGTTCCGGTGCTAACGTGGCACCAGCTGACCGAGGAGGTGAGCGGCTCGGCTACCATTTCGCCGGAGACGTTCCGCAAGCAGATTCAGGCGCTGAGTGAGGCCGGCTGCAACACGATTTCGCTTGAGCAGCTGCGCGATTACGTCTACAACGGTACACCGCTGCCCGAAAAGCCGATCGTCCTCACGTTTGACGACGGCTATCTGAGCAACTACGAGGACGCGTTCCCGGTGCTGGGGGAATACAACATGAAGGCGACCATTTTCGCCATCGGCGTTTCCATCGGCAAGGATACCTACAAGGACACCGACCACGCCATGACACCGCACTTCGGCGCGGCTGAGATGCAGGAAATGGTGGATTCCGGCCTGATTTCCATCCAGAGCCACACCTATGATATGCACCAGTGGCCGCCGTTCGAGGACGGCAACGACCGTGTTCGGGAAACACTCGCGCAGCTGCCCGACGAAAGCGATGAGGACTACGAAGCCGCTGTCAAGGCTGATATCCAGCAGAGCCAGCAGGCCATCGAGCCGATCACCGGTGAAAAGGTCAACGCGCTGTCCTATCCGGAAGGCGCGTACGGCACACTGACGATGGATGCGCTGCGCAGCCAAGGCATCGAGCTGACGTTCACCACCCAGCCGGGCGTGAATGCGGTCGTACAGGGTTTGCCGCAGACGCTGTACAGTATGCACCGCATTACCATGACGGAAGACACCAATATGGATGAATTTCTGGCGGAACTCGCAAAATAATATCTATGATATAGAAAACGCAGACTGAGAATATTCTCAGTCTGCGTTTTTTGTGAATGGAATTTTCCATTTTATAAACCGTAGCCGCGCATTGCACCATACATTTCCGGTCTCCGGTCGCGGTAGACACCCCACGAACGGCGCATCTCACGGATTTCTTCCAGATCGAACGTATGCGTCAGCACGCCTGCGTTTTCGCGGTCAGCCTGCTCGACAAGCGCGCCGGTTTCATCCGCGATGAAGGACGAGCCGTAGAACGTCAGCGAGGACGACTGGTGCTGGTTATCCTCGGTCGGCTTGACGGTCTCGGTGCCGATGCGGTTTGCCGCGATCAGCGGCATAATGTTCGCCGCCGCGTGGCCCTGCATGCAGCGCCGCCAGTGCGGCATGGAATCGCAGTCGAGAATCGGCTCGGAACCGATGGCGGTCGGGTAGAACAGCAGTTCAGCACCCTGCAATGCCATGCAGCGCGCGGACTCCGGGAACCACTGGTCCCAGCAGATACCGACGCCGATTTTCGCATAAGCCGTATCCCAGACCTTGAAGCCGGTATTTCCGGGCGTAAAATAGAACTTTTCCTGATAAAAATGGTCATCCGGAATGTGGGTCTTGCGGTACTGACCCATGATCGTGCCGTCCGCGTCAATGACAGCCACCGTGTTGAACGTGGTCTCGCCGACCCGCTCGTAGTAGCTGACCGGAATGACGACCTTGAAATCACGGGCAATGGTCTGCATCTCGCGGACCGCCGGATTTTCTTCGAGTGTTGTCGCTAAATGGTAGTTCTCGTAGTTTTTTTCCTGACAGAAATACCAGTTTTCAAACAGTTCGGGCAGCAGAATGATCTGCGCCCCCTGAGATGCCGCTTCGCGGACCTTTTCGCAGGCTTCTTCCAGACCGTAGGTCATCTGAATCGCAGCAACAGTTACTTTATTGGACATAAAAGATTCTCTCCTATACTTATGGCAACACCGCACAATTAAGACTGCGGTGCTTTGCGGAAATTTTTTGTCCTGACTTTGTTGCAGTTTCACGGTAATACATCAAGTATTACCGCAAAACTGTGCCTCGTCAGTACGCAAAATTTACTCGCAAATCACTCTTGTTCAATTATGCGGTATTGCCTTATCTTCTCTTGCGCGTGGGCGGCTTTTTGCCCTTGCCGGGCTTGCCGCCGCGTCCCTTGCCGCTGTGACGGCGGCGCTCCGCGCGATTGCCTCTCGGAGCACGGTCGGTGTCCTCACGGCGCGGACGATCCAGCTTTTCCGAAACCGGAAGCGAGCCGTCTGCCGGCGCAAAGTCGATCTGACCGGTGGTGTCGCTTGCGGCAAGCAGCTTGACACGCATCGGCGTGCCGATCGTAAACCGCTTGCCGGTGTGGCGGCCAACCATCGCCATGTGCTCCTCGTCGTACTGATAGAAGTCGCCGGTCATCAGCTCTGCACGAATCAGACCCTCACAGCCGTTTTCCAGCGCAACGAACACGCCGAACGACTGCACGCCGGAAACCTCCGCGTCAAATTCCTCACCGATAAACTGCTGCATGTAGGACGCGATATACAGCTTGTCGATGTCGCGTTCGCAGTTGTCGGCAGCCTGTTCGCGGTTTGTGGACTGGTCTGCGGCTTCCTCGCACATCGTTTCGTCTGCCGCGGTAAATTCTTCGCCGAGAAGCGCCTTCTGCAGCATACGGTGCGCCACCAAATCGGGATAACGGCGGATTGGCGAGGTAAAGTGCAGGTAGAACTTCGCCTTCAGACCGTAATGGCCAATACACTCATCCGCGTAGCGGGCACGCGCCAGCGAGCGCAGCAGAAGCGTCGGCAGCACGCGCTGCTTCGGGTCGTTCTTTGCGCCGCGCAGCACGGCCTGGAACTGCGCCGTATCCTCCGGCTTGGACGGGTCGATGCGGTAGCCGAACGGACGCGCAAACGACGCAAACACGCGCAGCTTGTCCGAATCGGGATTCTCGTGCACACGGTAGACGGTCGGCAGCTCGCGCTTGCACATATACTCGGCAACCGCTTCGTTGGCCTGCAGCATGAATTCCTCGATCAGCTTTTCGCTCTCGCCGCGCTCACGGAACCGGATTTCAACCGGCTTGCCGTTCTCGTCCACGCGGATTTCCGCCTCCGGAATGTCCAGCTCGAGTGCGCCGCGCTCAATGCGGCGCTTGTACAGCGCGTGCGCCAGATTGTTCATCGTCTCGGCAGTCTCGACCAGAAAAGCGTATTCCGCGCGCAGCCCCTTGTCGCCCGCGAGGATTTTATTGACCTTGTTGTAGGTCATGCGGGCCTTGGAGCAGATGACCGACTTGGCAAATTTCGCACCATACCGGCGGCCGTCCTTATCGACCTCCATCAGCGCGGAGAACGCCAGACGGTCCACCTTCGGGTTGAGCGAGCAGATGCCGTTGGACAGCGCGAACGGCAGCATCGGCACAACGTGTCCCGGGAAATAAACCGATGTACCGCGGCGGAATGCCTCGGCGTCAAGCGGCGAATCCGGCGTAACGTAATGGCTCACGTCCGCGATGTGTACGCCGAGCAGATAGTGTCCGTTTTCCAGCTTTTCGAGCGATACCGCGTCGTCAAAGTCCTTCGCGTCATCGCCGTCGATGGTAAAGATCAGCTTGTCGCGCAGATCGAGCCGCTTGCCGGCGGTGCCCATATCGACCTCCTGCGGAATGGCGAGCGCCTGCTCGAGCACCTCATTCGGAAATACATCATACACGCCGTTTTCGTGCAGAACAGCCGCGATAGCGGCCTCCATCGTACCGCTTTCGCCCAAATCCGCGCGGACAACGCCCTGCGGCATAAACTGCTCATCGCCGTAATGCGAGATCGAAACAGCCACGCAGTCACCAACGGCGGCTTCGCCGAGGTCATGCTTGTCCACCGCAATCTCCGGATACTTTTTCGAGGTCGGCTGCACGAAAAATGCCTTGCCGCGCTGCACGAGTTCGCCGGTCAGCTCCTTGCCGGCACGTCCCAGCACGCGGATAACGGTTGCTTCCTTGCGGCCGCGGTTGTTCTTGCGCTCACTCACCTTGACGAGCACGCGGTCGCCGTGCCACGCACCGCCGGACGCATTCGGCGGGATGAACAGATCATCCGGCTTGGCTTCGCCCTCCGGATAATCCGGCGCGACAAACGCGAATGCCCGCTCGGTAGCCAGATAGGTTCCGGCCGCACAGCCGTAGTGCGCGGAGACCGCAAAGCGGTTTTTCTTGTTTTTCATCACCCTGCCGTCCGCAACGAGCGCATCCAGCGCGTTTTTGAGATTGTTTTTGCCTGCATTCGGCAGCTCGCGCCGGATGTCCTCAATACGGCACGGGTGCACCAGAATTTCCAGCAGTCTGGATTCCAATTCGGTGTCTGCTTCTTTATTTTTCATATTCGCCCCTCCTATCTTCGGCTTCTGGCGAAAAATTATCCATTGTAAAAATAAGCTGTCATACTTCATCATTATTATACCATTCTCCCATCTTATTGAAAAGCGAAATCGGGGTAAACCCGTAACCGGCCGCAAATTTGTACAGAATGTGACGAACGGCATGAATTGACGCGGACAACGCATCATGATACTATATAGTATATGAATATCAGAGCAAAACGGAGGGAATTTGCATGAAAGCACTCATCACGGGTGCGTCCTCTGGACTGGGACGTGAAATGGCGCGCCTGCTGGCGGCACGCGGCTACGAGCTGATCCTGTGCGCCCGCAGAGAGGAACGCCTGCGCGAACTGGCGGCAGAGCTGCCGGTGCCGTGCCGCATCATCGCGGCGGACGTGTCGGACGAGCAGGAATGCCGCCTGCTGTACGAGGCCGTACAGAGCGAGGAACTGGAGGTCGTGATCAACAACGCGGGTTTCGGCCTGTTCGGCGAGTTTGTCACCGCCGATCTGGATGAGGAACTGCGCATGATCGACACCAACGTGCGTGCCGTACACATTCTCACCAAGCTGGCTGTGCGGGATTTTGTGCAGCGCGGACGCGGCTACATTCTCAACGTGTCGTCCTCGGCGGGATTTTTGCCGGGACCGCTGATGGCGACCTATTACGCCACCAAAAACTATGTTCTGCGCCTGACAGAAGCCTTGCGCGAGGAGCTGCGCCGCGCCGGCTCTCCGGTGCGTGTGTGCGCCCTCTGTCCGGGACCGGTGGACACCGAGTTCAACAAGGTCGCAGGCGTGCGGTTTTCGCTCTCCGGTCTGTCGGCAGAGCGTGTGGCGCGCGAAGCTGTTGACGGCCTGTTTGCAGGCAAGGCAGTTGTCGTTCCGGGTGCAGCCATGAAGGCCATGACACTGGCGCGGCATTTCGCGCCGGACAGCATTCTTGCCCGTATCACCTATCATTTTCAGCATAAGAAGGGCGTAAAATGACTGCAAAAGAGATAAAAAGAACGCTGCAAAGCGAATTTGTGCGTACACTGCGCAAGCCGTTCGTGGACGCGGTAAAAGCATATGGACTGGTAAAACCGAGCGATAAGGTTGCGGTCTGCATCTCGGGCGGCAAGGATTCCATGCTGCTGGCACTGCTGCTGCAGGATTTACAGCACACGGTGGATTTTGACCTCGTGTTCCTTGCAATGGACCCGGGTTATGCGCCGGAGGGCCGCAAGCACCTCGAGGAAAACGCGAAACGGCTGGACATTCCGCTCGAAATTTTCGATACCGATGTACTTCGCGTGGCAGGGGTGCATTCTGCCGAGCATCCGTGCTTCCTGTGCGCAAAGATGCGCCGCGGCTATCTGTACACCGAAGCACGCAAGCGCGGCTGCAATAAAATCGCGCTCGGTCATCACTATGATGATGCCATCGGCACCGTGCTGATGGGGCTGATCTACGGCGGTCAAGTGCAGGCCATGCTGCCGCGCGTCAAGGCCAAGAATTACGAGGGCATGGAGCTGATCCGTCCGCTGTATTTCACGCGCGAGCAGTGCGTCATTGACTGGGCGGAATATTGCGGTCTGACCTTTCTGCCGTGCGACTGTCCGGCAAAAAAGCTGGAAAGCGACACCAAACGCGCGGAAATCAAGCAGCTAATCGCGTCTCTCGCGGCAAACAACCCGCAGATCGAAGCGAATATCTTCAACGCGGTCAAGAACGTCGATACCGCCAAGCTTCTCGGCTGGCGCGATGCGAACGGTAAACATAATTTTCTGGATCAATTTGAGTGATTCGAGGAACTATCATGAACATAAAGAGAGCAAAAAACGAAATCAAAAACGCACTCAAGGCGTATCTCGCGACCGATGAATTCGGCGCGTATCGCATTCCGCCGATTAGGCAGCGGCCGATCCTGCTGATGGGACCTCCGGGCATCGGCAAAACGCAGATCATGCAGCAGATTGCCGAGGAGACCGGCGTCGGCCTTATCTCCTACACGCTGACGCACCACACACGCCAGTCCGCGCTCGGTCTGCCGTTCATCGACAAGGCGGTGCTCGGCGGCGAGGAACGCACAGTAACCGCCTACACAATGAGCGAGATTATCGCCTCGGTGTACCGCGAAATGGAGCGCACGGGCGTAAAAGAGGGCATCCTGTTCCTCGATGAGATAAACTGCATCTCGGAAACGCTCACGCCGATGATGCTCCAGTTTTTGCAGTGCAAGACGTTCGGCAACCAGCAGCTGCCCGCCGGATGGGTGGTCGTAGCAGCGGGAAATCCGCCGGAATACAACAAATCCGTGCGAGAATTTGACGTGGTAACGCTCGACCGCGTTAAAAAAATCGACATCGAAGAGGATTTCGGCGTGTGGAAGGAGTACGCGTACCGACGCGGCATCCATGGTGCCATCCTGTCCTATCTT
>ENA-UONQ01002188-UONQ01002188.1-human-gut-metagenome-genome-assembly--contig:-CS26-NODE-2188-length-13990-cov-6.660423_pt1 | contig 13990 bp, 15 predicted proteins | sample MGYA00242460_ERZ724007 | MGnify/ENA metagenome assembly ERZ724007
CTCTGATGATACGATCGCTCATTCGGCTTCGTTCTCCTTAGTTCTGGTTTCTCTCGCAGACAAAATAGATCCGCTGCGCCCCGTCTGCCGGGCGGCGCAGCTTCATGTCGCCGTAGGTGCGGATGCGGGTAAAGCCCGCCGCGCGCAGCCACGCGGTCAGCTCCTCGGCGGTGTAGCAGCGCTGGCGGTGATACTCGAACCCGCGCTCCCACGCGCCGTCCGGCCGCAGGTTAAAGAGGTCGACATAGTAGCTGCATATCCCGCGGCTGAACTCCGTGCGCCAGACGCAGTAGGCGTCCTCCGTCTCGTCGAGGTAGACCTGCCCGTCGAGACGGAGGAATTTCTCTGGCGTGTTCACGTCGAAAATGAGCGTACCGCCGGGCGCGATGAACAGGTGCAGCCGCTCGAAGGTGCGCTGCACGTCGCGGGGATTTGTCAGATAGTTGAGACTGTCGAGACAGCAGATCGCCGCGTCGACCGTTCCGTACAGGTCGAGCTGCGGCATCGACTGGTGCAGGAACACCGGCGGGATGCCGGGTCCGGTCTTGGCCGCGGCGGCGGCGAGCATGTCCTCCGATCCGTCGACCGCGATCAGTTCATAGCCGCGTGCGGTCAGCAGCCACGTCATCGTCCCCGTCCCGCAGGCGAGGTCGAGCACCGTGTGCACCGGCAGGCGGGCGCGCTGAAACAGCCGCTCGAGAAAGTCCGCGCGGCGCTGATAGTCGACGTCCTCGGTCAGCTCGTCATACGACGCGGCCAGGCGCTCATAGCTGCTCATCGCCCTGCTTCTCGCGCTGCGCCTGAATCTTGTCGAGAATGCTCTCATAGCCGCCCGCGCCGTTGAGCAGGCAGCGGTTCACGCGGCTGATCGTGGCGCTGGACGCGCCGGTTTTCTCGAGAATGTCGTTGTAGATCATCCCGTCGTTGAGCAGCATCGCCACCTCAAAGCGCTGCTCCATGCTGCGTAGCTCGGAGATCGTGCAAAGGTCCTGGAAGAAGTGATAGCACTCCTCCTCGTTTTCCAGCATCAGGATGGCCTGATACAGATGATCGCTCTTTTCCTTCTTGGAAATTTTAGACTTGGCAGCCCTAACCATAGATATTTCCTCCTGTATTGAATCCTCAAAGTTTCGCTGTTTAGAGTATAACATTTTACTGCATGAAAGTAAACACCCCAGCCGCATTTTTTATAAAACCCCGCCGAAAATGCCGATCCCCCGGGAGCAACGTTTCCGGGGGATCGGTTCTTTCCATCTTCCCCGCTTTCAAAGGGGATGGGAATATATGCGTTTGTCAGCTGCGGCCGTAGAGCGCCGTCTTATGGCAGATGCGCTCAGCCAGCGCCGCGGATGCCTCGCCGGGAAGCAGGCGCCAGCGCCAGTTGCCCGCGCTCGTGCCGGGCGTGTTCGTGCGGCAGCCCACGCTGAGGCCCAGCCAGTCCTGCAGCTGGGCGACAAAGAGCGCCGAGGGGCTGGAAAGGCCGCCGCGCAGCATACCCTCGCAGAAGCCCTCCGCATCGTTCAGTCCGAAGTACTCGCCCGCGCTGGCGACGGACTCGCCCGATGCTTCCCCGCGCCAAAGGGCGAGGGGGCTGTTGTCGTGCGTGCCGGTGTAGCAGATGCTGCGCTCCGGGAATGCGTGCGGCAGACCCGCGCTGTCATCCCGGTCGTCGAAGGCGAACTCGAGCACCTTCATGCCCGGCCATTGCGAATCGCGCAGCAGCTGCGCAAGCTCGGGCGTGGGATAGCCCAGATCCTCGGCGATGAACTCCAGCTGCGGAAACCATCCGTTCAGCACACCGATCAGATCCATGCCCGGCCCCTTGACCCAGTGGCCGTTCTTGGCCGTCGTCTCGCCGTAGGGCACGGCCCAGTACGCCTCGAACCCGCGGAAGTGGTCGACACGGATGACATCATAGAGCTTGCCCGCGCCGTCGATGCGGCGGATCCACCAGCCGAAGCCGTCCGCCTTCATGCGGTCCCAGCGGTAGAGGGGGTTGCCCCAGAGCTGGCCGTCGGCGCTGAAGTAGTCCGGCGGCACGCCGGAGACCTCCGTCGGCACGCACCGCTCGTCGAGCTGGAAGCTCGCCGGGTCGGCCCAGACGTCCGCCGAGTCCATCGCGACGTAGATCGGCAGATCGCCGATCACGCGGATGCCGAGGTGATGCAGATAGTCCCGCAGGCGGTTCCACTGCCGGAAGAACAGGAATTGCAGATAGATGAACAACTCCACGTCCTCGCGCAGGAGCGTGCGGTACTTCTCGAGCACGGCGGGGGATCTGCGCAGGCGGAGCTCCTCGTCGTCCCACTCCGTCCACGCGCGCATGCCGAAATGGCGCTTGCAGGCCATGAAGAGCGCGTAGTCCGGGAGCCAGCGCGCGTTTTCGCGTTCGAAGGCGGCGACGGCCTCGCGGTCGCGCTCCCAACCGCGCGCCTTGGCGCGCGCGAGCACGGCAAAGCGGCTCTCATAAATTTTCCCGTAGTCGACGTATCGGGGATCGTCTCCCCAGTCGGCGGCGGCGATTTCACCGGCGGTCAGCAGCCCGTCGGCCGCCAGCTCGTCGAGGTCGATGAAATAGGGGTTGCCGGCGTAGGTGGAGAAGCTCTGGTACGGGGAGTCTCCGTAGCTCGTCGGCCCGAGGGGCAGCATCTGCCAGTAGCTCTGGCCCGCTGCGTGCAGAAAATCGGCAAAGTCATATGCGGCCCGGCCGAACGTACCGATCCCGTGCGGGGACGGGAGGGCATACACCGGCATCAGGATGCCGCTGCTTCGTTTCATAGTAAGCATCACCTGCTCTCTGAGATCTTGGGAAATGGGGTATCCGGGCTCAGCCCTTGACCGCGCCTGCGGCGACGCCCTTGATGATGTGCTTCTGGCAGCACAGGTAGAAGATAATAACCGGGACGATGCTCAGCATGATAAGCGCCATCGTCGCGCCCATATCGACCGTGCCGTAGCTGCCCTTGAGGTACTGGATCACGATCGGGATCGTGCGGTATTTCGTCCGGTCGAGCACGAGGTAGGGCAGCAGGAAGTCGTTCCACACCCACATGATCTCGAGCACGCCCACGGAGATGAGCGTCGGCTTGAGCATCGGCAGCACGACGGAGAAGAACGTGCGCACCGGGCCGCAGCCGTCGATGGCGGCGGCCTCCTCAATCTCGAGCGGCAGTCCCTTCACGAAGCCCGAGAACATGAACACCGCCAGCCCCGCGCCGAAGCCGAGGTAGATGATCGGGATGGTGTAGGGCGTGTTGAGATGGAGCGTATCGGCCGTGCGCGAGAGGGTGAACATCACCATCTGGAACGGAACGACCATCGAAAACACGCACAGAAAGTACACGATCTTGCTGAAAACGCTCCCCACGCGGGAGATATACCACGCTGCCATGGACGTGCACAGAAGGATCAGCGCCGAGGAGACGATCGTGATAAACAGGCTGTAGAACACGGCCTTTATGAACGGATAGCTGCCGAAGGTCATGCCCTTGATGTAGTTCTGCAGGCCGACGAACGACTCCGCCGTCGGCAGACGGAACGTCTCCGTGTTGACGAAGGAGTTGGCCTTGAAGGAGTTGATGAGCACGAGGACGACCGGCATCACATAGATGACCGAGAGAATGGCAAAGATGACCGTCAGAGCGGTTTTTCTGCGGTGCGTAGATGCGCTCATTGCTGCACCTCCTTTCTGCGGGTTGCCTGAAGCTGGATCAGACCGATGGCCGCGACGAGGATGAAGAACATCACGGCCTTGGCCTGCCCGACGCCGCGGTTCACGCCGCTGCCGGCATAGAAGGCATTGTAGATGTTCAGCGCCAGCATTTCGGTCGTCTTGATGACGCTGCCGTCCGGCTGCTGCAGGAACGGACGGCCCGCCGTCAGCGCGAGGTTCTGGTCGAAGAGCTTGAAGGAGTTCGTCAGCGTCAGGAACGTGCAGATCGTGAACGAGGGCATCATATTCGGGATCGTGATGTTCCAGAGCGTCTGCCAGTTGGTCGCGCCGTCGATGCGCGCGGCCTCGAGCATATCCTCGGAGATCGACTGCAGACCCGCGATGTAGATGATCATCATATAGCCGACCTGCTGCCAGCACATGAGGATCACAAGGCCCCAGAAGCCGTACTTCGAGTTGAGCAGGACGGACGTATCGAACCGGGAGAGGATCCCGTCGAAGATCATCGACCAGATGTAGCCCAGCACGATGCCGCCGATGAGGTTCGGCATGAAGAACACCGTGCGGAACAGGTTCGATCCCTTGATGCCGCGCGTGAGCGCATAGGCCACGACGAACGCCAGCAGGTTGATCGAAATCAGCGACACCAGCGCGAACAGCGCCGTGTACCAGAATGCGTGCATAAAGCTCGCGTCCTGAAAGGCCTTGACGTAGTTGTCGAAGCCGACGAACTTCCAGTCGCTCGTGATTTTAAAGCTGCACAGCGACAAAAACGCGCCCTTCAGGAACGGGTACAGGAATCCCACGCAGAACGCCGCGAACGTCGGCAGCAGGAACAGCCATGCCATGCGCTGGATCGGGCGGCGGATCAGCCGGGAATTGAGGGCGGATGTATCCCGGCGGCGTTTTCTCTTCATAGCGCCAATCACTCCTTATCAATAATGGTTCTCTCTTGCCTGCGCCGCAGCGGCGCGTGCGCAGCCGGACCGGATCGTGCTCCGGTGCGCCTGCGCAGACGCCGCACTCGCCTTTCCCCACTTTTTCTCATTTGGAACGGCGAAACAGAGGGCGGGCGTAAGCCCGCCCTCTGCCGTAATACGGAGGCTGCTTAAAAGCAGGTTGCGTCAGCTGTTGGTCTCGGCAGCGTACTGGGTGGCCCAGCCGTTGACGAAGGCGGTCTCGACGACGCTCCAGTCAGCCGAACCGGTGGTGTACTGGGTCAGCGCATCCACGACGCCGTCACGCCAGTCGTTGACATTCGGGGTGTAGTTGAAGGCCCAGGTGACAGGATACTTGCCGCCGGCGACATACTCGTTGGCCAGCTCGCTGAAGGGGTTGCTGGGCGCCTTGGAGCTCTTGAAGGGGCAGGCGCCGAACTGCTCGGCCATCATGGTCGTGCCCTCGTCGGAGGTGACAACCCAGGTCAGGAAGTCGATCGTAGCGTTGATGTCGGCCTCAGAGGCGTTCTTGTTGATGGACCAGTAGTTCTCGGTACCGGTGCACAGGCCGGCCTGCTCCTCGCCCTCAACACCGCAGTAGATGGGGATCATGGTCAGATCGTCGGGGTTCATCTTGAAGCCCTTCTCGTCGCCGGTCAGAGCGCTGAACTCCCACGTGCCATTCTGATAGAACACGGCCTTGCCCTGACCGAACTCGGCCTCGGCCTGATCGCCGGTGGCGGTGGTCAGAGCGGCGCCGGTGGTGGCGGAGTCAGTGGTGTAGAGATCCCAGATGTTCTTGTAGTTCGCCAGATAGCTGCCCTTGATGGTGGCGGGCTTGGTGGTGACGTTGTCATCGCGGAACTCGTAGAACAGGGGCATGTTGGCCAGATGGCCGCTGAAGCGCCAGCTGGAGGAACCGTCCAGACCGGCGGAGGTGAAGGCATCGAAGCCGAGCTCAGCCGCGCGGGCGTGGATATCGTCGGCGACCTTCTTCAGCGTCTCGAAGTTGGTGATGTCGCTGACCTCATAGCCCGCCTGCTTCAGCAGGGCCTTGTTGACGATGATGCCGTAGGTCTCAAGGCAGTAGCCGATGGAGATGACCTGACCGTCGGCATTCTTCAGCGCATAGTCCTTGGTGGCCAGCTCGTTGTAGATGCTGGTGTTCGTCAGGTCATAGCAGCTGTCGCCCCACGTGGCGACGCCGCCCTCGTTGCACTGGAACAGCGTGGGCGCGCCCTGCTTGTCAATCTCAGCGGTCAGGGTGCTCTCATACTGGCCGGAGGCGGCGGTCACAACCTTGACCTCCACGCCGGTCTTCTCGGTATAGGTCTTGGCAAGTGCCTGCCAGGCCTCTTCCGCTTCGGGCTTGAAGTTCAGATAGTAAACCGAGCCCTTTGCGCCGTCCTTGCTGGAGCCGCAGGCGACGAGGGAAAGTGCCATGACCAGAGCAAGGAGGGTTGCAAGAAACTTTTTCATCATTCATTTCTCCTTTTAAAATTTATTTTCGCGCCCAATCCGGGCGGGAAAAACAACGAAAATCAGAGTCTGCGCATGGACGCGCCCTCGCGCAGCGCTGTCGGCAGCGTCTCGTGACGCTGCATCCCGCGCCCCTCCACGAGGTCGAGCAGGATCTCCACGCTGCGCCGCCCCATCTCCTCCATCGGCTGGCAGAGCGTGGCGAGCACGGGGTGGATGTATTCCGAGACGGTCAGCCCGTCGATGGCGATCACGGAGCAGTCCTCCGGGATGCGGCGGCCCGTCTCGTGCAGCGCGCGCATCGCGCCGATGGCCATGTTGTCGGCGATGGCGAACAACGCCGTGAAATCTGCGCCCGCATTGAGCGCGCGGCGCGCGGCGTCATAGGCGTCACGGATGTCATAGCTCCCCGCGCAGAGCACCAGCCCCTCCTCGAGCGGCAGGCCGCAGTCGGCCAGTGCCCTGGCGTAGCCCTGATAGCGCAGCTGGCTGATGGAGCGGTCGTCCGGCCGCGAGACAAGCGCCGCGATGCGCCGGTGGCCGCGCCGGTAGAGCTCCATCACCGCGCGGTAGGCCGCCTCCTCATCCTCGATGGAGACGGAGGAATACATCTCGTCGCGGAGCGTCCCGTAGTGGTTGCTGTAGGAGCAGCACACGAACGGCACGTTCAGAAGCGCCACCTCGGCGGGCGTGTAGTCCGACCTTCCGCCGAGCAGAATCAGCCCGCGCAGGCGCTTTTCGCGCTCCATGACGGCGGCGCGCTTGACCTCGTCATCGCTCGTGCCGATCTGCTGCATGACCATGGTATAGCCGCGCTCGGTGATGCCCTGTTCGATGGCGCGGATGATGTCGGTATAAAACGGGTTCGACCGGCCGCGCACGACAAGGCCGATGGCGTCGGACTTCGTGCGCACGAGGTCGCGCGCACTGTTGTTGGGTATGTAGTTGCTGCTCTCAATAATCGCACGAACCCTCCGGCGGTTCTCGTCGCTGACGTCCGGGCGGTTGTTGAGCACGCGGGAGACGGTGCTGACGCTGACTCCGCTGAGCCGGGCAATATCCTTGATGGTCACGTCGTACTCCGTACCCCTCTCTCTGACAGGCTTCGCCGGGAACCTTTCCGGTAACGTTTCCGGCTGTTTTACAATGCTATGGTAGCAACTTTTTCCCACGGTGTCAATCGCTTTTAGTAAATTCTCAATTCCGGACAGTTTTTTCTCGTGAAACTTGTTTATTTTCACAACACAAATTCCCGCATAAGGAAATCCGGTACCGTTTTCCCCGCCGCGGCCGATCATGCGGAGCGCAGAATGGATCGCCCGCACGTCCGGGCCGATGTGGGCATCGGCCCGGACGGTATCGCAAGAAGCATTCCGGCCGTATGCGGCGGGGCACGCAGGTCCCGCCCTACAGTTTTCTATCGCAAGAATTTTGTAGGGCGGGGCCTATGTGCCCCGCCAGAACATAAGAACCGTGCACTGAAAATTTCGTATATTTCCGTAGGGGCGGCGTCCCCGACGCCCCCAGCTCACCGCACGCACCGCCATGCATCCAAATCCAGCAGCGGCTTTGTCCGCTCGTCATAAGGCATAAGAACCACCTTTTTCCAGTCATAGCCCTGTATAAAGCGCCTTCTCGTAATGATATTCCCCAGATAGTCCGCATATACAAACGGCTCATTTGATATGGCTATCAAAGGTATTTTTCCGCAGCCAGACGCAAGCGTTGTAAATCTGGCATAATAGACCGTTTGGCGCAGATCTATCCTGCACAGCTCACGGCGCGTAAGCGAGTAGGCGCAAAACGCCGACGGTTCCGTCACAACATATGTCAGCAATCTTCTCTGCATGAAAATCATACACAGCCAGAGCACTGCATATAAGCCCTCCAGGCCCACATCCCAGAGAATCATATCCTCCTCCCCTGCCCAGACAGCAAAAACAAGAATACCCACGATCGTGGACATCATCAGCGCGCAGCAAAAATAAAACCGCACCCACCATCCCTGAAATAATTTGTATTTCATCTCTCATCCCCTCCCAAGCAAAGTATACATCCGCCCGGCCTGATCGGCAAGTCCGTTTTGGACAAACGGCCGTATGCGGCGGGATTTTTTACACTTTCCGTCAAAAAAACAGGCACAGCGGATGATTCCGCTATGCCTGTTAACTGTCTCATGTCGATCGCCCATTTACCGGGCGCTCCTCTTTCGGGTCTCACAGAGTTCGCGGCTCGCAAGCCGCGAATAAAGTTTAATCATTTTTCTGACGACATGCGCGTCAGAAAAATACTTTGCGTGGAGAGAGTGTATTTTGTGTGCTGCGCACACAAAAATACACGGTTCGGAGCGAATCCCCCTACTGTAAAAGGGCACAGCCCTTTTACGGTAATCTTACAGCCCCATCTTCTCCAGCGCGGCGAGCTTCAGACTGTTGCAGAGCACAGCAATTGCCTGCTGCAGCTCCTCCACCGGCGGCAGCGACGGCGCGATGCGGATGTTGCTGTCCGCGGGGTCGACGCCGTAGGGGAACGTTGCGCCCGCGCCGGTCAGCGTCACGCCCGCCTCGCGGCACAGCTGCACCACACGCTTGGCCGTACCGGGCATGGCGTCAAGACTGATGAAATAGCCGCCGACCGGACGCTTATACTGCGCGATCTCCAGCGGGGCAATCTCGCGGTCAAGCGCGTCGAGCACGGCGTGGAACTTCGGGGCGAGGATGGCCGCGTGCTGCTTCATCAGCTCGAGCGTGTGCGCCTTGTCCTTGAGGAAGCGGACGTGGCGCAGCTGGTTGATCTTGTCAAAGCCGATGGTCTGGATGCCGATGAGCTTCGCGAAGTAGGCGATGTTCGCCTCGCTCGCGGCCATAACGGCCACGCCCGCGCCGGGGAAGGTCACCTTGCTCGTGGACGCGAACTCATAGACCATGTCGGCGTTTCCGTTTTCGGCGCACAGGCCGATGATGTCGGGGAAGGGGACGAAATCCGTGTCAAACTCGTGGATGCAGTAGGCGTTGTCCCACATGAGCATGAAGTCGGGCGCGGCGGGCTTGAGCGCCGCGAGACGGCGCACCGTCTCCTCGGAGTAGACGACGCCCTCGGGGTTCGAGTACTTCGGGACGTTCCACATGCCCTTCACGGCGGGATCCTTCACCAGCTCCTCCACGATGTCCATGTCGGGGCCGTCCGCCGTCATGGGGACGTTGATGAGCTTCACGCCGAAGGACTGCGTGACCATAAAGTGCCGGTCATAGCCGGGGACGGGGCAGAGCCACTTCACCTCGCCGAGCTTTGACCACGGCTGCTCGCTGTGCAGCAGACCGTGGGTGAACGCCTTGGAAATGGCGTCATACATCAGCTGGAGACTGGCGTTGCCGCCGACAAAAACCTGCTCGCTCTTACAGCCCAGAATCTCGGCAAAGAGCGCCTTCGCCTCGGGCAGGCCGGCCACCTCGCCGTAGTTGCGCTCCTCGATGCCGTCCGCGCCGAAGTCCTCCGGACGGGTGACGAGCGAGAGCATCGGTGTGACAAGGTCGAGCTGATCGCGGCTGGGCTTACCGCGCGCCATATTCAGCTTCAGTCCCTGCGCCTTCTGGTTGTCATAGGCGGCGCGGACGGCGGCGTATTCCGTCTGGCGCTCCGCACGGGTAAGTTCACGATAAGCTTTCATAAGCAGCGTCCTTTCTCAGTAATTCCGTGGATAGTTATTTTTTTCACCAGACAGTTTAGCACGGGGGGCGGCGCTGCGCAAGAGGTTATTTTGCTGAAATCTGATAGAGATCTGTACGACGTGCCGACAGGATCGGCAGCTGATGGCGAACGGCGTCTATTCTCGCGAAATCCAGCTCCGTCACGGCGACCGTTTCCTCCGCGCCGCAGGCGGAAATCACACTCCCCCACGGGTCACAGACGATGGAGTGGCCCCATGCGTGGTAGGACGCGCTCTCGTCGCGCGCGGGCGAGGTGCCGACGGTAAAAACCTGGTTGTCGACGGCGCGCTGGCGGAACAGCAGTTCCCAGTGCGCGGGCCCTGTCGTCATGTTGAAGGCCGCGGGCACGAACAGCACCTTCGCCCCGCGCAGCGTCATGAGCCGCGCCAGTTCCTCGAACCGGAAGTCGAAGCAGATGCAAAGTCCCATCGTCCCCCAGGGCGTCTCAAACGTCGTGATGTCGCTGCCGGGCGTGAGCGTCTCGGACTCCATGAAGCGCTGTCCGCCCGCGACATCGATGTCAAAGAGGTGCGTCTTGCGGTGGCGCGCGGCGCAGGAGCCGTCCGGCGCGTAGACAAAGCTCGTGTTGTAGACGTTTCCGCCCTCCAGCTCCGGGATGGAGCCGCCGATGAGCCAGATACCCCGCTCCCGCGCGAGGGCAGAGAGCGCCTGCTGCGCCTCGCCGCCCGCCTCCTCGCCGTAGCGGTGGAAGCAGCTGTTGTCATACGGGCAGCAGAACATCTCCGGCAGCACCGCGAGGTCGATCTCCCCCGCCCCGCGGATGAGCTCGGCGGCGCGGCGGAGGTCGGCGGTCTTGTCGCCGGAGACGTGCATCTGAATCTGCGCGATTTTCATAGCCGCTCCTCCCACTCCTTCTCGCGGAAGCCCACGAGCACAAAATCGTCCGCAACGAGCAGAGGACGCTTCACGAGCATCCCGTCAGTCGCGAGCAGCGCCAGCTGCTCATCCTCCGTCATGGTCGGGAGCTTATCTTTCAGCCCGAGCGCCTTATACTGCAGGCCGCTGGTGTTGAAAAAGCGCTTGAGCGGCAGGCCGGAGCGCGCATGCCACGCGCGCAGCTCCTCCGCCGTGGGGCGGTCGGTCTTGATGTCGCGCACGGTGACGGACACGCCGTGCGCGTCGAGCCACGCCTTCGCCTTCTGGCAGGTGGAGCACTTGGGATAGCATACAAACAGCATGGGAAACCCCTCCTTATACAAATTAAAATTCCCGCAGGACAAGATCGGTGATGCCGGGGTCGAAGCCGCCCTCGACCCGCTTGACGCGCGGATGCGCGCCATACTCGCGGCGCACCATGTCGCGCAGGACGGTGCCGCCGTGGTAGCCGTGGATGATGCGGATGCGGTAGGTGCCCGCCCCCGCGCGGCGCAGCGCCGCCTCGAGCGCTACTTTCGCCTGATAGGTATTCTTTCCGTGCAGATCCAGCTCGAGGATGCCCGGCGTCATAAAAATCGCTTCCCTTCGCCCGGTGTGTCCGGGATGATGTCGTTCTCTTCATCATACGGGAAATCCGTTGTATTTTCAACCGTTTCGTGGTATCATACTGAAAAATATCGTCCGGCGTCGGCCGGGCGTGAGGAGGCACTATGCGAATTCTTGTCTTGTCCGACTCCCACGGGGCGGTGGAGGCCTGCCGTCTGGCGGTGGAGCAGAGCGCGCCGGACCAGATCCTGCACCTCGGCGACTGTGTGCGCGACGCGGAGCGGCTGCACGCGCTCTTCCCGGCGATTCCGCTCACCGGCGTCCCCGGCAACTGCGACTGGGCCGACGCCGACAATCCCGAGCGTCTGATCGAGCTCGGCGGCGTGCGGATCCTGATGATGCACGGCCATACGCGCGGCGTGAAGAGCTCGGCGATGAACGCGTGCTATGCCGCGCGCGAGTGCGGGGCGCAGATTCTGCTCTTCGGCCATACGCATCGCCCGCTTGTCGACTGGGACGGTACGCTTTGGGTCATGAACCCCGGCTCCATCCGCGACCGGCGCACCTACGGCGTCATCACGCTGGAGGGCGGGAAAATTGACTGCGCCGCGCAGACGCTCACGCTGTAAAAAAGGGGGCTTTGTCATGTTTTCTATCGGATGTCACCTGTCCTCCTCGGGCGGTTTTCTCGCTATGGGCGAGACGGCGCGGCGCATCGGCGCGACGACGTTCCAGTTTTTCACCCGCAACCCGCGCGGCTCCCGCGCCAAGGCCATCGACCCCGCGGACGCGGCGGCGCTGCGCGCGTTGCTGACGGCGGAGGGCTTCGGCCCGATCGTGGCGCACGCGCCGTACACCATCAACCCCTGCTCGAAGGACGAGCGCACGCGCGAGTTCGCGCGCGAGACGCTCGCCGATGACCTCGCGCGGATGGAATATCTGCCGGGAAACCTCTATAACTTCCACCCCGGCAGCCACACCGGTCAGGGCACGGACGCCGGAATTGCCCAGATTGCGGACACGCTCAACGCCATCCTCCGCCCGGAGCAGCAGACGACCGTCCTGCTCGAGACGATGGCGGGCAAGGGCACCGAGGTCGGTAGGCGCTTTGAGGAGCTGCGCGCGATCATCGACCGCGTCGAGCTCGGCGAAAAGCTCGGCGTCTGTCTCGACACCTGCCACGTAAGTGACGCGGGCTATGACGTCGCCGGGAACCTCGACGGGGTGCTCGCGGAGTTTGACCGCGTAATCGGCCTTGCGCGCCTGCGCGCCGTCCACCTCAATGACAGTCTCAACCCCTGCGGCGCGCACAAGGACCGCCATGCCCGCATCGGTGAGGGAACGCTCGGGCAGGAGACCTTCCGCCGGATCATCAACCACCCGGCGCTGCGGAATCTCCCGTTCGTGCTTGAAACGCCGAACGAGCTCGATGGCTACGCGCGCGAGATTGCGCTTCTGCGCGGGATGCGGGAGGGGGACGCATGATGCTGCAATACAGCGCGCTCGCGATTTTCCTGCTCGGCGCGGCGGGGCTCGCGGATCACTCCATGCTCCTCAAGACCGGGCATATCCGGCCGGGCTTTTTCTGCTTCTATACAAATTTGAGCAATATATGGATTCTTTTGTATCAGATCCTGCTCTTTTTTGCCGGCTTCTCCCCAGAGGGCGCGCTGTGGCGCGTGCTCACGGACGTGCGCGTCTCGACGGGTATGACGCTGAGCATCTGGGTGACGCACCTGATGTACCACTTCGTGCTTGTACCGGACGCAAAGAAGCGCGGCAAACGCTTCTCCGACTTCGGCGCGAGCTTCGGCAACCTCTGCGCCCACTATATCACGCCCGCGCTCGTGCTGGCGCAGTGGCTTTTCCTGCAGGATAAGACGGGCATCAACCTGTGGAGCGCGGTGTGCTGGCTCGTGCTGCCGCTTTTATACAGCGTCTTCGCGCTCCTGCGCGCCCGGACGGGAAAGCCCATCGGCCACACGAAGCTGATCTACCCCTACCCGTTCCTTGACCTGGAGCATCTGGGCGTCAAGCGCTTTTGCCTCGTGTTTCTGGCGGTGCTGGCCTTTTTCTTTATATTGGGCTGCGTGCTTGTCTTCATCGGGCAGGCGCTGCCTGCCTGATAAGGCAGCGCGAGCTCTGTGAGACAATAAATACCACCGCAGCAAGCTGCGGTGGTATGAAGCGCATATCTATCCTCTCAATTTTGCTTCCCGGGCGGCGTAGTCGGGGAGATAGCGTGCGACCTCCTGATAGAAGGCTCGGCTGTGGTTCTTGTGGCGGATGTGCGCGAGCTCGTGTACCACGACATAGTCGACGCACTCGTCCGGATAGTGCATCAGCCGCAGCGAAAAGCACAGGCTGTTCTTCGCTGAGCAGCTGCCGAAGCGCGTGCGCGCGGCCGTGATCTTCACGCCCGTCGGCTGCACACCCATGACGGCCGCCCAGTGCGCGACCTTTCCGGGCAGCACTGCCTTGGCCAGCGCGCGCAGCCGCTCCTCCTCCGCGGGCGTTGGCTCGGGATAGGCGTCGGCGCGCGCCCGCTGGCGGTCCAGATGGCTCTCAAGCCACGCGCGGTGGCTCTCCACAAAGCGTCGGATGTCCGCCTCGCTCGCGCGGAGCGGCGCACGGACGACGACGCGCGCGTCGCGCGTGATCTGCAGGGCGATCGTGCGCCGGTTCGAGCGGATGAGCTGATAGTCCGTCATTGGCCGAGGTAGGTACAGCGCGGGCCGCTGTAGCCGTCG
>ENA-UONQ01002196-UONQ01002196.1-human-gut-metagenome-genome-assembly--contig:-CS26-NODE-2196-length-13957-cov-6.264207_pt1 | contig 13957 bp, 9 predicted proteins | sample MGYA00242460_ERZ724007 | MGnify/ENA metagenome assembly ERZ724007
GGTACTTAATTTTTTATATTCTTAAAATAAACTCCAGGCGACAGTAAGCCCTGCCATGACAATTGCGACCATACTCATGAGTTTGATCAGAATATTTAAGCTTGGGCCTGAAGTATCTTTAAACGGATCTCCTACGGTGTCGCCTACGACGGTAGCCTTGTGAACCTCACCGCCTTTGCCTCCGAAATTGCCTTCTTCAACATATTTTTTTGCATTATCCCACGCTCCTCCGGCATTTGCCATAAAGATAGCAAGAACAAAACCTGAACTGAGTCCTCCGATTAATAGTCCGATGACTCCCGGAACTCCGAAAATAAGTCCGGTCGCAATGGGTGCGATAATTGCCAATAATGAAGGAAATACCATTTCTCGTTGAGCACCTTTGGTAGAAATTGCCACACAACGGGCATAATCCGGTTCAGTTTCTCCGGTAAGGATACCTTTTATTTCTCTAAATTGTCGGCGAACTTCCTCCACCATGTGTGCTGCAGCTCGCCCCACAGCATTCATTGTAAGCCCACAGAAAAGAAATGCCATCATAGAACCGATAAAGATTCCCGACAACACTTTGGGATTCATTAAAGTTACGTCATAGTAATACATAAAATCTACGAATGTAGCTTTATGCGTTTCTATCATACTTCCGTCTGCAAATATAAGAATCTCTTCTCCGATGCGAGTCAGACCGATGCGTATTTCCTCGATATAGGAAGCCAGTAACGCTAATCCGGTCAGTGCTGCCGATCCGATGGCAAAACCTTTTCCTGTGGCGGCAGTGGTATTCCCCAATGAGTCGAGAGCATCGGTACGTTTCCGCACTTCTTGACCTAATTCGCTCATCTCTGCATTTCCTCCTGCATTATCGGCGATAGGTCCGTAAGCATCGGTCGCTAAAGTGATACCTAATGTCGAGAGCATTCCTACTGCAGCAATTCCGATTCCGTAAAGTCCCATAGAGATATTTGCAAAGTCGAATCCTGAAGCGAACCAATAGGAAAGAATGATGCCGAAAACTACGGCCAATACCGGTATGGTTGTGGATACCATACCTAAACCTATTCCTGAAATAATTACGGTAGCAGGTCCGGTTTTACCGCTTTCCGAAAGTTTTTGTGTCGGTTTATAAGATTGAGAAGTATAATATTCTGTGGAACGTCCGATGATAACACCGACTAATAGCCCTATTACTACGGCGCAAGATATGTATATCCAGTTTTCAAGTTGTAAAGCCCATAAAATCAGAAATGTAGCTGCGATTATCAATATTGAACTGAGGTTTGTCCCCAAAGAAAGAGCTTTGAGAAGGTCCTTCATTTTTGCATTTTCTTTTGTTCTTACGGAAAAGATTCCGATAATAGACAGAACGATACCTACTGCGGCGATTAACATCGGAGCAATGACGGCTTTAAATTGCATATCTATATCTCCGCTACCGATAAATGTCGCCGCACCGAGTGCTGAAGTTGCCAGTATCGAACCGCAATAAGATTCGTACAGGTCAGCTCCCATACCGGCAACATCGCCCACATTATCACCTACGTTGTCAGCAATAGTCGCCGGATTACGCGGATCATCTTCAGGAATTCCCGCTTCCACTTTTCCCACGAGATCTGCACCTACGTCCGCAGCCTTAGTATAAATACCTCCACCGACACGAGCAAATAGAGCTTGGGTAGAAGCACCCATTCCGAATGTCAGCATTGTCGTGGTTATGATACATAATTTATTTGCCGGATTTATTGCGTCAGCCGGAATACAATAGTCGAGAAGAATATACCAGAAAGAAATATCGAAAAGACCTAAGCCTACAACGACAAGTCCCATGACAGCTCCGCTACGAAAAGCAACGGTCAATCCTCCGTTCAGAGAAGTACGTGCTGCATTTGCCGTTCTTGCAGAAGCATAAGTTGCTGTTTTCATACCTAAAAAGCCTGATAATCCGGAAAAGAAACCTCCGGTCAGAAAAGCTACGGGCACCCAAGGATTTTGTAAATTAAATCCGTATGCCATAATAGAAAAAAGGATTACTAGTCCCAGAAATACCAGTCCTACAACTTTATATTGCTGTTTGAGATAGGACATAGCGCCTTTGCGGACATGTGAAGCAATTTTTTGCATTGTTTCCGTACCTTCGCTTACGTGCATCATTTGTTTGTAGAAATACCACGCTAAAATCAGGGCGAGGATCGAAGAGGCTGGGATCAGCCAGAATAGTGAACTCTCCATTGTGCTTTCAGATTTAAAGATTATTTTCTAAAAATATGAATTTCAGCTAATAAAACAAACTGAAATCTACTAAATTATTTTAAAGGAAAGAATGTTACAATGGAAATGTTGGAATTGTAATGTTTGTGTTTTTAGAGCCTGCCTAAATTTTTCTATGAGAATACATATCTTCTATCTTCCTGAATCATTCTTCGATCTGTTTTTTTCTGTTTTTATTCATCAGATAGTTCGCTATCTGATGAATAAAAACGAAGAAAAGGACCGAAAAAAACGCAAAGATGATCTGATAGTATTTTTTATTGGAAAATTTAAACAGATTCTTAGTAAAAGATTATTTATTCAATATATCTTTTTTCATTCGGGCAATATCATCCAGATAATCTTGAAGATCTTGTTCATGATCTTCTTCTTCCGCTAAGATAAATTTTGCCATGTTACAGGTAGTAAAGTCTATTCCTTCGGTAAATGAGGCTATATCTTCGTAACGTTTTATGGCGCATCGTTCGGCAATTACGTTTTGAAATAGAATTTTCTGAACATCGAAATCATCGGGAGCGCTGTATTGACAGCGTGCCAGTTCAAACCATTTTTTTGGATTTAATACCGGAACGCCTTCCAGTTCTATAATTCGGTCTGCTACAAGTTTAGCGTGTTTATATTCTGCTTCGGCATGTTTTTGCAGCTCTTTTTGAATTTCGGCTCGCATAGCGCCTTCTGCCATAAGAGCTCCGATCCAGTATTGATAAAAAGATAGCCATTCTTCAGATAGTGCAGCATTCAGTTGTTCCAATACTTTGGAAACATCGATTTTATTCTTTAAAATTTCAAGACTTCCTTTTGCCATAATTTTTTTACATTAAGTTTGTTTGTCTGCTACGTAAAACAATCGATGGCAAGCATCGTTTATAGAATAAGGAATTCTTAACAGTAAAAAATAGCTCTCCTGAGTATCTGAAGTTCGGGAGAGCTATTTGGAGGACTTTATCTTATTGAGATCTTATTTCTTCTTTTTCCCGAATAAACGGAAAATTTCACCGATCCATAAGACTAATGATGTAGAGCCGATGATCAGTAACCAATCTTGCCATGAGAGAGGAACTGTACGAAATACGTCCCCTCCGAATGTGACGATAAAAAACTGTCCTATGATAATCAATAATGCAACAGTAATAAATCCTGTATCATGCAGTAATCCGTTAAAGGCCGATTTCCCGGTTGCAAAGGCTTTAGCATTAAATAAATTCCAGAATTGCAGCATTACAAAAATAGTGAAGAAGCAAGCGAGGTCGTGACGGTTTATTTCTCCTTCTGCATTGGTGAAATAGTAGAGTAGTCCCATTAAAAATGCCACGAATGCCAATCCTATCCATAATATTTGATTTCTCATAGGAGAGGTAACGATAAATGCCTCGTTTTTGCGGGGTTTGTCTTTCATTACTTCTTTATTCGGCGGTAATGAAGCCAGGGCTCCGGCGGCAAAAGTGTCCATAATGAGGTTGACCCATAGCATCTGAGTCACCGTGAGAGGCAATTCGTGACCGAAGATCGAACCTAAGAATACGATTACCAGTGCAACGACATTAATTGTAAGCTGGAATAAAAGAAAACGCTGGATATTTTGGTATAAAGAACGTCCCCACATGACTGCTGTCGCAATACTTTTGAATGAGTCGTCCAGTAAAGTTATATCACTGGCTTCTTTTGCGACAGAAGTACCAGTTCCCATAGATAATCCTACATTGGCATGGTTCAGAGCCGGAGCATCATTCGTTCCGTCTCCGGTTACGGCGACAATTTGTCCGTCTTTTTGAAGCAGTTCTACTAATCGTTGTTTGTCCGTCGGACGTGCCCGGCACATGACTTTCAGTTTCTTTACCCGTTCAAAAGCTTCATCATCCGGCAGTGCCTCGAAATCTGTACCGGTAATGATATTCTCATCCGTATCTTCCGGTTTCCAGATTCCGATCTGACGGGCAATTTCCCGTGCTGTCGCAGTAGTGTCTCCTGTGACGATTTTGACCTGAATACCAGCATTTAAGCATTCGGCTACGGCAGCCGGAACATCTTCTCGAACAGGATCTGAAATTGCAACAAATCCGAGAAATATGAGTCCGGTATCGGCTAATTCAGGAATAGGTTGGTCGTTGTCCTCATTTATAATTTTATATGCAAACCCGAGAGTTCGCATAGCTTGATTTTGGTAAGCAAGCAGTTGCTCCTCTATCTGTCCTTTATATTCCGATACGGGTTTTTCTCCTTCCGGAGTTTCTACGGTCTTGCATTTTGAAAGTACGATTTCAGGTGCACCTTTCATATATAGCACTTTTTTACCGACAAGAGGTGAGTTTACAAGAGTTGCCATATATTTGCGCTCGGTAGAAAATGTCAGTTGTTTATCGACGTGGGCATTTTCACGCAAAGGAGCATACTCTATACCTTTATTGTGCAACCAGAGCAGTAAAGCTGCTTCGGTGGGGTTACCCATTGTCGATATTTTTTGAGGATCGGAGTAATCTAAAAATGCTGTGGAGTTGGCGGCAATACCTTCTTTAATAAGATTGCTGGCAGTGTTGTCTGTCAATTTTTGATTTTTCAAGGCGAAGAAATTGCTTTGGAAGACTCGCATTTGGTTTTGGGTGAGAGTTCCGGTTTTATCGGTACAAATAACGGTTGTTGCTCCCATTGTTTCACAAGCGTGCATTTTGCGTACCAAATTATTGGTTTGCAACATTCGTCTCATACTGAGAGCCAGACTCAGTGTTACACTCATCGGTAATCCTTCAGGGACAGCTACGACAATTAATGTTACTGCAATCATAAAATATTGTAGTATTCTGTTAGCTTCTTCAATATCGATCCATGAAGATGAGTTCAGCGGATTTACACCGAATAATACACCTATGCTACAGAAGATGGCGAAGATTATTATACCGAATATAAGCCATGTTAGCCATCCGAAGCGGTTAATGCAGCGGGGAAGAGGTTTTTCTTTTCCTGCGAGAGAAAATGCATCGTACAGAATCGGTACCCAAACTTTGGATAAAGCAATGATTCCCCCTGCCATAACAGCGCCCAATAGCCCGAATTGTCCCCATGTGATGGGGTGAGTTATCAGATCTTTAATAAATAGAGTTCCGAAAGTAAGGATAGCTAAAGCAAAACCTGCGACACCGATAAATTTTGCCAGCCCGTTTAATTGACGGTTTAGCGGAGTTTCTTCTCCGCTGATTTCTGTCGCTTTTTCGGCTACTTGTCCGTATTGAGTGGCATCGCCTACTTGCTTTACCTCCATAATGCCATGTCCGTCAAGTACTTTTGTTCCCCTCATCACCCAGTTAGAGGGATAGGTTGCTTCTGAATCGAAATCTTCGGGATTCGTGGTTTTGTCGATCATCAATTCTCCGGTAAGGCAAGACTCATCTATTTGGAGAGAGATAGCTTCGAGTAATTCTCCGTCTGCAGGGACTTCTTCTCCTGTTTCGAGTAAAACTATGTCTCCGACGACAATATCTTTTTTAGGAACTTCTTGAAGATTTCCGTTCCTGATTACTTTTATCATAATATCGTCGTTTACTTGATTCAGAATATCAAATTTTTTGTTTGCATCCATTTCAAACCAAAACGCAACGCCGGTTGCTAAAAATATAGCACAAAATATTCCGATTGTTTCAGCATATTCGTTATGAATGAACGAAATACATAATGATAATAATGCTGCGATGAGTAAAATACGGATAATAGGATCTTGAAATTTTTCGAAAAAAAGTTTCCAAAGAGGAGTTTTTTGAGGTGGAGTAAGCAGATTGCTTCCGAATTTTTCCCGACTTTCCTTCACTTGTGCATCGGTAAGTCCGGAATAGTGTTGTTTAACGTCCATTGTTTGATAGTTTAATATAAATAATTTATCGGGTACGAATATAACATTTTAAAATGGAATAGAGTTAGAGCCAGTTTAAATTTTACTCGGGGCAGATTTGAAAGTTTCTTTCGGAAATGTTTTGTCGCTTTTAACGAGGATAATAGCGAGTATCTGACAAGTGAAAATGGGAAAACAGACTGGAAGGAATCACAAAAATAACCTGATAATATATTTTTATCGGAAAATTTAAAATAGCTTCTTATCGTATTATTTTCAGTCGTCTATTTCGGATACAATAAAAAATTTCTACTTCTTTTATCTCTTTTGAGATTTTGGGTAAACTTACTATTACGGTATTCTTAAACGATTCGGAAGATTTTTTATTCTGTTTCGAATGAAATTTCAAATAAATTCTATATCGAAAGATTTTCATTATGACAGTGCATAATAATGGATGCTGAAAGGGTAATGTAATTATTAATTTAGATCAAATGTAATAGTGTATTAATAGCAAATTAAATATTAAATAGATTGATTACTATGCTATTATAAATAAAAAAAGAGGCTTTTTCTCAAAAGTCCCTTTTTAAAGGTTTTCAATAGGTATTAATTTTTTAAGGTAAAAAAGATTGTTCTAGGTTAATGCATGCAAAGATGTACTTTTTCCTGAATCTCGCAAAAAAAATATATATGTTATATAACCTATTTTTAAGTGTCTTTTATACAATTATATATAATTAATTTTCTGTATTTTAGTGTTATATATATAAAAAATTGTATCCTTATGGTGATTAAAAATTTGCTTAAAAACGAATTATTTTCTCTTTTGGAGCTTTAAAACTTGTGCAGATCGAGCCGGCAGATACAATCTCAGCCACTCTTTCTTTTCTTTTTTATATAGAGGATCTGGAATCGTGAAATGCTCGATTGATTCGTCAATCAATCCGTATCCTCCGAATGTATAAGAATCGGTATTTAATACGGTTTTATAGCTGCCTTTGGGTGCTAATATACCGTAATCGGTAAAGGATTTGAACGGATGGAAGTTGAATATGAATAATAGATCTTTTCGCATAAATGCTAAAATCTGGTCTCCTCCGTTGTCCCATAATTTGATGATGGGACTTTGTTCAAAATGTTTTACATCTTTTACCAATTTGATCATTGCCTCGTCAAAGTTTCCTAAATATTCGTATTTAAGATCTTTTCTATCAACAAGACTCCATTGTCTGCGGGCATATTTATAAGACCAACCGTTACCTTCTCTCGGAAAATCGATCCATTCGGGATGACCGAATTCGTTTCCCATAAAATTCAGATAGCCTCCATTGATAGTCGATAAAGTGACTAAGCGTATCATTTTGTGCAGAGACATGCCTCTGTCAACGGCCATATTGGTGTCGTTTTTCATCATGTGCCAATACATTTGATCGTCGATAAGTCTGAAAATTATTGTCTTATCCCCGACAAGAGCTTGATCGTGACTTTCTGCATAATTGATGGTTTTTTCGTCAGACCGTCGGTTGGTCAGCTCCCAGAAAATTGCAGAAGGATTCCATTCCTCATCTTTCTTTTCTTTGATTATCTTAATCCAGAAATCGGGGATACCCATAGCCATACGGTAATCAAACCCGATCCCTCCGTCTTCTGTTTTCGCAGCAAGACCCGGCATTCCGCTCATCTCTTCGGCAATCGTTATTGCATGAGGATTAACTTCATGAATTAATTTATTTGCCAAAGTAAGATACGTGATCGCATTTTCGTCTTGTCCTCCGTCGTAATAATCATTATAACTGCCAAAAGCTTTTCCTAATCCATGATCGTAATAAAGCATCGAGGTGACGCCGTCGAAACGGAAACCGTCGAATTTGAATTCTTCAAGCCAATATTTGCAGTTGGATAATAAAAAATGAATTACCTCATTTTTTCCATAGTCAAAACAAAGAGAGTCCCATGCAGGGTGCTCTCTTCTGTGATCTCCGTAAAAAAATTGGTTGTAAGAACCATCGAAACGCCCTAATCCTTCGACTTCATTTTTTACCGCATGAGAATGTACTATATCCATAATTACAGCTATGCCCGAAGCATGAGCTTCGTCTATCAGCTGTTTCAGTTCGTCAGGTGTCCCGAAACGGGAAGAGGGAGCGAAAAAACTTGAAACGTGATACCCGAATGATCCGTAATAAGGATGTTCCTGAATAGCCATAATTTGTATAGCATTGTATCCGTCTTTTGCGATGCGTGGGAGAATTTTTTCTCGGAATTCGTTGTAGCTGCCTATTCGTTCTTCTTCTTGTGCCATACCTATATGACACTCGTAAATCAGTAAAGGGGAGATTTGAGGCTTAAATTTTTTTTTCTTGAATTTATAAGGCCTCGAAGGTGACCATACTTGAGCAGAAAATATGTAAGTCTTTTCATCTTGGACAACTCGAGTTGCCCATGCAGGTATGCGTTCACCATGACCGCCATTCCAATGCATCGATAATTTATATAAATCGAGGTGCTTTATTTCTCCGGTTTTTAGTTTAAGCTCCCATACACCGTTTTTTAGTTTTGAAAAGCGATATTTAGTATTCTCTTTCCATTCCGAGAAATTTCCGATCAGGAAAATATCTGTTGCATTAGGAGCCCATTCTCGCATGACCCAACCTTGCTCTGTTTTGTGAAGTCCGAAATATAAGTATCCGTCTGCGAAATCAGATAAAGATTTGCCTTTTCCGGCCAGTTCTTTTTCTTTGGAAACCGAAAGTTGAAATCGATGTTCGATATCCGTTTTATAAGGTTCGAGCCAAGGATCGTTTTTTATTAAATTGAGAGAATCCATAATATCTTGTATCTTAAAGTGGTAGATAGAATAAAGTTGCAGGAGAATCGTAGAATATCGGTATTATAAAAGGCAGATAAAACGTAATGTCGATTTTTTATAATTAACTATGTCCGAATCCGGACATAGTTAATTCGGGAAACTGTTTCTATGTTTCGGTATTTATATACGTACTTTAACGATAACTTTTTTGAAGTTTCCTTCAGCGATACCGGGAGCATGTCCGTCTTCAGGAAAGAATATGGCAAATTCTCCGGGTTGCACTTGTATGTAGGTTGTCGGGGTATCAGCAAAGAATGTTATGTCTTTTTCCTCATTATAAGGTTGTGTTATCTTTTTCAATTCTTTTGTCGCTTTCCAGCCCATTGTTTCAGTTGTGGTCAAAGGCATCTGTATGTCGATATATTTATTGTGAGTTTCCATTTTAGCAGCATCTTTACTTTTTCCCACAGGTTCTGCTATGGAAACATATAAATCATCTCCGTCGAGAACTATTTTCCCGGCTTCTTTGGTAGAGAAATCGGTCGATTTTAGAAAATCGAATGCTTTTTTAAATAATGGGTGCAACTGTTCGATCGAAGCTGAGTTGCTGAGAGAATCTAAGATCATGATGTTTGTTTTTTAGTGTCTTAATTTAGCAATCGGACATCTTGTTTTTTGTCCGGAACTATGCAAATTTATAAAAATATTTGAGATAAGCCTTGTTTTTCCTGATCTTTTATTATCTACTTGCATGTTATTAATTTTTCATTTAAAAGCGATCGGTAAGGGTTGGGTAGGGGTGTATCCGCTTCGGATACGCCACTCTTGTGGATATAAATTGTTTGCTCTGTTTCCGAGATTTTTTGCCCACCCTAATGGCATTCCCTCGAATGTCAGTAGAAAATAATCACGTTCATTGCTTTGCAGTTGAAAAGACTCTCTACGCAAATAGGATAGAGCCGTGTTTAAAGGTAGCTCTTCTTCCGGAAAAATGTTTCGATTCAGGAATGTTGATAAAGCTAATGCATGTTCGGGAATATAGTCTTTTCCTTTGGCGTAAGCCAGAGGAATTCCTGCATGTATAACGTTTGTCCGGGACTCGAACAGGGGCAGGTCTTCTGAATATTCTGACGGAAATGCGAATATCGAATTTGCGTTAGAACTGAAAAAGATCTTTTCATTGTTTCTGATCCATGATCTGATATTATCGGGAATAGAACATCCATTCCGATTCTTGTTCTTTTTTGCTGATATTCTATTCTGTAGCCTCTCTCTTGGAATAATATCTTCGCTCTCTGATTTGCGGAATACGGTCATGAAAAGACCTTCTCCCTTAGTAACATGCGGCATAAACCGGTAGCAAGGAACAGTACCGGTCAACTCTTTATGAATACCCCATTCCGGATCTGTTTTTATCGGTAGAGGTGTAGCTCCCAATCTATTTTGTATATAATCGGCTATGAGTTCGTTCTCATCGGTGTTGTAGGTGCAAGTACTGTATATCAGTATACCACCGGGACGTAAAGCATCCCAGATATTGTGCAGTATTTCTTTTTGACGTTCCGAACATAGTCCGACATTCGATGCAGACCACTCTTGTACAGCCACCGGATCTTTGCGAAACATGCCTTCTCCGGAACAAGGAACATCGGTGAGAATAACGTCGAAATAGTGTTTCAGTGAATTGAACGTCGCCGAGTCGTTATTCGTGACGATACAGTACGGATTCCCCCACTTGATAATGTTCTCTTCAAGAACATGAGCACGATTACGGACTATTTCATTGCAGACGACCAGACTGCCTGCGGGCAGAGCTGATAAGGCCAATGTCGTTTTTCCACCGGGTGCGGCACATAAGTCGAGATAACGAACTGGTCGGGTAATATGCTGCCTGATGACGTGATCGAGAAACATGGACGAAGCTTCTTGCACATAATAAGCTCCGGCATGGAATCGAGGGTCGAATGTGAATGCGGGACGATCTTGCAAGTAATAACCGTTTTTGCACCAAGGGACTTGCTCTTGTCCGGATAATCCGGAATTGGTTTTTAAAGGATTTAGCCGGATACTTATCGGAGATTCTTCTCGCAGAGCTTTTTCAAAAGCCGGATATTCGTCTTTCAATAAATTTTTTGTTCGGTCGGTAAAAGCAAGAGGTAATTCCATGTCGTGTTTCTGTTATTTGCACAAAATTACATACTTTTCGGATATAAAGAAACGGTTTTGCATTTATGATAAGTGCCGGGAAATCTTTACCTTTGTCGCAAAGAGTATTGTATCTATGCATTCAGCAGCACTTTATCTGATCCCTGTAACATTGGGAGACACGCCGGTAGATCGAGTATTGCCGGTTTATAATAATACGATAATATCCGGTATCTCTCATTTTATAGTGGAGAATATCCGTACGGCACGTCGTTTTCTAAAAAAGTCGAATCCGGAAATCAATATAGATTCCTTGACATTTTATACATTGAACAGACATACACGTCCTGAAGAGGTTTCGGATTATCTGACGCCATTAGCGGCAGGTTTTTCCGTCGGAATTATTTCGGAAGCCGGATGTCCGGCAATTGCCGATCCCGGTGCGGATGTCGTGGCGATTGCTCAACGAGCCGGATATAAGGTAGTTCCTTTAGTCGGTCCGTCATCTATTTTGATGTCATTGATGGCTTCTGGATTTAACGGTCAAAGTTTCGCTTTTCACGGCTATTTGCCGATAGATGCGGGAGAACGGGCTCGGATGCTTAAGAATCTGGAACATCGTATCTATGCCGAGAATGAGACGCAGATATTCATAGAGACACCTTATCGGAACAGTCGTATTATAGATGATTTTATAAAGACATGCAATCCTCTCACTAAATTGTGTATTGCAGCGAATATTACGTGTGAAGATGAGTATATCCGTACCTTGACATTAAAGGAATGGAATAAGGTAAAGCCTGATTTGGGTAAAAAGCCGTGTATCTTTTTACTTTATAAATAGTTTGGCAATCCTCTTTTTTTGACGCAAAAGAATTATCTTTGTAGACTTCAAAGACAAAAAGAGAGTTTGTAGATGAATTTACGTTTTTTGAGCCTTGCCAGCGGAAGCAGTGGAAATTGTTATTATCTTGGAAATGACGAATATGGAATTCTGATCGATGCAGGTATAGGCATACGCACTATAAAGAAGCACTTAAAAGAACATAATATCCCGTTTGAAAATATTGTCGGTCTGTGTATCACTCATGATCATGCCGACCATATAAAGTCTGCAGGTTGTTTGGGTGAAAAATATTTTATTCCGGTATATACGACAAAGGAAATTCTTGCCGGAATGAATCGCAGCTATTGTATGACCGAAAAGATTTATACGGCATGTCATCCTATCTGTAAGGAAGTTCCTTTTGAGATTCGGGATTTTAAGATTACTTCGTTCGAAGTTCCCCATGACGGTACGGATAATGTCGGTTATTTTATAGAATACGGAGACCGAAAATTTGCTTTTGCCACAGATCTCGGACATATTCCTCCGGGTGTGGCACACTATCTCCGCAAAGCGAATTATTTGGTCATAGAGGCGAATTACGATATTGAGATGTTGACCCATGGGACATACCCTCCGCATTTGAAACAAAGAATCATTAACCCGAACGGTCACATGAGCAATGCCGATACGGCCGAGTTTTTGGCTCGGAATTTTACGGAAGATATGCGATATATTTTTCTTTGTCATTTGAGCCGGGAAAATAATCATCCCGAATTGGCCTATAAAACAGTGGAATATCGTCTTTATCAGGAAGGAATACGTGTGGGAAAAGATGTTCAGTTAGTTGCTCTCAAAAGAAATCATCCTTCAGAATATTACAATTTCGAATAAAATTTTATTGAAAACGTTTTGTTGTTTTTTTGAAAAGCATTACTTTTGCAACCGCAACCAGCAAAAGAAATGACTCCGTAGCTCAGTTGGTAGAGCAAATGACTCTTAATCATTGGGTCGAGAGTTCGAGCCTCTCCGGGGTCACAGAAAAAAGTCTTTAGATACAATTTCTAAAGGCTTTTTTGTTTTTAATATGTTTTTAGCGTATGTCTGAATTTTCCGATGCAGAAAATATTATCAAGATATTTTTATAGTTTTTTTCATCTTACTAAAAAGCTATTGTTTCTTTTATCTTGATTTCGTTATCACATCCTGTTCATTTGATTATTGTTTTTTACTTTTGCTGACCTATTTACAAAGTGTAGCAGTTTTTCAAAAATACCTCTTGATAATATTTATTTTATATATTTATTTGTTAAATAGATATTATTGATTACATTTGTTTTTATTATTTATTTTGAAAAAATAAGAGATTGTTATCTAATATCTATGGGCATGAAAAGATTAATATTTGTCATTTGTGCAATTTTATGTAGCAGTTTATTTGTCTCGGCTAAGGATTTTCGAGAAGTCGTTTATTTGAAAAATGGGAGTATAATTAAAGGTATTATTCTTGAGCAGATACCAAATGAAACTATTAAAATAGAAACAAGTGATGGTAGTGTATGGGTTTTCCAAATGTCAGAAGTATTGAAAATCACGAAGGAATTTTCTTCTCGAAATTCTACAATGAGGATGAAGAATAGGCATGGTGAAAGAGATGAGTTTAAAACAAATGGCTATAAAGGATTTGTGGATGTAGGTGGTGCTTTTGGCGTGGGTACTTATGGTGACGGACTTGTTTCCGTGTCTTCTACTCATGGTTATCAGTTTAATCCATATTTCTTTTTAGGTGTTGGAGTGGGAGTGAACTATCATTTTAATTGGTCTACAGTTTTTATTCCGGTATATGCCGATGCGAGGGGGTATTTTATGAATAATGATATTGCTCCTTTTATTGGATTGAAAGTCGGTTATTCTGTTTTTGACGGTATGGGGTTCTATTTTAATCCGAGTGTCGGTGTGCGTTTTATCGCTACATCTAAATTGGGTTTGAATTTATCTATTGGATATAATATGCAGAGAACAGATATTACATTCCGTCAATATTATTACAATCCACGCACCCATGATAGTTATGTGAATTCGTATGACGAAA
>ENA-UONQ01002201-UONQ01002201.1-human-gut-metagenome-genome-assembly--contig:-CS26-NODE-2201-length-13912-cov-4.815689_pt1 | contig 13912 bp, 10 predicted proteins | sample MGYA00242460_ERZ724007 | MGnify/ENA metagenome assembly ERZ724007
TACCACACTTGCCTCACCCCCTCCCACGCCCCATCCCGCAACCTCCTTTATTTAACTATTTTCAGTATACCAGCTTGACAATAAATGTCAAGGGCTTTTTGACTTTTTGCACATAATCGACGAAAATGCACTGTTATTTTTATGCACTTTAACCCAAAATCCGGGGTTTTCGTGAGGCCGGAAGAGGAACTATTGCCCTTCCGCCGGCCGCACCGGCTTCAGATTCACCTGCCTGACCAGAAACGAATCAGCCTCCCAGTCCTAAAAAACCAGGTACAAGCGACATAAACAACGGATTAAAAATGTCAACACACAAAACGGAAAAAGCAGGATACAATATCCAGGCGATATGGGAATATCCGTACTTATCCATAACAGCTCTCTCATTAGCCACCGCATTGGAACCGGATCCCATTCCCATACCAATCAGCCCGGCACACATACAGGCGGCATTATAGTCGCCGTGATACATACGGAATCCTATGAAATAAGTGAAAACGAGAGTGGCAATGGTCACAACAAACAGAATAATCAGCATCGGGCCAACCGCATTTGTAATTCTGCTCAAATCCATGGTCATAATGGTAATTGCCAGGAAAATATCCAGTGAAATATGCTCCACCGTCTCAACCTCCGGCAGATGGATATCCACATGGAAAGCCTCCAGAATATTTCTGGCAATCGCCCCGGCAAAAAGACATCCGATAAAATACGGCATTTCAATATATGGTATCATGCTCAAGAGCATATAAATCGGGATGCCGCAGGCTGCGATAATCGTTATCATACAGATAGTGCTTAAAAGTTTTCCCGTATCCAGCGCCGTTTTCTCCTCACTGCCTCCGGCCTGCAGCGCGCCGTCCTGCGGATCCGCTTTTAATTTATACCGTTTAATCAGCATTACGGCCAGCGGTCCACCCGTGAGGCTTCCCAGAATCATGCCGACTGTTGCGGCCGAAACTCCAATCTCCGTCGCTCCCACAGCGCCCATCCCTTCATATACGGGACCAAATGCAGATGTAGTTCCCACGCCTCCCGCCAGAGCGCCTGTGCCGATCTGGATTCCAAGCAGAGGATGCAGGCCGAGCATCTGGGCCAGAAACATTCCGAGCAGGCCCTGTAATAATACGAGAAGAAGCACCGACAGGGCTATCCCGGCACAGAACTTTTTTCCGCGCTCCAGCAGGGTTTTGCTGAAACCAAAACCCACACAGGTAAAAAACAGATTCATCAGATGGCTGCCGAGTGTAGAGGTCCATTGAACCGCAAACAATCCCGTAATTTTAAGGTAGCTTAAAATAAGCGCAACCAGAAGTCCTCCGACAACGGGCGCCGGTATCCCCCAGTCCTGGAACGGCTTTACTCTTCGTACAATTGCTTTTCCCAGGAAAACCATAAGACACCCAAATCCCGTAGTCGCAAGCAGATCCAGGGTTAACGTTGACGTTGCTGCATCAAATCCCATAATACTTTTCCTCCTCATTCAAATATACTTCATACGGCATGCCTGTTACCTTAAAATACACTAGTATCGGATCATTTGCAATCATTTTCAGTCTTCTTTAACATTTCCTGAATATATGTTATGATTATGAAATTATTTATTTCCAGCCAATACATTAGCAGTCAATATCCTAGAATTGTATTTACAAAAGTTACAAAAGTTACTATAGTTACTTAAGTCATTTATGCTTTAACAATGATAAACTCAAAAAAATATGGCACAGCCGGAAACGATAAGCGTTTCTCAGCCGCACCATACCATGCGGTACCTTTTTTATTTAACAACCGGAAGTTTCATGACTATCTTTGTATAGGATTGCTGCCGGTACGTATGGCGCACCGCTTTGTGCCCATCGTGCGGAAAGGCAATATAGCACATCCCCGCCGTAATCCTCATCACATTGTCTTCAGCGCCTGTGTAGGCCGCCTTATCATTGTCACCGTTATATTCCCCGTCTTCTTTTAAATCTCCCAGATCCGCCCAGGCGATTTCTTCGCTGCCCTCCAGGACAATCTGAACATCTGCATATTTTCTATGAGCCTCAAATGTCCCCTCAGACATCGGCTTTGTCTCTCCCTTTTGAACCAGGAAGAAACCGCCGTCGAACTCATATCTTCCGGCCTCCGGATTGCGCAGCGCCTCTACGGCCTGCAGACCGTTCTCCAGATTATTGAGCATACAGCTATAAAAACGGATATTGTCAAATTTGTCAATTATCATTGTGTATTTCTCCTAATTTTCAACCACGCTCTAGGCTGCGGCGCTTGCAGAGGCTTTCGCCTCTTTGTGCTTCTTACCCTGAATGTAGAAATATACCAGAATGGCCAGTCCCATCGGGATTCCGATCAGGGTGGTGATATTTTCAGGAATAATGATAAATACTGCCACGCAGGCCAGAAGAACACGGACTACTACGTTCTTTATCGGTACAAACATATAACCTGCTATACCGCCTGCCAGGAAAATAATTCCGTATGCCATAATCGCCGTATTCACCACCACCTCCGTAACGGTTCCCTGCAGCAGAAGAGCCGGATGGAACACGAAGACATAAGGGGTCAGGAAGGATACAAGTGCATAGGCAAATGCCGTCCAGCCGGTCTTCCACGAGCTTGCCCCTGCGATACCGGCGGCAGTAAAGGACGCCAGGCATACCGGAGGAGTTATCTGTGCGATAACGCCGAAGTAGAAGATAAACATATTGGCAGGCAGCGGGTCGATTCCCAGGGAAATCAGTGTGGAACAGAACAGTATGTTGGCGATCAGGTAAGCCGCAACCGTCGGAAGAGCCATACCGAGAAGCATACATCCAAGCATTGTGATAATCAGGGCCAGCGCAAGGCTGGAGCTTCCCGTTGCCGCAATAATTTTTGTCAGCTTGTTGGCAACGCCGGACTGCACCACAATACCCGTCATGATACCGCAGGCAGCGGTCGGGATTGCAATTCCGTATGCCTGTTTTGTTCCGTCCAGCATCGCATCGATAAACTGGCTTACGTTCATTCTGGTATCTTTTGAAATAAAGCTTACGATTATGGCAAGCGCCGAACCTACGAGAGCTGCCCTTGTCAAAGAGCTTCCCATAAATATCATGACTACCAGAACAATAATCAGCGCAAGCTGATAGATTCTCGGCATAATCGGGGCTGTTTTGCAGACAACGGCCTCGTCATGGGAATTCATTTTTTTCTTCTTTGCGAGGAAATGAACCAGCAGGAATACGGAACCGTAGTATGCCAGAGCCGGAATGATGGCCGCCATGGCGATTCTTGTATAACTGATGCCTATCATTTCCGCCATGATGAACGCTCCCACACCCATGATAGGAGGCATAATCTGACCGCCGGTGGAAGCCACCGCCTCGATTGCTCCTGCCTGGTGAGGCTCATATCCCGATTTCTTCATCAGCGGGATGGTCATGACACCCGTACTCGTTACGTTTGCAACGGCTGAGCCGGAAATCATGCCCATCAGTCCGGAAGACACTACCGATGCCTTTGCCGGGCCTCCGGCCGTCTTGTCGCTGAGTTTCATGCCTAAATCGATCAGGACCTGGCCGCCGCCGCACACCGAAAAGAATGCGCCGAACAGCAGGAAATAGAACAGGGTATTAACAGAAGACGACAGCGGCGAGCCAAGGATACCGTTCGGATCCATGACCATAACCTCGCCGAAGCTCTGCCATGACATACCGCGGAATTTAAAGATGCCGCTGATTTTCTGTCCTAAAAATGCATACGCAATAAATACACAGATAAAGATAAACAGGTTCATACCCATAAACCTTCTTACCGCTTCCATGACGATAATCAGCAGCCAGTATGCACAGAGCAGGTCGGCAGTCGTCATGCTGTCCACGTTATAGATACGGTTCTGCAGATAACTTAAATTAGAAATAAAATAGTACGCACAGTAGGCAACACCTGCCAGCATGAAAATATCATAGGCCCAGCCGAGCGCTTTTGTTACTGTAGTTTTGCACTTATCCGCAACGGGTTTGTGAATAAAAGCGATTGCCAGAGCCAGACAGAGATGCACCGGCACCTGAATCCATTTATCAAGCGGCCTCACCAGCGCAATATAGAGCTGGAAAGCAATCAACATTACGGAAAGTATAACTAACGAAGCATATCTCCACTTTGGAAGGCTTGCGAATTTGCTAACTGGCTTTTGATCCTGGTTCAGGGCATTCGCTTCACTCATAATTCATTCCTCCAATATCTCTTAAAAGAGGGGAGCCGGTAACAGCCCCCCGGACTTTAAATCCTGATTATTTCATGTAACCTGCTTCTTTAAAGTATTTTTCTGCGCCCGGATGGAGTGCAAGACCGCCGACTTTCTCCGGCTCCCAGCATGTGGCAGGGTCAAACGGCTCAATGGATGCAAGTACTGATACAAGGTAATCTCTGTTCTCACACATGGATTTTGTCATCCAGTAAACAACGTCTTCGTCCAGTTCATCCCTTACAAATAAGCAGTCAGGCGTACCGGCATTGATGATTTCCTCCGTCTGTCCCTTCCAGGAGTTGGCCGGGATTGTGATTCTCTGGAAACCTTTTTCGTTTACAAAGTAATCAAGCGTATCCTCTTCCCACTGGTTGAAATGCACGTCACACGTCATTGCGATTTCTGTCATCGTGGAGGAGTTGACGGATGTATGGTCAAGCATGAAATCCAGCTTTCCGTCTTTTACCATAGCGGAGAGGTCGGAACCGCCGCCGTGCACTACATCGCCGCCCCAGGATTTGATATCATCTTCCGTCACTCCCAGGTATCCGAGTAAAATCTGAACCACTTCGTTATCCATGGAGCCTACCGGGCTGCAGCCGATTCGGATTGGAAGTTTCTGTCTGATTGCTTCTTCCACGGTCTGTACATTGTATTTATCCATGAATGCTTTTGTCATAAAGTTTACGGCCGATACGTTGGTAAGTCCGCCAATCATGGCTGAATATCCTTTTACAGGAGGTTTGCCGAGGGTGCCCTCTTCAAATGCCCATTTTGCAGGAGCGCCGTTGATAAAGGAGACATCTGTCTTGCCCTGCTCGAACAGGTAAGGAGCGCCCATTCCGCCAGGGGAGATTGGCTGAACGTCCACTGTTCCGATTCCATTTTCCTCCCACAGCTTCGCAAGCTCTGCCGACAGGTTATAATTACTTGTTCCGACTTCGTGTGTTGCGAATAAAATATTTGCGTTCAGGCCTGCATTGGCCGCTTCTGCCTTATCTTGTGCTCCGTCCGCCCCGCTTTCTGCCCCGGCTGCCTCTGTACCTGCGGCCTCCGCTGCCGGCGCCGTTGTCGCTGCCGTCTGGCTGCTGCCGTCATTACATCCTGCAAGTCCCAATACCATTGTAGCTGCCAAAGCTACGGAAACGAGTTTTTTCATACTTTTCTTCATAGTTTTTCCTCCACTATTCTCCTTTTTTTACTTTGTTGCTTTTAGCTAATTTTACGCCGTAATCAATGGCGTTCATCAGACTTAATTCATTTGCTATGCCGAGCCCTGCCTGGTCAAAGGCTGTTCCATGGTCTACAGATGACCTCACAATCGGAAGTCCCAAAGTTATGTTAACTCCTGCAACTGCATCCCATTTCTTCTCATTCTTGTTATAAACAAAACCAACAACCTTAAGCGGGATGTGTCCCTGGTCGTGGTACATAGCCACTACGATATCATACCAGCCGCCCCTCGCTTTGGAAAAGACGGTGTCCGGCGGCACCGGGCCTTCTGCGTTGATTCCCTCTTTTACGGCCTCGCCGATTGCCGGTATGATTTCTTCTATTTCCTCGCGGCCAAACAGTCCGTTTTCACCGCTGTGGGGGTTGAGTCCCGCAACTCCCACCTTCGGGTTTTCAATTCCCAGGTCTTTACATGCCTGATGGGCAATCCTGATAACCTCCAGCACCCTGTCTTTTTTTACCCTGTCGCATGCCTCTCTCAGCGCCACATGGGTGGATACGTGAACGACCCTTAAGTTTTCATGGGCCAGCATCATCGTGTATTTCTTTGTTCCGGTAAAATCCGCATAGATTTCGGTGTGTCCGGAATAATGGTGTCCGGCCAGGTTTACCGCCTCTTTGTTAAACGCGTTTGTGACCGTCCCGTCTATCTCGCCGGCCATGGCCAGTTCAATCACCTTCTTTACATACCCAAACGCCGCTTCACCGGCGGCTGCCGATACTTTTCCGCGCTCCAGCGTGTTCAAATCCATCAGCTTCATATCGTAAACATCGATGATACCATACTCGTATTTTGCCTCACCGACCGATTGGACTGCACGGATTTTGATATCCTCTCTTCCGGCAATCTTAGCGGCCTCCTCCATTACTGCTGCATCGCCGATTACCAGCGGGCGGCACTCGTCATAAATTTCTTTCTTTGCCAGGGCTTTTACGGTAATCTCCGGGCCGATGCTGGCCGGATCTCCCATCGTGATTCCAAGAATTAATTTCTCAGCCATATTCTGCCTTTCTTTTATTCGTGTTTTCCGAACTGTCAATCAGCACATGCCCTTTTCGTGATTCTCGGCAAGCACTTTTTTGAGCGCCTCGATTCCTTCCTCCGGTACCTGGTTAAACGGCGCACGGCACTTTCCGACCGGGTAGCCAAGCAGGTTAACAGCCGTCTTCACGATGGTGTTCGGATTGCCGTATTTAAAGCAGCCCCGGAAGGAACGGATACTGTCCTGGGCTTTTCTTGCATTCTCCAGGTCGCCTGCCGCAAAATAATTGTAGATGGAGGCCATCACCTCCGGGAACACGTTGGCGCAGCCCGCAATACCTCCGGTCCCCCCTGCCAAAAGGTTCCAGAGAATCAGGGAATCGTTGCCGGAAAGCACCGCAAAGTCTTTGCTGTCCCTGGTCTGTTCGATATACTGAAGCATATTGTCAAAGTTCCCGGAGCTGTCTTTCGCTCCTACAATATTTGGAATTTTGCTTAATTTTGCAACGGTTGCCGGCGCAAGGGCGTTGCCTGTTCTGGCCGGAATGTTATATAGAACAATTGGCATATCCACTGCCTCCGCCACTGCCTTATAGTGGTCGTACAACTCATTCTGGGATGCCGCGGCAAAGGACGGGGTGATGATGGAAAGAACATCGGCTCCCAAGGATTCTGCCATCTGAGACTGCCGGATGGTATCCTTTGTACTGATACATCCTGTCCCTGCGTAAACCGGCACGCGGCCTTTTGTCTCATCAATAACAATACTTAAAACTTCTTCTTTTTCTTTCTCGTTTAATATGTATCCCTCACCATTGGTGCCAAATGGGAAAAGTCCGTGTATACCGCCTTTGATCTGCCGGTTCACCTGGTTGCGGAGTTCTTTCTCATTGACGGATTCATCTTCATTCATCGGTGTTACGATTGGCGGGATAATTCCTTTAATTTCTACTTTTTTCATTACCTGGTTCCTCCTGATTTTGAAGCTTTGCCACAGTTCATTCGGCTAATTAAATTATTTCAAGATATATTTTTTTTGCGTCTTCGGCCGTCACAGTTCTCATGTTATTGACGAGGAGTCTCTGCACGCCCATTCCGGCTTCCACAAGTTCATCCAGATCCTCGCTGCCGATGCCGAATTCTTTCAGGCTTTTGGGAATATTCAAATGCTCTACAATCTCTTCCATCCGGTTTACAACCCACGCCGATTTTTCTTCCTCACTCTTTGCCTCCGTTGCGAAGCTCTCCCCGGCGGCCAGCCGGTCGTAAGCTTCTGCAAAGAGGCCCCGGCACACCGGTTCGTTGAATCTCATAACAGGAGCCAGGAGAATCGCATTGGACACGCCATGCGGGATATGGTACCTGCCCCCCAAAGGATAGGACAGCGCGTGTACCGCTGTGGTACCCGACGCGGTGATTGCAGCCCCTGCGTAGAAGGAGGCAACCAGCATATTGTTCTTCTCTTTAAGCGCTTCCGGGTCGTCGCAGGCTTTTTCTATATTTTTCATAATCATTTCGAATGCCTGCAGAGCAAAAATATCACTGAACGGGTTCTTTTTATTTGAGGTAAAGCACTCAACCGCGTGGCACAGGGCGTCCACACCGGTGGATGCCGCAATTTTTCTCGGAAGCTCCTTAATTATGACAGCGTCCAGAATGACATAATCCGCAATCATATTATCATTCACAATGCCGACCTTTAATTCTTTCTCCGGTACGGCGACGATTGCATTGGGAGTCGCTTCGGCACCCGTACCTGCAGTCGTCGGAATCATCAGTGTTTTAACGCATTTTTTCGCCATTTGGGGATTATCCAGAAGTTCCTTTACCCCGTACTCATCGGTTGCCAATACGGATGCCAGCTTGGCGGTATCAATAACGCTCCCGCCGCCTACGGCCACAATAAAATCTGCTCCCGATTCCTTAAATGCATCAACTGCCTTCTGCGCCTGCTCATAGGTGGGTTCCGCCGCCAGATCATCGAAAATCACATATTCGCAGCCGGATTCTTTAATCTTTGAAAGAGGCAGCTCCAAAAGCCCTGCTCCGATAATTCCCCGGTCGGTAAAAACAGCGGTTTTTTTGACGCCGGTTCCAATAATCTGCGTCAGTTTATCAAGAGCATCTTTTCCGCTGTACACTGCGTGCGGCATTTTAAGCGTATACTGTGTTAACATACTTATTCTCCTCTTTCTTTTCCAGTCTCTTATCTTCTTTGCAGCCTGTTATCTTCTCAGCCAAATCCACCATCAGGGTTTCGCTTCCGAAACCTCCCGATTTGGTTATTACCGCAAATGTCCTGTTCCCGATATCGATTTCTGAGAGGACGGTTCCCGGCGCCATCTCACAGACCGGTGCAATTTCATCACGGCCGATATGAGCCATGAATCCGGTCAGGCAGTCGCCTCCGGTAATTAACAGCGTGCTGTCGGGTTCCTCCCCTATCAGCTCTCTCACCACATATCCGAGGGTGGAAGAAATTCTGACTCTCAATTCCTCCATCGTGATCCCCTGCCTGCACGCATAATCAAATGTATCGCTCCGGCCCGGCAAATCATTTGTATCAATGATGGCACGGTTGCTGCGGCTGCACAGCTCTTTCCAGTCTTTCAGGGTTTTTTCCCCCTCCGGCGTCCGGTAGTATCCGGTGTCGAACTTCTGGTGCGGAGCCATCCTGATTCTTGTAAATCCCTGACGTTGTGCATAATCGAGTTGCCTGACCGTTATCGGATTGACACTCCCGCAGGCTACAAGGAATTTTTCGCCCAGAGCCACCTGTCTCGGCATTTCGCCTTCCAGTCCCAGCAAAGATGGTAAAACTCCGGCAAAACCGGCGCAGCCTGCCATAACGGTCAGTTCACCTTTTTTCATCAGGAACTTTCCAAACTCCATAAGCTCCTGATCCGTTGAGGCATCGTAAACCATGATTCCCGGCGCCCTCTTCCAGTCCTTCATATTGCGGACCACCGTCACCGGCACATCCCCCTTCAGTATCTCCGGGATATATGAATCGGCAACCGGCTCAAACGGGTCTTTGCCAAATACACTCTCATGAACCGGAACGCCGTCAATATAGTGGATTCCATTCCTGGTAATCCGGTTCATCTTTGGAAATGCCGGAAGAAAATGGAGGGAGGTCCGCGAAGCGGCATCAAGAACTGCTTTCAGTTCACTTCCGATATTTCCCCTGAGTGCAGAATCTGTTTTCTTGTATATAAATGGAATCCCGCTCTCAAATGCTTTTTTTGTAATGTGGAAAACAACTCTGTAAGCTTCATCCCGACTCAGGTGCCTTGTCTCTGCGTCCAGAACCAGAACCTGCACATTCTCATCCACGCTGTCAAAATCGTAATCCGTATTAGTAACAACTCTTGTCTCTGCTCCACCTGCCGCAAACTGTACTCCTGTATCAAGTGCGCCCGTGAAATCATCTGCAATGATCAGTAATTTCACCATATTGTTTCCTTTCCCGACCAAAGCCACATTGTTTCATTTTTAAACAATAGCTTCTTATAATTTATTGATGTATTTTCTGACTTTCTGTCGTTTATTGTTTCATTTCCTTTGATTTGTTTTATTTTACTAAGAATATTATTTTTGCTCAACCTTTTTTATCCGTTTTGCTGTTTATATTTGAAACACTTTTGATTTTATATTTATTATTTTGTTGTTTTATGTTACAATCGTTTCATAATGAAACACGTTTATGTTAAGAAAGGGGAACTCTATGAATCAGGGAAAAATCAGAATTCTCGGCATAGCGCCTTACGAGGGGATGAAATCCATTATGCTGAAACTTGCAAAGGATCGCGACGATATTGATTTGAGCGTATTTGTCGGGGATCTCCATAAAGGCGCAGAGATCGCCCGGAAGAATTTCCATGAAGACTTCGATATCATTATATCGCGGGGCGGCACGGCTGAATTAATCGGAGCCATCACCCCGCTTCCTGTAATTGAGATTGCGCTTTCCGTCTACGACATTCTGCGCGCCATCAAGATGGCTGAGAATTTTTCCTCCCGCTATGCCATCGTCGGTTTCCCCGGAATCACAAGCAGCGCCCAGCTGCTCTGCGATCTTCTTCAATATAAGGTGGAGATCTATACAATCCACAGTGCGGACGAGGTACAGGATATTCTTTTAACCCTCAAGAAAAAGGGCTACCGGATGGTGCTATGCGACATGATCGCCAATACGACGGCAAAAAAACTGGGACTGAATGCGATTCTGATTACCTCCGGCAACGAGAGCATTGGAAACGCCTTTGATCAGGCAGTCAAACTATGCCGCAGCCATTCCCTTTTACGTGAAGAGAATAAATTTCTCCAGAATGTGATTCTTAAGGACAGTCACGAAACAGTCGTATTCAGCGATAAAGAGGAAGTCTTTTTCTCGACCCTGGAATCCGGGTCCGAGCCTCTCATAATCGATGTACTGAAGCGGGAGGTTTCTGCTGCACTGGCGGCCGATACCCACCGTTCCTTTAAAAATATCGGGGGAGTCCTGTATTCCATCACCAGCCGTCTGATCCCGTTTTACGGGCAAAACTACGTGGTTTTCTATTTTTCTTCAAGCAAGGTTCCTTTCGCGACCAGCAAATACGGCGTACAGTATCTGAGCAAAAAAGATGTGGAAAATACGTTCTACAACAGTTTTTATAATGTAACCGGTGCCATCGGCGGTTTACAGGCCACCGTCGAACAGATGACTCAGACGGATTTTCCGATTATGATCATCGGTGAGGCCGGCACCGGAAAGGAGAGGGTTGCAGGGGCTGTCTATACGCAGAGTCCGCTGCACCACAATCCCATGGTCGTCATCGATTTCACCATGATGAATGACAAAAGCTGGACATTCCTTACAAACCACTACAATTCTCCGTTTAATGATAATAATAATACGATTTACCTGAAAAATGTGGATACCCTTCCGGAGGAACGGCACAAACAGCTTCTTTCCCTGATTGTCGATATGAACCTGGCCCGCCGCAACCGTCTTCTCTTCTCCTGTGTATGCGGTAAGGACGGAGTAATTCCAAAACGGTGCATGGACTATGTCAACATGCTGTCCTGCCTGACCATCCATCTGCCGCCGCTGCGGGAGCGCAGGGAGGAAATTCCGGTACTGGCTAACCTTTCCCTCAGTTCTCTGAATATCAGCCTGGCCAAAGAAATTCTGGGGCTGGAATCCGGGGCCATGGAGCTTCTTGTTAATTATGAATGGCCTTATAATTATACTCAGTTTAAACGGATTCTCAGTGAACTGACGGCAGTTACCACCACGCCTTATATTCTGGAAAGCACGGTGGCCCATGCCCTGGAGCAGGAACACACCTCCGCTGCCCTTCTGCCTCATTCCGGTATTCAGAATCCGGTGCAGTCCTTTAACCTGAACCGCACGCTGGACGAAATTAACCAGGATATTATTCACGCTGTTTTGGAGGAAACCGGCGGGAACCAGAGCGCTGCGGCAAAAAGACTGGGGATTAGCCGGACTACTTTATGGCGGCTTTTAAAATCATGAACCGGCCCCTCTTTTAATTTTAATATCTCTTTTAGACTATTTTTATATATTGGTCAAACATTAGACACAATTTTCCAGTATGATAGTTACATAAATCAATGAGGCCAATGACATATAGAAAGCGCGCAAAAGGTCATTGGGCTCGACTAACAATAATTTACCTTTATATAGATTTCTGAAAACTTTTCTACTTCCCCCTTTCCGTTTTCAGAAAAAGCAGGAGTCTTACTTTCGCCGTGAATCATCTGATTCTGCGGCGCCGGTAAGGCTCCTGCTTTATTTACCCATCCTTCTTCTTTCCTAAAATTCTTTTTTCCTAAAATTCTTCTTTCCTAAAATTCTTCTTCCCAGCCGTCCTCCGTTCTGCCGAATTTGCGCCCGGCATCCGCATAGAAATAGGCCAGGATGGTCGGATCCAGATTGCAGACCGTGTTAAAACTGATGATCGTATTATTTTCAGCCTGATTTACATACTCATCCGGCTTATCCCGGTACATGTAACCAATAGTTTCCGTCTCCATCGCCCTTTTTGTAATGATGCAGCCCGGATTAGCCCCGAAAATATCGGCCCATTCACGTTCCTGCGGCCTGTACCATGCGTTTCTCCTCCACGCCCCTCCGTCCTCAAACAAGTGGCGTACCAGATTATAATTCAGATTATAAAAGCTTTCATCCACAGTTCCATGATGACTCATAAAATATACGGCTCCGCAAAGACAGCTGATTGCGTATTCCTGCCAGGAATGATAAAACACCTGGGCCTGCCTGACCCATGGATCCGTCAGTTCCCAAAACCGTTCCTCCGACACAATCCCACAGGCCGCAGCTTTTCTCAGCAGTCCAATCTTTTCATTGATATCCCAGGCATAATATCCCTTTTCCTTCAGGATAGGATAAAAATGTCTTGAGAGGCTGATGCATTCCTCAAATCCCTTTCTTCCGGCCCCATTCAGTTCATTTATGTCAAACATCGGAGCGCCGCACCAGAATGTCATGAACTGCTCATACTGTCTGCTCCCGGAATACTCACTGTGGCAGGCGGACTGAAATGCCTCCTCGTTATGGATGCCGTATATCCTCTGTAAATGTTCCCTGGTTTTAGCCTCCTCATCGGCGTCCGCACAATGGTACAGCTCTTCATATCCCATATGCACCGGAATGCCGGGGGCCTTTCTGCATGTGGAAATACCGCTCAAAAGCAGTGTGAATTCTTCACGGCTGACCGGCTTTGCCTCTTTAGTTTCAGGCATTTCCTCCAGTTCCTTCTTAAGTTCGGTAACCATCTTTACAATATTTTCTATCGCATTCATCTTTTGCCCCTCCAAAGCCGGATCTAAATCCTAATACGCCAGGACCTCATACCCGTCATCCGTCACCAACACCATAATCTCCCACTGTGCCGAAGGCTTGCCGTCGGCCGTGTAAACACTCCAGTTATCGGTGTCGTCTACATAAATCTCATTGGTTCCCATATTCACCATCGGTTCGATTGTAAAAATCATTCCGGGAACCAACATCATATCCGTCCCACGTGTCCCCGTATATCCGACCCACGGCTCTTCATGGAATTCGATTCCCACACCGTGGCCCCCAATCTCCCGCACAACGGAGTAGCCGTTTTTAACGGCATGATCGTTTACCGCCTGTGACATATCTCCGAGAAATCCCCATGGTTTTACCTCGCGAAGTCCCAGTTCAACGCACTCTTTCACCACCTCCACCAGACGGCGTTTCTCAGGGCTGACATTGCCGATGCAGAACATTCTCGACGAATCGGAAAAATAACCTTTATAGATAGTGGATACGTCCACATTAATAATATCGCCGTCTTTCAGCACAATATCCTCTGATGGTATTCCATGGCAGACCTGCTCATTAATAGAGGTGCAGACACTCTTCGGAAATCCTTCATAACCCAGAGGCGCCGGGATCCCGCCCCGCT
>ENA-UONQ01002204-UONQ01002204.1-human-gut-metagenome-genome-assembly--contig:-CS26-NODE-2204-length-13901-cov-3.982450_pt1 | contig 13901 bp, 9 predicted proteins | sample MGYA00242460_ERZ724007 | MGnify/ENA metagenome assembly ERZ724007
TGAGCGGTATGTGGACCGCTTTTTGAATAATCCGCGCTGTGATTTTATTTTTACTGTCGGTGCTTACCGCGATTTCTTCCATGAGATCCGTGCGGCCGAGGAGGCAGAAATGGTGGGCTATATGCCAACAGTCATTCCGTATCTGATCCTGTCCGGAGACAAGGATCCGGTGGGAGAGAATGGGAAAGGCGTGAAAAAGCTTGCCGCCCTGTATCGAAAGGTAGGCGTGCAGGATATCACAATGAAGCTGTATCCCGGTGCGCGCCATGAAGTGCTCAATGAGGTGAACCGGGAAGAGGTATTTGAGGATATTCTAAGGTGGCTGACAGAGAAATATAACATCATGTTTTAAAGCCGGCACATGCGCCGTTCTGTCCGTTTGCATACTCAGGATGCCTTCTGTCCGGGCTGATTTTTCATCCACACAAAGGCAATGGCGCAGATCAGTACAGAAAGCAGGGATCCTGCCGGAGCAGCACAGCCCATGGGAAACAGGTTGTCCGGATAGTATTTTGATGCCAGATAAGCCAGCGGAATACGGGCACAGACAACGGAAAGAATGTTGTGTAAAAAGGAGATTCCGGAAACTCCGTAAGCACAGAAATATCCGCTGAAACAGAAGTGGATTCCGGCAAAAACGCAGTCCCAGATATAACTGTGCAGGTACTGGCTGCCCAGACGGATGACATCGGCATTACCTGAAAAAAGGCTGACAATATGGTGTCCGGTAAACTGTATGAGAATGGAAATCACAATACCATAGGACACCGCAATGGTGGTGGCACAGGCCAGTGTCTGGCTTGCCCGATCGTGCTTTCCGGCACCAATATTCTGTGCGCACAGGGCTGAAACGGTAGACAGCATAGAGGACGGAACCAGAAAAAACAGGCTGATCATTTTTTCCACAATGCCAACTGCAGCAGCGTCATTTAAGCCGCGCCGGTTGGCAATAATGGTGATGACAATGAAGGCAATCTGGATAAATCCGTCCTGCATGGCGATCGGAAATCCGATTTTTAAGAGACCGCCCATCATGCTTCGGACCGGTTTTAAATCTGCAAAATGAAATTCCGGGATCATGCGTTTGCGACAGATCATGGTCAGGGAAATCAGCACGCTGATGGTCTGGGACAGGGTGGTGCCAAGTGCTGCGCCTGCGGGACCAAGCTTCAGCACGCCGATGAACAGATAATCCAGGGCAATATTAAAAGCACAGGCAATCGCAATGAAAAACATAGGACTCTTCGAGTCTCCTATGCCGCGGAAAATGGAGCTGATGATGTTGTAGGCTGTGATAAACGGGATACCGAGAAAACAGATGGTCAGGTAGCTGATGGTACTGCTGACAGCTTCCTCCGGGGTGGACATGACAGCTACAATGGGTTTTACAAAACAGAGCAGAATTGCGGTCAGAGCAACGGACAGCAGCATGAACAAAGATGCCGTGTTGCCGACGGCCAGGTTCACCTGCCTGCGGTCCTGCGCGCCCACTGCACGTCCGGTCATAACCGTGGTGCCCATAGCCAGCCCTACGATCATGACGGTAAGCATGTGCATGACCTGACTGCCGATAGAGACAGCGGTGGTGCTGTCTACAGAGTTAAACTGTCCGATGATGAACAGATCTGCGGTGCCGTACAGGGTCTGTAAAAAATAGGAAAGAAAGTATGGCAGTGAGAAAGAGAAAATGGTTTTTGGGATACTGCCGGTAGTCAAATTGCGTTCCATTTGTATAGCTCCTTATCGTTTGATTCTGATTTGATTATACTGGGAAAAAAGGATTAAGTCCATTATAATATCAGAACGGTAAAACGAAATCCAGTTGACAGTTTTTCCCTCATGCCGTAAACTATCCTACGGAATAAGTGTCGGCCGTTCGGGGCCGGTGAAAAGGGAAACGGGTGTGAGTCCCGTGCGGTGCCGCCGCTGTAAGCGCATGAAGGGCAGTCTGGATTTCACTGTTTTATATGAAAAATGGGAAGAAACCAGACAATATTGCCGCGCAAGCCAGAAGACCTGCTTTTTCCGCTTTTGCTGTCACGGTCCATGACAAGGCAAGGAAAACAAGGGCGGAGTCTGCCCTGGATGCAAAAATACGGTGCATCATCCGGTTTACTTTTGATAAGCCGGATGGTGCTTTTATTTTGCTAATATGTGTCGCAGGCCACATTTTTGCATCGCGTTCCTGCATGGGTGATACGAAAAAATTCAACATCAGGAGGAAAACAATTATGAGAAACAAGAAACTGGTAATCTTAACTATGGCTGCCTGCATAACTGCAGGTCTGGCAGCCGGATGCGGCGCAAAGAGCGCAGATATCGCTACAACAGCTGCAGCGGCAGCAGAGAGCACCGCAGCAGAGCCTGCGGAGAGCAGCGCGGAGGTGACGGAAGCAGCTGGCGATTCCACCGCAGATGAGGCATATGAGCCGGTTACCATTACCTTAAACCTGGAGCGTTCCGGTCTGGGTGAGAACGTAGAATATACCTTCACCGAGAAGCCGTCCGCAGTGGTTGCGTCCGGCGATCTGATGGCAGATTTCTTCTTTGAGCTCGGTCTGGAAGACCAGATGGCCGGTTACACCAAGGGAAGCTGCTGGAGCACCGTTTCCCAGTATCCGGCAAGAGATAAGGTGCCGCAGCTGTTAGAGGCAGGAAAGGGCATTTCCAATCTTTCCAAAGAGGAGCTGGTGGCAACCGGATGCGATTTCCTGATGGGCTGGGATTCTGTATTCTCCGATAAAAACTTTGGAAAAGAGTTCTGTGATGCCAACGGAATCGCAATGTATTTCCCCTATGTATGCTCGGATAAGGCAACCTTTGAGGAGCTGTACAAAGACTATGAGACACTTGGGAAAATCTTTAAAGTAGAGGATGTGGCATCTGAGAAGATCCAGGCTATGAAGGATACGCTTCAGGAAGTAAAAGACACGCTGGGGGATGATGTTTACCAGAATCCGGTGACTGTTTTTGCATACGATTCCGGTGAGGATGCCCCGTTTACCGCATGTCAGGGTATGCCGGGTGATATCATCAAGCGGGCTGGCGGTATCTCTATTTTCGATGACATTGAGGCTGGATGGGCTACTCCGTCCTGGGAGGAAGTGGTAGAGCGTGACCCGGATGTAATTCTGATCCTGGACTATACCGGTGACATTTCTGAGAAGAAAAATTTCCTGGAGACCAACGAGTTTACCAAAGATTTAAGATCAGTGAAAGAGGGAAAAATCTATTCCGCATGCTGCAGTGATATGCAGGGTTCTGCAGGTTCCGCAGAGGCAGTCAGAGAGATCGCAAAGCAGCTGTATCCGGATAAGTTCTAATCAGAAACTGTTGTAACATGAGGAATTTCCTGCATGGGAAGTCCCTGTTTTTGGAGAAAACATGAAATCAGAAATCAGTAAAAAAAGTGACCGGGAAACTGGACGTTTTATAGGTACACTTCTGATGGTTCTGCTTCTGATCGCGGCAGTAACGACCATCTCCGTGACCCTGGGCGCCATCCATGTGTCACCGGATGAGATCGTAAAGATCCTGGCAAATAAGACATCCGGAAAGGATATTTTTGCGGTGTCCTGGGAGCAGAAAACAGAAAATATCATCTGGAACATCCGTTTTCCGAGGGTTATCATGGCATTTATTGTGGGAGCAGGCCTGTCTCTTTGCGGTGTGCTGATGCAGGCACTCACAAAAAATCCACTGGCAGATCCCTATGTGCTGGGAATTTCTTCCGGTGCCTCTGCCGGAGCAGTCAGCGTCATCATTCTCGGCCTGTTCAGCTTTATGGGCGGTTATTCCGTGATTTTTGGTGCGACGCTGGGTGCGGCTGTGGCTATCAGTCTTTCTCTGAGTATTGCGTCTGTAAAAGGGAGGATTACCTCTACCCAGCTGGTGCTGGCCGGAATTGCCACTTCCGCCTTGTTCTCCGCACTGACGAATCTGATCGTTTACGGGTTTAACAATGGTTCCGATAAGACCAAGATGGCGCTTTACTGGATGGTAGGCTCCTTAAGCGGAGCTACCTGGAGCCGGGTAAAATATGTGTTCATCGTGTCTGTTGTTATGATGGCAGTGATTCTGTTATTTGCGCGGGAGCTGGACATTCTTCTTCTGGGAGATGATGTGGCAGAGACGCTGGGAGCAGATACCAGACGCATCAAGCTGCTGATCATTCTGGCCTCCACCGTACTGACCGGCGTGGTTGTTTCGGTCAGTGGTGTCATCGGCTTTGCAGGACTTGTGGTGCCTCATGTGATGCGTGGATTTGTGGGCTCAGGCCATAAGCAGCTGATCCCAATGTCTATTCTGGGCGGTGGTCTCATTGCCATGATCGCGGATCTGATCTCCCGCATCATCATTGCGCCGGAAGAGCTTCCGATCGGTGTCATTGCAGCATTTTTCGGAGCTCCGTTTTTCCTGTATCTGATTCGGAAAGGAAGTGTGGGCCGATGAGTTTAGCTGTAAAAAATCTGGATTATGAAATCGGAAATGAGCGGATCCTGGATCAGATTTCCCTCGAAATCAAAGAGGGGGAATTTGTGGGCCTGGTTGGACCGAATGGCTGCGGCAAGTCCACACTGCTGAAGCATATCTACCGGACCTATAAGCCTAAGGGGCAGACCGTCTTTCTGGATGGGAAAGATATCATGGACCTTTCAGCTAAAAAACTGGCGGGAGAACTGGCGGTCATGGCGCAGGAAAATCAGCTGGAATTTGATTTTACCGTTCGGGATATGGTTATGTTCGGACGTTACGCCCACAAGAAATTTCTGGAGGGAGACACGGCAAAGGACCGGGAGCTTTGTGAAAAATGCCTTCGGGAAGTAGGACTGAGCGGCTATGAAACACGCTCCTATTTAAGCCTTTCCGGCGGAGAAAAACAGCGTGTCCTCCTGGCCCGGGTACTGATGCAGGAAAGCCGCTACATTGTCCTGGACGAGCCGACCAACCACCTGGATGTCAGCTATCAGTATCAGATCATGGACATTTTAAGGAATCAGGATGTCACGGTATTCTCCTCCATCCATGACCTGAATCTGGCTGCGCTTTACTGTGACAGGATCATTTTTCTGTACCAGGGAAAGATTGTAGACCGCGGCACACCGGAAGAGGTGCTGACGAAAGAAAATATCCGAAAGTACTTTGGCATCGAAGCCCAGGTGACAAGAAATGCAGCCACCGGGAAGATGCAGATTTATTATCTGCCGGGGTGGGTGAAGGAAAAGAGTTGAACCGGAACCGCGGACAGATATGCCTGCTTGACGAAAAGATGGAAGAAAGCTATAGTAGAAATAGTTTTGTGAGAGAGAAGAGACCGCGGTTCAGACGAAACTCAGGTCTCTTTTTTTCATAGACAAAGATGAATATGTATAAAGGAGTTGTTTTATGTTACAACGAATCAATGAAACTAATTTCCCAGAAATCTACCGCATTATGCAGGCCAGCTTCTCGGATGACGAATATCGCCCTTATGACGAGCAGCTTGCGCTTTTTGAAGAACCGGAATACCGGATTTATTATATGCCAGCAGGCTTTCTTGCCGTCTGGGAATTTGAATCTTTCATCTACATTGAGCATTTCGCAGTAGATCCAGCCCTTCGCAACAGCGGGACCGGCTCCGCCATGCTGCAGGAACTGGTAAAACAGTACCAGAAGCCAATCTGTCTGGAGGTGGAACTTCCGGAAGATGAATTAACCCGCAGACGCATTGGCTTTTATGAGCGTAATGGATTTGTATTTAATGAATATCCTTATATCCAGCCACCCATTTCCAAAGGAAAATCCCCGGTGCCGCTGCGGATTATGACATATAAAAGCGAAATTACGAGGGAAGAATTTCAGAAGATGAAAGAAATACTTTATCGTCGAGTGTATAAGTGCGAAGCAAGAATTTGATTTTTTTATCATTCAGAATTGAATGCCTTCTTTGGTTCAAAAATTCGAACTGGCAAATGGTTTACACATAACGGTCCTGGTGTTATATTTGAGACAGATACATAAAATCTGTCTCATTTTTATTTGGAGGAATCATATGATGCTTTACGAAAACACAAGAACTGTTTACGATCTGGTGCACAACGCGGCGGCAGAGCACGGAGACCGTGTTTTTTTGCAATATGAAGAAAATGGAATTATTTTCCGTGTAACCTACAAAGAATTCGCATGTGAGTGTGATGCTATTGCTGCCTGGGCGAGGGAAAAGCGTGCGCAGGTGGGACACAAGTTAAAGGTTGGTATTCTGGGAGTCAGCAGTCATCATTATCTGGCCGTATTGCTTGGCGTGATGAGCGGAGGCGATACCGGCATTCCGCTGGATGTTCAGCTCAACGCACAAAAGCTGGCAGACTGCTTAAACCGTTCCGATGTGGACGTGCTGTTTTACGACTGGGCTTTCCATCCGCTGACCGAGGAAGTGAAGGATAACTGCCCAGCGGTAGTGGAGTATATTTCCCTGCAGCATGGAAAGCATGTGAATTGCTCCGATAAGATTTTAAAAGCCTATGAGGGGCAGCATGTGGAGTCTGACGCGAAGGTCGATGAGTGTGCCATGATCCTGTTTACATCCGGTACAACCGGACGCGGCAAGGGCGTGATGCTGTCCAATGGAAACCTCATGGACAACAATTTCTGCACCACAGACAACAACCATCCAGAACGGGAAATTTATTTAAATGTTCTGCCGATTCATCATGTGTTCTGCTTAAATGGAGATGTGTTTACCGTTATGCGTTACGGCGGAATCCTCTGTTTAAACCGGGATATGAAGAAGCTGGCAGAGCATATATTACTGTTTGAACCGACGGTCATCCACATGGTTCCGATGATGGCAAAGGCACTTTACAACCGCATTGCCATCTTAAACCGGCAACACCCGGAGATGCCCATCCGCAAGGTAAAAGAGCAGGTGCTTGGTACCAGGCTTCACAAGATCATCAGCGGCGGCGGATACCTGGCGCCGGATCTGGCAGCCAATTATCAGCGCCTCGGTATTGCTATTGCCCAGGGTTACGGCATGTCGGAGTGTTCGCCGAAAATTTCTTCCCCGGACTGGACAAGACCGGATAAGATTGCATCCGTGGGACGTATTGTAGACCGCTGTGAGGTGCGCATCGTGGACGGCGAGATCCAGGTCAGGAGTCCATCTGTTATGATGGGATATTACAAGGAGCCGGACAAGACTGCGGAGGCCATCACACCGGATGGCTGGCTTTGTACGGGAGATATCGGCCATGTGGACGAGGAGGGCTTTCTGTACCTGACCGGGCGGAAAAAGAACCTCATTATCTTAAGCAACGGTGAGAATGTGGCACCTGAGGAGCTGGAAAATCTCTTTGAGGATGAGCGTCTGATCGAGGATATTCTGGTGTACGGCGAGGACGATACGATCTGTGCGGAGGTATACCCGAATTTTAAGTATGCGGAAGCTGCAAATATTGCCGATATTGAGAGTACGGTGACTCAGATCATCAAAAAACACAATGAGGAGCTGCCGACTTTCAAGCGCATTCTGCGCAGCAGCATAAGAGAAGTTCCTTTTGCGAAAACCTCTTCCAAAAAGATTATCCGCAGCCAGTATCTGGAGGGAAAACAGAAAGAAGAGCAGGAGGAGAAGCGTTTCCGTATGCCGGAAAATGAGCTTCAGAATCAGATTTATGACTGCATTGCCGCTGTACTGGGGCACCGTCGTTTTGGCATTGATACAGAGCTCTACGAGGCAGGACTGGATTCCCTTGGAAGCGTGCTGTTACTCACGGATCTGTATCAGATCTTAAAGATTTCCATGACCCTGAATGACCTCTTACAGCATGCTTCGGTGCTGAAGCTGGAAAAATTTGCCCAGGAAGGAGCAGGTGCAGAGCAGGTGGATTACACAGTGCGGCAGGTCTATCCGTTGACCAATCTGCAGCTTTATTTTGCCTATGTCATGCGTGGAAATACTACGGCAAATCTGCCGTTTCTCTATAAACTGGATAAACGGACGGATCTGCGCCGCTTAAAGTTTGCGGCGGAGCAGCTTTTTGAGGTGCACCCGGAGCTGAAGGCAATCATCCAGATGGCAGAGGGGCGTTACCAGATCTTCCGTGATGATAAGAGAAAGATTGACATTCCAATCGTGAGATTAAGCGATGTCCAGTGGGAGGAGACGAGAAAAGGATTGCTGTATCCGTACCTTTACGGAGAGGGTGAGAACCTGTTCCATATCGGTATTTATGAGACGGATTCGGCCAATTATTTCTTCTTTGATATTGCCCATATTATGGGGGACGGCATGACCATGAATGTGCTGTTTGAGGACTTAAACCACCTTTATCTCGGTAAGGCTGTGGAGCCGGAAACCTACACCTTCTACGAATATATCCTGGATGAAAAGGATCGGGATGCGAGAGGACTCCGGACAAAGAATGAAGCGTATTTCCGGGGCCTGATGAAGGACTTTAAGGTTCGTAAGAGCATCCTCACCCGCAAGGACTGCTACAGCCTGGAGCATGGCGTGGACGCTGATTTAAAGGGACGTTTTACGAGCCTGAACCGCCGTAATGTGAGCGCATTTTGTAAAAAGCTTGGCGTTTCGGAAAATGTATTTTTCCTCACTGCCTATAACTTAAGCATTGGCCTGTTCAGCAACGAAAAGGATACCGTTTCCTCCTCCATTCACAGCGGAAGAACCGACAGCCGCTGGAACCGCCTGGCAGGACCTTTGTTCCTTACCTATTTCTTCCGGAACAAAGAAGGTGTGGATCAGACCGTGCCGGAGCTTTTGAAGACGAATGCAAAGCAGATCATGGATACCATGCGCTGCTACATATCGAACCTGCACGCAGATGAGATGTTCTTCCAGTACCAGGGGGATATTTTAAATATTGATACTGTGGGAGGGTATCCGGCAGAACGCCTGCGTATGCAGCTGGATTCCCTGCCGTTCCATCTGCAAGTATTTACTGATGCGAAGGGGTATTACTATGAACTGCGCTACTGGGAGAACCGGTTTGACACCCGCCAGCTTCAGGATTTCCTGACAGTGATGGAGTCCCTGATGGATGCCATGCAGGAGGAGACACTGGTGCGCCGTTTAAGCCGCCGCCTGCCGGACCATCTGTTTCCACTGCACTACACCATTACTGTGGAAGAACTGAATCAGGCAGCGAAAGGCCAGCTGGTGACCGGCATAGATGGCAAAGAACCGGTTAAGGTTTATGTGTTTGATGAAAACTGCAGGAAGAAGCCGTTTGGTGCCTGGGGGGAGTTGTATGTGATGGACTACAAACCGGAGCAGATGCTGGATGAGATCACCAATCCATATGGACCGGGAAAACTTTACGATAGTGGGCGGACCGCGAGAATCCTGCCGGATGGTTCCCTGGATTTTCTGGAGCAGGGTGGCAGGACCATCATGCAGGAAGGTCTGACTGGTCGTCAGTTCCACGATCTGTATAAAATCGAAACGGCTTTAAAACAGGTGCCGGGTGTGGAGGAAGCCGCCGCCTATGTGTGTTATGCTGAGGGCAACAAGCTGGTGCTGACCGCAGAAGTGAAGGGCACTATGGAGCAGAATGCTGATGTGCTGAAAGCACAGGTGGAAGCGCAGTGCGGCAAGGCTCACGTACCGGATATTCTCTGGAAATGATCAAAATATTTATTGAAAATTCAAATAAATAGCAATAATAAATTAATGAATACAATTAGACAAAAACTGCGAGAACCGATAAAATGAAAGGACAAAATCATTTACGGGAGACAGAAAAAATGTTCATTGACCTTCATTTACATGAATCCGCTTATTCGCCGGACAGTCAGATGACGCTGGACGAGCTTGTGCAGGCAGCACGGGAAAAGGGACTTGGCGCTGTGTGTATCACCGATCATGACAGTATGGGACTGACGGAGTATGCGAAAGAGTATTCCAGAGAGCATCAGTATCCGGTGCTGGTTGGAGCGGAGTTTTTTTCACTCTGGGGAGATATCACGGCGTTTGGCATTGACGCGATCCCGGACCACCGGATCGGCGCCCAGGAGTTTATTGATTACGTCAATGAAAGAAACGGATTCTGCGTTTCCTGTCATCCGTTCCGCAACAATAACCGTGGCCTGGCGGAGCACTTAAAAGATGTTCGCGGTCTTGGTGGTGTGGAGGTGCTGAACGGAAGCACGGATCTGGAGGCGAACCGTATGGCTCTGAAATATTGCAGAGAGCTTGGAATCCAGCCAATCGGTGCCAGTGACGCCCACTGGACATCCCAGGTGGGTAAGTTTGTGACCTGGTTCCCGGATCCGGTTTATACCATGAAAGACCTGGTATCCCAGCTAAAAAGCGGACGCTGCAAGCCGGCTGTCTGGGAGGAAAACGGCTACCGCATCGTAGATGATTTTTAACGATTTTTAAAGGAGAAGGAAGTATTATGAAAAAGAAACTCGCAGTATTATCATTTGCGGTATTACTGGCGACAGGAAGCCTGACCGCATGCGGCGGATCTAAGAAAACTCAGACAACCGCAGCACAGACTGAGGCGCAGACCGAGGCAGAAACTGCGGCACAGGAGACTGAAACAGAAGCAGAAGCAGCTGCAGATGACAGAGCCTACGAGGGGACAACCCTGAATGTTATGCTGGCTTATGGCGGTGCGGAGAAGTCCTTCGACGCGTTTACCGAGAAGACCGGCATCAAGGTAGAATATGTGGAGATTTCCACCGGAAAAGCGCTGGCACAGATGCAGGCCGAAAATGGAAATACCACGGCAGATGTATGGTTTGGCGGCGGTGTAGACAGCTATATTTCCGCAGCTGAGCTTGGCTATCTGGAGCAGTATGAGTCTCCGGAAGCAGAGACGATCGATGCAGGTTATCGCGATAAAGACGGTTACTGGACCGGACTAGCACTGGTTCCGGCAGGCTTTCTGGTAAATAACGATGTCTTGAAGGAAAAGGGACTGGAAGCACCGAAAACCTGGGAAGATCTGGCAGATCCGAAGTATAAAGACGAGATCATTATGGCATCTCCGGCTATCTCCGGTACCCAGTACGCAATCCTGAACGGAACCCTCCAGGCCTGGGGAGAAGAAAAGGGTTGGGAGATTTGGACTGCCATCAATGATAACGTAGATTTCTATGCAAAGGGCGGCGGTGAGCCGGGCCCGAAGGTATGCGCAGGCGAGTACGGAATCGGAATTCTTGCCATGACAGGCGGCACATTTGCACTGGAGAAAGAGTACCCGGTTACCGCAGTTTATCCGGAAGATATGATTCCGTGGACTCCGGCGCCGATCGCAATTTTCAAAAACTCTGAGAACAAGGATGCGGCAAAAGTATTCGTGGATTACTATCTTTCTAAAGAGGGTCAGGAGGCTTTAAGAGAAGCAGATGCAAGAGTTATGGCACGCGGTGATGTAGATGTTCCGTCAGAGATCGGAACCGTAGATACCACGAAGCTGATCAAGCAGGATGTACTCTTATTTGGCTCTGAGAGAGAAGCTCTTCTGGAAAAATGGGCTGAGCTTGCAGGCGAAAAGGACTCATAAAAAAATATGAAACAGGATATGAAAATCATCCGCAGAAGATGCCGGACAGCTAAGATGCTGGACCGGCTCCTTCTGTTTTTATTGCTTGCGGGGATTGCCGTTTTTATCCTGTATCCGCTCGTTTCCCTGATTGGAAGGAGCGTGTTTAAAAACGGCATGTTTACCCTGGAATACTACCGGCTGCTTTTCACCCACGCCAGTTTGAAGCTTTTGAAAAACAGCCTCTGGGTGGCGTCAGTCTCCTCGGTGCTTACCATGACAGGAGCTTTTTTCATTGCGCTGCATCTGTATACATCCAGTCCGAAAAGACGGAAAAGGATGGAAAACTGCCTGCTTCTTACTATGATCTCGCCGCCCTTTGTGTCAGCGCTGGCGTTTATCATGCTGTTTGGAAGACGGGGACTGATTACCTATGGCCTGCTTCATATCAGCGCAAATCCGTACGGCTGGCAGGGTATCGTGATCCTTCAGGTGATCGGAAATCTGTCCTTTACGGCGCTGTTTCTTCTGACCTTTTTTGACGGGATCGACGGGCGGCTGATCATGGCATCGAGGGATCTTGGGGCGGATTCGTTCCATACCCTGCGACTGGTGATCCTTCCGGCTGTCCGGCCGGGAATGCTGTCGGTGCTGTTTACGCTTTTCACCATGAATCTGGCAGATTTTGGAACACCGGTGGTGATCGGCGGAAAATATAAGGTGCTGGCAACAGAGGCTTATCTTCAGGCTATTTCCTCCGCTGATCTTGGTAAAGCATCGGCAATCAGCGTGCTGCTTCTTCTCCCGGCAGTAGCGGCTTTCTGGCTGTATGGAAGGGCACTTTCCTCAGCTGGGACCTTCAGCGGGGCAGGGAAGATGCAGACAGAATGGAACGGAGATTACCGTCTGCCTCCGGTGCTTGCGTATCTGGCGGCAGGATGCAGTGCAGCGTTCTTTGTCGTGATGGCACTGAAATATGGAAATACGTTTTTGAACACAGTTTCCAATACCTCTACAGGGTATATTCAGTTTACGTTAAAGTACTTCCGGGACCTTCCAAGGTCCCAGATGAGTTCCTTCTGCCATAGCCTTGTGTGTGCGCTGGCAGCAGGACTTCTCTCCAGCTTTGTGGGAATTTTGCTGGCTTATTATACCAGGAGGAGAAAAATCAGGGGGATGGCAGCAGCGGAATTTGCGGCTTCCCTGCCTTATATCATACCGGGAACCTTTTTCGGCCTTGGCTATGTGGCAGCATTCAGCCATCCGCCGTTTCTGCTGCGGGGAACCCTGTGGATCATTCTGTTAAACTGTGCATTTCGTCAGATTTCTGTGGGATGCAAGGCGGCTAACGGAGCCTTTGCGGCAATAGATGAAAAGACAGAAATGGCCGCAAGAGATATGGGCGCTACGGCTTTGGAAATTTTGTTTGGGATCGTATTTCCGCAGCTGAAGCAGGTATTTAAGCTCTGTTTTGTCACCGTTTTTACTTCAGCAATGACAGCAACCGGCGCGATCGTCTTCCTGATATCACCCGGAAAAAATGTTGCCAGCGTAGAGCTGTTCCAGTCTGTGGAAAACGGAAGATACGGTGTCGCCTCCGTGCAGGCAGTCATGATCCTTCTGGTTACGGCGGCAGTGAATATTGCCTCCATGTATTTGTTTTCGGGAAAGGAGAAGAAGCGAAATGTATCTGGAACTGACCGGTGTACGAAAGATGTATGATGAAGATAACGGAGTAAAACATATAGATCTGGCGGTGGAAAAGGGAATGCTCCTGACACTTCTCGGGCCTTCCGGATGCGGAAAAACGACCCTCTTAAATCTGCTGGGCGGCTTTTTAAAGCCGGATGCCGGAAGTATTTTTCTGGATGGTCAGGAGATCACTTCCCATGTACCGGAGGAACGTCCGGTGTCTACAGTCTTTCAGAGTTATGCTCTGTTTCCGCACATGAATGTCCTGGAAAATGTGTGCTATGGCCTGCGTTTTTTTCATCGAATGAAGAAACGGGACGCAGTACCGGTGGCAGAGAAATATCTTGATATTGTTGGTCTTTCGGAATATGCAAAGACATCGGTTACGGCACTTTCCGGCGGTCAGCAGCAGCGGGTGGCGCTTGCCAGGGCAATGGCTACGGAGCCGAAAGTGCTGTTGTTAGATGAACCGCTGTCCAATCTGGATGCTTCACTCCGGCTTCGGATGCGGGGAGAGCTGAAGCGGCTTCAGCGGAAAACCGGGATGACCATGATCTTTGTCACTCATGATCAGGAGGAGGCACTGAGCCTTTCTGACAGGATTGCGGTGATGAAGCAGGGCTGCATTGTTCAGAACGGAACTCCGGAAGAAATTTATTATGAACCGGCAAGTGAAGAAATTGCCGCCTTTATTGGAAAAACAAATCCGGACTTTTT
>ENA-UONQ01002209-UONQ01002209.1-human-gut-metagenome-genome-assembly--contig:-CS26-NODE-2209-length-13873-cov-3.859748_pt1 | contig 13873 bp, 10 predicted proteins | sample MGYA00242460_ERZ724007 | MGnify/ENA metagenome assembly ERZ724007
GGTAATGGTTATGTTGAGAAAACCTATTGTCGGAATTATTGGATTCTCTGACGGTGACCCAGAGGTCCATGAGGAACTCAAGGATATTGTTCAAAAACAGGTGGATGTCATAGAGGAGGCGCTGCGCGGGAGCGGCCAGGTAGAGGTCATCGTAGCGGACAAACTTGTGGCCTCAGAGCGGGATGCCAAAGAACAGGCCGAGCTGCTGCGCAGCCGTGGTGTGGATATTACAGTATTCTCCTATGGCGTGTTCGCCTTCCCCAATTTTTCGGCCATTGCGGCCCGAAACGGGAAAGGCCCCTTTGTCCTTGCCGCAAATTTGAATCCCGATTGGCCCGGGATGGTCGCAATGCTTGCGGCCGGCGGTGCACTCAACCATCTTGGCATAAAGCATTATCGTGTGGCCGGAGACTTCCACGAACCCGCGGTCCTGAACAAGCTGCTGGCGTATGCCAGGTGCGGAGCCGTTGTGACCCAGCTCAACGGACAGAAATACGGACTGATCGGTGGACGGAGCCTTGGGATGTACAGCGCAGTGGTCAGTATGCAGGACTGGCAGAAACAATTCGGCGTCGATATTGAGCATTTGGATCAATCCGAAATTCTGCGCATTGGCGAGACGATCCCTCAGGAACAGGTGGATAAAGCCATGGCCTGGCTGGAAGAGCATGTGAAAAAAATTCATTATGACGGCCGGCAGCTTACGCCTGAAAAGCTCCAGCTTCAAATTCGGCATTATGAGGCCATAAAGCAGATCATACGAGAGCATCACTATGATTTTGTCGGGGTCAAATGTCACTATGAGATGAGCCGGCACTATTGCACTCAGTGTATCAGCGCTGCGTTCTGCAACGACCCTTACGATTGGGACGGCCCGAAGGAGCCGGTGGTATATGCCTGTGAGGCGGACTGTGACGCAGCCCTTACCATGCAGATCCTGAAGCTGCTGACCCACGATCCGGTCATTTTTATGGATGTGCGCCACTATGACGCAGACCATGATGTCATGGTTTTCTGCAACTGCGGCTCTCAGTCCACCTACTATGCAGGAGCCAGTGATGATTACAGGGAGAATCTCAAGCAAGTGTCCCTCTATCCGGCGCTTAACATATATGCCGGGGGCGGCTGCCATGTGAACTGCATGACCCATCCTGGAAAGGCCACAATCGCCCGTCTGAACCGCAAAGAAGGAAAATACCGCATGACCTTGATCCCCGCGGAATTCGTTACACTTCCGGAAGAAAAAATGGCCGAGACGACCATGGAGTGGCCCCATGTGTTTGCCAAGCTGCCCTTTGACCACAACATTTTCCTGGAGGACTTTGATGCCAATCACTGCCATGCCGTATATGGGGATCACATAGAAGATTTGAAAACGATCTGCAGTATGCTGAATATTGACTGCGAAGTCATGGGCGAGTGATCGGACCTGCTGAAATTGAGGAGGGAATTTTCATGAGAGTGACGGAACATCCAATTATTAATGAATTCCCAAAGGGACGGCTGGTGACCTTTGAGTACGACGGAAAGCCCATGGAGGGATATGAGGGAGAGCCCATTGCCATGGCGCTGAAATCCAACGGTGTAGAGATACATCGCTATACCACCAAGCTGCATAAGCCCCGCGGCCTGTACTGCTCCATCGGCCGATGCACCGATTGCGTCATGGTTGTGGACGGAGTTCCCAATGTCCGTACCTGCATGACTGCGCTGAAGGAAGGAATGAAAGTTCAGACTCAGTACGGCGTCTCCGCAAAAAAGGAGGAAGATGAATGAAGCGATATGATCTTGTGGTCATTGGCGCAGGTCCGGCCGGACTGTCCGCTGCCATTGAGGCGGCCTCAAAGGGACTGGACACCATCGTCTTTGATGAGAATGCCAGGCCCGGTGGTCAGCTGTTTAAGCAGATCCATAAATTCTTTGGATCAAAGGAGCATAAGGCCCGCATCCGCGGGGTCGACATCGGCGCTCAACTGGTAAAGCAGGCGGAGGAAGTGGGCGCGAAGGTCGTTCTGGACGCCGCAGTAATGGGAATTTTCCCCCATAAAGACATCTCCATTATGAAAGGAGACGAGGTCTACACCTGTAAGGCGGATAACATTATTATCGCCACGGGAGCATCCGAAAACACCTTGGCTTTCCCTGGCTGGACACTGCCGGGAGTCATGGGGGCTGGTTCCGCGCAGACACAGATGAACCTTCACGGAGTCATGCCTGGCAAGCGTGTGCTGATGATGGGGTCCGGAAATGTTGGACTGGTGGTGGGCCTGCAGCTGATGCAGGCGGGCTGTGAACTGGTTGCTGTGGTCGATGCGGCGCCTCGGGTCGGCGGATACGGCGTCCACGCGGCAAAATTAGCCCGCACCGGCGTCCCGTTCTACCTCGGACATACCATTCTCCGTGCCGAAGGAGAGGACCACGTCAGAAAAGCAGTGATCGCGCAGGTCGACAAGACGTGGAAGCCGGTCCCTGGAACAGAAAAGGAGTTTGATGTAGACACCATCTGTGTGGCGGTAGGCCTGTCTCCGATGTATCAGCTGGCCATGACAGCTGGATGCCGATTGTCAGATGACCCCAAAAAAGGCGGCGTTCATCCTGTAGTGAATCAATTTGGAGAGACCAGTGTTTCCGGCATTTTTGCCGCAGGAGATGTGACGGGTATCGAGGAGGCCAGCTCGGCCATGATTTCCGGGCGCATCGCCGGGGCTGCCGCTGCCCTCCGGGCCGGCTACATCAGCCAGGAGGAGCACGACAGGCTTTACACATTATACCAATCCTCGCTGGATCAGCTGCGTCAGGGAATGTTTGCAGGGGCCAATAAGGGGAACCCCAAGATCACGGCGACTGACGAAGGGATCCCTCTGTCGGCCAGCCTGCTGGCTAAGGGGTATTTAGAGGAAGATGAGATCTCAAACTTCCCGGGCTGCGAGGCCGGGGGGAGCGGCTTCCATCCGGTCGTAGAGTGTACACAGAATATCCCGTGCAACCCATGCCAGGATGTTTGCCCCAAGCGTTGTATCACGGTGGGCGACCGGATCACGAACCTGCCTGTTGTGCATCCGGAAGTTGAATGTATCAATTGCGGCCTGTGTGTCAGTGCATGTCCCGGCCAAGCTATTTTCCTTGTAAACGAGGACTTGGAGCCAGGATACGGGGCCGTTTCGCTGCCTTACGAATTCCGCCCGCTGCCGGCAAAGGGAGAAAAGGGCACCGCATTGGACCGAAGCGGCAAGCCGGTCTGTCCGGCCGAGATAGTGGATGTGAAAATTACGGCTCCCTATGACCGCACCCCGATCTTGACGATGAAGGTGCCGGCCAACATGACAGGAAAGGCACGATTTTTTGCCAGGGAAAGCGGAAGCGCCAGATGATACCGGAAACGCATTTGAGGAGGGAAAATAATTCTATGAGTTCCATTTCTGATGAGACCTATCATCTGGGAGAATTTGAGCCTCGTCCCGATGATGATGTCGTTATTTGCCGCTGTGAAGAGATCACAAGAGGCGAAATTCGCCGGGCGGTCCACGCCGGCATGTACACGATGAATGAAGTCAAGCGCTTCCTTCGGGCCGGCATGGGGTTGTGCCAGGGACAGAGCTGCAACAAGACCGTTCGGGCCATCATTGCACAGGAACTGGGCATTTCTCCCACTGAAACGGATGTGATCACTGCCCGGTCGCCTGTGCGTCCGGTCCCCATGGGTGTCTATGGAAACGATACATTTTATCCAAAATTTCTGGGAGGTGGCAGAGATGAATAAGGCCAGTGATGTCATTGTCATTGGAGCCGGCGTCGTCGGATGCGCCGCCGCCTATTATCTGGCAAAGCGAGGGGTAAAGGTAACAGTTCTGGAGCGCAGGGAAGTTGCCTGCGGTGCATCCGGGCGCAATGGCAGCGGAGCCAGACAGTCCGGGCGTGACAACCGTGAGCTTCCTTTGGCCATGTTTGGGGTAAAACATATCTGGCCCACTCTGGGTGAAGAACTGGGAGAGGATATTGAGTATATCCAGAACGGCAATATGCGCCTTGGCAAAACAGAGAAGGATCGGGAGGCGCTGGAAGAGCTGGTGCGGCAGAACAGCTCCTTGGGGCTGGATGTAAGGATGGTCTACGGCCAGGATATCCGGGAGTTGATCCCTGATGTATCGCCGGAGGTCCAATATGCCACCTATTGTCCCACAGACGGTCATGCAAACCCGATGCGCACCACCCTTGCTCTGTATAAGCGGGCAAGGGAATTGGGCGCACAGTTTATCACCAATATCAAGGTCCTCAAGCTGGAAAAGGTGGCTGGAAGGATCCGCAGGGTACATACAGACGACGGGATCTATGAGGCAGACAGCGTCATCCTGTGTGCGGGATTTGGCTCCAGAAAGATCATGCGCACCGTGGGGCTGGATGTCCCTATGCTGCCTCAGCTGACCGAGGCGTTCGTCACAGAGCCCATTCCAGCCGTGACCGACAAGTTTATCTCCGCCGCGGATGGCTGCTTCTATGCCCAGCAGCAGCGCAACGGAACTTGGGTGATCGGCGGCGACAGCAACTACGAGATATATGACGCCACTTACCCGAGGGAGGTTACATTCTCCTTTTCAGCACCACGGATCGCACGCTTTTTCCTGGAATATATGCCCACTTTGAAGGGCGTGAAAGTGATCCGCTCCTGGAGCGGACAGCTGGATATGTGCTGGGACGGCTCCCCTGTCATTTCGCCGGTGGAAGAGGTCGAGGGCCTCTATGTGGGCTGTGCATTCACCGGACATGGCTTCGGGATCGGCCCTGCGGCGGGATATGTGCTGGCCCAGATGGCTGTGGGAGAGGCGCCTGCCGCCGATTTGTCCGGCCTGCGGTATGACCGCTTCCGGCTGCCCAGCCACTAGAGATTGAAAGTGCCGCATCTTCTCGGCATGAAGTACACAGAAAAGGGATGGATCTATAAAAAATTATTGATCGAAAGGGAGGGACTACTGTGGATTTTTACTCAGTAATTATGGACTTCTTTTGGGTATCCGTTATTCTCTTCGTGGCAAAGATCATTCGCGAGCATGTTAAAATACTCCAGAACTTCTTTATCCCGGTCAGCCTGATCGCTGGTTTTATTGCCTGGGTAGTTGGACCTTATGGCCTGAAGATCGTTCCCCTGACCAGTCTGTGCGGGGACTATGCCGGTGCACTGATCACAGTCCTTTTTGCCACCATTGGCCTCCAGGGACTGGGGATCAAAAAGGGCGAAGGGAAAAAACGGGCCAAGGATATTGCCGGTTACTGTGTCTATCGCCAGATCAACTGGGCTGTACAGTTTTCCGTTCCCATGATCCTTTCCATACTCCTTCTCTCCCGTCTGCATACCGGCGGTGACCTGCATCCTGCATTTGGGTGGCTGATCCCCGTCTCCTTCCTTGGCGGTACCGGCCCAGCCATTGCGGCCGGCCAGGTGCTGGATAAGTATGGATTCTCTGATTTTACTGGACTGGGTATCACAGCGGCTGCCTACGGCATGCTTTTGGGGCTGATCGGCGGCATTATCATGACCAAGCTGGCGACAAAAAGGGGATATACATCTTATATCGAGAATACAGATACGATCAGCCGGGAGCTCCTTACCGGAATTATCCCCAAGGGCAAGCGCGGCTCCATTGGTGAGGAGACGATCGCCTCCATTACGTTGGAGCCCTTGGCGTGGCACTTGGCCCTTATCATGATCCCCACCGGGCTGGCACATATCATTACGATTTACGGCAGCAAAGCGCTGGGGATCGAGCTCCCTGAATTTTCGATCGCATTTTTTGTGTCCTTGATTTTGTACTATGTTTTCCAGGCGACGAAGGTCAACGACTCGGTGGACCCAAAGGTGATCAACGGATTCGGCAATCTGATCTCTGACTATGTGGTGGTATTCAGCCTGGCGATGGTCCAGGTGGACGTCATCATCAAATATGCGGCCCCCTTCCTGCTGCTGATGCTGGCCTTTACTGTTTGGATGGTAGTGTGGTTCTGGTTCTGCGGCCCCCATCTGATCGGCAAGGATTGGTTTGAACGCGGATTGTTCAACTGGGGTTATGCCACGGGCACGTTTGCTACGGGCTTCTGTCTGCTGCGCGTAGTCGATCCGAATAACCGGAGCACCGCTCTGAGCGATACTGCGATCTTGACTCCCTTTGAACATGTGGTGGAAATTACCGCGCTTTCCTTGGGACCTGTACTGTTGTCGACCGGTGCGGAATGGTCTTACCTGGGCGTGGTTGTGGTTTACGGTCTCCTCTGGGTCGCTTCTATCTTTTTCCTGAAAGTGTGGAAGAGAAAGGTCTGCAAGGTCAGTCCCACAAATCCTATGTATTGTCCGTCGGAAGCACAGAAGGATTCACAACATAGCTCTTGTGTGTGATCCTTTGGCTGTGCCTGTCGGAAGCGCAGATATCCCGCTCCGGCAGGTACAGTCATTCCCAATCTCTATGCTGTTTCCGCAGGGACAGCTCACAAACGGTGCTGGTCTGATACAAGGAGGTAGAGAAAATGGACCGTAAGGAACGGACCCTTCGGGCATTGCAGGGGTTGCCGGTGGACCGTCCGCCTATGGTGTTCTGGCACCACTTTGTGGGGGCCGATATGGAAAAGGAAAACTTTGTGGATTCACATGTCCGTTTTTATCGGGAGACTGGCGAAGACTTTATAAAAATGATGTGTGATGGCTTTGTAGCTCTTCCCGACCTGAATGTCCAGCGCCCATGTGACTGGAGGCACATTGCGCTGCCGAGTATGGATGATCCGTTTGTACAGGATCAGCTTACCCATATCAAGCGGCTTCGGGAAGCAATTCAGGATGAAACGGCTGTTTTTTACAATGTTTTCAATCCGGTGTCCACACTGAGGAGTTCTACGAGCGATGAACTGGTCTATGACCATTTGGAACGGCGCGAGCCCGCCCTGTTTGAGGCGATAACCAGGGTGAACGAGTTCAAAATGGAGTTTATGCACCGGCTGATCTCAGACGCTGGTGTGACCGGCATGTTTCTGCCGATGCAGAATAATGATTTGAACGGCTTTACCGGAGCGTGCTATCATGAACTGCTCCGGCCCTATGACCTGTCACTGGTGCAGGAGGCAAATCGTCTCTCTCCGTATAACATCATTCATCTGTGCGGATATTGGGGAGTGCCCAATAGGCTGGAAAATTGGAAGGACTTTCCCTGTGCGGCAATGCATTGGGATGTCCATACCGATAAATTATCCCTGCAGGATGGACGCAAATATTTCACAAAGAAAAAGGCGGTCATGGGCGGTTTCAATAACAAAGAAGGCAGCCCGATCTATCTGGCAGATCGTAAGGCCGTTATAGAGCACACAAAGGAGATCGTCCGGGAGGCGGGGGCCGACGGATTGATCGTAGCCGCGGACTGCTCATTGCTGGAAACCGTGGATCATGCCCGTGTCCGCTGGGTGCAAGAGGCGCTTGATTCTATGGTGAAGATGTAATCTGCTGCGATTTTTGCCGCGGGGTAATGACTGTGCACGGGGACAGACTTCCTGCTGATGATTGAACACAAGGGGAGGATAAATTATGCAACGAATCATGAACAATCCGGACGATATTGTTGATGAAATGCTTGCCGGCTTCGTAAAATGCCATAGTGATATCGTAAAATTGGTCAAAACCGGAGAAGAAAATCCAAGAGGCGTTGTAGCTGCAGTGGATGCGCCCATCGCGGATAAGGTTGGGATCGTTACGGGGGGCGGCTCTGGGCATAAACCGGCCTTTATCGGTTATGTCGGAAAAAATATGTGTGATGCTGCTGCGGTGGGGGAGATATGTTCCTCCCCGGCAGCGCTGGCTTTCCTGGAGGCTTTCCGCGCCGCTGACGGCGGCCGGGGTATCGCCTGCCTGTACGGAAACTACTCCGGCGACAACATGAATGTAAAAATGGCGGTCAAGATGGCCAAACGTGAAGGGCTGACTGTAAAGACTGTGGTCGCAAACGATGATGTGGCATCTGCGCCAAAAGATCAGCGGGAAAAGCGCCGTGGCGTTGCGGGCGAGATTTTTATGTGGAAATGCGCAGGAGCTAAGGCGGCAAAGGGCGGTACATTAGATGAGGTCATCTCCGCGGCACAGAAGGCGATCGACCACTGCAGAAGCGTTGGGATCGGCCTGACCCCATGTACTCTTCCCGCAGTGGGGCATCCGAATTTCGAGATCAAAGAGGGCACCATGGAGGTCGGGATCGGGCACCATGGGGAACCGGGCATTGAAGTTTGTCCGATCGAAAGCGCGAAGCAGATGGCCAAGCGCATGCTCGACATCGTGCTGCCTGATTATCCCTTCCAGAGTGGGGACGAGGTTGCCGTACTGGTGTCCGGCTTAGGGGCTACACCTTTGATGGAGGTCTATGTCCTCTATCATGAGATCGAATCCATCCTGGAGGAGAAGGGGATTCGGATCTATCGCCATTATGCTGGGAATTTCTTTACCTCACTGGACATGATGGGAGCTACGGTGACTGTTATGAAGCTGGATGAGGAGCTGAAAGAATTGATGGATATGGATGCCTGGACGATGGGTTTCAAACAGAATTGAGGGAACAGAAATGTCGGTGGTAAAAAACAAAAACGGTCGTGGTATTTTATTGGCAATGGTCCACGCTATACAGCAAAACAAGCAGCTGCTGGGAGATGTGGACGGACTAATCGGCGACGGCGACCACGGCATGAACATGAACAAGGGATTTACCTTGTACGAAGAACAGCTGGGGGATCAAGACACTTCGCTTTCAGACGGACTGTTCGATCTGGGATCTGTTCTGCTGAATAAAATCGGCGGGTCCATGGGGCCGATATACGGCACCATTTTCATGGAAATGTCCTCTGTCATAGAAGATGTTGAGGATATTACGCTGGAAACATTCAGTGAAATGCTCCGCTCCGGCCTGGATGGGCTTTATGAGATTGTTGACGCCCGTCCCGGTGACAAGACTCTCGTCGATACGCTTTATCCTGTCTGCCAATATGTCCGTGAAGCAGCAAATGCCCAAACGGATTTTTCTGCAGCATTGGAGGAGATGAAGCAGGTCGCGGAGCAGGGAAAGCAGTCTACGAAAGACCTGACGGCGAAGTATGGGAGGGCGGCACGGCTGGGAGAGCGTTCCCGCGGTGTACTGGACGCCGGAGCCACCTCCTGCTGCATTCTCCTGCAGGCCATGGCAGATGGAATGAAGTCCGTACTGGAGAACTGACATACAGGAAAGGAATATGGCGATGCTGAAAATTGCGGTTGGCTGTGACCCAAATGCGGCGTCTGCGAAAGCCGCCCTGATGCAATACTTGGGGCAAAAAGGATTTTTGCTTACTGACTTTGGGAGCGATGATCCGATTTATGCAAATGTTGCAATAAAAGTTGCCGAAGCTGTTTCCAGAAAAGAGTATGACCGCGGAATTCTGATTTGTGGTACGGGGCTTGGTGTGTCTATTGCGGCAAATAAAGTAAAAGGCGCCTATGCCGCGCTGATCACCGACGTGTACTCCGCCGAGCGTGCCAGGAAGAGCAACAACGCAAATATTGCCTGCTTTGGTGCCTTTACCATTGGAATCCGGCTGATGGAAAGACTGGCCGAGACCTTTCTCTCCTCCGAGTTTACTCCCGGGTGCGCATCTCAGCCAAAGATAGATCGAATTGCCGCCTATGAGCGGTGATGAAACAGGCTTGGCCTCCTGCCTCTCATAAGGTCATGAGTTTTGATGATAAGTCTCTCATTGCAGCCTGTGGGCAGATGTAGGAAGCCGCTTCGGAGATTAGTCCAGAAATTTTCTGCTGAGTTTTTGTACGGAGGCCTGCCGGGAACGGTCTGGCACTGCGCATTAAAAAAATACCGGCTGCCCTGAGCTTTACCAGGACAGCCGGTATTTTTATATTTGGTACAAGAGATGCTTGGAGGAAAGCCAGAGATGAAGCTCTCGTTTACTTACAGTCTGGTACTTTGCGTATGATGCAGACTGCATGATGAGGTCTTGAGGTATAATAAGTCTTCGGTAAAAACCATCTCGAAAAGCATTGGGCGTCTGTCCAACCAGTGCTGGGACATCCGGATCGGTGATCAAGCACATCGGCGCTGAGATCGGTGACATCCACGCACCCAGGGATATCATCATCTATCTGGCCTTTTACAGCCATCTCGGCGTCCCCTTCTTCACCGCCATGGGACAGGAGTCCGCCCTGCACGGGTGAAATGGGAGCCGCAGGGAGAAGGAGAAGGCGCGCTGCCGCCATCGGGCCGCCTCTCTCAATACCGGGGCTTCCGCACAGGCGGGGCGGAAATGGGCGCAGTTCCGCTTCACTTCCATAATTTGTATTGAAACGTCTCACAAAACAGCTTTTCCCTCCGGTTTTGAGCGGGTCCGGATCTGCCGGGCCCAGTCAGGACAGGAGGGATTTTTTATGGCAAGCGGACAGACTCAGTATTATGGGCTCTCCCAGTGGGAGGCCGCGGACAAGGTGGAGCGGGTGGACTTCAACTCCGACAACGCCAAGATCGACGGGGCGCTCCACCAGCTGGCGCAGTGCAACTGTCGGATGTATTTTACGTCCTACACAGGGACGGGAGGAGATGGGCAATCGCTTGTTTTTCCTCAAAAGCCCTTGCTGGTCATTGGAATGGGAGGCGTAGTCACCTGGTGGTGCGGGGTCCAGGGGGTCCCGTTTCTCTATTTGCGGCAAAGCGGCAGTGCCTCAGGGATGCCCGCGGCCGTCTGGGAGGGCAACACCCTTTCCTGGTCCCGTTTTGCTGACAGCGATTCCTTATCTGGAAATGAGCTGGGGAAAAATTATACGGTCGTAGCTTTCCTGGAAGTCGGCTCGTGATGCCTTTTTAAATCAAAGCAGGAGGAGGAGAAAGAAGCTGCTCCCCGGCATACGCCCGGGGAGCAGCCAAATCAAGAGAAATTTTGCGGGAATAGGGATGTTTAGACCAGCTTCAGAGAAACGGTCACGTCAGTCGCAGAAGCGCTGACAGTCAAGGTGACCGGCACCGTCTGCTCACCCATCGAGTTGAAAACGGGAGCGCTAGGAGACACAGCAGAGGTAGCACTGTTCTCATCGGTCAGGGTGAAGGAACCCTGAGCAATGCTATTGGTCACAATGGTGACCTCTACATTGCCGCCGGTCTTGGAAACGAACTTCTCAGCGGTCGCAGAACCATCAATGGTATCGATCAGGTTCCCGGCATTGCTGTCCTTCTCAACCGTCACCTTGATAAAGCCCTTAGTGATGGTGACATCGGCACCAGCGGTCACGGTGTAGTCACCGTACACATCATAGGTCTTAGTGCCATTCCGGTCGATCTCATAGGAGGTGCTGCCGCCATCAGTGGCTACAGCCACGGTGGCGCCGATTTTCTCATAGGTCACGGTACCAGCGTTATTGACCTTGATCAGACCGGTCTGGACGGCGGTATCCTTGGCAGACAGAGTGATGGTCTTAGAGCTGGCATAGGAAACCTCGGAGCCTCCCCCGACCTTGTACCAGTTGCCCTCCTCAGTCACAGTGTAGGTGTCGTTATCCACATACACATCAGTGGCAGTGCCAGCAGCATTGGTCTCAGTGACCTTGCGGCCCTGAGTGCTGACAATGGCGCCGTCGGTCAGGTCGCCAACAGTGGCGGCGGAAGACGGAGCGTAGTCATCAGCGGCATCGGCCTTCTGAATGAGGTAGTGGTTGGCGTCCGCGGCGGAGAGCGTTTCGGCTACATTCTTGGTGACCTCTGTACCGTCCAGGGTAAAGGTGCGGGCCTCATAGAAGTTGTTAGCGGTATCCCAGGTGGCCTGAGCGTCCCAGCCGTAGCTGTCCTTGCCGGTAAAGACATATTTGACGCCCTGCTTGGTGACAGTGATGTCGCCCTTCCAGCCAGCGGCCTTCAGGAATGTCTTGACGTTCTCAACGGCCTCGTCGGGACCGGGCTTGTTGGTATCGCCATTCTTCCAGGTCACGGTGATGTTGCCGGCGGGGTCCATGGAGACATCGCCCTTGCCCACGACCTGAGCCTTGGTGGTCACGTCGATGGTCAGATCCTTGGTGCCCACCTTGACGGAGTACACGTCGTTGGTGTCAGCGGTCAGGACCTCGTCGCCCAGCTTGACGGAGACCAGCTCATAGGTGGTGGTGCCCACAGTCTTGGGGGTGATCTTGAACTTCAGTGTCTGGTTGTCATTGATGCCCACGGTGCCGTCGCCGTTATCCTGAGCGTTGGTGCTCTGGACGGCCAGAGTGTAGGTGCCGCCGGCATAGTTCGTGAAGGTGACGGTATTGTCATAGACAGCCTTCTCCGTCTTCACAATGTAGACCAGATCGGCAATGCGGCCGCTGTCGGAGGTGTTGGCCACATAGACCACGGTGTTGTAGTCATCGATGATGTTGCCATTCTTATCCTTGGCCACATTCATATCCTTCAGGGAGCCCAGAGAGACCACGGGGTCCTTCAGGCTGCCGTTGTCCCTGCGGTCATAGGTGGCCACAACGATCACGGTATCCTTGTCGGTGATGTACTGCTTGGGAGCGGTATTGTCCAGGGAGAAGGAGTTGCCGCCCACAGAGACTACATTTTCAAAGCTGGTGATCTTGGTGATATCAGTCACAAAGCCCTTGCCGTCGGTCTTGTTCACGCGGTACAGGCCCAGCCCCACCTCGTCGCCGTTCTGATCCTTATGGCCGGCGGGGGTGAAGTTCATAGTCTGCTTCTCGCCGTCCACATAGACATCATGGGTCTTGTAGTTCTCATTGCGGCTGTGGGTCTCGAAGGAGCCAGTAGCGGAGTAGAAGTAAACGTCGTTGCTGTTGCTGGCCTCGCCCTCATAGATAAAGATGACCTCAGCAACGCCGTCGGTGGACCGGGTATCGATGGCCCAGAAGCTCACCTTTCCGCCGTCAACAGCGCTGTCAGCGATGTAGTCGGGAACGTTCTCAAAGCCGGTGTAGACCTGATTCTCATCCACGTCCACGAACTTGGTGTCCTTGTCCACAATGTAGGTCGTGCCGTTGGCGGTGATGTAAGCGGCGCCGTTCTTGATGACGGTGTTCTTCGCGTTCACCTGAGCCGCAGTCTCGCCGGCGGTGCCAGCGGCATAGTTCACAGTCACGTCAACAGACACATCGCGGTAATTCTTGTAGTAGTCCTTAGCGGGAGTGCCGGGGCGGCCAGTGTCGCTCATGCTGGGCCACACAGGACGCAGGGTGTAAACGCCGTCGCTCTCAGTGTAAGCGTAGGCACGGCCAACCAGGCCGGGATTGCTACTAGCGTCATAGTCGTTCTTCACATTGTCAACATCGATCTTGCTGCCGTCGATGAACTCGTCGTCGATCTTGACCTGCTTCTCGGTGCCGTCAGTGAAGATCACCTTGGCGTCGATGGAGTTCAGGTAGCTGGCAGCGGACTCCACGTAGAGGTAATTCTCATAGTAGTTGTCCAGAGCCAGGAAGCCCAGCACATAGCCGTTGGGATCCAGGTACAGGCGGTAGTTCACGTCCAGAGTGGGGTGCTCCATGTTGATGTCATCCAGGTCGGAGGCGGTGTACTTGGAGTAGGTGTACTTGTTGCCGTCATCCAGCTTGGCATACTGACCATCCTTGTTGCCCTCGGCCTCGGACAGCTTGCTGACGTAGGACACAGAGCCCTCGGCGGTGGCAGGAGCGTCGATGGAGGCCACGAAGGAGTCGCCATCATCGTCCACGTCCACGGTGATGACCACATACTCATCCACGGCGAAGCCGTTGGCGGCGATGGTCCGCTCGTCGATGGGGCTGGTCTTGGTGGCGTTGCTGAGCACACGGACCGTGTTCTCGCCGTCCTTGACCTTGGTGACCTCGGCCATGTAGTAGTTGATCATGACCACA
>ENA-UONQ01002224-UONQ01002224.1-human-gut-metagenome-genome-assembly--contig:-CS26-NODE-2224-length-13796-cov-5.702569_pt1 | contig 13796 bp, 11 predicted proteins | sample MGYA00242460_ERZ724007 | MGnify/ENA metagenome assembly ERZ724007
TATACATAATATAATAATGTATAGATATTGATTAAAATAGATTTATTAATAATATATGAGCAAAAAAAATAAATAGCAGAGTGATAAGCAGAAAATAGAAGATGAAGTTCTTTTTCTTGATGAGGACTACTGGCTTGATGAGGACGACGAGAAATATGGTGATGTAGACGAGAAACGGGAAGAAATATCAGAAGATGAAGAGGAATATGAGCTAGAAGATGAAATAGAAGATGAAGAATTTATTCCCAAAAAGAAAAATCGAAAAAAAATTGCTATCATTGTTGGCAGTATCATAGGTCTGATTGCGGCTATTTATATAGGTATTTCGATTTTCTTCATAAGTCATTTTTACATCAACACAGAGATTAACGGACATTCCTTTTCAGGAAAAACTGTAGCAGATGTGGAATCTTTTATGAAAAAAGAAGTGCAGGGATATAAACTGACTGTTTATGAAAAAGAAAATAAAAAAGATATTATTTTGGGGTCAGATATTTCTCTGGAATATAAGAAAAATAATGACATAGAGGATGCATTAAAAAAACAAAATGCATTTTTATGGCCTAGGGCATTTTTTGCAGAAAGTTCTACACAAGTGGTAGTAGATGTTACATATGATGAGAAGGCATTGAATCAGAAAATCGATGAACTTCAATCGGTAACAGCGGAGCAGATACCGGCGGTAAACGCATATCCAAAGTATGATGGGGAGAAGTTTGTTGTGGAACCGGAACAGCTGGGAACCGCAGTGGACATGGAAGTTTTGCAAAAGAAGATTCATGAAGCGATTTCATCCTTTCAGCCGGAACTTTACATGGAAAAGGAAAAATGTTATGCGCTTCCTAAATATACTTCTGAATCAAAAGAAGTAGAAGCGGCATGCACAGCAATGAATCAATATTTAAAAGCAAATATTACCTACACTATGGATGAAAATGTGATTGTAGATAAGGAATTGATTTCTACATGGTTGACAGTAGATGATAAGATGCAGGTTATTTTCAATGAAAATGCTGTTAAAGAATGGCTGTCTGCTTTTGGTGAGAAATACGATACAATGGGTGGGACAAGAACCATTACTAGCCCTTGGGGGAAAACAGCAGAAGTAAGCGGTGGAGACTATGGTTGGTCAATAGACGAAGATACAGAGTTTGCTGCATTGACAGCCAGCATTAAAAATGGTGAAGTCGTTACAAAGGAGCCGGCATATTATGATGGCGGAACAGCGGCGTCTCATGGACCGCAGGATTGGGGAAGTACCTATCTGGAAGTGGATCTGTCTGCGCAGCATATGTGGTTTATTGTTGACGGAGCAGTTGCTCTCGAGACAGATGTTGTAACAGGAGAGCCGATTCCTGCTAAGGAAACTACGCAAGGGGTTTGGTTTGTAAAAGAAATGCAACAAAATAAGACGTTAGTTGGAGATATTGTGCCCAGCACCGGAAAACCGGAATACGAAACTCCAGTTTCATATTGGATGCGTATTACTTGGTCGGGTATCGGATTTCATGATGCTACATGGCAATCAGCATTTGGTGGCACACTGAATCAAATTCCAGGTGTAGGCTCACATGGATGTATTAATATGCCGTATGATAAGGCAGGAGCATTGTATAATATGCTGCCAATGGGAACACCGGCAATCGTTCATTATTAAATTTGCAATAATGCAATAAAAGAGGAAAGAGGAAATTATGTACGAAATTATAAAAAAGGATGGAATGGCAAAACGTGGACGTCTGCATACTGTTCATGGAACGATCGAGACACCGGTTTTTATGAATGTGGGAACGGTTGCTGCAATCAAAGGTGCTGTTTCTACGGACGATCTGCGTCAAATTAAAACACAGGTAGAATTGTCCAATACTTATCATTTACATGTACGAACTGGAGATCGTGTAATCAAACAGTTAGGCGGACTCCACAAGTTTATGAATTGGGATCGACCAATTTTGACAGATTCCGGTGGATTTCAGGTATTTTCCCTTGCGGGACTGAGAAAAATCAAAGAAGAAGGAGTGCATTTTCATTCCCATATAGATGGAAGGAAGATTTTTATGGGGCCGGAAGAGAGTATGCAGATTCAGTCTAATCTGGCATCGACAATTGCAATGGCATTTGATGAATGTCCGTCCAGTGTAGCAGAACGGGCATATATTGAGCAGTCAGTAGCAAGAACAACAAGATGGTTGAAACGATGTAAAGCAGAAATGGAGCGACTGAACAGTCTACCGGATACGATTAATCAAAAGCAGTTGTTGTTTGGAATTAATCAGGGCGGTGTCTATGAAGATATACGTGTTGAGCATGCGCGTCAGATTGCAGCTTTGGACCTGGATGGATATGCAGTTGGTGGTTTGGCAGTAGGTGAAAGCCATGAAGATATGTATCGTATTTTAGATGCGGTTGTACCGGAACTTCCGGAAAATAAACCGACATATCTGATGGGAGTCGGAACACCTGCAAATATACTGGAAGGTGTTGACCGCGGAGTTGATTTTTTTGACTGTGTATATCCAACAAGAAATGGAAGACATGGGCATGTATATACCAACCATGGAAAACTGAATTTATTCAATGCTAAGTATGAATTAGATGAGCGGCCAATAGAAGAAGGGTGTCAATGCCCGGCATGCAGAAGTTACAGCAGAGCATACATCAGACATTTATTAAAGGCTAAAGAAATGTTAGGTATGCGTCTTTGTGTTTTACATAATTTATATTTCTATAATACGATGATGGAAGAGATTCGCGAAGCGATTGAGGCAGGTTGTTATAAGGATTATAAGAAGAAAAAAATAGAAGGTGTGCTTCAAAAGAATTGAGTTTATATATATTTAAGCAAAAATATGTTGAAGAAAGTACAAGGGTTGTGTATAATGTATAGTATTGCTTAAAGAAGTAGTTAGGAGGAAGTAACATGTATGGTTTATTAGCTTCAGGCGGTGGCGGTATGATTACTATTATTTTAGTTTATGCAGTAATCCTCGGAGGAATGTGGTTCCTTTTGATGCGTCCGCAAAAGAAAGAGCAAAAAAGAATTCAGGCAATGCTTTCCACAATGGAAGTTGGAGATACTGTTCTGACAACAAGTGGATTTTACGGTGTAATCATTGATATTACAGACGAAGACGTAATTGTTGAGTTTGGTAATAATAAGAACTGCCGTATCCCGATGCAGAAAGCAGCAATCGCACAGTTGGAAAAACCAAGTGCTGAATAATTTGAGTGTAAAGAACCGGAGGCGTTATAGCTTCCGGTTTTTTCTAAAATGTTTTGGTGATGTTGCTTTGAAATCTAAAAATGCAAAAGAAAACAAAACACTTTCGCGTATTAAAGGGTTGAAATGTGTTTGGAAATAGGGTATTATAAATAGAAAAGTTTTGGGAATAAGGAAGGATGAGGCAGAGATGAAGCTGAATATTGGGGTGATCAAAGGAGATGGAATAGGTCCAGAGATTGTAACAGAAGCCATGAAAGTATTGGATAAGATTGGAACATTATACGGTCATGAGTTTCAGTATACGCAGCTTCTAATGGGAGGGGCTTCCATTGATGTTCATGGTGTTCCGTTGACAGAAGAGACGATTCAACTGGCCAAGGAAAGTGATGCTGTATTGATGGGTTCGATAGGCGGGGATGTTAAGACATCACCTTGGTATCAGTTAGAACCTTCGAAGAGACCGGAGGCTGGTCTTCTTCAGATTAGAAAAGAATTGAATCTGTTTGCAAATTTGCGTCCGGCAGTACTGTATGATGAGTTGAAGGAGGCATGTCCTCTGAAAGAGGAAATCACAGAGGGTGGATTTGACATGATGATTATGCGTGAACTGACCGGGGGACTCTATTTCGGGTCACGCGCTACGGAAGAAATTGATGGAGTTTTAACTGCTTGTGATTCGCTTACATACAATGAAAATGAGATTCGAAGGATTGCAAGAAGAGCATTTGATATTGCAATGAAACGGCGGAAAAAGGTGACTAGTGTTGATAAAGCAAATGTATTAGATTCTTCCAGATTGTGGAGAAAAGTCGTAGAAGAAGTTGCCGAGGATTATCCGGAAGTAAAACTTGAGCATATGCTGGTTGATAATTGTGCAATGCAGCTGGTAAAAGATCCAGGACAGTTTGATGTGATTTTGACAGAAAACATGTTTGGAGATATTTTGTCAGATGAAGCAAGTATGGTTACTGGTTCGATTGGTATGCTTGCATCGGCAAGTTTGAATGAGACGAAGTTTGGATTGTATGAGCCGAGTGGAGGCTCAGCTCCTGATATCGCAGGGAAAGGAATTGCAAATCCGATAGCAACGATTCTTTCAGCAGCAATGATGTTGCGGTTTTCTTTTGATTTGGATAAGGAAGCAAGCGCAGTTGAAGAGGCAATCGAAAGCGTATTGAAAGAAGGATATCGGACAATTGACATTATGTCAGAAGGAAAAATACAGATTGGTACTTCTGAAATGGGTGATAAAATCTGTAGCCGTATAATATAATCAGGAAAGTGAGGATATAAACATGAGAAGTGATACAGTTACAAAGGGAATGCAGCAGGCACCTCATCGCTCGCTGTTCAATGCATTGGGAATGACACAGGAAGAATTGGACAGACCGTTGATTGGTGTTGTTTGTTCTTATAATGAAATTGTTCCAGGACATATGAATCTGGATAAGATTTGTGATGCTGTAAAAATGGGTGTTGCAATGGCAGGAGGAACTCCAATCATGGTTCCTGCAATTGCAGTTTGTGATGGAATTGCAATGGGACATATTGGAATGAAGTATTCACTGGTGACAAGAGATTTGATTGCAGATTCTACAGAGGCTCTTGCAATGGCACATCAGTTTGATGGATTGGTAATGATTCCAAATTGCGATAAAAATGTACCGGGACTATTAATGGCGGCTGCCAGAGTTAATATTCCGACAGTATTTGTCAGTGGCGGTCCAATGCTTGCAGGGCGTGTGAAAGGGCAGAAGAGAAGTTTATCTAGCATGTTTGAAGCGGTAGGCTCTTATGCTGCTGGAACGATGACAGAAGAGGATGTATGTGAATTTGAAAATAAAGTATGTCCGACATGTGGTTCCTGTTCTGGAATGTACACAGCGAATAGTATGAACTGCCTGACAGAAGCCCTTGGTATGGGATTGCCGGGAAATGGTACGATACCTGCAGTTTATTCTGCCAGAATCCAGCTTGCGAAACATGCGGGGATGCAAGTGATGGAAATGGTAAAAAACAATATCCGTCCAAGAGATATAATGACAGAGGATGCAATTTTAAATGCATTAACAGTAGATATGGCGCTTGGATGTTCTACAAATAGTATGTTGCATTTACCAGCCATTGCTCATGAGATTGGAATGGATTTTGAGATTGATTTCGCCAATGGAATCAGTGAAAAAACGCCAAATTTGTGCCATCTTGCACCTGCCGGACCGACTTATATGGAAGATTTGAATGAGGCAGGCGGTGTTTCTGCAGTAATGAACGAACTGAATAAGCTGGGATTGCTACATACAGAATGTATGACCGTTACTGGAAAAACGGTCGGAGAAAATATTGCAAAAGCGAAAAATCTGAATCCGGAAGTTATTCGTCCGGTTGAAAATCCATATAGTACAACCGGTGGTCTTGCAGTCTTAAAGGGGAATCTTGCTCCAGATGGAAGTGTAGTAAAGCGTTCTGCGGTTGTGGAAGAAATGTTAGTACATGAGGGACCGGCAAGAGTTTTTGAATGTGAAGAAGATGCTATAGAAGCAATCAAAGGTGGAAAAATTAACCCAGGAGATGTGGTTGTTATTCGATATGAAGGACCAAAAGGTGGACCAGGAATGCGAGAAATGTTGAATCCGACTTCTGCAATCGCAGGAATGGGATTAGGATCTTCGGTTGCATTGATTACAGATGGTCGTTTCAGCGGTGCATCCAGAGGTGCGTCAATTGGGCATGTGTCACCGGAAGCAGCAGTGGGTGGCCCGATTGCGCTTGTGGAAGAAGGCGATTTGATCCGAATCAATATTCCGGAATTGAAACTGGAGATTGCTGTATCTGATGAGAAACTTACAGAGAGAAGAAAAAAATGGCAGCCAAGAGAACCGAAAGTAACGACTGGATATTTGGCAAGATATGCATCCATGGTGACCTCAGGAAATCGTGGAGCAATCTTAGAAATACCAAAGAATCAATAGGAGGAAGGCTCATGCAGTTAACAGGAGCAGAAATAGTAATCGAATGTTTGAAAGAGCAGGGAGTGGATACTGTTTTCGGATATCCGGGCGGTGCGATTTTAAATGTTTATGATGCTTTATATAAGCATAGTGGAGAAATTCGGCATATCTTGACCTCACATGAACAGGGGGCATCTCATGCTGCAGATGGATATGCGCGCGCAACAGGAAAAGTAGGTGTTTGTTTTGCAACCAGTGGCCCGGGAGCGACAAATCTGGTAACTGGAATTGCGACTGCATATATGGATTCGATTCCGATTGTTGCGATTACATGTAATGTTGGCGTTTCACTTCTTGGAAAAGATAGTTTTCAGGAAATTGATATTACCGGAATTACGATGCCGATTACCAAACATAATTTTATTGTAAAGGATATTACAAAACTGGCAGATACGATTCGAAAAGCATTTGAAATTGCTCGCAGCGGACGACCTGGACCGGTATTGATTGATATACCAAAAGATATCACTGCTGCAAAAATAAATTACGAATGCGCTAAAATCGAGCAGTATTTTCCGGATACGTCTAATATTTCCGAAAGTGAAGTTGAGACAGTGGTTGCAATGATTAAAAAGGCGAAACGCCCATATATTTTTGTTGGTGGAGGTGCAGTTTTATCTGATTCCAGCGATGAATTGATGGAGTTTGTTAATAAAGTAGATGCACCGGTTACAGATTCCTTGATGGGAAAAGGAGCTTTTCCGGGAACGGACCATCGCTATACTGGAATGCTTGGTATGCATGGAACCAAGGCATCAAATTATGGAGTGAGCAGTTGCGACTTACTAATTGTTATTGGAGCTAGATTTAGTGACCGTGTAACTGGAAATACAAAGACTTTTGCAAAAAAAGCAAAGATCCTGCAGTTTGATGTCGATCCTGCAGAGATGAATAAAAATGTAATGATTACTGCCGGAGTTGTTGGAGATATCAAGGAAGTGTTGAAAAAAATCAATGCGAAACTAGAACCACAGTCTCATACAGAGTGGGTAGAAATGGTAGAGGGATACAAGAAAGATTATCCATTGAAATATCATCCAGAAGGTTTGAGCGGACCATTTGTGGTAGAGGAAATTTATAAACAGTCCAAAGGAGATGCAGTAATTGTAACAGAGGTAGGACAGCATCAGATGTGGGCGGCACAGTATTATAAATATACAAAGGCGCGTACATTGTTGACTTCCGGAGGTCTTGGAACAATGGGATATGGGCTTGGTGCATCTATTGGTGCTAAGGTGGGATGTCCGGAGAAAACGGTTGTAAATATTGCTGGAGACGGCTGTTTCCGTATGAATATGAATGAGATTGCGACAGCAGTCCGGCATCAGATCCCGATTATAGAAGTTGTTATTAACAATCATGTACTTGGAATGGTTCGTCAGTGGCAGAACTTATTTTATGAACAGCGTTATTCAGCGACTATCCTAAACGATGGGGTTGATTTTGTAAAACTTGCTGAGGCTATGGGCGCAGTAGGAATACGTGCTACAACGCGAGAAGAATTTAAAGAGGCATTTGCAAAAGCACTTACATTGCAACGTCCGGTTTTGATTGATTGTCAGATTGATTGTGACGACAAAGTTTGGCCAATGGTAGCACCGGGAGCTGCTATCAGTGATGTGTTTGATGAAGAAGACTTGAAACAGAAAAAATAAAATATGAGGAGGAAGAAGATATGAGCAGAGTATATAATTTTTCAGCCGGTCCTGCAGTGCTTCCAGAAGAAGTACTGAAAGAAGCTGCAGAAGAAATGATGGATTATCACGGAACAGGAATGTCAGTGATGGAGATGAGTCATCGCTCCAAAGCATTTGAAGAAATTATTGAAACAGCAGAAACAGATTTACGTGAGTTGTTAAATATTCCGGATAATTATAAAGTATTATTTTTGCAGGGAGGAGCATCACAGCAGTTTGCGATGATTCCTATGAATTTGATGAAGAATAAAGTGGCAGATTATATTATTACAGGTCAGTGGGCAAAAAAAGCTGCTCAGGAAGCTGAGAAATATGGTAAGGTAAATCGTGTTGCATCTTCAGCAGATAAAACATTTTCTTATATTCCGGATTGCTCCGATCTTCCAATATCTGAAGATGCCGATTATGTTTATATTTGTGAGAATAATACAATTTACGGAACAAAGTATAAACAACTTCCAAATACAAAGGGAAAACTGCTGGTATCAGATGTATCATCTTGTTTCTTGTCAGAGCCGATGGACGTCAGTAAGTATGGAATTGTATACGGAGGAGTGCAGAAGAACATTGGACCTGCAGGTGTTGTAATTGTGATTATCCGTGAAGATTTGATTACTGAGGATGTACTTCCGGGAACACCTACAATGCTTACATATAAAACACATGCAGATGCAAAATCATTGTATAATACACCGCCGGCATATGGTATCTATATCTGCGGAAAAGTATTTAAATGGTTAAAATCAATGGGCGGATTGGAAGCAGTGAAAGAGCACAATGAAAAAAAAGCAAAGTTATTGTATGATTTTCTGGATCAGAGTAAATTGTTTAAAGGAACTGTTGTACCGGAAGATCGTTCGTTGATGAATGTACCGTTTGTAACCGGAGATGCGGAGTTAGATGCAAAATTTGTAAAAGAGGCAAAAGAGGCAGGGCTTGAGAATTTGAAAGGACACAGGACGGTTGGCGGAATGCGTGCAAGTATATATAATGCAATGCCGTATGAAGGTGTTGAAGCTCTTGTTGCATTTATGAAGAAGTTTGAGGAGGCGAATTTGTAAGATGTATCGTTATCATTGCCTGAATCCGATTGCCCAGACGGGAATCGAACTTTTTGATGAGAATTATACCAAAACAGAAACTATAGATGAGGCAGATGCAGTTCTGGTTCGGAGTGCCGGAATGCATGAAATGAAGTTTGATAAGAATTTAAAAGCAATTGCAAGAGCAGGAGCAGGTGTTAATAATATTCCGTTAGAACAATGTGCTGAAAACGGAATTGTAGTATTTAATACACCGGGGGCAAATGCGAATGGTGTAAAAGAGCTTGTGATAGCTGGAATGCTTCTGGCAGCCAGAGATGTAATTGGAGGCATAAACTGGGTACAGGAACATGAAGAAGACGGAAATCTTGCTAAAGCGGCTGAAAAAGCAAAGAAAGCGTTTGCAGGAACAGAGTTGGATGGCAAGAAATTAGGTGTAATCGGGCTGGGAGCAATTGGAGTTCTTGTTGCAAATGCGGCAGTGCATCTGGGGATGGAGGTATACGGATATGATCCGTATGTTTCTGTAGATGCAGCATGGAGATTGTCCAGAAATATCCATCATGCAAAAACGGTGGATGAGTTGTATAAAGAGTGCGACTATATTACAATTCATGTACCAGCACTTCCGGATACAAAAGGGATGATTAATAAAGATGCGATCAGTTTAATGAAAAAAGGTGTTGTTGTTCTGAATTTTGCACGCGATGTACTTATAGATAGCGAGGCGATGGTAGATGCACTTGTGTCTGGTGCAGTAAAACGTTATGTTACAGATTTTCCGACACCGGAAATTGCAGGAGTGAAGGGCGCGATTGTAATTCCACATCTTGGAGCATCTACAGAGGAATCAGAAGAAAACTGTGCGAGAATGGCAGTAAAAGAGTTAAGAGATTATCTGGAAAATGGAAATATTAAGAATTCTGTTAACTATCCGGCATGTGATATGGGAGTGAAAGAAGCAGGAAACAGAATTACGATTTTACATAAAAATATTCCAAATATGATTGGTCAGCTGACGGCGGTATTAGCACAGGAAAATATGAACATTTCCCTGATGACAAATAAGAGCCGAAAAGAATATGCGTATACAATGATTGATGTAGAGGCAGAAGTACCGGAAGCTGTAGAGAAAAAACTGGAAACAATTGAAGGAGTACTAAAAGTACGTGTTATAAAATAGAATTGGAAATGAAAAAGGGAAAGGAATTTCGGGGTGAAATTCCTTTCCCTTTTTAGCGAAATTGTTTTGGTGTAATGGGCTTTCTTAATTTAACACATTAAAACGAAAAAGGTATTGACATAGTGTGTATAATTGTATACAATTATACATGAATTCAAAAATGCATAAATGTGATTAATAGGAGGAAGCAATCATGGAAAATCGAAAAGTTTTTTTTAACTATCATACGAATTTATTAGAATTGGAAGAGCATATGTATCCGCTTGTGGACGTAAAGACACCAAACACGTTCCGCAATTTGTTTCGGTATGATGAAATTCCGAAAATTGCTTTCAATGATCGTATTGTTCCACATCATATGCCGGATGAGATCTGGATTACAGATACGACGTTCCGCGACGGTCAGCAGTCCAGAGCTCCATATACAACAGAGCAGATTGTTACTATTTATGACTATTTTCACAAACTGGGTGGACCAAATGGGAAGATACGTCAGTGTGAATTTTTCTTATATAGTAAAAAAGACAGAGATGCAGTGTATAAATGCATGGAAAAAGGTTATGAATTTCCTGAAATAACAAGCTGGATCCGAGCGAGTAAGAAAGATTTTGAACTTGTTAAAGAGATAGGGTTAAAAGAAACAGGGATACTCGTAAGTTGTTCTGATTATCACATTTTTTATAAATTGAAAATGACCAGACGGGAAGCAATGGAACACTACCTTTCTATTGTAAGAGAGTGTATGGAAACAGGGATACGTCCGAGATGTCATTTGGAAGATATTACGCGTTCTGATATTTATGGTTTTGTGATTCCGTTTTGTGTTGAACTGATGAAACTGATGGAAGAATACCAGGTTCCGGTTAAGATACGTGTTTGTGATACAATGGGATATGGTGTGAATTATCCGGGGGCAGTGATTCCACGTTCAATTCCGGGAATTATTTATGGAATAATGGTCCATGCAGGTGTGCCTAGTGAATTAATTGAATTTCATGGTCATAATGATTTTTATAAAGCGGTCAGCAATTCGACTACTGCTTGGCTCTATGGCGCCAGTGGAGTAAATTGTTCTTTGTTTGGAATCGGAGAGAGAACCGGAAATACCCCATTAGAAGCAATGGTGTTTGAGTATGCGCAGCTTCGCGGAACTTTAGATGGTATGGATACGACAGTGATTACAGAACTGGCAGAATATTATGAAAAAGAGATTGGATATCGTGTACCATCACGTACTCCGTTTGTAGGAAAAAATTTTAATGTAACAAGAGCGGGAATCCATGCAGATGGAATGTTAAAAAATGAGGAAATCTACAATGTGTTTGATACAGAGAAGTTTTTGAATAGACCGGCGATGGTGGCAATATCAAATACTTCAGGAATTGCAGGAATTGCTTATTGGATCAATACATATTATAAATTGCCAAAAGATAAACAGGTGGACAAGAATTCAGATCTTGTTAGGGCTGTAAAGGCATGGATTGATAAAGAATATGAAGAAGGTCGTATTACAGTCTTGACAGATGAGGAATTAGTTGAGAAAATAAATAGTGTATGTGAGACGCTGCATATAACATTGTAACAGGAGGCTGTGTAGTAGAATGGAAGAGTATCAGGAACATTCGCTAAGCAACCGGGTCTTTCAGAAGATTCGGGATAATATTTTAAATGGCGTTTATAAAGAGCAGGATGAGCTGCGTGAAAATACAATTGGAAAAGAGCTTGGAGTCAGCAGAACTCCTGTTAGAGAAGCGCTTCGTCAGCTGGAGCTGGAAGGATTGGTTACAATTGTTCCGAATAAAGGAGCTTATGTAACTGGGATTACAGCAAAGGATGTCCGGGATATTTATACGGTGCGGTCTTTGTTGGAAGGATTGTGTGCCCGTTGGGCAACAGAACATATTACAGAAGAGCAGTTGGATGAACTAGAAGAGATTGTTCTTCTTTCAGAGTTCCATATGAAGAAAGAAGGACACAATAATACAGAGCAGATTGCAATTTTGGATGGCAGATTCCATGCAGTTTTATATGAGGCTTCAAACAGTCGGATTTTGGGACATGTATTAACTGATTTTCACAGATATGTACAAATGGCAAGAAAGTCTTCGATTGTATCAGAGGAGCGTGCACGAAAGTCGATTCGCGAGCACAAGCAGATTTTACGTGCTATCCGGGATAAAGATGCAGACTTGGCAGAACAGCTTGCGAATGAACATATTTTACATGTAATACAGAATTTGAAAAAGCAAGGATTTGGTCAGGAATAGCAATTGAAATGAGGGGGCCGGTTTGGAAATCGTATAAGTATGTTAGAATCAGGAGGAGTTTGACAATGGAAAAAATCAAAATGACAACACCACTCGTGGAGATGGACGGCGACGAAATGACAAGGATTCTTTGGAAGATGATTAAAGAAAATCTTCTGGAGCCATATATTGAGCTGAATACAGAGTACTATGACCTTGGACTGGAACATAGAAATGAAACAGATGATCAAGTAACTGTTGATTCTGCTAATGCTACAAAAAAGTATAAGGTTGCAGTAAAATGCGCAACAATTACTCCAAATGCAGCGCGTATGGATGAATATGATCTAAAAGAAATGTGGAAGAGTCCTAATGGAACGATTCGTGCAATTCTGGATGGAACGGTATTTCGTGCTCCAATTGTAGTAAAAGGAATTGAACCATGTGTGAAGAATTGGAAGAAACCAATTACAATTGCAAGACATGCTTATGGTGATGTGTATAAAGGATCAGAAATGAAAATTCCTTCTGCTGGTAAAGTTGAACTGGTCTATACTGCTGAAGACGGAAGTGAGACAAGAGAGTTGGTACATAATTTTGCAGGTCCTGGAATTGTGCAGGGAATGCATAATATTAACAATTCCATTGAAAGTTTTGCAAGAAGCTGTTTCAACTATGCATTAGATACGAAGCAGGATCTTTGGTTTGCAACAAAAGATACAATATCGAAAAAGTATGATCATACGTTTAAAGATATTTTCCAGGAAATCTATGATGCTGAATATGCGGAGCAGTTTAAGGCAGCAGGAATCGAATACTTCTATACTTTGATTGATGATGCGGTAGCACGTGTCATGAAGTCAGAGGGAGGATATATCTGGGCTTGTAAGAACTATGATGGAGATGTAATGAGCGATATGGTATCTTCTGCTTTTGGTTCTCTTGCAATGATGACTTCAGTTTTGGTATCTCCGGATGGATATTATGAATACGAAGCAGCCCATGGAACTGTACAGCGTCATTATTATAAACATTTAAAGGGCGAAGAGACTTCTACAAACTCTGTGGCAACTATTTTTGCATGGACAGGAGCACTTCGTAAACGTGGAGAATTAGATGGTAATCAGGAATTGATGGAATTCGCTGATAAGCTGGAGAAGGCTACAATTGATACGATTGAAGCCGGAGAAATGACAAAAGATCTTGCTTTGATCACTACAATCGAAAATCCAAAAGTACTAAACAGTGAAGAGTTTATCAAAGCAATTGCATCCAGGCTGTAAGAAAAGAAAACAGGACTGTCTTCCTCTGTAGTAGGATGGAAGGCGGTCCTGTTATTTGTATGCGCGTGTTTTATTCGGCGAGTTCTTCCCATTTTTCGTATAAAAGTTCTAAC
>ENA-UONQ01002231-UONQ01002231.1-human-gut-metagenome-genome-assembly--contig:-CS26-NODE-2231-length-13765-cov-4.861780_pt1 | contig 13765 bp, 18 predicted proteins | sample MGYA00242460_ERZ724007 | MGnify/ENA metagenome assembly ERZ724007
TTAAATGGCGAGTTCGAACTTACGAACATTAAAAGCATTTCCTTTCGAAGTACTGTTACAACCGGCTGGCTCCTTCACATATCTATTGAAACAAACGATTCCCACGTATTCGTTATCGGGTTCGACAAGATCAGAGGTGTCATAGCTTATATTGATGGAGCAGAAATCTGGGAAATAACTCCTGTGTGATGCCACTATAAAATGGCGAGATGATAAAAACCGTAGATGCCACATGGTTTGATAATGGGCTAAAACTTAGCATTATCGGAACCCCAGGAGCTGCAAATTATCGTTTATCACTTCAAAGTAGAAAAGGCGATATATGGTATGGGGACATCTTATTTGATAGGTATGATCAGCTTTCAAAATTGTTATTTAATTGAGTAACTTAACAAAAAGAAAGGAAGATAGGAAAAATGAATAAAGACAAAATGATTTTAAAAGATGGAACGGAGAAAGAATTGGAGGCTGGAGGCAGCCTGGGGGCCTTGCAGGTGTTGTCCGCTGACCGGGCGGCGATGCTTGCCACCTGGGAACTGCTCACTCCGGACAACCTGTCACAAGTGCAGATTAAAAACGGCGCCGGGCTGACGGTCGGAACCTATACCGACCTTGTGCTGGTGTCTGAAACGTCCGTGGTGGCCTCCGACGGTACGATACTGACAACTTATAGCCTGCGTCCTAAAACAGACGTGGAACGGCTTGAAGAAAAAGTGGCAGCGGTTGAAGCGGGGCAGCAGGTGCAGGACGGGGCCATCAATGATGTAGCCACATTGGCGGGAACACTGGCAGAACAAGCAGGAGGGATGTCATAATGGGAAAATTTTACGGGTTAAAAATAAGGGCAGGAGAAATGGCGCTGGAAGAGGTACAGACGTGGTGGCGGCCACAGGTTGAAAAATGGCTGAAAGAGAATCCGGCGGAGTAAAGGAGATAGACAATGAAAAAAGAATATGTAATTGCAATTCAGGGAGCATTGGCGGGGCGGCCGGCGCTTTTTTAAGTGACAGGCTGGGAATCCTGTACCCCGTATTATGCGTTTTAATGGGGATGATGGTCTTAGACTATATCACGGGCATGCTTGCCAGCAAAACAGAAGCTATTGACCATCCGGACGACAAAAGGTATGGATGGAGCAGCAAAAAAGGGGCCAAAGGTATCATCAAAAAAGTTGGTTATCTGTGCGTGATCGCCGTGGCGATGGTAGTTGATTATGTAATAGCCAGGGTATCTGGAAGCCTTGGAATTGTAATGCCGACAAGCGCATTTTTCGGCCTTCTGGTGGCCGTTTGGTACTTGCTGAACGAATTACTATCTATCGTTGAAAACGCTGGCAGAATGGGTGCTGCGGTGCCGGATTGGTTGCTTAAATACATCGCGGTCTTAAAGGACAAGATTGACAGTAACGATTATGGACAGGGTGACAAGCACGCATAGAGGGAGGTGATCCTCATATCTCCCGGTCGGTGGGGTTATACCGGCGTTGCGACGTCGCAACAACAGTACATAGGCCCCGGGGAAATCCCGGGCCTTTTTTAAAAAGGAGAATTAGATGAAAACACAAAAAGAAGTAAAAGAATATGCCCTAGCTGCCAAAGATTGGATATATGTATGGGGCGCGAACGGGGAACCGCTGACACAGGCTCTCATCAACCGTCTGTACCGTGACTATGGCTCCGCGTCGTATCCATTGTCCTATTACAATAACAAGCTGGCAACCGGCGCCGGCAAGATGGCTGCGGACTGCTCCGGATTTATGATGCCGCTGTCTGGCTATGATGACACCGCACACGGCTATTATAATGCCTGCGTGCAAAAAGGTGTAATCGGCGGCCTGCCGTCAGACAAGGTATGTCTGGTGTTTAAACGTAACAGCTCCGGCCGGATGTACCACATCGGGATTTACCTGGGCGATGGTACGGTGGCAGAAATGGCAAGTTCCGCAGCCAACTATCAGCATAAAAGCATGTATGGTGCTGGCTGGACACATTGGGGCCGGCCGAAGTGGATTGACTACTCCGATGCAGTAGACCCGCATAAATGCATCCTGGACTTAGACATCCCGCTGCCGTCGCTGGTAAAAGGACATAACTGCGGATACGTCAAGACGCTTCAGCAGCTCCTGGTAGCTCGTGGGTACAGCACCAACGGAGTAGACGGTATCTTCGGTTCCGGCACCGAAGCGGCCGTGGCGCAGTTCCAGCATGACGCCGGGGTTAAGGTTAATTATCCGGGGACCGTCGGGGCTAAAACCTGGACGGCGTTGCTTAAAGGATAAAAAAAAATAAAGAGAACAGCGTTGGCAATAAGCAATGCTGTTCTCTATTTTATTGTTCCGCTGATAGAATATTACCAGCCTTCTATCACTTCAGGTTCCAATCCTGGAAGATTAAGCAATTCGGCCTTGTAATATGGGGGTACGTCCATAGGCGAAAATTGCAGGGTGCGGAAGACTTTTGCAGGAGAATATTGACCGTTCGGGCAATTATGTTCCCACCAGTATAATTTATCCAACGTCATACTTCCGGCTGGCCGGGCAGCAGATGCATCATTCATAAACATATTTATGATGGCATTTTTGATTGCCAGTGCATCACCATACGTGAATCCCGTAATTTTTGCCAGTTGTGGATATATTGAACCACGAAAGACATATGCCCCATAATTGATTTGATACCGGGTCCCCATCGTGTCACTTGACTTATCGGACCTTGAATTAGGGTCATTTGTATTAACTGATTTTGTCAAGTTTTTCTGTATCACGGTTACATAATCCAGAGATACGGCGTCTTGAATTGAAACAGGTCCCCGGACACATTCGGATATACCTAATTCTTCTTCGGATTCTTTTGACGCTTTGGAAGATTTGAAAGCAAATACCTGACCGAATGCCCGGACATCAATCCATTTTTCACAGGCAATTTTACGGTAAGCAGTCCTATCTTTTGATTTGGCAGCCAGAACCATGTCTGACTCCGCCTTTACCTTGCCGTGAAGGCTTTTCTGTTCATCCAGCAGTTCTTCTTGCTTGACAATAAAAATATCATATCCATTTTCTGAAAGGCGATCTCTTAGCTTTCGCTTTAAGCAGACATCAGTAATGATTCCATTTCCGTTAAAATCTTGTCGCGGGACGTTTCCATTAATCGGATCGCCATTCGGGTTACATCTTTCTGCAACAATAATACCGCAGAAATCAATCCTGTTCTGCAATATAGCCGAGGTATCCATCGTCCCCCTCCTTTTCCCGGACAAATATTGTAAACCGGATGAAATCCATAATATAAGGTTTTGTATTCCGCACATTAGAGGACTTAGCTTCCCAATTTTCTATTGTCCTAAGCGAAATATGGTACATAGCTGACATTTTTGCCATGCTGACATTAAGTCTTTTGCGCAAGCCTGGAAAATCCAGGCCTGCAAGTTCGAAAATCAGGGACAAATCCTTTACGATTTCATCGGTATTTGCTGCTTTGTTCATCCATTCTTGCCAGCTAAGGCTCATTATAAACTCTTCCGGCTCCTTATGCTTGACAGCTTCATCACATAGTCTGATAAACGTGGTATATAACATTTCATTTCCTCCCTTTTTATGCCCATAATCTTTCTTCGCCCTGGTACTGGTGAACGTTTCCATCTTCACGAACCATTTTTAACGGGGTTCCATCAACGTCTCCATCTTCCCACACTGTTACAACGGCCTCAAGGACATCCAGATCCTCAAATGCTTTTTCTGCTGTATCATACGCTTCGCTGTAAGATTCGAACCAATCTGCCATATCGGCTGTGTTCCAATCGCTATCACTGTTTACTGATTTGATGTTAACGGCATACTCTTTTTTCATCTTCGTATCTCCTTTTTATTTGAATTGCTTACCTCTTGTTTATGTATTTATTATACCACTCATTGAGTGGTATGTCAAGAGAAATATCAATTAAATTTAAAAATAAAGTTACTCGGTTAAATTGTTATTTCGATTCCGGGTGGCAGTTATTTTTTTGGGATGTTAATATAATATACCCTTACGGTATGGGCGACCGTTGAAGTGATAATTAGTCTATCGTTAATCAATATATGCCCGATAATATAATTATTGTTGGACAAAGATGCCATACCAGTTACGATATTGTCATATGCACTTAATGCGGTTGTCTCTGTTTTTCCTTCCTGGCAGGTAACGTCCAGGAATTTAATTTTCAGATCGCCATTTATTTGATATAAGATAGAGAAAAAGGTGTAGGGGATTTTTGCTAAAGTTTTTGCTAAAGTCAGAAAGATAAATGAAGGATAATGAAGTATAATATTTGAGCTTAGAGTATCTGATTTTATCTTATTTTATACGGAAAAGACGTTATAGACAAAAATAGAAATGCCTTGCCAAGGCGAGGGTCGCGGGTTCGAATCCCGTCTCGCGCTCTTTTTATTTAACGCAGGAATCTTGTAACAGCAAGGTATCCTGCGTTTTTTGTATTGAAGGCGGTGACCTGTGCGCAGGGCGTGCAGGTTATCGTTTGGATTCACAAATGACAGCCATAAACATATAATATTTTAGAAGCCTGACAAGCTTCTAAAAAAGGAAAGGAAGTAAATTTATGGCATATCCAAAGGTTCATATAGTGAACTCCACCAATTATACTGTAAAAGGTACAGTGAAGTATGCAGCCTGTTCCAGCGATGATTTTGAAATAGCCCCCTGGGGAAGCTGGACGGCCGGAAGCCGGGGCGTTTGTCTGCTTACTAAGATAACTGCCAACGTATATACTCCTGGTAAAACTGAGGAAGCAGATTCCTACTCATCATCCGGTACATCTTACAGCCAGTTTGCAATTCTTCAAAAAACAGATGGATTTACGGTGACCCGAATTGTAACCTAATTGCTCAGCAACCTGATTTGTCCATGTGTCAGTGTAATATTCTTACACTGGCACTACATATTTATTTAGAAAAACCCATAAATTTGGCTGGCCCGGGAACTGTACGGGCCTTTTTACCGAATAAATTAGATTGTGGGGAAATATATTTTTAGAAAAAGGAAGTTCAGAATGGTAACCGAAAGATATATTGTGAATTTTTACAGCGTGGGTGATAAGCAGTTTGGAATAACGGATGTGAAAAAATTATGGATTGCAGCTGCATTAGTTGAAGAAGCAGGATGCGGAGTGTTTATAAATGGAGTAATCGAATCCATGGAGTTAATATGTGATACCATAGATCGGTGCGGCATGGACAGTATCGGGATAAGAATCATAGCAACACGAAATCCCGTCCTTTGCAGGGACAGAGAAGTATACTACCATGCATTTCGTAAGATAGTTCTCGATGTCAAGAAAAAGCTTGGAAATCCATATGTCACAATATCGTTGCTAAATACAAATTATTTCTATTTTGACAGCATTTAAACATGGAGCTAAAGAGTTGCACGTTCTATAAACCTGCATGCTCTGCGTATGGCTCAGCATATTAAATAAAGGGGCCGGGTGGCTTAGCATCTGTACAGAATGCTGCCAACCGGCCTTAGCTTTGACTTTTGCCTGTATTTTTCATTTTAAACTTATACCTTTAATAAATGTTATTCTTGATTTCCTGTATCAATGAATCAAGCCCCAATTCATTACACTCGCCGATCAGCCCCTGGGATATAAATTCCCTTAGCGTGGATTTCAGTCCTTCCTTGTCATCCGTTTCAATTAATCGGGCAGCATTGTCGATGAGATGTAAAATTTCACTGTTCGTATCTGACTTTTTTGAGTATCCCAGATATAGTTTTCGTAAATCATTGACTAAAGGATTATTTGAGGTGCTTTTTTTATCCATCCCCATTATTCCGGATGATTCTTTAACCGGTTCAATTTCAACCGTTTCAATTTTTTTCCCGTCTGCATCAAATTCAATACTTGAACCACGTCTGCTCAAGAATTCCTGTAACGCTTTATAGAATGAATCCAGGGATTCTTCATTGCTGCTTGTAAACGTAATAACATCACCGGAAAGGAGCTTGATATTCACCTGATTCATATTTTTATCAGGCCGATGATAATACAGCCACAGAGCAGCACTGAAAGCCAATAGAATCAACATGGCAATATGGCCGGCAACCGTTTGGGCGGATAAGGCTATAAATAATAGAATAAGAAATAATTTGAACGGAAAGGGGGCTGCGGGCTTTGTTCCTGCCCATATCTGGCTGATCCCTGATACCGGTACGGAATGCATTTCCCAGCTTAAAAGGTTATCTTTTATACTAATGTTGGATATTTTATAGTTGTTATCTTGATATTTTTTAACTGACATAGTTAGATCCTTCCATAATTTATATCAATTTGTATTTGCTATAGTTGCGGATAAAATAGGGTTTGCAATTATGACGCTTCCTCCTGTTGCAAATTCTTCAACTCCTACACAGGCGCTATAGTTGCAGCATGTACTGGCTTCCGAATCACAATCATATGCCGATAAGGTAAAACTATTTGCCTCGGGACTTTCCTTGTCCCTGTAATATAATACGCCGGTACTGACAGGAGTGGGAAGGCACTGTCCCTTTTCCTGCTTAAAAAGCTGAAACCTTAGCCGCAGCTTTATTTTACTTGTGATAATATTACAGGAAAAATTTAACTGGACAACAAAATCCTCATGATTTAAAGTATTCAGATTAAGAGAAGCCACATGTAATGTGGCTCCCTTTTCTGTACCTTCAGGCAATATAAATCCCCCGAAAGCTGAGCTTTTTATATATAAGCTGTCTTTGCAGAATTTGTCTGTTACTTGCTTTGGGCAGTTGCTCTGGACGGGGGGATTACATTGTCCAATGTTATTATTTTGTTGCTTAAATTTCTGAGGAAAGCAGTTACATGTTCTGGTACCTGGATAATGACATCTTCCAAATAAACTATAATACATAGCTGCTCCTTTTCGGTACTACATTATTGGTCAATCACAGTTGTCAACAATGATAGCGGAAAGAGTTGCGTTATTGATAGAAGTAACACCAACGGTTGCGATACCGGCAACGGTTGCTACGACACTGTAAGTGCAGCATTCTGTATCGCAGATATCACAGTCGCATACAAAGAAGGAGAATGCGTCACTGGCTGTTACTGCTACTAAACGTGAGAATGTCCAAACTGGTCCTACTGGGATAGGAACAAGCTGATTTTTACACTGCTTGAAAATCTGCAGGTTAAGAGTTAAAACGGCGGCAGTTGTTACAATATTGCTGGCAAATTCAAATTTAATACATGGTTTGCGGAACCCTTTTGTATCTACGGTGACTGTAGATACGGTAAAATTCGTACCTGCTACAGTGGCAAGCGGGAGTGTGACAGCGCCTGGACAGCCGCATTTTAATGTTGTTCTGTTAGGTGTGATAGGTCTTACTTTTTCACAGTCGCAGCAGCATTTGCAGTCACAGTCATAGGACTCTCTCTGCTCACAGTCACAATTGTTATAGTTATCGCTCATAATGGAACCTCCATAGAATTTCATTTTATTTATTTTAATACCCTCGTGGTATACTACAGTATATTAAAAAAATAGAAGAAAGTTACTGCCCGGGACAAAGTTTCTTCCAAGCTGTATAAGATGAGCCTATTTTTGAGATTTTGGGAGCTAAAACACAGTGTATAGGATAACACCATCGCAGTGAAGGGTAAACTTCCGAAAAATTTATACAGGTACCCTTGACAAATTTTTTGAAGAGTGTATAATGAGAATTAAATATACAAGTACCTGTATAAAATGGAAGGGGACAATATGAACGATATGTATACAGCTACTTATGAGAAGCTGTCCACACTGCAATGGCTCATGAAACGCCGCCAGATGTTCAGTCAAGCGGAATCTGGAAGATTTGCCGACTCAACAAGAGGTCAGGGGCGCATTCTTGCCATGTTGAAAATTCAGCCGGTAATTGCTACAAAGGATTTAGCTTATCTGCTGGGCATCCGCCAGCAATCGCTGAATGAGCTGTTGAAGAAGTTGGAAAAAAACAGCTATGTGGAGCGTAGACCATCTGAGAAAGACAGGCGGGTCATGGTTGTGCATTTGACAGAAAAAGGGAAAGAAGCGCAGGAACCAGAAGAAAATTATCAGGAGTTCCTCGGTTGCCTGTCGCCGGAATTGCAACAATTCGGAGAATATTTAGACAGGATTATTGCTGCTTTCCGAATGGAAGGTAGAAGCGAAGACGAGGATACAGTGGCAGATTGGATGGACAAAGCACGAGAACGTATGGGCGATGAACAATTTGAGCAATTGATATCCATGCGTGAACGAGCCTTTGGCTCCTTTGGACGAGGAGCAAAGCCAGATAATATACCGGGTGCGGAGCGCTTCTCTCCCGATTACGATGGGCCTGTGCCAGACAGAAATGGATTTAGCTTCTTTGGCGGCAGAGAAAGAAAATAGAATACCCAAAGGCACCATATTATTTATGGAGATAAGTCCTATGCGAGAAAAACGCATAGGACTTAATTTTTTTGGAGGTAATGAAATGAACCCAATCATACAAGTAGAACATTTCTCAAAGAAGTATGGAAATTTTACAGCAGTAGATGACATTTCCTTTACCGTGGGCGAGGGCAGCATTTTCGCTTTCCTTGGCCCCAACGGTGCGGGCAAGAGTACAACCATCAACACGCTATGTACCATCCTGGACAAAACTGAGGGACACCTAATCATCAATGGGCATGATGTTTCCGGCGAACGAGATTTGGTACGAAAAGACATTGGAATCGTATTCCAGGATTCAACCCTTGATACAAAAATGACTGTAGAGGAAAATCTGAAATATCATTGCAGCTTCTACAAAGTACCGAAAAGCGAGGTGCAGGAACGCATTGACTTCGCTCTTGGATTGGTAGAACTCACAGATTGGAAAGGGGCCATTGCGGGCAGTTTGTCTGGCGGTATGAAACGGCGGGCTGAGATTGCGAGGGGACTGGTTCATAATCCGAAAGTATTGTTTCTGGATGAGCCGACTACCGGACTCGACCCGCAGACGAGGGCTAGTGTCTGGAAATATATTCAGCAGCTTCAAAAACAAAAGAATATGACAATCTTCCTTACTACTCACTACATGGACGAGGCAGAGATCTGCTCGAAAATTGTTATCATGGATCACGGTAAAATCGTTGCCAGCGACACGCCTGAGAACTTGGAATGCCAATATACCAACACAGAGGTGAACGTTGCCTGCACACAGACGGAACAACTGGAAAGCGCACTGACACAGCGAGGTGTTTCTTATAACAAAACCGGGAACCGTATGATTTTTCGCATAAAGAACGCACCGATGGTTCTGGAAATTTTATTTTGCTGCAAGGAAACCATCATTGATTTTGAAGTGAAAAAAGGGACGCTAAATGAAGTGTTCCTTGCCATTACAGGAAAGGAGATTCGAGAGGTATGAACCCTATCGTCGCAATTATTGAAAGGAATCTGCTGAACTACATCCGCAACAAGGCAAGGCTTTTCGGAAGTCTGTTTATGTCCGTTTTTATGCTGGTGATGTTTTCATTTTTGATGAAATCCTCTATGAGTGGTTTGGGCCAGCCCATGAGCTATCTGCTGGCCGGCGTCATCATCATGACTGCTTTCCAAACCGGCATTAACCACTCCTCCGAGATTTTGACTGACATCGCAGGTGGTTACATGAAAGAAGTCATGGTGGCCCCAATTTCCCGCAGCGAAATTTCCATCGGCAACATTGCGGCGGGAGCACTGGTCGCAACCTTGCAGGGAGCCATTATGATGATACTTGCCATTTTTTTTGGGCTTCATGTTTCAATTTTACAATTTCTGCTGATGTTGATAGTGATGCTGATCTCGGCTATGACTTTCAGCACTATCGGCCTGTTCCTTGCAATAGTTTCGCGGAACGCCCCTGCCTTTCAAACGGTCAGTTCCATGGTCATGATGCCCCTGACCTTTGTTTCCGGCGCATACATCCCCACGACGATAATGCCTGGTTTCCTCCTGCCGGTGGTCTATCTGAACCCGCTGACTTATACAACCTCCATTTTCCGCTATATTGCCTTGGGTGCGCACAAGCTGAACCCGACGGAACTTTTAGAGCAGGGCATGGCATTTGCCATCGGCGGATTTGTGATTACGCCAATAATGGGCTGGCAATCACAGTTTTGATTGGTGCCTTTTTCTTTGTTCTATGTATCCGCAAATTTAATCAGGCGGACTTCTCTACGGTAAAAATAGCTACGGGTATGCGCGGCGGTGGCGCGCCGGCGAGGTAAGGGGGTAACATATGGAATTGGCATACGTCGTTGGTTCTATTTCTTGCATTTCGGGATAAAACAAGACATCGGCTTTCCATCATCCGTGAAAAATCTCGGGGAACCGTAAAGCAAAAGCTTCGGTTCCCCGTTTTATCATTTTTTATCCGATTTTTTATTCAACCGCTCAACCAGGGCAGCCGTACGCGTGCGGTAATCATCCAGTTCGGTCACAATCCCCATAAAAGAGGATACCATATCCAGAGAAGAACGCAGAGTACTCTGTTCACTCTGATAAATCGCGCGTTTGGTCAGGCGCATGGCCTGCTGCGGAGCTTCCAGAAGCTTATGCATATAGTTTTCCACATAATCATCCAGTTGATCGGCAGCTACGGTACGGGTTACCAGTCCGATGCGTTCCGCCTCCTCGCCTTTTAATACCCGGGCAGTCCAGAACATATCCAGAGCTTTGTCGCGTCCGACCAGCCGGGGCAGGAAAAATGCGCCTCCGTCTCCGGGCACGATCCCGGCGTTGAAATAGCTTTCAGACAGCGTCGCCGTATCCGATGCAATCCGTACATCACACATCAGCGCCATATCCAGTCCGGCGCCGACGGCAGCTCCATGTATCTTTGCAATCACCGGCTTATCAATTTCCTCCAGAATGAGCGGAATACGCTGAATTCCCTTCCAGAGTGAATTTTTCCGTGCGAGAGCAGTGGAGGTAATATCATCATGGCTTTCAAAGAAACCGTCCCCTGCGGCCATGGCTTTAACATCGCCGCCTGCACAGAATGCCTTACCGTTTCCGGAAAGGAGAACTGCATAAATATCATCCCGATCTCGGATATCCTCCAGCGCTGCTGTCCACAGGCGGATCATTTCCTCGCTGAAACAGTTAAGATGCTCCGGCCGGTTCATCGTAATGCGGGCCAAATGGTCTTTTACTTCATAAATTAAATCTGCCATAATATTCTTATCTCCCTTGTTTCTATCAGCCTCTAACTGAGGCCGTAGTTTTATACCATTATAATGATCCTCTATTTTGCTGTCAATCCTGCCGGAACCTTATAACAAGGTTTTAACAGCACAGAATTATCTATATCCCTATTGAGAAGAAATATAACTGCAAAATTGAATTGTAAGAAAAACGCAATGATTTTGACCGGTCAAATAAATGGAATGGAAATTATGCTTATGGTAAAATTAAAAAAAGATGTGCTGAGAGGAGGAAATATGTATAGCGGGTGGGAACAGAAAACAAGGACCGATTTGAATGCAGGCCTGAAGGAGTTTGAATCAACACACGGCAGAACACCTTCCCGCACACCTGCGCCCCGGTATAACCCGGATAAGGCTATGAAAGAAGCGGAAAAACAATACCTGATATCAAAAGGGACAGAAAAAAAGACACTGATGCAGAAGCTGAGGAAACTGCTGGAAAATAAAGGCTAGGGGGGATTTTTGTGAAACAGAGTATTAAATGTATGCTGATACTGCTTGCGGCATTATCGATTACCGCCTGTTCGCCCGGACGGGGGGAGGAAGAAACCGGCCTCCCGGATACCGGGAAAACGCAGGAAGATGCCGGCAATAAAAGGGAAGACAGCGGTGATAAAGAGACGGAGAGCGGCATGAAAACAGAAGCTCCGACTTCAGAAGCGCCGGAAAACAAAGAGTGGGAGCAGTTTTGCGGCTCTTATTTCAAAGCCGGGGATTTCAGATACAGACTGTCTGTCATTCCGGGAAAAGCAGAGGAACGGGATAATTTAAGTATCACAGTATACAAGCGCAGCATGGAAGGAGCAGATGCAGAGCGCTCCAACGCGGTCACAGGGCTTGCGGAGTATCAACTTCCATATGAGGCGGGAGTTGATACCTATAATCTGGAAGATGAGATGTCCGGAGGCGGGGGAAATTTCTGTCTGCTTAGCTTGAACCGGGACGGGACGGTTTCCCTGGGGGGAGACGGGGAAGACGCAGGGATTTACTACTCATATAATGATAATCTGAAATTGCCGGAAGGATTTCGAAGGCCTCTGAATGACACGGATTTGCTCGGCATGAGCAGGGAAGACCTGCGTATCATACGGAATCAGTTTTATGCAGTATACGGCAGGAAATTTCAAAGCGCTGATCTGACTGAATATTTTGAGGCGGAGCCGTGGTACAGGGGAAACACAGAAGCAGGACAGTTTGATGAAGCGATCCTCGGAGGTCTCATAAAAAGGAATATTGCTTTTTTAAATGATGCTGAAGAGAAGTATGATGCTGGTCAGGCTGCAATGGCAAAAAAAGAATACGATGCCCTGGAGCCTGCGCCATACCTTGAACTGCTTCCCGAGTATGGCGAGATTGAGGTAGAACTGGCTTCCGATAAAGAACACGCGGTTGATAAAGGATTATATTATGCGGCGGAGGGAACGATCTCAGTTCCGATTACATTGACGGCGGAGCAGTATAAAGCGCTGGACGGCGGAGCGGAGCTGGAATTGGTAACGGATGAGCTGACAGGTGAGAAAAAAACTTTAAAGAAGGCAGAGACGCCGGAATATGGAGAGTATGTATTCGGTGACGAAGCAGAGGGAGATTACGTTATGAGCACGTATAATCCTGACAGCGGCCTGTATAGCTTCTGGGCAAACAGTGCGGACACCAGGTTTAAAAGGGTTTATCAGGGCGTAGTTTATGTTCTGAAAGGAGCCTGCGAGGAATATTACGGTTATTTTGATATGCCGCGGGAGAGTATCGTTGAATCACCGGGGAATTACCGGGTTATGGATTTTAATGAAGAAGGGCCATATGGTCCTCAGCCCTATTATGGAAACATCCTTGAAATGGATTCAAAAGGATATGTAAAAGCAATTTATTTCCAGGGTGACTGATACCGGCTCACCGCCCGTAAAATAACAGGACTCTGAAAACAGGCCAATCCGGATTGGCCTGTTTTCTCTCTGCCATAAAGGCAGAGGACTGAGTCAGCCTCCGAACAGCTTTCCGAGAGGTCTTACAATATTAGCCAGATCGCGGATCGCGCTGTTTAACGAATCAAAATCAATGGAATTAAGCTTTTCCACCGCTGTCTCGATACTGGATTCGCTGGTTGTGACAAGACGGTCCATATTGTCAATCATTTCGGGAAGATTGGCATCGGACAGATCCTTAGATATCTTCTGTATATTGGATACGGAAGCCTGAATATCATTAAACAGTGTGTTAACCCTCGGAATAACGGTTGCCGCCGTATAGAGGACAATACAGAGAATAAGGATACTGGCAGCCGCAGTAAGCTGGCTCATCCTGTATTGCAGCTTAGCATATTTTTCCTGTCCGGCATTGGACTTCTCCAGCCGTTCCATAAATCGTTTCATTTCATCAGTATTGCCTGTCATAAATCAACCTCCTAAATTAATGTTATAAATATTTGGCATACCCCTGCCTGCGGGTTTCCGGTATTATTATATCATGAATATGCACAGTATGGAGATTTAACTGAGGTGTGGAGGACGCGTCCGGAACGGACCATGTCCGGTGTGGT
>ENA-UONQ01002237-UONQ01002237.1-human-gut-metagenome-genome-assembly--contig:-CS26-NODE-2237-length-13729-cov-4.815562_pt1 | contig 13729 bp, 9 predicted proteins | sample MGYA00242460_ERZ724007 | MGnify/ENA metagenome assembly ERZ724007
GTCAAAACCGACGGAAAATACGGATAAGTACGTCAGATAGGGCAGTGTGCGGCGCAGAACGCGCAGGTCGATGCTCGGATAGGCGTAGCCGTTCACCGCAAAGCGTCCCAGCTTGTTTCCATAGCTGAGTACAAGCATCTGACCCGGCTGAATGCGGTCGGTGCCGCCAAGCTGCGGATTGTTCTGCCACAGCCGCATCACGGTTGTGCCGTTCTGCGCGGCAATGCTGCCAAGCGTGTCGCCGCGGCGGACGATGTACGTCTTTTCCGGCTGCGGAACAACGATGGTCTGCCCGGGCGTAAGCCGGTACGGCTCGTGCAGCTCGTTCTGCTGGATGAGGAACGGCAGGGGAACACTGTGCAGCTGTGCAATGCGGTACAGCGAATCGCCCGGCTGAACAACATGGATCACCATAGAAAAACCACCTTTCTCCTGCATTTTATGCAGGGGAAAGGTGGTTTTGTGAATGGAGAATTAGGGTATCGCGCAAGGATAGCGACATTTTCCATTCTCCATTTTCAATTATAACAGAATTGCCGAGCCAATCGACACGATAAGTGCCGTCAGCAGACCGGCAACGCCGATTGCCAGACCGGAAATTGCGCCTTCGGTCTCACCCAGCTCAATGGCACGCGAGGTACCGACCGCATGGGAGGCCGTGCCGATGGACAGACCCATCTGCACCGGATTGCGTACGCCGATGCACTTGAGGAAGGTCGGCAGGATGATCGCGCCGATGATGCCGGTGATGACAACCGCAATCGCGGTGATGGAGGTTACGCCGCCGAGCATTTCGGCTACCGCGACCGCAATCGGAGTTGTTACCGATTTCGGCACGAGAGAAAGTGTCGTGCTTTCGCTCAGACCGAACAGATGGCTGAAGAGCAGCACGCTGCCGATGGATACCATCGAGCCGACGAATGCGCCGAGCAGGATGGGCAGCAGGTTTTTCAGCAGTACATCCAGCTTGCGGTAAATCGGGATCGCAAGCGCTACCGTTGCCGGCGTCAGGAAGAACGAGATCAGCTTGCCGGATTCCTCATAGGTCTGGTAGGAGGTGCCGGTTGCGATCAGCAGCGCACCGACCAGAATCGAGGCAATCAGCAGCGGATTGCAGACCGCAGAACCGGTTTCCTTTTGAATCTCTACGCCGAGCGCATAAAAACCGATGGAAACCAGCAGCCAGAACTGCGAGGAGGAGAGAAGATCAGTCATGGTCGAACGCCTCCTCGGTTTCACGGTGCTGCAGACGGAACACGATATGTACGGTCAGTGCGGTAGCAGCGGCAGTACACAGCGTGGTCAGCAGGCAGACGGCAAGGATGGCAAGTGCTTCGCTTTTGATGTCGTTCCAGATTTCCAGCACGCCCAGCATGGCGGGCAGAAAGAAAAACGCCATGTTCTGCAGCAGAAAATCCGCTACGCTCTCTACATGGTGCAGACGAACCGCACCGAAGATGAGCAGGGCGAGCAGCAGGGTCAGACCGAGCACGTTGCCGGGCAGCAGACCGCGGAGTAAAAGGGAGAGCAGTGAGCCGCCGACACAGCAGGCAAGCAGCACACCGAGTTGCTTCATGTGTTTCAAGGTTTTTGCGCTTCTTTCTCGTTTGCGTAGTTTTTGGTCATTGCGGTGAGCAATGTTTGATAGACGGCCTCGGCGTTTTCCCTAAAGGTACGCTCGAGCAGGGCAGCCTGTCCGTGACTGACGACGTTCATTTCCACCGCGAACACCTGCTCCATTTCCATGCGGACGGTCAGGTCGTTCGGGCCGTGCTCGGTGACGGCGGTGTGGATGCCGGCGTCGCGCCGGATCTGGCGGACGACACGCAGCGCAGAGCGCTGTGCGGCTTCGCGGACCGGATAGGGAAGCTGCTTCTCGAAAATGCGGGTAGCCTCGCGTCCCTTTTCGGTGATGGCGTACAGGGTTTCTCCTTCGTCGGGTATCTCCTCGATGTGCCCGGTCGGGACCATCTCGTAGAAAGCCTCGCTCAGCTCGAAGTAGCCAAAGCCTTCGTCACACCAGGTCGTTAAGTCCACAATGGTGCTGAAGCTGACCGGAAATGGCAGCAGATCCATGGCGAACAGGACCAGAAACTTGATATCCTCTTTGGTATGGATAAAACCGTAGCGAACCATATGCGCGATGCCTCCTTCTCTTCCCCCGGCAGGGCGAAACGCCGTTTTCGTCAGTGCTTTTCATAGTATACTACTCGGCAAGGCAAAATGCAATCGGCTGAAATGACAAAGAATATTATATAGAACGGCAAGAATTATACTGTAAAAAAATCAGCAGATACAAGGCGAACAAATGTGCGATTTTTTGATAATCTCCTATTGAACATAAAAAATGAATGCGGTATACTTATATCGAGATTATGTCGAAACGAGGAAAAAATCATGCCGGAAGTTGTTCTGCGTCCTGCAGAGGAAGAAGATATTGCCGAGATGCTTGCGCTGTATGCGCCGTATGTTGTTCAAACCACTGTGTCGAGCGAGTACGATGCTCCTTCAATGGAGGAGTTTACCCGCCGGTGGCGCACCTATACCCAAAAGCTGCCATGGCTGGTCTGCCGCATTGACGGCGAGGTCGTCGGCTATGGCTATGCTGCGCCGCACCGTACTCGCGCCGCCTATCAGTGGTCGGTCGAAACATCTATCTACGTTGCACAGGAGCAGCACCGCCACGGTATCGCCGGTGCGATTTACGCCGCGCTGTTTGAACTGCTGGCGATGCAGGGATACTATAATATCTACGTCGGCATCACCTCTCCGAACGAACGGTCGATGAAGTTCCATAAAGCCATGGGCTTTATCATCTCGGGCGCATATCAGGAGAGCATGTATAAATTCGGTCAGTGGCGCGATGTCCTCTGGATGGGCAAGAGCCTGCGTCCGCATGACGGCGCACCGCAGCCGACCGTTCCGTTCCCGGAGATTAAGGACAGTCCGCTGGTAACCAGAGCGCTCAACCAGGCGGTGGATAAGATACATTTTTAATGAAGAATTGAGAATGGATAATGGAGAATTAAGGAAACGCCGCGAAGCGGCGTATTAACAATCGCGCAGAGCGCGATACTGCTTTCAATCTTCAATTCTCCATTCTCAATTTTGTACAGGGGGAGGGAATACAGATGCCGGACAACCCGCATATGGGCCACCGCCAGCGCATGCTGGACAAATTCCGCCGGTTCGGACTGGAGATCTTCAGCGACCACGAGGTGCTGGAGATGCTGCTGTATTTTGCGGTGCGGCAGGGCGATACCAACCCGACAGCACACCGGCTGATGCAGCGGTTTGGTTCACTGCATGCGGTGCTCGAGGCAACCGAGGACGAGCTGCAGACGGTCGAAGGCGTCGGTCCGCGCTCGGCGGAGCTGCTGCACCTGTGCTTTGCCCTGTTTCACCGTTATCAGGCGGATGTGGCGAAAATGGAGCAGTTTACCGATAAACTGAATACCTATGACCGCATCGGCGCGTATTTCGTGCCGCAGCTGTGCGCCGAGCGGGAGGAAGTGCTGCTGGCCGCCTATGTGGATGGCGCGGGGCGTGTGCTCAAGTGCGAGGAGATCGCACGCGGCGGACATGCGCGGGTGCAGGTGGACAGCTACAAGATCGCCCGCGGTGCCTTGGTAGCCGGTGCGGCAGGCGTTGCGCTGGCGCATAATCATCCGAACGGCACGCCGACACCCTCGCAGGAGGATTTTGATATGACTGACCGTCTGCAGCGCACGCTTTCCGAACTGGGTTTGGAGCTGGTCGATCACTGCGTTGTGGCACGCAGCAATTTCACATCTATCGGCAGACTGAGAAGCGGAAGCCTAAGAAAACGGTACTGATTTGTAAACGGTCGAAGTAATGGAAAATTGAGAATGGAGAATTGAGAATTAAGGAACCGTGCATAGCACGGAATTTGATACGCCGCTGTGCGGCGCACATTCATTCTCCATTTTCCATTCTCCATTCTCAATTACTGCACACGCTAAAAGCAAAGAGGGAGGTCTATTTCCTTGCCTGATTTCAAGATACACAGCCCCTACCAAATGGCAGGCGATCAGCCGGAGGCGGTAGCCAAACTGGTGGAGGGCATCAACAACGGTCTGACCGAGCAGACGCTGATGGGCGTTACCGGCTCGGGCAAGACGTTCACCATGGCGAACATCATCGAGCAGACCCAGCGCCCGACGCTGGTGCTCGCGCACAATAAAACGCTGGCCGCACAGCTCTGCACCGAGCTGCGCGAATTTTTTCCCGAGAATGCGGTAGAATATTTCGTATCCTACTACGATTACTATCAGCCGGAGGCGTATATCGCCTCGACCGACACCTATATTGAGAAGGATTCCGCCATCAATGATGAAATTGACCGCCTGCGCCACTCTGCGACCTCGGCGCTGAGCGAGAGACGCGATGTGATCATTGTGTCGTCCGTGTCGTGCATTTACTCACTCGGCGACCCGATCGACTACAAAAGCATGGTGATTTCCATCCGTCCGGGCATGGAGATGAGCCGCGAGGAGCTCATCCGCCGACTGATAGACATTCAGTACGAGCGCAACGACATTGCGTTCGAGCGCAACCGCTTCCGCGTGCGCGGAGACACGGTGGAGATCTGGCCGGTATACTCGGATGAGGATGTTGTCCGTATCGAGTTTTTCGGTGATGAGGTGGACCGCATCAGCCGTATTAACCCGTTGACCGGCGTTTCTCTCGGTGAACTGGGGCATATTGCTGTTTTTCCGGCGAGCCACTATGTCACGCCCAAGGAAAAGCTGGAGGAGGCCATCAAGGACCTTGAGGAAGAGCTCGAGCTGCGCGTGAAATACTTCGAGGAGAACGGCAAGCTGATCGAGGCCCAGCGCATCGCGCAGCGCACGCGCTACGACATTGAAATGCTTCAGGAGATCGGTTTCTGCTCGGGCGTTGAGAACTATTCGCGCGTGCTGTCGCGGCGTGCGCCGGGAAGTGCGCCGTACACGCTCATCGACTATTTCCCGAAGGATTTTCTGCTCATCGTGGACGAGAGCCACGTCACGCTCCCGCAGGTACGCGCCATGTATCACGGCGACCGCGCCCGCAAGGAAAGTCTGGTCGAAAACGGCTTCCGCCTGCCGAGCGCGTATGACAACCGCCCGCTCAATTTTGACGAGTTCAACGACCGTCTGAACCAGATTGTGTATGTTTCCGCAACACCTGCCGAGTACGAGCTGTCGCGCTCGGGTCAGGTGGTCGAACAGGTCATCCGCCCGACCGGTCTGCTTGATCCGGAGGTCGTTGTCCGTCCGGTTGATGGGCAGATCGACGATCTCATTGGAGAAATCAACGCCCGCACAGCCAAGGGAGAACGGGTTCTGGTCACCACGCTCACCAAGAAAATGGCCGAGGATTTGACCGATTACCTTGAGACCGCAGGCATCAAGGTGCGCTATATGCACCACGATGTTAAGACCATCGAGCGGCAGGAGCTGGTGCGCGATCTGCGTCTCGGCGTGTACGATGTGCTTGTCGGCATCAATCTGCTGCGTGAGGGTCTCGACATTCCCGAGGTGTCGCTCGTTGCCATTCTCGATGCAGACAAGGAGGGCTTTCTCCGGTCGGAGACCTCGCTCATCCAGACCATCGGCCGCGCCGCACGAAACGAGCACGGCATGGTCGTGCTGTATGCAGACAGCATCACGCCCTCGATGAAGCGCGCGATGGACGAGACCGAGCGCCGTCGTGCGCTGCAGGATGCGTTTAATAAGGCACACGGAATTATCCCCAAGTCTGTGCATAAAAAGGTGCAGGACGTTATCGAGATCACCTCGAATGTGCCCTCGAGCAGCAAGAAAAAGCTGCGCAGCAAGGGCGAAAAACAGCAGGAGATCGCCCGCCTGACCCGCCAGATGAAGGAGGCCGCGAAGATGCTCGAGTTTGAGATCGCAGCACAGCTCCGTGATCAGATCAAGGCGCTTGAAAATGGATAATGGAGAATTGAAAATGGAAAATGTCGCTATTCTTGCGCGAGTTCCGTCCGCGCTGCGACGATAATTCTCAATTCTCCATTCTCAATTTGCAATTACTCAACCCGTTATGCGTAACAATAAAGGAAAATAAAAATGCAGGAATACATTCACGTTAAAGGTGCGCGAGAGCACAACCTGAAAAACATCGACATCAAGATTCCGCGCGACAAGCTGGTGGTGCTCACCGGCCTGTCCGGCTCGGGCAAATCGTCCCTGGCGTTTGACACGATCTACGCCGAGGGTCAGCGTCGCTACGTTGAATCGCTGTCCAGCTACGCGCGGCAGTTTCTCGGCCAGATGGACAAGCCGGATGTGGACTATATTGACGGTTTGTCGCCCGCCATCTCCATCGACCAGAAGACCACCTCACAGAACCCGCGTTCGACGGTCGGCACGGTCACCGAGATCTACGACTATATGCGCCTGCTGTGGGCGCGCATCGGCACGCCGCACTGCCCAAAATGCGGCAAGGAGATCCACCAGCAGACCATCGACCAGATCATCGACCGGCTGATGGCGCTCGAGGAAAAAACGCGCGTGCAGCTGCTCGCGCCGGTCATCCGCGGCAAAAAGGGCGAGCACGTTAAGGTGTTCGAGAACGCCCGCAAGCAGGGCTATGTCCGCGTGCGCGTGGACGGCGAGATTCACGACCTGTCCGAAGAATTTAAGCTGGCAAAGACGAAAAAGCACAACATCGAGATCGTCGTTGACCGTGTTGTCATCCGTCCGGACGCCCGCGGACGCATTACGGATTCGGTGGAGACCGCCTCGGCGCTGTCCGGCGGTCTGGTGATTGCGGATGTCATTGGCGGCGAACCCATCACGTTCTCGCAGAACTACGCCTGCGACGACTGCGGCATTTCCATCGAGGAGCTCACGCCGCGGATGTTCTCGTTCAACAACCCGTATGGCGCGTGCCCGGTGTGCACCGGTCTGGGCATCCAGAAGCGCGTTGACCCGGACCGCGTCATTCCGAACCGCCATCTTTCCATCAAGCAGGGCGCTATCCGCGCCTCCGGCTGGGGGAACGCCGACACGGGCAGCATCGCGGCGATGTACTACAACGCGCTCGGCAAAAAGCACGGCTTTACGCTGGAAACGCCCATCGAGGAGTTCTCCGAGCAGGCACTCGACGAGCTGCTGTACGGCACCGGAGATGAGCCACTCGAGCTGTCGGTCAGCCGCATTTCGGGCGGCGTGATGCGCCAGCCGTTCGAGGGCATCATCCCGAACCTTGAACGCCGCTACCGCGAGACCAACAGCGAGTGGTCGCGCGGCGAGATTGAAGAAGTGATGAGCGAAAGTCCGTGTCCGGCGTGCCACGGCCGCCGTCTGCGCCCGGAGGTGCTGGCGGTCACGCTCGGCGGACTGAATATCGCGGAGTTTGCGGAAAAGTCGGTCGTCAAGGCGATGGAGTTCCTCCACACGCTCAAGCTGACCGAAATGCAGCACAAAATCGGTGACAGAGTAATCAAGGAGATCATGGACCGTCTCGGCTTTTTGCAGTCGGTCGGACTGGAATATCTGACGCTTTCGCGCTCGTCCGGCACACTGTCCGGCGGCGAGAGCCAGCGCATCCGGCTGGCAACGCAGATTGGCTCATCGCTGATGGGCGTGCTGTATATCCTCGACGAGCCGTCTATCGGTCTGCACCAGCGCGACAACGACAAGCTGCTTGCGACCCTGGGGCGGCTGCGTGACCTCGGCAACACGCTCATCGTGGTCGAGCACGACGAGGACACCATGTTTGCAGCTGACCACATTGTGGATATCGGTCCGGGCGCGGGCCGCAACGGCGGCGAGGTCGTGTTCGAGGGCACGATAGACGAGCTGCTCAAAAGCGACAAATCCATCACCGGACAGTACCTTTCGGGCAAAAAATTCATTCCGGTGCCCGAAATCCGGCGCAAAGGCAACGGCAAGAGTATCACGGTCAAGGGCTGTGCGGTGAACAACCTCAAGCACACGGATTTCACGATTCCGCTCGGCACGCTGACCTGTGTGACCGGTGTTTCGGGTTCGGGCAAGTCCTCGTTCGTCAACGAAATCCTGTACAAAAAGCTGGCAGCGGAGCTGAACGGCGCGAAGACCCGTGCCGGCGCGCACGACGAATTCATCGGCATCGAGAATCTGGATAAGGTCATCGACATTGACCAGTCCCCCATCGGGCGCACGCCGCGCTCCAATCCGGCGACCTATACGGGTGTGTTCAACGACATCCGCGATCTGTTCGCCAAGACGGCGGATGCCAAGGCGCGCGGCTATGGCCCGAGCCGTTTCTCGTTCAATGTCAAGGGCGGCCGCTGCGAGGCGTGTGCGGGTGACGGCCTGCTCAAAATCGAGATGCACTTTCTGCCGGATGTGTACGTTCCCTGTGACGTGTGCAAGGGCCGCCGCTACAACAAGGAAACGCTCGAGGTGCGCTACAAGGGCAAGAACATCTATGAAGTGCTGGATATGACGGTGGATGAAGCATGTGAGTTCTTCGCCAACGTGCCCAAGATCGCACGCCGATTGGAGACTATGCGCGAGGTCGGTCTCGGATATGTTAAGCTGGGTCAGTCCTCCACGACGCTGTCCGGCGGTGAGGCGCAGCGCGCCAAGCTGGCTACCGAGCTGTCCAAACGCTCGACCGGCAAGACCATCTATATTCTCGATGAGCCGACCACCGGTCTGCATGTCGCAGATGTCCACAGGCTTGTGGATGTTCTGCAGAAGCTGGTGGACGCAGGCAACACGGTCGTTGTCATCGAGCATAATCTGGACGTTATCAAAACGGCGGACTATATCCTCGACCTCGGTCCCGAGGGCGGCGATGGCGGCGGCCGACTGGTCGTCTGCGGCACGCCGGAGGAGGTTGCACAGTGCAAGGGTTCGTATACCGGACAGTATCTCGGACCGATCCTCGCACGCAAAAACGGCGGAAAACGGGATAAATAAAGTCGAAATGTGTAATAAAACAGGTGTTTCTTAGCGAGACACCTGTTTTTTCTGTATTCGATAAAAATGTTGTGATTTTGGGCGTGTTTTGGTATAATAGTGATAATATAAAATCGGAGTTACCATACGCAGGCGCCGGAAGGCGTGCTGCTGCCGTGACTCAGGAAGGGATCGTTCAATATGAGAGCAAAGCGATGGGTGATCGCCTCGCCGGACACCGAGCGGGTGCGGGTGCTGTCGCGGGAGACCGGCTATACACCGCTGACGGCGGCGGTGCTGTCGGCGCGCGGCATAGACACACCGCAGGCTGCGGCGGATTACCTGAGCTGCGATGTGCGCGGACTGCATGATCCGTTCGGTCTGACCGATATGGATAAGGCAGTCGAGGTCGTCCGCGAGGTAATAGATCGCGGAGAGAAAATGGTGGTCTACGGTGATTACGACGTGGACGGCATCACGGCAACGTGCACACTGGTGGATTATCTGCGCAGCAAGGGCGCAAAATGTGAATATTACATTCCCAACCGTCTGACGGACGGCTACGGTCTGACCCGTCCGGCGATGGAGCAGCTGTATGAGCAGGGCACGCGCCTGCTCATCACAGTGGACTCGGGCATTACAGCCAACGAGGAGATTGCCGTCGCACGCGAGCTCGGCATGCAGGTCGTCATTACCGACCACCACGAGTGCCACGAAAACCTGCCGGACGCGCAGGCGGTCGTGGACTGCAAGCGGACGGACGATACCTATCCGTTTTCCAGCCTGGCGGGTGTCGGTGTGGCATTCAAGCTGATCTGCGCGCTCGAGGGCGACACGCTTTCCATGCTCGACCGGTACGCCGACCTTGTAGCGCTCGGCACGGTGGCCGATGTCATGCCGATTGTCGGTGAAAACCGCATTATTGTGGCGGAAGGGCTGAAAAAGCTGTCCGTGACGGCGAATATCGGTCTGGAGATGCTGCTGCGCGAGGCGGGGATGAAGAACAGGCGGCTGACCTCCTCGACCATCAGCTATGTGCTTGCGCCGCGCATCAACGCGGCGGGCCGCATGGGCAAGGCCGAGCTGGCAGCAGAGCTGTTCCTGACGAAGGATCCGGTACGGGCACAGGCTCTTGCCGCTGAGCTTTGTGAGCAAAACAAGCTGCGCCAGAACGAGGAGAACAAGATACTCGAGCAGACGCTCACGCGTTTGCGCCGGGAATACAACCCGCTTGAGGATAAGATCATCGTGCTGGCCGGAGAGGGCTGGCATCAGGGCGTTATCGGCATCGTGTGCTCGCGGCTGTGCGACCGCTACGGCTGTCCGGTCGTGCTCATCTCGGTGGACGAGGACGGCGTAGGCAAGGGCTCCGGCCGCTCGATCGGCAGCTTCAATCTGTTTGAGGCGCTCACTTCGTGCGAGGATTTGTTCGAGCGCTACGGCGGTCATGCGCTTGCCGCAGGACTGACTGTGCAGGCGGACAGGATCGAAGAACTCCGCACGCGCCTGCGCAAGTACGCAGAAACGCATGTCACCATGGCGGAGCTCGTTCCGCAGCTGCACATTGACTGCATGGTGCAGTCGGAGTGGCTGACGCAGGAGAACATCGAATCCCTGAGCGTACTCGAGCCGTACGGCATGAAAAATGCGGAGCCTGTGTTCTGCATGAAGAACATGACCGTTGAGGAGATTACGCCGCTGTCCAGCGACCGGCATGTTCGTCTGTCGCTCATCAAGGACGGCAAGCGGTTTTCCGCGATCTGGTTCGGCATCGGTGCGGGCGGTCTCGGCTTTGTCGAGGGCAACACCGTGGATGCCGCCTTTCATCTGGAAATCAACGAATTTCGAGGCCGCCGCTCGGTGCAGCTGACCATCTGCGATGTGCAGCTGAGTGACTGTGAGCATCTGGCGGATCAGAAAATTCTCAATCTGTATAATACACTCATGCAGGACGGCCCGCTCACCGCAAGGGAAGCGCGTCTGCTCCTGCCCGACCGTAAGGATCTGGTCGCTGTCTGGCGGCATGTGACCTGCCGCGCGGAGGACGGACGGCTTTCCGTACCGGACGGGGCGCTTTCCCGCCGGGTAGCGTGGGAAAGCCGACGCGACATTAACATCGGTAAGCTGTTTGTCTGTCTGGACGTTTTTCAGGAGTCCGGACTCATCAGCTATCATTTCAAGGAAGGCATGCTCAACATTTTGCTCAAACCCTACGAGGGCAAGGCCGATATTTCCGGATCGGTTGTCCTTGCCACACTGCAAAGCATGGCGGGGTGACACGAATGGGGGAAGAATCTATGCAAACGAAACTGGATTTTTTGATCGAACGCGTACAAAAACAAAACCCGCAGGCGAATATCAAGAAGATTCGCGCGGCATACGAATGTGCGGCCAAGGCACATGAGGGACAGAAGCGCCGCAACGGTGAGCCGTATATCATTCATCCGGTCGCTGTCGCAGAGATCGTTGTGGAGATGGGGCTGGATACGGATTCCATCTGTGCAGCGCTGTTGCATGACTGCATTGAGGACACCGAGTTCGGCTACAAGGAGATCGAAAACAAATTCGGCACGCCGGTCGCGGAGCTGGTGGACGGCGTAACCCGACTGGGCATGCTGCGCTACTCCAAGGAGCAGGAGCAGTTCGAGGACCTGCGCAAGATGTTCCTCGCCATGGCGAAGGATATCCGCGTTATCCTCATCAAGCTGGCCGACCGACTGCACAATGCCCGTACCTTCCAGTTCCTGCCTGAGCGCAAGCAGCGCGACAAGGCACTGGAAACCATGGAGATTTACGCGCCGATCGCGCACCGTCTCGGCATGAGCCGCATCAAATGGGAGCTTGAGGATCTGTCGCTGAAGGTTCTCGACCCCATCGGCTACAACGAGATTGTGGAAGGCTTAAAGGCCCAGAGTGAGCAGCACGAGGAATTCCTGCAGGGCATTCAGGACCGCATCAGCACCAAGCTGAAGGAAGCGAACATCCACAACGCGATTTCGGCCCGCGTCAAGCATATTTACTCGATCTACCGCAAAATGTATGCCCAGCACAAGACCATCAACGAGATCTATGATATCTGCGCCGTGCGCGTCATTGTCGATACCGTGGCGGACTGCTACAACGTGCTCGGCTACGTCCACGACCTGTACAAGCCGATTCCGGGCCGTTTCAAGGACTATATCTCCACACCGAAGCCGAACGGTTATCAGTCGCTGCATACGACGGTCATCGGCCGAGCGGGCATCCCGTTTGAGGTGCAGATTCGTACCGTAGAGATGCATAAAATGGCGGAATACGGTGTTGCGGCGCACTGGAAGTACAAGCAGGGTCTGGATAAGAAGGGCAACGAGGAAGCGTTCGCGTGGATTCGCCAGCTGCTTGAAGCCCAGCAGGACACCGAGGCCGAGGACTTTATCAAAAACATCAAGGTTGACCTGTTCGCGGACGAGGTATTCGTCTTTACGCCCAAGGGCGATGTGGTCAATATGCCGGCAGGTGCAACGCCAATCGACCTTGCGTATGCGATTCACTCCGCAGTCGGCAACCGCATGACCGGCTGCAAGCTGAACGGCCGTATCGCACCGATCGACAGTCAGCTGAAAAACGGCGATATCGTTGAGATCCTGACCTCCAAGGAGGCACACGGTCCGAGCCGTGACTGGGTGAAGATCGTCAAGACCACCGAAGCGCGCAACAAGATCAAGCAGTGGTTCAAGAAGGAATGCCGCGAGGAAAATATCGTCAACGGCAAGGAGGATCTCGACCGCGAGCTGCGTGCCAACCTGCTGTATAACGGCTTCTATGAGAACGAAGAGGTGCAGAAGAACACGCTCAACAAGTTCTCGTTCAACACGGTCGATGAGCTGTACGCAGCCATCGGCTACGGCGGCATTATGCTGACCAAGGTCATCAATAAGGTTAAGGACGATGTCGGCAAGCTGCGCCGCCAGCGCGAGCAGGCAGAGCGTGCCGCACATCCGCAGAATGAGCAGCAGCAGCGCCGCCAGAATAAATCCAGCGACGGCGTTGTTGTCGAAGGCATTGATAACTGTCTGGTCAAGTTTGCCCGCTGCTGTACGCCGATTCCGGGCGATGAGATCGTCGGCTTTGTCACCCGCGGCTATGGTGTTTCCATCCATCGCCGCGACTGCGTGAATGTCCATATCGAGGAAGAACCCGACCGCTGGGTCCGTGCCTGGTGGGATGAGGATATGGCGGCCAATGCCGGTCATGTCAATAAGTTCTCCACCGGTCTGCAGATTTCCACGCGCAACCGTATCGGCGTGCTGAGTGATGTAACGCTGGCGTTTGCCTCGAGTAAGATCAACGTTCACGAGATTTCCGCACGCGACCTCAATGACGGCTACGGCGTTATCAACGCCATGGTTGACGTCACGAGCGTCCATCAGCTGGATAATATGATCAGCCGCCTGCGCTCCATCAAGGGCGTTGTCGATGTGACCAGAACGGTCGATACCAACTGAGAATAGATAGGAGTGAGGAGGTAGGAGATAGGAGTTATTCGATAGGTGTAATTCGCAGGTGCGGTCTGTAGTCACCAAGCAAACGAGTTGTGCGGCACTGTCATGCTCCAGAGGACCCTCTCTTGCCCTTTGGGCAATTCACCTTGTGCCGCACTCTGCGTAGACTAACTGACCTGTGTAGCAGTCCGCTATCTGTGAACTGCGAACAGGCGGAGAAAGACACGCTGCGGTAACCCGACTGCCGTTCCCCTTTTCGGAGCGGTCGCCGCTCTCCGATTTCCACCAGACTAAGAAATAAAGGAAACTGGAGTCCCAAGAGGATAG
>ENA-UONQ01002259-UONQ01002259.1-human-gut-metagenome-genome-assembly--contig:-CS26-NODE-2259-length-13619-cov-6.024698_pt1 | contig 13619 bp, 10 predicted proteins | sample MGYA00242460_ERZ724007 | MGnify/ENA metagenome assembly ERZ724007
GCATATGTCTTATCCTCAACAGATACTTTTCTTTTGGACATAAAATATGCTCCCTTCTAGGTAGACAAGTTTTTATTATTTCACTTGTCTACCTAGAAGGGAGCATATCAGTGCGACAGCCCCTTTTTTCGCATTATTTTTTCAGGAGTGCTGCTGAATGCTCTTTAATCAGAACAACTCTGCAATCGCCGCGATCTTCTCACAGTTTTCCGGCAGCGGACCATTGATTTTCGGTGACTGGCGCGTTGCCACGTAACAGCTTGCGATTCCGGCAGAGGCTGCACCGTGGCAGTCAGCGATATCGTCATTTCCTGTCATCAGGCATTCTGCCGGATCGAGGTGATACTGCTTCAGCAGCATCTCAAAAAACGCCGGATCCGGTTTTTTCACACCGGCATCCGATGAGAGCAGGATTCCATCAAAGTATTTCGTAAGGCCGAGCAGGGAAATTTCCGGCGCGGTGAAAAGCGCCTGTGCGTTGGACAGCAGAAAAACCTTCTTTCCTGCGTCTTTTAAACGCTGCAGCATTTCCGGCACGCCCGGGAACAGGCTCAGTTCTTCTATTGAAATCGCACGGAACATTTTCGCCAGATCCGCAATTTCTTCTTCCGTTACCGAAACAGCTTTATCCTCAAACAGCTGCCGGAACACATCGGCAATGTCAATTTCCGGCACATGGCTGCCGCAGCATTCCATTCTAAGTGCAGCTTCCTGCTCTTTGATTTTTGTCTCATACGCTGTCCGGAGTTCTTTCGGCTCATAGGCAGCGCCTTTCATTCCGAAGAACAGGCTCATTTTTTTCCAGAGATACGCTTTCTTTTCATTCGTATGTATATCTACCAGAGTTCCATATAAATCAAAAATATAATTCTGATACATCCTTCATCATCCTTTCTTACGGAAAGTTTTCCACACGACACGTATTCTACCAGACTTTTCTCCACAATTCCATGTCTTTTTTCCAGACTTCCTATCTTTTTTTCTCCACCCAGACTGTCCACCAAACCAGATCGTTGAAACCTGTTTTGTCTTGCTCTCTGTAAGAAAGAATCCTGCCCGGAGGGCTTTTTACTTTATCGGAAAATTCAACGAAGTTTCCGGTAACGTAAAAAAATTCCCCCGTACAGATTTTGTCCGCAACAGGGGAATTCATTACATCTCACAGTCTCCTGCGAATTGTAATCTTTGATTTACTTTCTCGCATCCAGCATTTCTTTCACCAGACGAATATACTCCGGTGTCGTTCCGCAGCAGCCGCCGACAATGCCTGCACCCGCGTCTACCAGAATGTTCATATATCTTGCAAACGTCGGCGCATCCATGCTGTAGATTGCCTCACCGGTCGGCGTGATTTTCGGCAGGCCGGCATTCGGTTTTACGATAACCGGTACTCTTGCCACTTTTTTCATGGAATTTACGACTGCCTCAAGCTGATCCGGTCCGACCGAGCAGTTCAGTCCTACGGCGGATGCTCCCATTTCCTGCAGTGTCTCAACTGCTTCCACAGCGTTTCCGCCGAACAGGGCAGAACCGTCTGCTTCCAGCGTCAGAGAACACATAATCGGCAGATCGCAGACAGAAAGTGCAGCATCCATAAAGACACACGTTTCGTCTACGCTCAGCATCGTCTCCGCTACCAGAAGATCAACGCCCGCATTTGCTACCGCTGTTACCTGCTCTGTGTAGGATTCCAGCAGCTCTTCATAAGAGAGATCGCCTTTTGGCTGCAGCATTTTTCCCGGTGTGGAAAAATCTCCCGCGATCAGCGCACCCGTTCCGGCAAGCGCTTTTTTCGAGATGTCCACCAGGCGTGCATTCAGCTCCTCCACCTCGTTTTCTCTTCCATAATCCGCTAATTTCAATCTGTTTGCACCAAAGGTCGGCGCATAGACAATCTGGCTTCCCGCCTCCACGTAAGCCTTCTGTAAATTTACCAGAATATCAGGGTGCTCCAGAACCCAAAGCTCTGTACTGACTCCTTTTGGCATTCCCGCTTTTGTCAGATTTGATCCGGTTGCGCCATCCAATAAAATGACACCTGCTCCGGCAAGCTGTTCAAATTCTTCTCTTGTCATTTTCTTTTCTCCATTCTGCCCGAGTTACCTGCAGCACATGTCCGCGTATACTGACAAATCCCGGCTGTTTTTTCTGAACCTGCCGCACTTTTCGCGTCAAATTCATGTTCAGTATAGCATTGTATTGTTTTCCCGACAAGTAAAAAAAGAGGTATCCGTTTTGGATACCCCTTCGTCTGTTTCTGTTCCCGAATGTTCAGCAAACCACGACATTCTCAATCATGATGCGCGTCTGAATGATGTGTCTCCGAATGATGCGTCTCCGAATGATGTGTCCTGCCCGAGCTGTTCCCCCCACCGGACGGGATATTCTTCGGTGACCCCGGAGACAAATTTGTTCCCTGGTTCACACGGGTTGCTTTCTGTCCATTTTCCACCTGCGAGGATGCCGATACCGTTGAAACACCCGAATCGGAACTGTTTTCCGTTGCAGCATTTTTTCCACACGCAACGAAAGCCAATACTGCTGTACCGACAAGTACGGAAATTACTGCCTTCTTCATTTCTCCACCTTCTTTCCTGGTACATCGTTTTCGCCTGAACATTAGAGCGTGTCTGAAAAATTATTTCCGCAATTTGCGAGATACACTCTGGTTGTAATTTCATTTTAAATGAACTTCTTACTATTGTCAATTTACTCTACAAATTCCCTATTATTTTCTTTTTTTGTTCCAAAATATTTTCAGACACAAACAGCAGCCGGATCCCTCTCCCGGATCCGGCTGCCGTTTGTCCCGTATCGTATGCTTTTATTCTGCAGTGCTTGAAGACGTTGAAGCAGTGCCTGTGCTGCTTGTCGATGTCGTTTCGGTACTGCCTGATGTCGTGCTGTCAGACGTTGTACTATCCGTTGCTGTACTGTCCGTTGCTGTACTGTCCGTTGTTGTGCTGTCGGTTGTGGTTCCATCTGTGGAATCTGTAGAAGCGCTGTCAACTGTCATCGTATACAGATCTGCGTCTGTTACCTCAAGCTTTTTCCAGTTGGATGCGACCTTGATATCGCTCTCCTTCACCCATCCGTCCAGTGTATCGTTGTACTTATCCGATTTGCGGTTGGAAATGATAGTCTGTCTTCTGGACTCGGTTTTATCCTTGTCGAATGCTTTATCTACACGGATCACATAATATGCATCGTCGCCTTCGATGACACCGTCATAATACTCGCCATCCTTCAGCTTTGCTGCTTCTTCCGCTACTTTATCTCCAAGAGAACAGGTATCGTCATCGTCTTTCTCCGATCCGGTTCCAAAGGATGTCTCGGAAGAGGTCAGATAAGAAACCTCAGAGGAGGAATCGCTGTCGGAACTGCTCGATGTGCTCGCGCTTGAAGCGTCGGATGCGCTTGTGTCGGAAGCATCGGAAGAAGAGCTGCTCTCATCGGAGCTGTCGGCAGAATCGGTGGAATCTGCGGTATTCTCCGCATTTAACTGATCGTTCAGCTCCTTGCGCAGATCGGTAAACGATGCGGCTGCAGGATCCTCAGACTCTTTTAAGAGATCCAGGAATCTCTGTGCGATTTCTTTCTTTGCCGCTTTTTCCTCGTCCGTCAAATCAATCGTTTTTCCATCGTCATCCTTCTCGGTTCCTGCTGTGGATACCGTGATGTAGCTGATGGAGGTCTGCTTTGCCTCTTCATCGGATACCTCGGTATCTACATCTGCGATGATCGGATCATAAATTTTGGTTTGAATAACATACAGCTCCAGTGCATCCTGGATGTCCTCAACGGTTGCGTGCAGCTTTTTCATCACATCGTCACCGTTCTTATCTGCGAATGCCTGTGCAGCCTCTTTCGCCTGCTGTTTTTCCTCGTCTGTCAGGGAAATTCCGTATTCCTCTGCGTGCTGCCGCATCAGAAGCTCTTTTTCGATCGTATCAAGAGACTGCTCCTTGAACGTTTCCCCGGTAGTCTTTCCATCGTCGCCTTCCTTGTCGTACATCTCAGACGGCATCTGCATTCCGTACATAGAGTACATCTTGGAATAATAATTGTACATGGTTGCCTGCTGATATCTCAGCATGAAATTTGCCTGTCCGAGTGTAATCGACTCGTCATTTACAGTAACTGCCGTTTTTGTTCCGTCCACATTGTCGGAACCGCAGCCAGTCAGTCCCATCGCTGCCATCGAAGCACTCAGCATAACGCAGACTGCTTTTGCTTTTAAATTTTTCATTACTTCCTCCTCATGCAGGGCGAAATGTATGCTCAAAAAGAGTTTTTCTTTTTACACGTTCGAATTTCCGGTCCTGCATCGATTTTTATAAACGCTTTTCCTATTATACCCTTTTTGTTGATACAGGGCAACTTTTTTCTTCCCTGTTCACGCCTTTTTCACACGATTTTGTGGTTATGCGAGTATTTCACTCCTGTGTGATCTGCAGCAGATCTTCCACCAGTGCATGGCTCTTCTCCAGCAGATCGATCTTTTCCTTTGAATTTCTCCGCCGCGGCGTGTAGACAAACGCCAGCGACTCCATCTGGAATTTCAGTTCGTCTCGGTATTTCTGCAGCAGCTCCGGAATCCGCGCCACATCGATTTTTGCATGCTGCTGTAAGGTGACTCGTACCGAATCGCCCATCTGTTTCAGCTCCGTCACATACGCACAGTGCGCCAGCGCTTTCAGTTCTGCAACAGCCAGAAGATTCTGTACATTTTTCGGCGGTTCCCCGAAGCGGTCGGTCAGCTCCTCCGTCATGTCCTCATACTCTTCCTTATTTTCAATCGCCGCAATTCGCTTATAGGTGTCAAGCTTCAGAGACTCGTTGCTGATGTAGCTGTCCGGAATATAGGCACTGACATTCAGATCAATCGTTGTCTCGAACGCTTCTGCCGGTGCGATGCCCTTCGCCTCCTGGACAGCCTCTGCGAGCATTTTACAATAGAGATCGTATCCAACCGATTCCATATGGCCCGACTGCTCTGCGCCCAGCAGATTTCCGGCGCCTCGGATCTCAAGATCACGCATTGCAATTTTAAAGCCGCTTCCCATCTCCGTAAATTCACGGATCGCATGGAGACGCTTCTCCGCCACTTCCTTCAACATCTTGTTTCTGCGGTACATCAGAAATGCGTAGGAAGTCCGGTTCGACCGTCCGACGCGGCCGCGGAGCTGATAGAGCTGCGACAGTCCCATCTGGTCGGAATCATGGATAATCATGGTATTAACATTCGAAATATCGAGTCCTGTCTCAATGATCGTTGTTGACACGAGCACATCAATCTCTCCGTTGATAAAGCCGTACATGATCTTTTCCAGCTCACGCTCTTTCATCTGTCCGTGCGCAAAGCCTACATTTGCATCCGGCACGAGCTTCTGGATGGTGTTCGCCCTATCCGCAATCGACTGGACACGGTTATAGACATAGTAAACCTGCCCGCCCCGCGCAAGTTCACGGTTAATCGCCTCGCGGACCATTTCTTCATTGTATTCACAGACAAAGGTCTGGATCGGCTGGCGATCCTGCGGTGCTTCCTCGAGCACACTCATATCCCGGATGCCGATCAGGCTCATGTGCATGGTACGTGGAATCGGCGTCGCCGTCAGTGTCAGAACATCCACATTTTTTTGCAGCTGTTTGATTTTTTCTTTATGCGTCACGCCGAACCGCTGCTCCTCATCGACAATCAGAAGGCCAAGATCTTTGAACTTTACGTCCTTCGACAGAACGCGGTGTGTTCCGATGACAATATCCACGAGTCCTTTTTTCAGATCCTCCAGCGTTTTTTTCTGCTCTGCCGGCGTGCGGAACCGGCACAGAAGATCAACGCGCACCGGAAAGTCCTTCATGCGCTCAACGAACGTATTGTAATGCTGCTGTGCCAGAATGGTGGTCGGAACGAGGTAGACGACCTGTTTGCTCTCCTGTACTGCCTTGAACGCTGCACGGATTGCAACCTCGGTTTTGCCGTATCCGACATCGCCGCAGATCAGGCGGTCCATGATCTTTTTGCTCTCCATGTCCGCCTTTGTCGCCTCGATCGCCGCAAGCTGATCGTCCGTCTCCTCAAACGGAAACAGTTCCTCAAATTCCTTCTGCCAGATCGTATCCTTTCCGAACTGATAGCCGGATGACGCCTGCCGCTCGGCATACAGCTTCACGAGATCCTGTGCGATATTTTTTACCGCATGGCGAACCCGTGTTTTCGTCTTATTCCATTCCTGACCGCCGATTTTATTCAGCTTCGGCACCTTTGCAGCTTCGCCGGACGCATACTTTTGCAGCGTATCGAGCTGGGTGGCCAGCACATAGAGGTTCGATCCGCCCGCATACTCGATTTTCATGTAATCACGCGTTACGCGGTCCATCTCAATTTTTTCGATACCGCGGTAAATACCAAGACCGTGGCTCTCATGCACGACATAGTCACCGATCGATAGATCCGCAAAATTCTGGATTTTCTGACCGGAATACTCCGATTTCTTCCGGTTTTTCTTCTTCTCTTTTCCAAAAATATCCGTCTCTGTGATCAGCACAAATTTCTGCATCGGATATTCAAAGCCTCTGCGGGCCGCGCCGTGGATCAGCATGACCTCGCCCGGTTTCAGAACACGCTCCTCATTCTCGCTGTAGAAGGCCGGAATCTCCTCATTCTGCAGGTCCTCCGCCAGATGCTGCGCCCTCGTCCGCGACGGACTCGCCAGTACAATACGGTAACCCGCTTTTTTCCAGGATTTCAGATCTTTTACCAGAAGCGGAAACTGATTGTTATACGAATTAACCGATTTCACCGTCACACTGAACTCGTCACGGATATTCCACTCGCCCTTCTGCGGCTCCATCAGCGATACGGCAACACAGCCGCGGCGGTTCAGTTTTGCCACAAGCTCCGCCGTACTGCACATCAGCTTCGCCTGTCCCGGCAGGAGGTATCCCTTTTCGAGACGGTGGCTCACGCTCTCCTGAAATTCTGCTTCCAGCGCATCGGCACACTCGATGATGCGGTTCGGCTCATCGAGGAAAATGCGGCTGTTCTCCGGCAGATACTCAAGAAACGAGACGGTCTCCGGATAAAAATAATGAAGATACTGCTCCGCTCCCTGCAGAATTTCGCCCTCGCCGATCTGATCGCAGATTTCCTCTGCCGCATGGCGGATACGCGCCGCTTCCTCCGTCATCATCTTGTCGCGGAACTTTGTGCTCTGCGCTTTTGCCTCTTTTTTAATCGCTTTCACACCGCGCGCAATCGTATTCTCTGTTAAAATCAGCTCCGATGCCGGATAGATTGTGATTTCCTCGAGGTTTTCAATCGACCGCTGGCTCTCCGCATCGAAGCTTCGGATGGAATCTATCTCATCGCCCCAGAGCTCAATCCGGATCGGGTTCTGTTCCGTCAGCGGATAAATATCGAGAATGCCGCCGCGGACGGAAAACTGGCCGGTCGACTCCACCTGAAAGGTACTCTCATAGCCGAGCCGCACCAGCTCTTTTCTTATTTTATCCAGATCGAATTCGCTGTCATTGCGCAGATGGATGCAATGTTTTTCGAACACGCCAAGAGGCAGAAGAAAGTCCATACATCCCCCTACACTGGTGATGATGGTAACTTCCTTCCGCTCAAGAAGTGCCTGGATCACCTGAAGCCGCTGCCGGATCAGCAGATTTCCGTGAATGTCTGCCTGATAGAAAATCAGGTCCTTCGCCGGATAATACAGCGTCTCCGCATCGTACAGCCGGTAATCCTCATATAATTCTTTTGCTTTTAATTCATTTTCCGCGATCAGAAGCCGCACCGGGGCATCCTCGGAGAGGCCTGCGATCATGTGGGCTTTCTGGCTTTCCAGACAGCCCGAGATCACCGTCACACCTGCGGTTCCTTTTTTCAGATCACGGAACAGCTCGTCAAAACGGGCAATTTCTTTGATCGGTTCTAATAACGCTTTCATTTTCCTTACTCTGCCGGGTTTGCAGATTTGCGGTTATACTCATTCATAGCTGCGTCCACATCCCCGTTCAGCATCTGCTCGATTGCTTTTGCCGCATGCTCGATCGCCAGATTTACAAGGGGACGTTCGTCTTTCGTAAACGGACTTAACACGTAGTCCGCCAGATCCCAGTTTTTCGGTTTCTCACCGACGCCGACCTTCACACGCATAAAACGGTCGGTGCCAAGATTAGCGATGATGTTTTTGATGCCATTGTGGCCGCCCGCGCTTCCTTTTTTGCGGATACGGATCTGTCCCGGCGCCAGGCTGATATCATCGTAAACCACGATCAGCTCGCTCTCCGGATCCACTTTGTAATAGTTCACCAGCTCCCGAACGGACTCGCCGCTCAGGTTCATATATGTCATCGGCTTTGCGACAATGACTTTCTGGCCTGCGATCATGCCCTTTCCGAACAGTGCCTTGTGGCCTGCACCGGAAGACGGGATCTGATATTCGTCGATCAGGTAATCGATGGTGTCGAATCCGACGTTGTGCTTCGTGCCCTCATACTGGCGCGTCGGATTTCCCAAACCTACTATAATAAACATACTTCCTCCTGCAATGCAGACAACAGAGAGCAGAAAAAACTTTCTCTGCCCTCTGTTGTCTGATGTATGATTGTTCTTTTTCTTTAGTTAAAATATACCAGTTCGCTCTCCGGTTTCTTGGCCGGTTTGATTTCTTTTGCATACAGAACCGGGCCTTCGCCGTCGTAAACCTTCATATAGCCCCATTTTACCGTTGCAGTCACGTCAACCCAGGAACCCATTACGAGAGATTTGGCGCTTGCGCATTTGCAGACGTAACCGATAAAGGAAGTATCGTCTGCACAGCAGGTCATTGCCATACGGCCCGGGACAAAGAAATCAGCTCCGACGTCTTTGCTCTTTAATACCATGCCTCGGAAATGAACGGTTTTGCCCTCGTAGCGCTCCGGGTTGTCGCCCATGTCGACATACCAGATTCCGTAATCGGCATCGTCGATTTCGATCACATCGGCATCGGTATCGAACGGCATCTGATCCTCAAAAATGTTGTCAATTTCGCCTTCTTCATTCTCAAACAGAACGTCGCATGCCTGATTGACTACTTTGATGCTGCGGCGGAATGCCGGAAGTGGATCTTCCGGACGACAGCGGTTGAACATAACCATATCCGCATTTTTTGCCATCTCCATGAAAACAGATTTCATATTCTGCATATAAATCTGGAAGCAACTTGCATCGACGGTTACAATCTCCTGTACAATGCCCCAGCCGCGCGGCAGCTCCATTTCTTCGAGTTTTTTTACGCTCCAAAGCGGATTGTATTCCAGAATAATACGCTCCGGGCGATATTTACGGTTCAGTTTTTTCAGGTAATCTAAAGTAAACTGCTCCGGTCCTTCTACGATTTCCAGTACTGTATTGTGTTTGAGCAGTTCTTTTTCGTCATACTCTACCTCACCCTCTTCGGTTGTGATCAGAAGGGTCGGCCCGTCAATCTGGAAATAGTCCTGTGCTACGGTGAAATTGATAAAAGAGGTTTTTCCACTCTCCAGAAATCCTGTTATGAGATAAATCGGAATTTCTACTTCGTCTTCTTCGTACATTTTGTACCTCCGTTGTCTTTGACGTACTCCCGGAATCTTTCTGCACTTGCTTTTGCGGCTGAGATTCCGGGCGTACCTTTTGCTTTGTCTCTAAATCAAGGAAAAAGCTGCCACATCGGATTTTGTTTCTGATGCGGCAGCTTCGTTACAATTCACAGGTAGCCGCGAACCGTAATTTTCGCAGCTACTTTGTATTTTTACAGTCCGAACAGCTCTGCCAGCTTATCTTCTGCTAATTTGGAACCGATGACACAGATTCTTCCGGTGAATTCCGGTGCTCCGTCACGTACTTCGTACTCTTCCGGAACCATATCGAAATAGATCCACTGTCCATCGGCGCCTGCTACCATACCTTTGGCCCGAAGAACCATACCATAAGCGGTATCCTCGGAAAGTTTCTTTAAGATGCCTTCGATCTGCTCTTTGGTGAAGGTCTTCACAGTCTCCTGACCCCAGCTTGTGAAAACTTCGTCTGCGTGATGATGGTGATGATGCTCATGACCACAGCCGCACTCGTCATCGTGGTGATGATGATGCTCATGGTCGTGATCATGGCCGCAGCAGCACTCGTCATCATGGTCGTGGTGATGATGCTCATGCTCCTCGTCGTGATCGTGGCCGCAGCAGCACTCGCCGTCATGGTCGTGGTGATGATGTTCATGTTCATCCTCATCATGATCGTGATGATGGTGCTCATGCTCCTCATCGTGGTCATGGCCGCAGCAGCACTCGTCGTGGTCATGATGATGGTGATGATGCTCTTCCTCTTCTACCTGCTCAAGGTTGATGATCGCACCTTCCATCGTATCGAGTACTTTCTTGCCGCCCAGAACTTCAACCGGTGTGGTGATGATGTGTGCTTCCGGATTCAGCTCGCGGAGCATCTTTACTGCTGCCTCTACTTTTGCAGTGTCAGCCTTATCGGTACGGCTCAGGATGATGGTTCCTGCGCTCTTAACCTGGTTCTCGAAAAATTCGCCGAAGTTTCTGAGATACATTTTGCATTTCATAACGTCGACTACGGTTGTTGCGGAATTCAGGGCTACGCCTGCTTCTTTTTCTACACCGTCTACAGCTTTAATGACGTCGGAGAGTTTACCTACGCCGGACGGCTCGATGATGATGCGGTCCGGGTGATATTTGGTGATAACGTCTTTTAATGCTGCGCCGAAGTCTCCCACAAGAGAGCAGCAGATGCAGCCGGAGTTCATTTCACGGATTTCGATACCGGCATCTTTTAAGAAGCCTCCGTCGATTCCGATTTCACCGAATTCGTTCTCGATCAGAACAACCTGCTGGCCTTTCAGTGCGTCTCCGAGGAGTTTTTTGATCAGGGTTGTTTTTCCTGCGCCCAGGAAACCTGAAATAATGTCTATTCTTGTCATTGATTTAACCTCTTTATCTTGTTGATTCCGTTTATAGTTAGCTGCAAAAGGGCCGAAGTTTATCCTCCGCCCCACACTCACGCTTATTATAGCAACCATAGAACAAAAAATCAAGAGAATTTCCCTTGCTTTTTCTGCATTTCACCATTATAATATATTACATGTCTTTTCTGCTTTAACGCGTTGAATGGGCAAATCATTTTACCTATGAATGGGGGATTTTTTTATGAGTGGAACGAAAGAAAAAAAACTCAATCTGCCACAGTCACTGCTTTTGCTGCTGCTGATCATCGTATCCGTCGCAGTCTGTATCCGCCTGAAAACCGGCGGTCCTATGATCGGCCTGTTTGCAAGCTGGATTTTTATCTATCTGTTTTGTAAGATTTTCGGTATTTCTTACGCCAACATTGTTGCCGGCGCATACGATGCCATCCGTATGGTCGTCCCGACGCTCTGCCTTCTGATGGCCATCGGTGTCATGATCGGCACCTGGCTGCAGAGTGGCACCATTGCCACCATCATTTCCTGGGGCTTAAAAATGATTAACCCGTCCTGGCTGCTGCCTCTGACGTTGCTGTTCTGCTCCATTTTGAGTATTGTAACCGGTACTTCCTATGGTTCCGTCGGAAGCGCAGGTGTTGCCATGATGGCGATCGGAAACGCCATGGGTATCCATCCTGGCATGGTAGCCGGTGCTGTCATCTGCGGTGCCATGTTCGGTGACAAATTAAGTCCTCTTTCCGATACCACAAACCTTGCTCCGGCCGTTGCAGATGCCAAACTTGGTGATCATATCCGCTCGATGCTCTGGACCACCCTTCCAACATATGTGATAACCTTAATTCTTTTTACTATTCTCGGTTTCCAGCAGACCAGCGGAAGCTATACCGAGGGAAGCATTACCGTTTACATCGATGCTTTAAACGGTGAATTCCAGCTTGGATGGATTACCATGATCCCTGCCATCCTGATTATTGTATTGCTCCTCTGCAAAGTAAATGCGATTTCTGCACTTGGTCTTTCCAGCTTCGCTGCCGGATTTGTTTCCTATTTTGTGCAGCACGATACTCTGCAGGGCATCATCCGCACAGCTTACAACGGTTACACAACCGCAATCGAAGAACCGGTATTACAATCCATCTTAAACCGCGGCGGCATGGGAAGCATGCTCCAGTACGTAGCCATTATCTGCTTTGCTGTCGGCATGGGCGGCATGCTGGAAAAACTCGGTGTACTGGATCACATTCTTCAGGCGATTGTAAAGAGAATCAACAGCGATGGAAGTATGATCCTGGCAACGATGATTGTCGGTTACGTGACCAGCCTCATCAGCTGCTCCCAACCGATGGCACACGTTCTAACCGGCCGTCTGATGGCACCTGTCTTTCAAGAGCGCAAGGTTGCACCGGAAATTCTTTCCCGCTGCCTCGAAGACTCCGGAACTATGGCTGGTCCTATGATTCCATGGCATGGCTACGGCGTATACATGGCCGGCACACTTGGCGTTGCATGGTCGGCATTTTTCCCGTACTTATTCCTGCTTTACCTGACCCCGGTTTTCAGTATTTTCTATGGATTTACCGGAATTTCCATTAAGCATCTTCCGGAAACCAAAAACAATGAATCAAAAGAAGAGAAATAAGGCAAAAGCAGAAATCGTAACAGGAAATCATAAACATAAATAGAAACAAAAAAAGAAAAGGAAAAGAGAAAGAATGCAGACAAAACTTGTTCTTCTCGGAACCGGCACACCAAATGCGTGTCCGAATGCCAACGGACCTTCCTCCGCTGTCGTGGTCGGTGACCGTGCTTATCTGGTAGATTTTGGCCCTGGCGTTGTCCGCCAGGCCTCAGCCGCCTATTTTAACGGCGTGGATGCCCTGCGGCCGGATCTTCTGACCGTTGCCTTCTGTACGCACCTTCACACAGACCATACCGCAGGATACCCGGATCTGATTTTTACTCCGTGGGTGCTGGAGCGCCCGGTTCCATTGAAAGTTTTCGGGCCAAAGGGCTTACAGCACATGACCGATCATATCTTACAGGCCTATGAAACCGACATTGATTTCCGAATTCACGGTTTCGAAAAAGCAAACGAATCCGGCTACCGCGTTGAGGTAACAGAAATTGAATCCGGCATTGTCTACCGGGATGACCTGGTTACGGTGGAGGCTTTTCCGGTCAGCCACGGAACACTGGAATGCTACGGCTATAAATTCACCACACCGGACCGCACAATCGTCATCACCGGCGATACCGCTCCGCTGGATCTCGTGGCAGAAAAATCGAAAGGCTGTGATATCCTGCTGCACGAAGTGGAATACGCCGCCGGAATCTCCTGCCGCGAACCAAAATGGCAGAAATACCACCGGGAAGTGCATACGTTAAGCACGGATCTTGCCGGTGTTGCAAAAAAGGCAAATCCGAAACTGCTCGTTACGTATCACCGGATTTACCATATGAATGTACAGGATAACCACAAAAACCTTGCCGCCGAGATGGCATGGCGCGATACTGCGATACTGGATGAAATCCGGGATGCAGGGTATGACGGATATGTCGTGAACGGAAAAGACCTGGATGTATTTTAACCGAATCAAGCAAGTCCCAACCCACTGCTTCTATTGCGTGAAGCAATAA
>ENA-UONQ01002260-UONQ01002260.1-human-gut-metagenome-genome-assembly--contig:-CS26-NODE-2260-length-13614-cov-3.719817_pt1 | contig 13614 bp, 10 predicted proteins | sample MGYA00242460_ERZ724007 | MGnify/ENA metagenome assembly ERZ724007
AGGAGATGAATCCGCTTCTTAGCTTTTTCCTTGTATGGATTTTACCACTTTTGATCTTCTGGGCATTAGGACAGTGGCTTGCAAAGAAGATGATGGCCAAGATGGGTGGAGGTGCAGCAGGAAATCCGTTCATGCAGTTCGGAAAGAGCAATGCGAAGGTTTATGTGGAATCTACAACAGGAATCACTTTCCAGGATGTAGCCGGAGAAGATGAAGCGAAGGAACTGCTGACAGAGATTGTGGATTTTCTTCATAACCCGCAGAAATATACGGAGATCGGTGCAGTATGTCCGAAAGGAGCACTTCTTGTAGGACCTCCGGGAACCGGTAAAACATTGCTTGCAAAAGCAGTTGCAGGAGAGGCAAATGTACCATTTTTCTCAATCTCCGGTTCAGAATTCGTAGAGATGTTTGTTGGTATGGGCGCTTCTAAAGTACGTGATCTTTTCAAGCAGGCGAACGAAAAAGCACCTTGTATTGTATTTATTGATGAGATTGATACAATCGGTAAAAAGAGAGACAACGCAGGATATGGTGGAAATGATGAGCGTGAGCAGACATTGAACCAGTTGCTGACAGAGATGGATGGATTCGATGCATCTAAGGGTGTTGTGATCCTTGCTGCGACGAACCGGCCGGACAGTCTTGATCCGGCACTTCTCCGACCGGGAAGATTTGACCGCCGTATTCCGGTGGAACTTCCGGATCTTAAAGGGCGTGAAGAGATTCTGAAAGTTCACGCGAAGAAAGTAAGACTTGGAGATGACATTGACTTTAATGCAATCGCAAGAGCTGCATCAGGAGCATCAGGAGCAGAGCTTGCAAATATGGTAAATGAAGCGGCACTGCGCGCAGTCAGAGAGAATCGTAAATATGTAACGCAGGCAGATCTTGAAGAAAGTATTGAAACTGTTATCGCCGGATATCAGAAGAAGAATCAGGTACTTTCTTCCAAGGAAAAATTAATTGTTTCTTATCATGAAATCGGTCATGCGTTGGTAGCAGCATTACAGACGAATTCAGCACCGGTTACAAAGATCACGATCATTCCGCGTACATCAGGTGCCTTGGGATATACAATGCAGGTTGAATCAGAAGAACGGAATCTGATGACACAGGAAGAGCTGATCAACAAGATCGCGACACTGACCGGAGGAAGATGCGCAGAAAAACTGATTTTTAATTCTATCACAACAGGCGCATCGAATGATATCGAGCAGGCAACAAAGCTTGCAAGAGCAATGATCACGCGTTATGGAATGAGTGACCGGTTTGGTATGGTTGCTCTTGAGACGCAGAACAATCCATATCTGGGAGGAGACAGCAGTTTAAGTTGTTCACCGCAGACAGCAGCAGATATTGATCAGATGGTTGTAGATACCGTAAAACACGGATATGATACAGCGATGGATCTTTTGGAGAAAAACCAGAAGAAACTTCATGAGCTTGCAAAATACCTGTATGAGAAAGAAACAATTACAGGAGAAGAATTTATGCAGATTTTGACGAGAACGGAGACGTTGGAAGAAGCAGAAGGGAAGTAACAGATGGCAAGAAGCAGAAACAAGAAAACAGAGATTGAAGAAGAAATAGAGAAGCGGATACCGACAACCCGTTACAATCCGGATTATAAAGTCGGATTGACAGCACAGCAGGTGCAGGAGCACAGACTTCATGGCTGGGTAAACAGGGCAGTCGATCCTCCGTCGAAGACAACGAAAGAGATTGTACATGAGAATGTATTTACTTACTTTAACTTAATCTTTCTTGTTCTGGCTATTTTGTTATGTCTGGTTGGATCCTTCCGGGATCTGACCTTTCTTCCGGTTATTATTGCAAATACGTTGATCGGTATTATACAGGAAGTGCGTGCCAAAAAAGTGCTGGATAATCTGACCATGCTAAATGCACCGAAAGCGACTGTAGTGCGAGATGGTAAAAGATCGTCGATTGATGCAGAAGAGTTGGTAGTTGATGATATTGTCATATTTAAAGCCGGCGCGCAGGTATGTGCGGATGCACAGGTTTGTGCAGGTGAAGTACAGGTGAATGAATCTCTGCTGACAGGCGAGTCTGATGAGATTACAAAACGTGCCGGAGATCAGCTGATGTCAGGAAGTTTTATTATTTCCGGTCAATGTCATGCAAGACTTGATAAAGTCGGTGAAGATTCTTATATTTCAAAGCTTACACTGGAAGCAAAAGAAATGCAGAATGGTGAGCAGTCAGAGATGATCCGCTCGCTGGATAAATTGGTTAAATGCGTCGGTGTGGCAATCATTCCGATTGGAATCATACTCGTTGCACAGTCTCTGGTATTCCAGAATGCATCATTCCATTCAAGTATTACGTCAATGGTAGCGGCTGTGATCGGAATGATTCCGGAGGGACTTTACCTTCTTGCAAGCGTTGCACTTGCTGTCAGTTCAATTCGGCTTGCACAGCAGAAAGTATTGCTTCATGATATGAAATGTATTGAGACACTTGCGCGTGTTGATGTACTTTGTGTAGATAAGACTGGTACGATCACAGAAAATACGATGAAAGTACAGGAACTTATTCCAACGGAGCAGTACGATACGGAAAAGATGGGATCTCTTCGTCTTATGGTCGGAGATTTTGTTTCAGCTATGACAAACGATAATATCACAATGGCTGCAATGAAAGAATATTTTATACATTCTTCGGGCGCAAAAGCAATTTCCAAGACAGGATTTTCATCTGCGACAAAGTACAGCAGTGCTACATTTGAAGATAAGACATATGTTCTTGGAGCGCCGGAATTTGTACTTCTGGATGATTACGAGCAACATAAGGAAAAAATCACAGAGCTTGCATCTACAGGTGCCCGTGTTCTTGTATTTGGTACTTATGCAGCGGAGATTGATGGAAAAGCACTGACAGAACCAGTAACACCGTTGGGCTATATCTTACTTGCGAATCCAATCCGTGAGGCGGCAAAAGAAACATTCCAGTACTTTGCAGAGCAGGGAGTCGAAGTGAAAGTTATTTCCGGAGATAATCCGGTTACAGTTTCCAAAGTTGCAAAAACAGCAGGTATTAAAAATGCTGAGAATTATGTGGATGCATCAAGTCTTGAGACAGAAGAAGATATTAAGAAAGCGATTCTTGAGAAGACAGTGTTTGGACGTGTAACTCCAAACCAGAAACGACAGTTTGTTCAGGCACTTAAAGAGGCTGGAAAAACAGTCGCTATGACTGGAGATGGAGTGAATGATGTGCTTGCGCTGAAAGATGCAGATTGTAGTATTGCAATGGCATCAGGAAGCGAGGCAGCGGCACAGGCTTCTCAAATCGTACTTCTGGAGTCAGATTTCTCTTGTATGCCGCAGGTTGTATTAGAAGGAAGAAGAGTAGTCAATAATATCCAGCGTTCGGCGAGCCTGTTCCTGGTTAAGAATATATTCTCTTTCCTGCTGAGTCTTTTCTCAGTAGTATTTATGTTTACTTATCCACTGGAACCATCACAGGTATCACTGATCAGTATGTTTACAATCGGTATTCCGGCGTTCTTCCTTGCACTTGAGCCGAACAAGAATATCATTAAAGGACATTTCCTGACGAATGTATTCCTGAAAGCACTCCCGGCAGCACTTACAGATGCATTGGCGGTTGGGGCACTAGTTGTCTTTGGAAAGACATTTGGAGTAGGAGAGCAGGATATCTCAACAGCAGCAACGATGCTTCTGGCAATTGTAGGATTTATGATCCTCTATAAGATCAGTGCACCGATGAATAAGCTTCGTGCAGGGATTCTTGGCGGATGTATCGCAGGATTATTATTCTGTAGTATTTATTTGAATCAGCTGTTTGCGATTACCGGAATGACAACAAAGTGTATTATGCTTTTTGTTGTATTTGCGATCGCAACAGAGCCGGTACTTCGTTATCTTACGATTCTTCTTGGAAAAGGAAGATTCTATTACAGACGTTTGCGCGGAAAAACGTCGTTAGAGGAAGAAGCATAATGTGCAGTGAAAAATAAAAAACAAATGTAATTATTCAGAACGAAAATAAGATAAAAATCAAGCGGCAGCAGGGAGTTATGAATCCTTACTGTCGCTTGATTTTGTCTTACTTTTCACATTACATTCTTATAGTTTGCAATTGATGAAGTTAATTATGTAGCTGGTCAATTATTCTGTATAAAGAATCAATCAAAGAAAGTTTCATGCAGTTTACGTACTGCAAGATCTGCATAGGCTTCATCGATCAGAGCAGTGATGCGAATCTCAGATGTAGTAACCATCTCTGTGTTGACATCAATACTTGCGAGTGCACCGAACATCTTTGCAGCAACACCTGAATGAGAACGAATACCGGCACCAATGACAGAAACTTTGGCAACATTTTCATCAGAATCCAGTTTCTTAATGCCAAGATAGTCTTTGTTTTCATTTAACAGATCCAAAGCACGGAGCATGTCCGATTTTGCAACAGTGAAGGATACAGATTTTGTACCGTCTTTACCAAGAGACTGGATCATGACGTCAATGTTCAGTTTATTCTTATCTAAAAGATTTAAAAGACGGAATGTGCTACTAGGCTCGTTCCCGAGACCGGCAACACGGATTTTGGCTACATTTTTATCGGCTGCCACACCACTGATTAACATTTTTTCCATTTTCGTTTTCTCCCTTACAATTGTTCCTGAATTGTGGTTTAAGCTAGAACATACCAGAAGTTCTACACCGTATTTTTTCGCAATTTCTACACATCTGCTGTGAAGGACTTTCGCACCAAGAGAGGCCATCTCAAGCATCTCATCATAAGTGATCTCCGTCATTTTATGAGCGTTTGGAACAACGCGTGGATCGGCGGTATATACTCCGTCTACATCTGTGTAAATTTCACAGACATCGGCATGGAGTTCAGCAGCAAGAGCAACCGCTGTTGTGTCAGAGCCGCCGCGGCCAAGAGTTGTGATATCTTCATACTTATTGATTCCCTGGAATCCGGTTACGATGACGATCTTGTTCGCATCAAGCTCTTTACGGATACGCTCAGAATCAATTCTCTTGAATCGTGCATTTTGATAGTTTGAAGTTGTATGCATTGGAACCTGCCATGCATTCAGTGACACTGCACTGACGCCCATGGAAATCAGAGTCATTGCCATTAAGGATACAGAAACCTGTTCACCGGTTGTAAGAAGCATATCTAATTCCCTGCGGGAAGGCTGCTCTGTGATCTGTTTTGCTGTTGCGATCAGATTATCTGTAGTCTTTCCCATAGCAGACAGGACAACAACAACCTGGCTGCCTTCGCGCTGCTTTGCAATACAGCGGTTTGCTACGTTGCGGATGTGCTCCAAATCGGCCACGGAGCTTCCGCCAAATTTCATTACTGTCAGCATATTTTTATCTCCCTTATATTCTCTGACGAATCTGTGTTGCTGGTAATATATAGTGTGAGCAGTAACAGCAAAAGAGTCAGAGAATTTTTAGTTACTGTTCATAGTGGGTGTGAGCAGCAACTTTATACGTAGATAAGTATAGCAAAAAAAAGAAATAAAATACAGAAGAACATTTGTTCTATATATACTTGCAGTGGCATAAAGTGTGTGTTATACTGCAAATTAACAGAAAGCAGGTGAATAAAGATGACTCCAAAAGAAGTAATACCAAAAGTGCAGCAGGACCTTTTTACAATGCAGGATCTAAAATATCGGGATTTTCACGCAAAACTGATGCCAACAGTAGAGAAAGAATCAGTGATAGGAGTGAGAGTCCCTGTACTTCGAACTTATGCAAAGAAATTCGGGAAGACAGAAGAGGCGAAGCAGTTTCTTAAGATCCTGCCACATCAATATTATGAAGAGAATAATCTGCATGGGCTTCTGATCGAGCAGATTAAAGATTATGAACTCTGTATAGAAGAACTGGAGCGCTTTCTGCCCCATATAGATAACTGGGCAACCTGTGATCTTCTGGCAGTCAGAACAGTGAAGAATCATCTGAATTCTTATATCAAAAAGATAGATCGATGGCTGGAATCAGAGCATATATATACGATCCGATTTGGAATCAATATGCTGATGCGCTATTATTTGGAGGAAGAATTTAAGTTAGAATATCCGGGGAAGGTTGCCGCAATCCGTTCAGAAGAGTATTATGTAAATATGGCCAGGGCATGGTATTTCGCAACAGCACTTGCCAAAAAGTATGATCAGGTTCTTCCATTTCTAGAAGAACAGAAGATGGACGTATGGACACATAATAAGACAATCCAGAAGGCAATCGAAAGCTATCGGATCACGCCGGAACAAAAAGAGTATCTGAGAACTTTGAAGATAAGACAATAATGTTTGTAGGAGGAGAAATAATGGCAGAAAAATTAAGAGTACTTATGATTAATGGAAGTCCAAGAGCAAACGGAAATACTAGTGTAGGACTAAAAGAAATGGAAAAGATTTTTCAGGAAAATGGAGTAGAAGTAGAGACAGTAGTTGTTGGAAATAAACCTGTCCGTGGATGTGTTGCCTGTGGAGGATGTGCTTCCAAGCAAAAATGTGTTTATGATGATGTAGTTAACGAACTGGCTTTGAAATTCGAGAAAGCAGACGGACTGGTTATCGCAAGTCCAGTCTATTATGCATCCGCAAATGCAACATTGATCGCCTGTCTTGACCGCCTGTTCTACAGCACACCATTTGATAAGACTATGAAAGTAGGAGCAAGTGTTGTCTGTGCAAGGCGAGGTGGATGTTCAGCAACATTTGACGAGTTAAACAAATACTTTACAATTTCTGGAATGCCAGTTGCTTCCAGTCAGTATTGGAATAGTATTCATGGAAGAATACCAGGAGAAGCAGAGCAGGATGGAGAAGGAATGCAGACTATGAGAGTCCTCGCCAGAAACATGACATTTCTTATGAAGAGTATTGCCTTGGGTAAAGAACAGTTTGGACTTCCGGAGAAAGAAGAACGAATTGCAACACATTTTATTAGGTAAAGAAGAGGAGAATTAAAATGAGTTATGTATCTTTTAATGATGTGATAGAATTAAATGGAATTCTTAAAGATAAAGGTCTGAATTTCCGAATTCATCTCAGGGACACTTGTGGAAGGCAATCCTTCTGGATCGAACCACTTGGTAATTGTGCCTGCGAAGGACGATATGATGAGATGTATCAGGTGGTAGAAGAGTACCTCGAAGGAAAAGGATTTTCCGTGCAGTACGATGATCAGAAGATGAATTTTGTGGTATAAATTTGTATTTAGATGTTTGAATTCTGAGTGATGAAGCAAAAACTTTTGTTGGATAAGGGCGTGATATGGATACTTTATTGTATCGGACACCGGCCCGCTCCTCTTCATCCCTTTGAATGAATGTAACGAAAAAGCCCAAACAGGCATCGTGAGTGATTTCTGTTTGGGCTTTTTCTAACATTCAGAACAAAGTGTATTCAGAACCGCTCCTGCCTTAAAATGTGTCCTCAACAATAAAGTATCCACATCACTTACATTATCCAGGACAGAAGGGATTGCAGTGGAACGAATTCAACACTTAAATACAGAATTCCGGACGGAAGTAAAAAAGGAACGCTATCGACTGAACCTGAGTCTATCTTCTCGTTAACGTGCAACAAATACAAATTTATTTCGACTTCACTTCTCTCCACAATTCGTTATACAGCGCCTCATTTTCATCTCCGAGGAAATTAAATGTCTCACAGTTTTTCAACTGATCAATATCAGGGAATGCAATCGTGCTGTTTCTCATGTAGTCATCCTCGATCAATGCCTGCCCGGCAGAGTTGGGGATGGAGTAAGTGATGTATTCAAAATTCATTTTTGCAATATCAGGTCTACAGAGGAAGTTGATGAATTCTTCTGCATGTTCCTTATTCTCTGCATTTTTTGGAATAACCCAGGAGTCAATCCAAAGATTAGAACCTTCCTTAGGAATCACGTAATCGAGATTTGGATTCTCCTGCTGGCAGTAGAGTGCTTCGCCGGAATAAATTACTCCGAGAGCTGCTTCATTTCCAATCATTTTATCACGTACCTGGTCGATAACATATGCCTGCACAAGAGGTTTCTGTTCAATCAGCAGATTTTTGGCAGCCTGAAGTTCATCTAAGTCTGTTGAATTTAATGAATAGCCCAGGTATTTTAAAGCGACACCAAAGGCATCTCTTACACTGTCCTGCATAAGGATGCTATCTTTATATTTTTCATCCCACAGAACACCCCAGCTGTCAATTGGCTCATCTACCATTTTCTTGTTATAAAGGATTCCGACAGTCCCCCAAAGATAAGGGACAGAATATTTATTATCAGGATCAAATCCTTTGGCAAGATCCATATATTTCTGATCGATATATTTCAAATTTGGGATGTTGTCATAATTAATCTCTTCCAAAAGATTATTCTCAATCATTCTCTGAATCATATAATCAGATGGACATACGACATCGTATGCAATCGCTCCCGACTGAATTTTTGGATACATGATCTCGTTTGTCTCAAATTCTTCATATACTACATCAATACCGGTTTCTTCTTCAAACATATCAATAACATCAGGATCAATATAATCACCCCAGTTATAAACAATTACCTGGCCTTGTGAGGAGATAACATCGTTCTTTCCATAAATAAAACCACCGATGATAATAAGCACAGCCATAGCAACAGGTACCAGACGTTGGAAGAAAAATCTTCCAAATTTTTGTGCTTTTCCGAAACGCTTTATTTTTACTACTTTTTTCTTTTCGGCAGGTGACATATTGATCAGGATCAAAAGTAACAGCACTGTAACAAACATAATGGTTGAAAGTGCATACATTTCAGGCTTGATTCCTTTACGGACTTCACTGTAAATCTTGGTTGAGAGTGTATCAATACCAGGACCTTTTGTGAAATGCGTGATCACAAAGTCATCCAGAGACATTGTAAAGGAAAGCAGGAAACCGGAGAAAATTCCAGGCATAATATCTGGAAGTACTACTTTGAAGAATGCATAGGCCGGAGAAGCTCCAAGGTCCAGTGCAGCTTCATAAGTTCTACGGTTCGTCTGTTTTAATTTTGGCATTACACTTAAGATGACATAAGGTATGTTGAATGTAATATGTGCCAAAAGGATTGTTTTGAATCCAAGTGTGAAGCGGAATGCAATGAAGAGAAGCATCAGGGATACTCCTGTTACGATATCGGCATTCAGCATAGGGATGTTTGTAACTCCCATAAAAAGGGTACGCATTCTTGAATTCATTGCCTGCATGCCAAGTGCGGCACAAGTACCGATCAATGTTGCAATCAGTGCAGAGAGCAATGCAATGATCAGTGTTGTGTACAATGCATTCATAATCTCTTTGTTTTGGAAAAGAGACACATACCATTTTCCGGTGAATCCGCCCCATTTGGAACGTGTTTTAGTATTGTTAAAGGAGAGGACCATCAAAGTCACGATCGGTGCATACAGAATAATGCAGATCAGTGCCAGATAGATCTTTTTTGCTATAGTTTTCATTAAAATGCTGTCCCCTCCCCGTTTTTATCATATTTGGCGATCACAGCCATACTTGCGATGATGAAGATCATCAGCACCAGGGATAAACCGGAACCGGTATGCCAGTTGCTTCCCTGTTTGAATTCCTGCTCGATCACGTTTCCAATCAGAAGAATCTTGCTTCCACCGAGAAGGTCGGAAATAACAAAGGTCGTCAGCGCAGGTACGAAGACCATAGTGATACCACTGATAATTCCAGGAATGCTCAAAGGAAAGATGATCTGTGTAAATGTCTGAAATTCATTGGCTCCAAGATCTCTTGCTGCGTAAATGACATCTTTATCAATCTTTGCCAATACATTATAAATAGGAAGCACCATAAAAGGCAGGAAGTTATATACCATACCTAATACAATAGCCCCCGGTGTATTGATGATAGACTGCTGTGGCAGACGGAAGAATGCAAGAATGCTGTTGATCACACCATTTTTTTCAAGCAGTGTCTGCCAGGCGAGTGTACGCAGAAGAAAGTTCATCCACATAGGAAGAATAAAAATCAGTACGATAAGACTTGTCTGGTTCATGTTTTTTTCAGATAAAATCATTGCAAGAGGATATGCAAGAACCAGGCAGATCAGTGTGCTGATCAGGGAAAGCAGCAGTGCAAGTCCGAGTGCTTTCAGATTCTCAGGCGAAGCCATCATTGCAATGTTAGACCAGGTAAAAGTCCCTTCTTTATCTGTCAGACCATAATAAAAGATCATGAGCAGTGGGATAATAATAAATGACACGGACCAGAAAAGATAAGGCCCGGCAAGTAATTTTCTATTCTTCAACAGCAGGTGCCTCCTCATCTTCAGATTCTGGTTTTTTCATAATCTGGATGTCAAAAGGATCCACTTTGATTCCGACTTCAGTTCCTACAGGGAACATATCTGTGCTATGTACGAGAAGTTCATAGTTGTTGGCAAGAACTTCCATCTCGTAGTGAACGCCCTTAAAGATCAAGTTTGTTACAATTCCGTCAATAACACCTTCTCCAGGCTTGACAAGATCAATATCTTCCGGACGAATTACAGCATCGACCGGACGGTTATGACCAAATCCTACGTCTACACATTTCCAGACAGCACCGAGCATACGGACAACTTTGTCTTCGAGCATGGTCGCAGCAATAATATTACTGTCTCCGATAAAATCAGCTACGAATGCATTTTGCGGTTCGTTATAAATATCTTCCGGGGTGCCGATCTGCTGGATGTATCCCTGATTCATAACGACAATCGTATCAGACATTGTAAGCGCTTCTTCCTGATCGTGCGTTACATAGACAAATGTAATTCCAAGTTCATTTTTTAATCGGATCAGTTCATATTGCATATCCTGGCGAAGTTTTAAATCCAATGCACCAAGTGGTTCATCAAGAAGAAGAACCTTTGGTTCATTTACAATCGCACGTGCGATTGCGATTCGCTGCTGCTGACCACCACTTAAGGAGTCAGGAGAACGATCCCCGTATCCTTCCAGATTGACAAGTTTTAAGGCATAATGAATCTTATCGCGGATATAGCCTTTAGATTTACCTTTGATCTTCAATCCGAAAGCAATATTTTCTGCAATGGACATATGAGAGAAGAGGGCATATTTCTGGAATACGGTATTCAGCTGACGACGATTTGGCGGAAGACTGTTGATATTTTTTCCATCAAAAATAATATTACCGGAGTCCGGTGTCTCAAATCCACCGAGAATACGTAACAGTGTTGTTTTTCCACATCCACTAGGAGTGTGAGAAATTCGTTCTCACGGATATAAAGTTTTAATTTATCCAGAATTACATTTTCGTCATAGGATTTGGTAATATCTATGATATCGATCAGTTTATTAGACATTTTTATCCTCCGTATATAATTGTTTTATCTGATTCATCCGGCTGACTGCATTACGCAAGAGCAGATCAGCGAGAGTGAGTGCGGTCATTGCTTCCACAACAACAACTGCGCGCGGTACGATGATTGGATCATGACGTCCGTGAATAGACAGTTCGATTTCTTCGCCTGAATTAGTTACAGTGTGCTGCATCTGAGAGATCGAAGGTGTTGGCTTGATCGCAGCTCTTAAGATTAATTGAGAACCATCACTCATGCCACCCAAAGTTCCGCCGGAATGATTCGAAGTTTTCATAACCTGTCCTTGTTGCATGCAGAAAGGATCATTGTTTGTGCTTCCGGTAGAAGAGGCACTTTGAAAGCCATCGCCGATTTCGACACCTTTTACGGCTCCGATAGACATGATTGCCTGTGCAAGTAAAGCGTCCAGTTTATCGAAGACCGGTTCACCGAGACCGGCTGGAAGATGGTCAACACGGCATTCAATCAGACCGCCGCAGGAATCCATCTGCTCCATAAGAGTAGAAACATATTCAGCAGCCTTTTTGGCAGCATCTTTATTCGGCAGATAAAAACTGTTATTTGTAATCTCAGTAAAATCATAATCAGCTTCATCTACAGTGACAGGACCGATGGATTTTGCATAAGTTGTCAGCACAATCCCTAATTCGCCAAGTAATTTTGAAGCAATTGCACCGGCAGCAACACGGCCGATCGTCTCACGGCCGGAAGAACGTCCACCGCCACGGTAATCACGGAAACCATATTTCTGATCAAAGCAGTAATCTGCATGTCCCGGACGATAAGATGTCGCAATATTCCCATAATCTCTGGAACGCTGATCTTGATTCCACACGAGAAGAGAAATAGGAGTTCCGGTTGTAGTTCCTTCAAAGACTCCGGACAGAATCTCGACAGAGTCAGATTCATTCCGCTTCGTTGTATATTTACTCTGTCCCGGTTTGCGGCGATCTAAAAATTGTTGAATATCCTGTTCAGATAAAGGGATGCCGGCAGGGCATCCATCTATAACGACACCAACTCCGGGACCGTGGGACTCGCCCCAGGTAGTGACTCGAAATAAAGTGCCAAATGTTGAACCGCTCATAATATATCTAAAACTCCTTTCGTTTGTATCAATAAGGTATACAAAAAGTGCGTATAAAATGCTCTTTTGTATATCATATATCATTCTTTTCCGTATCATACCCCCAGATACGAAACATATTGGTGTGTTTCATAACTGAGGGTACAGTGCAATTATATAGGAAGAAAGAGGTGTACGCAAGTTAAAATGTTATAGAATTCAACAGAATTTCAAAAATAAATTACAAAAGTATTTCTAAAAGATTTCGTTCGAATTAACAATTCAACATCGGTTTAATTTGTGCGTATTTCATGAAAGTTTGGGGTGTACATTTTGGAAAAAGCGTAATATAATGAAGTCTGAATCAAAAAGAAGTATTAATCCAAAAGACGAGGGTGAGAATTAGAATGTCTGAAAAGAAAGTAGTTAGAAGACGCAAAGTAAGAAGAAAGAAAAAGCAGAAGACAATTGACAAGAAGATCTGGATGATTATCGGTGGTATTATTGCTGGTCTTGTTATTGTCTATCTTGCAATATCAGTCTTTTTTATGAGTCATTTCTATATTAATACGCAGATTAACGGAAAGAACTTTTCTGGTAAGAATGCGGCGGCGGTAGAGAATTATATTAAAAATCAGGTGGCAGATTATAAACTGACAATTGTAGAACAGAATAATATGACAGATGCAATCGAAGGATCGGATATTTCACTTGTATATAAGGAAAATTCAGATATAGAGGATGCGCTGAAGAAGCAGAATGCATTTTTGTGGCCACAGGCATTTTTCTCAAAAAGTTCAGCTGAAGTCACAATTGAGGTCGGATATGATGAAGCGGCGTTGGAGTCAAAGATTGAATCCGTACAGGCTCTGAATCAGGAGCAGACAGATCCACAGTCTGCTTATCCAAAGTATGATGGGAACAGTTTTGTTGTTGAACCTGAAGTTTATGGTACGAAAGTAGATGTGGATACATTTAAGGCAAAAGTGAAGGATGCAATCACATACTTCAAGAGTGAATTAAATATGATGGATGAGAAGTGCTATGCTATGCCGAAGTACACTTCAGAGTCTCCGGAAGTTCAGAAAGCCTGTGATGCGATGAACAATTATCTGAAAGCCAGCATCACGTATAAGATGTCAAACCAGAAGGTGGTTGTAA
>ENA-UONQ01002265-UONQ01002265.1-human-gut-metagenome-genome-assembly--contig:-CS26-NODE-2265-length-13593-cov-7.651869_pt1 | contig 13593 bp, 12 predicted proteins | sample MGYA00242460_ERZ724007 | MGnify/ENA metagenome assembly ERZ724007
ATACTTGGCTGGAGACGGCCCGGAAAAATAGGTAGCGCCAACACAAACGGACATCCTTTCGGATGTCCGTTTTCTTTTTATATCGCTGAAAGCTGCAAGAGAAATGCCTCCGGATTATCCGGAGGCATTTCTTATAGGTGGTCCCTTATTGTACATTATCGACGGATCCACCGCTGTTGGGGTCATGGACGGCGTAAGCAGTGCCGTCCGCGCCGAGCGGCTGGAATGTGGCGTTTTGTGCGTCAGGGATCTGAATCGGCCCAAGAGAATACGCTACGCGCTCCGAGCAGGTCAAACCGCCCCAATCTGTCATAATTCTGACACGAACGGGGCGGTTGACCTTTGCCTGCGGCTGGCTTCGTCTGGTAAACTACGCTTCGGTAAAGCAAAGGAGGGATGCCGTATGGCGGAACGATATGACGTCGTGCTCGACGGACAGCTGGGCGAGCGCCGCGGGACGCTGACCTGGACGGAGACGGACGGGCGGCTCACCGGCACGTTTACGCTCTTCGGGATCGATAATCCTGTCATCGGCCGCTGCAGCGGCGCGGTTCACCCACACCCTGCGCACCGCGGTCAGCCTGCTGCGCTGCTGCACGCACGCGGAGCTGCGGGGCAGGGAGCTGTGCGGCACCATCACCTCCGGCCGCAGCCGCACCCGCTTCCGCGGGAAAAAACAGACGGAAAGGACAGAGGGATGATCTATCAGCAAAAAGTCGACTTTCAGGCGCACTATCTGCCGAAGGTCTACTATGATTTTTTAGAGGAGGAGGGGCTTTACTGCCCCGACGGCTTCCCCGCACCGGAGTGGGATGAGGCGTGGCAGCAGGAGGCGATGACGGAGCTCTGCATCTCATATGCGCTGTTGTCCATCTCCTCGCCCAGCGTTTTCATCGGCAATAAGTTCCGCAGCCGCGAGCTGGCCCGGAAAATCAACGAGGAGGGTGCGCAGATCGTTTCCCACGCGCCGGGAAACCTCGGCTTTCTTGCGACGCTCCCACTGCCGCTTGTTCACAGCAGTATTTTTGAAGCACGCTACTGCCTTGACGAGCTGCACGCGGACGGCGTGGGGCTAATGACGAACTACGGCGGCGTCTATCTCGGAGACCGGCGGCTCGACGAGCTGATGGCCGAGCTGGACGGACGCGGTGCGCTCGCCGTCATGCACCCGACGTAGCCGGCCGTTATGGTGCCGGACGTGAACGAGGAGATTCCCGTTCCAGCCTTTGAATACTTCGTGGAGACGACGCGCGCCTTCCTGAACATGGCGCAGAACGACACCTTCACCCTCTATCCGAACATCCGCTGGGTCGTTCCGCACGTGGGTGCGTTCCTCTCCATTCTAGCCGACCGGTTCGAGAGCTTCGCGCTCATGCTACGCTTTGCCGATCCCGACCGCCGCGCCGATATCATGGAGGACATGGCGCACGCCTATTATGACGCCGCGGGCTTTTCTGAGCAGAAGCAGCTTGAGATGCTGCTGCGCAATGTCGACGAGAGTCACCTGTTCTACGGCTCCGACACGCCCTATACCGACATCACCGCCTGCGTCGGGCAGGCCGAAGCTCTTGAGCAGACCGCAAAGCTCACCGACGCACAGAAACAGAAGCTCTTTACCGGCAACGCGCTCGCGCTGCTGCCGAAGCTGAAAGAAAGGATACACGCATGAATATGATCACCGGAAACACCTATCTGGCGGACGTCCAGATCAAATTGCCTATGGGCTGGGTCAAGGTCGAGGCCACGCTCACCCTCACGTCGGAGACCGACTTCTCCGGCAGCGCCAAGCTCCTCAGTTTCACCGTTGCGATGACGGACTGCAGCCGCAGCGGCAGCCACTTCCGCTTTGCTGCAGCACGCCGAAGCTGCCCTTCGGCGTGCTGCAGGTGTCCATTGAAGTCGACATCGACGGGAGCGGCGCCGTAACGGGCATTGTCAACGCCCCGCGCCACCGGCCGATGCCGATCAAGGGCCAGCTGACGGCCGCGGATTGATTCTCTGACCCCGAAAAGGAGAATTCCCCAACATGGAGCAAACGCAAAAACAGAAAAACGGCTTTACGATGAAGCTCGCGACCTTCATCGTAAATAAGCGGAATCTGTTTTTGCTCATCACCATCATTCTGCTGGCCTTTTCGGCCTTCTCCCGCAATTGGGTGGAGGTGGAGAATGACCAGACCGCGTATCTTCCTGCCTCGTGCGAGACGAAGCAGGCGCTGAACGTGATGAGCGACCAGTTCACGACCTGCGGCACGGCGGAGGTCATGCTCGCGAACATCACCTACGACGAGGCCGAGGCCTTGAGCGGGCGCATCAGCGCGGTCAAGGGCGTGCAGAGCGTCGCCTTCGACGAGACGAGCGGCCACTATGCCCGCGCCTCGACGCTCTTCACCGTGACGTTTGACCGCGACGAGACGGACGACGCGTGCCTGACGTCCCTCGACGCGGTCGAGGAGCTGCTTGCGGACTATGATCTCTTTGTCTCCACCGACCTCGGCAACACGCTCGCCGAGACGATCGACAGCGAGGTCAGCGTCATCATGGCCTATGTGGCGGTCATCATCGTCGCCGTGCTGATTCTGACGTCCCGCACCTACGGTGAGGTGCCGGCGCTGCTGCTGACGTTCATCGCGGCGATGGTGTTCATGCAGTTCAAAATCGACCCCGACATGGGCATCTGCCTGATGTAGTCGATCCTCTTCGCGCTGCTGGCGGTGTTCATCGTCATGCCGGGTCTGCGCGTGCTGTTCGTGCCGCTGATTGAAAAGACGGAGCACCGCAGCTGAGTTCCGAAAATCTCGTTTGCGGGGCGCTACGCGTGGGCGAGCCACAAGGTTGTCCCCTTTGTCTTTCTCACGGTGATCGCGGCCTGTTTCTTCCTCTCGGGCAAATGCCCCTACGCCTATGGCTACAGCAATCTCACCACACCCAAGCTCAACGAGACGCAGATCGCGGAGAAACTCATCGACGACACCTTCACCACGCCGAACATGCTGGCGTTCGTCGTCCCCGCCGGGGACTATGAAAAAGAGGCTGCCCTGCTCACGGAGCTTGAGAGCCGCGGGGAGATCGACCACGCCGTCGGCCTTGCCAACACCGAGGCGATGGACGGCTACATGCTCGCCGACAAGCTGACGCCGCGGCAGTTTTCGGAGCTTGCGGGGCTGGACTATGAGATGGCGCAGGTCGTCTATGCCGCCGAGCAGGGCGACTACGGCAAGCTCATGGGAACCATCGCCTCGTACAAGGTGCCGCTCATCGACATGTTCCTCTTCGTCTGCGAGCAGGCGGATGCGGGCATCATCCAGCTCGATGCCGAGCAGATGAGCATGCTCTCGGCCGCGCAGACGCAGATGCGCAGCGCCAAGGCGCAGCTGCAGGGGAGCGACTACAGCCGCATGCTGCTCTATCTCACGCTCCCGGTAAGCGGCGATGAGACCTACGCCTTCATCGACACCGTCCGCACGCTCGCCCAGAGCTATTACCCCGACGGGAACGTCTACGTCGCGGGCGACTCCACGAACGAGTACGACTTCCAGAAGTCCTTTGCCCGCGACAACACGGTCGTGAGCATCGTGTCCATTCTCATCGTGCTGGTGGTATACTGTTCACGTTCCTGTCCGCCGGAATGCCGGTGCTGCTGATCCTTGTCATTCAGGGCAGCATCTGGATCAACTTCTCGATCCCCGCCGTGCTGAACCAGCCGCTCTTCTTCATGAGCTACCTCGTGGTCAGCTCTATCCAGATGGGCGCGAATATCGACTATGCCATCGTTATCGCCAGCCGCTATCAGGAGCTCAAAAACACCATGTCCCACCGCGACGCCATGATCGAGACGCTGAACTTCGCCTTCCCGACGGTCATCACCTCCGGCACGATTCTTGCCGTGGCAGGAACGCTCATCGGGCAGATGACCTCCGAGGCCGCCATCGTCGGCATCGGTCAGAGTCTCGGCCGCGGCACGATCATCTCAATGCTGTTCGTGCTGTTCGTTCTGCCGCAGATTCTGCTGCTCGGCGGCGGACTGGCGGATAAGACCAGCATCTCCATGCCCACCGCCGCGCGGACGCACCAGTCGCGCAAGCGTGTGTTTGTCGTCGGCCTTGTGACCGGTGAGATCAGCGGCACGGTCAGTGGCCTTGTCCGCGCCAGCGTCGACGGCAACGTCAACCTGCGCGTCATCTCCGGACGCATCGCGGACGGCGCCGCCGTCTCTATCCCGATCTTCCTCGGAGACTTCGACGGACAGGGACACAAGATCACCGGCCTGTGCCTGACGGAGAGCTGCTCGGAGTACGGCCTTTTCAGCCGCGTGGAGAGCGGTGCGTCCGTCCGGAACCTCACCGTCGAGGGCGAGGTCATCCCCGCCGGGACGCAGACGGACGTCGGCGGCATCGTCGGCCAGATGGTGGCCGACATCACGCTGCGCTTTTCCTCCGGCGGACTCGACGAGCTTGAGCAAGCCTTCGCCCTGATGGCGGATGGCCCTGCCGCGCTGGACACCGCGCAGCTGCGCGCCGACATCGGCGCCCTGCAGGCGGCGGATGGCGTTCCCGAGGAGCTGCTGCACCTGACGCTCCGCTTTGTCGCACGCGGCAAGGTGCTCAAGCGGCAGACGTTCGGCTACGGCGACTCCTTCACGGCGGATGACTTTCCCGAAGCGCCGAAAAAAGACGGCTGCTACGCCGACTGGAATGTGACCGACCTGAGTGATCTCCGCTTCGACACGACCGTCACGGCGGTCTACCGCCCATACGTCACGGCGCTTGCCGCGGGCGACACGGAGGACGGCCGCCCGGCGCTTCTCGCGGAGGGGCTGTTCCGAACCGGCGACACGCTGCAGGCGGTTCAGGCCGACACCGCCGACGCCCCGCGCGGCGCCGCCGGGGTGTGGACGCTCACGCTCCCGGCGGACGGAGAGGAGAGCCACACCATCCGCTGGCGCGTTCCGGCGGACGGCGCGAAGCGCTATACCGTCTACACCGCGGCGGACGGCGGCTGGAAGAAGGCGCAGCCCTCCACCGTCGGCAGTTACCTCTGCTTTGCCCTGCCATCGGACTCCGCGCAGTTTGCCGTCGTTCCCGCCATGCATGCCGCGTGGCAGCTCTGGGCAGCCATTGCGGCGGCGCTCACGGCCATCGCCGCCGTGATAACGCTCGTTATCCGCAAAAGACGCGCAAAAGCCGCCAAGCGCGCAATAAATATAGCCCGGCCGCTTTGCCTATGGCAAAGCGGCTGGGCTATATTTTTCCAAAAGGACTTCGCCCTTTTGGATGAGCTTATATGCTTCGGATCTGGTTCTGGATCAGCGTTCCCGCCGTGTCGGCGAACTGGTCAAGCGAGCGGATGCGGGCAAAATTGCGGCCATAGATCGTGTGCGCCGCGGGCAGATCCGTGTCCTCACCCGTGAACACGCAGATGACGGAGACACCGCGCCCCGTCAGGCCGCGTACCTCGATGGCAGTGTTCTGGACGGCGCTTCCTTCCGTATAGTCGATGAACTCGCCGTCCTGCTCCATCTTCGTGATGTCGTTCGGCTGCGCGTCCGAGAGGAGAATGAGCAGTTTGTGCTCACAGGGCGAATCGTCCATCCCGCGGCACAGCGCGCGCAGCGCCAGCCCGTCGCGGTTGCAGCCGGCGGTGAAATAGTTGAAGATTTTCTCGTTGCGGTCGGTTTCGTGGTAGTCGCGGTAGCGCGTCACGACGGTGTAGCCGCTGATGGAGCAGAACGACGACACGCGCACGGGGATATGGCACCGCGTGAGCGCCTCGGCGATCATGTACCCCTGCGCGGCCACGCTCGTCTGCCGTTCCTGCTGCGAGGTGGAGCCGTCGAGCAGGATGTCGACCGACAGCTCACCGGGGTCGGTCTGCTGCACCCGCGTGAAGATCTTGTCGTCGCGCAGGTAGACCCCGCGCCAGACGCGCCCGCCGTCGAGCGTACCGCCGGGCGAGCGGACGGTCTCCGGCTGCAGATACGCGAGCATCGCATTCCGGATCCGCGCCGTGAGACGCAGGATGCTCTCACGGTTTCGCTCCGCGTCCGCGGCGTAGGCGTCGCGGTTGAGCTGCATCCGCGCAAGCGCCTCCTTGCGCCGGGCGTTGGCGAAGCCGCGGATGCTCGGATCCCAGGTGTTCTCGCCGCGGGCGAAGTACAGGTGGCAGAGCTGGTGCGCGTCGGTGCAGAGCTCGTGCTCGAGCTCCGCCGTCTTGCCGGGGTCGAGCAGCGGCTGGCCGAAGTAATCCTCCACAAACTTGCGGATCGTCGCCTCCGACTGCGCAAGGCTCTGGTCGCTCAGGCGGCGCTGGATCGCGGCAGAGGCCCCGGCGTCGTGGCCGGTCACGGTGTGCTCGCTGTAGCCGCGGCCGAAGCGGCGGACGGGTGGCTTGCGGCCGGTGATTCTGCGGAAGAAGCGGCGCAGAAGCGGCGGACGCGCCCCGGCTTCGCCCTCCCCGGCCGTAAAGTGATAGTACTTTCCCAGAAAGGCCAGCAGGCGCTCCGTCAGCTCCTCCCCGCTCAGATCGCCCGGAAGCTCCAGCTCGTCGAGCATGTCCCGCTCCCGCGGCATGAGGTGCACCTCCTCGCCCAGCACGCGGCGAAAGTGCATCTCCTCGAGCAGAATCGGCAGCTCCTCCGTCGGAACGGGGCCGCTGCGCGCGATGACCTGGCGCGCGTACCGCCGCCGCAGGGCAGGCAGCACCGGACGGTTCGGCGTCTCGCGCTGATAGACCGCGTTTTCCAGCCCCAGCCAGAGCAGCTGTTCATAGACTTCCTCATGATCCGCATCGCGGATGGCGTCAAAGAGCGCGTCGACTGTCTCAGCGCCATAGCACCGGCGCGCCGCGCCGATGATGCTGTTCCAGTAGAGGTCGGCGCGGCCGTCCGGGTCGAAGACCTTCAGCGGCGGCTCAAAGCCGTATTCCCGTGCGGCGTTCCAGATGATGTTGCGCGCGCGGCGTTTTTCTCTGTCCGGAATGTTCATCCCTCAAACACATCCCCGCAGCCGATCTCCTCGGGGAAGCGCGCCTGAATCACGTCCGTCACCAGCTGGCGCTCGAACCCGTCGAAGGACTTGTTGATGAGCCCCATCCGCAGCGCGCGGTTGCCCTCGAGCCCCGCGCGCATCAGGCGCACGGACGCGAGCAGGCCGCGCAGGTCGAGCGGCTTCGTGGAGAGCTCACCGCCGTCGCACTTGCGCTGGATGTCCTGAAACAGGCCCGCGAGCTGTTCGGCCCACGCGCTCTTCAGCTCCGGGAACTCGCGCCGCAGGAGCTTCACCAGCCCCTCCGCGGTGATCGTGGGCATGTCGATGACCACAAAGCGCGAGGCGAGCGCCTCATTGAGCTCGCGCGTACCGGCGTAGCCGTAGTTCATCGTCGCGATGAAGCGCGTCGCCTCGTGCAGGCGGATGCGCTCGTAGCCGGGCATGTCGATGGCGCGGCGGAAGTCGAGCGTCGCGTGCAGCACGGCCAGCGACTCGTTTTTTGCCATGTTGATCTCATCGAGCACGCCGAAGCCGCCGCACTCCGCGCACTGGTAGATCGGCCCCTTGCGCAGCGTCACCTCGCCGTCGCGGAACGTGTCCGTCCCGAGGAGGGTGGCTGCGTCGGTGTTGATGTAAAAGGATACGTCCCAGCTCGGGCGGCCGAACACGGCGGCGAGATTTTCCGCCAGCACGTTCTTGCCCGTGGCCTTCGGCCCGGCGAGCAGCAGGTTCTCCCCGCACAGCAGCGCCGTCAGCGCCTCCTCCCAGACGTCCTTGCCGTAATAGAGATATCTCGACACCGGGACGCGGGCGGCAAGCCGCTCCCCGACGGGGTATTTCGCGCGAAAGGCCTCGACCTCAGCGATGATCTGCGGGCTGACACCCTCGTCTCTCAAAAAATCCAGCATGATACATGCCCCCTTCAGCTACACTATATTTTATCTCGCGGACAATGTCAATCCATATTCAGGGCTGACGCTTTTTTTCCGTCCCACCAGCCCACAGTTTCCAGAAACGCAAGCACATCGGCCTTGCCCTCCTGCGTGGTATACACATAGAGCATTATCTGTCCACTGCGGATTTTTGCTGCAAAATTCGTGGGGCTGTCCACGGCATAGACCTGACCAGTAAAGGTATTGCTCTCCGTCACCTCACCGGTGATGGGGAGGGTCGCAGCGGCATAGATGCGGCGGCAGCCGTCTGCGGAATCCAGCCTACAGAAGTCTAACCGCAAGGAGTCCTCATGCACGGAAACAGAGCGGATCAACATGGACCCGACGCCCCATCTCTGGCGAACGTCCTCCGTGGAGTCCACAGCGGTGTAGCCGGTCGCCGCTGCGGCATTGCGGAACTCATCCAAGTCCGCAGCTCCCGACGTAAGGAAAAATTTCACGAAAAGGACAACGGCGACGAACGCAAGGAGCCAGGCCGCAAGTCGGGGGACCCACTGCTTCGCCGGAATCTTTGCAATGGCCGTTGAATCAAATCCCGTATCTGTCTCCGAAGCCGATTTCTTCGGCTTCTCTGTGTGTCCCTTTCGCAGGAGCTTGCGAAGCAGCTCCTGCACCCCAGAGAGGAAAAAGCCCACCACTGCGATGGCCGTTCCGAAAATCAGAAGAACTACCAGATTGTGGGTGTTGGGAGAGAGGGTCGCCGTGTTCTCTTCCGGCGCCCCCGGGTTATATTTCACGGTTATGGCAGTGCCGACCAGGCGGGGCGAGGACGTGCGCCCTGTGCTGCCCGTATAGATTTCCCCGTCTACGACATACGCATATGCCATGATGTAGTAGGTGGTACTGCGGCTATGTGGTGACGAGGAACTGCCTTCTTCGCTGGAGACATCTGTGACCGTGGCCGATGTAGTGATCCAGTCCTTCTGGCGGGATTGATCAACATAGTTGCCGATCCCGTCGACAATCAGGCCGATGCCCACGATTAGCATCAGATAGCCCATGAACCGGAAGTATTCGAATAATGTTCTATTCTGTTTCCACATCTGCATTTCTCCCCTCTGAAAAGAGAAAACGGTGCAGCCCCGATCACGGGGTTACACCGTATCCCCGCCAAAAAACATTCTTATGGGGCTTTGGCCGTCAGGCCTGATTCTGTTTGATTGCGGCAAGCTGCCGCGCTTTTATTCGATGGAGATGATATAGAAGTACACGGGCTGCCCGCCGGGGAGGAGCGTCAGCTCCGCGTTGGGGCAGGCGGCGGCGAACAGCGATTCTGCCTTGGCCGCGTCGTCCTCGGTGACGTCCGCGCCGTAGAACACGGTGATGAACTCCGCGTCCTTCTCGCCCGCGAACTTCGCAAGGCTCTCAAGCAGAGCGCCGAGGTCGCGGTCCGTACCGTAGAGCTTGCCGTCCGTCAGAGCGAGATAGTCGCCCTCGCTGATGGCGAAGCCGTCAAAGTCGGAGTTGCGCGCGGCGTAGGTCACCTGCGCCGTCGTCACATGCTGCGCCGCTTCGGTCATGGCCTGCAGGATCACCTGCGGATCCTCCTCGTCGAGGTCGACGTTCATCATCGCGGTGATGCCCTGCGGCACGGTGGCCGTGGGGACGATGATGACCTGTTTTTCCGTCAGGCCGACGCACTGCTGCGCGGCCATGATGATGTTCTTGTTGTTCGGCAGGACGAACACGACCTCGCTGGGGGTCTGGTTGACCTCCTGCAGGATTGCCTCGGTCGAGGGGTTCATCGTCTGGCCGCCGGAGACGATCCGGTCGACGCCGAGGTCGCGGAACGTCGCGGCAAGGCCGTCGCCCGCGCAGACGGCGAGGAAGCCGTACTTCTTCTCGGGCTTGGCCACGGCGGCCGCGCCGCTCTCAAGCTCCTGCTCGATCTGGTCGAGGTCGTCGGTGCTCTGCGCCTTGCGCCCCGCGGCGAGATCCGCCGCCTGCGTGCGCATGTTCTCGATCTTCGCGAGCTCGAGCGTGCCGTATTTCTGCGCTTCGGTGAGCGCTTCGCCGGGGATGTCGGTGTGGACGTGCACCTTGAAGGCCTCGTCGTCCTCGCCGATGACGAGGCTGTCGCCGATGCTGTTGAGGAACGTGCGGAAGTTGTCGAGAGGCTTATCCGCGGTCTTGCGGACGATGAAGACCGTGTCGAAGGTGAAGGTGATGTCATCCTCACCGAGGGCGGCGAAGTCGGCCTTGTCCTGCGTCTCCGTCTCCTCGACCTCGGGAACGGGCTCGCCCTGCAGCGCGCGGAGCATACCCTCGAGAATGATGAGGTAGCCCTTGCCGCCGGCGTCGACGACGCCCGCCTTCTTGAGCACGGGGTTCATGTCGATGGTTTTTTCGAGCGTCTCATAGCCGACGCGGATCGCCTCGGTCAGGACGTACTCAGGGTCGTTGTTCTCATCGGCGGCCTTGAGCGCGCGCTCGGCCGCGAGACGGGAGACGGTCAGCACCGTACCCTCCGCGGGCTTCATGACCGCGCCGTAGGCCGTGGTGACGCCCTCCTGCAGCGCGGCGGCGAGCTGCAGGCCGTCCGCATCGCGCAGCCCCTTGAAGGACTTGGAGACGCCGCGGAACAGCAGGCTCAGGATGACGCCGGAGTTGCCGCGCGCGCCGCGCAGCAGGGCCGACGCCGTCGTCTTGGCCGCCTCGGCGATGCTCTCGGGCTGGGTGCGGCTGAGCTCGGTGACGGCCGTCTGGATCGTCAGGCTCATGTTCGTGCCGGTATCGCCGTCCGGGACGGGGAATACGTTCAGGTCGTTGATGGCCTGCTTCTGCTGGGTGATACAAGCGGCGCCGAAGACAATCATCTGCTTGAAGACGCCGCCGCTGATTCGTTGTGTCATGGTTCGGTTTCTCCTTCTGTGCGGCGCGCTCAGACAGTGATCGAGTCCACGCAGACGTTGACGTCGCGGACCTCCACGCCGGTGTTTTTGGTGACCACATATTTGACCTCGCTCATGATGGAGCGGCAAACCGTGGCAATATTGACGCCGTTTTCCACGACAATATGCAGTTCGATGGAGACGGTGTTGTCGTCGTTATAGGTGACCTTGACCCCCTTGCTCATGGCCTCGCGGCGCAGCAGGCGGACCAGTCCGTCGGTCATGCTGCGGTAGGCCATGCCCTTGACGCCGAAGCAGTTGGTAGCGGCTGCGCCGGTAATGGCGGTAAACACGGCGTTGCTGATGGTGACTTCACCACGGCCGGTCTGGACCTTGATCATATCTAACTTCCTTTCTGATCAGGATTACGCTTAATCTGTTTAAGCAATTTATTATATACCTTTTTCCCATGAATCACAAGCGTAATTTATGATTTTCTCGGATGGGTGCGCTTTTCGGGGCGTTTTCCCGCGAAAAGGGTCGCTTAATAGCCGCGCTTGCGGTCCACCAGACGCTCGAGCGGCCGCCCGGCGGCGTAGTTCTCCAGATCCTCGCAGAAGAGCTCGACGTCGAGGTCGCAGGTGAGCCCGAGGGACATGTTGCCGGAAATGTGCGTCGTGAGCAGGAGGTTCTTCGTCTCCCACAGCGGGTGATCGGCGGGTAGGGGCTCCGGCACCATCACGTCGAGTGCCGCGCCCGCGATGCGCCCGGCGTTGAGCGCTTCCATCAGTGCGTCCTGATCGACGGCCGTGCCCCGGCCGACGTTCACGACGATCGCGTCCGGCGGCAGGAGGGCGATCCGCTCGCGCGAGAGGATTCCCACCGTCTCGGGCGTGGACGGCAGCGCCATCACGAGAATCTCCGTCTGCGGCAGCACGCGGTCGAGCTGGGAGAACGTATACATCTCGTCATAGCAGAGGTCGCCGGGTTTGTCGCTGCGGCGCACGCCGACGATGCGCTTCGCGCCCATCGCCTTGGCGCGGCGGGCAAAGCTCGTACCGATGTCGCCCGTGCCGAGCACGGTGATCTCACTGCCGTAGATCGATCGCATCGGAAGCGTGCGCACCCACTTGTGCTCGCGCACGAAGCCCTGAAACTCCGGCATGCGGCGCAGGAGCATGAGCGTGACCATCATGATGTGCTCGGCGATCGTCGTGCCATAGGCCCCGGAGGAGTTCGAGAGCAGCACGTCCGGGTTCGGGTACACGTCGTCGGACAGAAACGGATCCACGCCCGCGAAGCTGCAGCAGATCCACTTCAGCCCCGTCGCCTTCTTCAGCAGCCCCGGGTCACAGTTGCCGTAGATCACCTCATACTCGCCCGCCTTCTCATCCGGCAGGACGTTCTTCGGGTAGAAGTCCACCGCGAAGCCCAGCCGCTCCGCCGCGGCGCGCAGCTTTTCCATATGGGCCTTGGTCAAAAAGTCCTCCATAACGGCGATTTTTCTCATTTTTCATATACCTCCCAAAGTTTTTCAGCCGCGCGCATGCCGTCGGCCGCTGCCGACAGGATGCCGCCCGCGTAGCCGGCCCCCTCCCCGCAGGGATAGAGGCCGCGGATATTGCTCTCATAGTTTTCATCGCGCAGAATGCGCACCGGGGACGACGAGCGCGTCTCCACCGCCGTGAGCACGGCGTCCGGCTGGTCATAGCCCGTGAGCTTCCCGCCGAGCAGCGGCAGCGCCTGCTCGAGCGCACCGCTCACGAAGTCCGGCAGGCAGCGGTGCAGATCCGTCCACACCACGCCCGGCCGATAGCTCGGCTGCACGCGCCCCGGCCCGGTCGACGGCCGCCCGGCCAGAAAATCCTCCACCCGCTGGCACGGGGCGCGGTAGTCCCCGCCGCCGAGGGCGAAGGCCGCCTCCTCGAGCCGCCGCTGCAGCTCAACGCCCGCGAGCGGGTGTGCCGAACCGAAGTCCGCCGGGGTGACGTTCACGAGCAGGCCGCCGTTGATGTTCTCCTTGTCCCGCGCGTATTCGCTCATGCCGTTCGTGACGAGCCGTCCCGTCTCCGACGAGGCGGCGACGACCTGCCCGCCGGGGCAGACGCAGAAGGAAAACGCGCTCCGCCCGTCCGGCAGGTGGCAGGCGAGCTTATAGCTCGCCGCGGGCAGGCACGGGTGCCCCGCGTACTCGCGGTACTGCGCGGCGTCCATGTCCGCCTGCCGCTGCTCGATGCGCACGCCCACGGCGAAGGGCTTTTGCTCCATGTGCGCGCCCGCGGCATACAGCTTTTCAAAGGTGTCGCGCGCACTGTGCCCCAACGCGAGGATGCACCTCTCGGCAGACAGGGTGTAAAGTCTGTTCCCGTCACGGACGGTGAGCGCCGTCAGGGCGCCGTCCTTCACAACAAAGTCCTCCACCCGCTGCCCGAAGCGCAGCTCCACGCCCAGCGACAGCAGCCGCCTGCGCAGATTCTGCAGCGCGATGTGCAGCATATCGGTACCGACATGGGGCTTGGCGTCGGTGAGGATGCTCTCCGGTGCGCCCGCCTGCGTCAGCTGCCGCAGAATCCAGCCGTGGCGCAGGTCGCGCGTCCCGGTGTTGAGTTTGCCGTCGGAAAAAGCGCCCGCACCGCCCTCGCCGAACTGGACGTTCGACTCCGTGTTGAGCGCGCCGCCCTCCCAGAAGGCAGCAACGTCCGCGCGGCGGCGCTCAACGGGCTGTCCGCGCTCGAGGACGATCGGCGCCATGCCGCACTCGGCCAGCACCAGCGCAGCGAAGAGCCCCGCCGGGCCCATGCCGACGACCACGGGCCGCACCCGC
>ENA-UONQ01002271-UONQ01002271.1-human-gut-metagenome-genome-assembly--contig:-CS26-NODE-2271-length-13559-cov-5.428836_pt1 | contig 13559 bp, 18 predicted proteins | sample MGYA00242460_ERZ724007 | MGnify/ENA metagenome assembly ERZ724007
AAGGGAAACTTACTTCCCGGTAACAAATACTCAGGCGAACAACATATTGATTGGTAGTCGCGTGTATGTGGGATATGGGGGCGACAATAAAGGAGCGCTCAACAAAGACCGCAGCGTTACGACAATGAGGGCTTATGCTGATATGGCTAAAGTTGTACGAATTGAACCGCTGGACGATGCTAATAAGGCTGTATACTTGGATGTCCCGGAAGGCTTTCAGACTGCTCCTGTAAATGTAACAGAAACTTTACAATCTCCAATCATAATAAGCTCAATGCAATGGGCAGCAGGGAGCACAGATGTAGTGATAGGACATCACGATGGATCTCCCGTATCTAACAGCGACGGAAAGCATCCGTATCGTATTCAGGGCAGGGAATATGCTGTTGGATGCTATGTGGTAGCATCTGACATTGTGCTTGATTTTCAGGCTGATTACAGTAAAAACGTATATGTAGCGAAAAGGGGAGTTGTTCACAGCTCAGCAGAATCAGTTATCAGGAGTACCTATCAGATGATAGGAAACATTCCTGCATTGCCTGATGGGAAAGACTTCTGGGTGGGCGATATTTCTGTTGACAAAAAAACCGGTGCATGGCTTGTGTCAAAAAAGGGAAGCGGCAGTTCACAGGGGTATGGAGATATGTTTTATTCCGGAGGGACGGCTACGTCGGGAACTCGTGAATTTTTACAGGGCGGTAGCCTCGGGCATGGCTCGCATGCTGGTTGCTCGTTCCTGAACTGCGGGTCCGGGCTCGGCTGGGCGCTCTGGGTCTGCGGCGGCTGCGATTAAAAGAAGGCCGTCGGGGGTGAATTTGCGAAGCAAAGAGGGGATCTCCCCTAAAAAATAGAGGACTCATGGTGTGGCGGTAACCTCAGGAATGGCTCGAATGCTGGTTGCTCGTACCTGAACTGCAGGAACAGGCTCGGCAGGACGAACTGGAACTACGGCGGCTGATATTATCTATCTATTTTCCGCATCGGCGGCATAAAACCATGTTTCGCACTCGAAAAGAGTGTAACCGAAAGGTTCTCAGGCAGATGCCTAAAATTCTTTTTATAGGCCCGCCAGAGCCGATAAAACGGCGAAGGAATGCCGGCGCAGTAGGCCGGTATTGTGGCTAGTAGAAAAACCGAAAACCATCGCAAAGATAATCGATGAATTATTAAAAGGTCTAACAATATGAAAAAATATTGCAAAAATGTAGATATAACTGATAGGACACTGATATCGGAATCAGTATATCAATGTCTTGCAGATAAATTAAGGCGCCGTGATACATTGCGGCTGCTGTCAAGTGTTACTATTTTTCCCCCGGAACAGATATATTATTTGCTGAAAAGAGGAGGAGCAGCAGCGATTAACTGGTGCATCGAACGTGTGATAGATGCTATTCACAACGAGATTCTCTCCAGGGAACCAAGATATCCTCCTATCTGGTACAAAAAGCGCAAGGATCCGTCCAGTGGAAAGATTCGGGAAATAGGAATCCAGGACGTAAAACAGCAAATCTATGATTATATCGCTGTAAATGCGTTAAAGCCGATAGCGGCAAGAATTGGCATCCATCAATATGCATCAATTAAAGGCCGCGGCCCTGTGAGGGGAATGAAAAAAATAAGTAAATGGATGAGAAATAAATCTCTGCGTTATTATGGTAAATTCGATGTAAAAAAGTGCTTTGAAAGTATCAGCAGGGAAAATCTCATGACTTTTCTTTCATACTATATTAAGAATGAGCCGATTTTATGGCTTGTTGATACACTCCTCGGAACATTCCAGAAAGGTTTAAGCATAGGTTCATACCTGTCGCAGTTTCTTTGCAACTTATACATGTCTCAACTCTACCACGAAATTTCGGAGCAGATGTATTATATCCGGAAGCGGAAGTCAGGAGAAGAGAAGCGGGTGAATCTGGTAAAACATGTATTATTTTATATGGATGATATTTTTATCATAGGGACAAGCGCGAAGCTGCTTAATATGGCCGCAAAAAAGATTGTTTCTTATGCTTCGGAAATGGGCCTTGATATAAAACGAAAATGGACAATACAGCCGTGTGATGTTGTAGATATGATGGGTTTTAAAATTTACCGCGATCATGCAACCATAAGAAAGCGAGTTTGGAAACGAATTCGGCGGATATACATAAGAACGTATCGCAAATTAAGAACACATAAACCTATACCGCTTTCGATGGCAAGACGTTGCCTGTCATATAAAGGATTTTTTAATAACACGGACAGTTTTAAAGCTACTAAAAAATATAAAGTCCAGGAAGTTACCAGACTGTGTAAAAGGAGGGTATCGCATGCCGATAAGAGCAAGGTTTTTAGAACCACAGCCACATGTAAATGTGGTGCATGATAAAGGTTTTGTCTATGTTTTTATATGCCTTAACGAAGAACAAAAGGTAGAAGAGTATGAAGGAGCAATGGTGTCATACCTGGAATATGATTACCACGAATTTAAAGAAAAGGAATCACGGATTAACATTGAAGATGTAATGAAAAATCCAGAAAAGTATCTCTCTTACTCAGCAGAAAAACAGGAGGAGCAGGATATCATTGCTCGCCTGGAAGCATTGGAAAGAAGAGCATTGCAGGAGGTTTAAATGTACGAGATTGTAAAGAACGTAATCACATCCGGTCAGTATGAGCTGACCGACATGCTGAAAAAGATTGACACCCTCTGGCTTCAGGGGGCTCTGAATGACACCCAGCGGGCGGAACTCATCGAGCTGGCCCGCAACCGGGCAGATCCGGAGCAGAGCTACGATATCCAGAAGCAGATAGGCACTATATTTTCCAACCTGTCTGAGATGGGACAGGCAATCCTGGAACTGACCGACAAGGTAACAAAACTGGAGGGCGGCAGTATAACTCCTCCGGTGGTGGAAGAGTATCCGGCATGGGTGCAGCCGACCGGAGCGCATGATGCATACCACATCGGCGATAAAATGACCTACACAGACGGCAAGCGGTATATCTGTCAGATGGATAATTGTGTATGGGGGCCGGATACATACCCGGCAGGATGGAAGTTGGTAGAATAATTTTAGTCATAGATAGTCATAGATTTAGTCATAGGCACGCGGGAAACCGGGTGTTATTTTTATGCCGTCTTTCCGGTACCGCAGACGATAAAGAACGGGACATCACCGGACACGACCGGGACAACAAGTGAAGATGAAAGGAATGAAACCATGAAAAAAGAAGAATTAATTGCAAAAGGCCTGACTGAAGAGCAGGCAACGGCTGTAATCGACATCTACACAAACGAGATGAAAGGATTTATCCCCAAGTCCCGGTTTGATGAGGTGAACACAGCAAAGGCAGATCTGGAAAAGCAGGTGGCTGACCGGGATAAACAGTTAAAGACCCTGAAGGACGAAGCCAAGGACAATGAAGCCCTTCAGACAAAAATCACCGAGCTGGAGGACGCGAACAAGGCGACCAAGAAAGAGTATGAGGACAAAATCCGCGATATGCGTCTGACTGGTGCAATCAAAGACCAGTTAAAAGATTGCAAGTATCCAGAGCTGGTAGCGGATAAATTCGACCGTACCAAGCTAATTCTGGCAGATGATGGCACAGTGTCTGGGCTGTCTGAGCAGTTAAAAACTGTAAAAGAGACCTACAAAGAGCTGTTTACCGCTCCGATTTCCGGAAAGACACCGGGCAATAATGGCAAGACCCCGCCACAGGAGGGAGGATCTTCCGGACGCAGAGAAGAGCTGGAAAAGCTGATTAAGGATCCTGCAACAAGGCTGGCTGACCGGATTGCAGCGAGAAATGAATTATTTCGCCTGGAACAGGCAGAAAGTGAGGAATAACGAATAATGGCAAACCAGAAAGGAACAGGCACGACCTGGAATTTACCCAACTATGCAGGAGATTTATTTACTGCTGATACTACGAACACCCCGATTCTTTCCGCTATTGGCGGTTTGACCGGCGGCGTGCAGACTGATAATTTTGAGTTCCCGACCGATTCTCAGTATTCTCTTCCGGCGGCGGCACAGCCGGCAATCACTGAGACTGCATCCCTGACCGCTCCGCAGGCCGAGGAAATTGTGAGGGCGCAGAACACCAATGTAACCCAGATTTTCCACGAAAAAGTGTCCATTTCTTACGTTAAAGAGTCCAACCGCGGAAGAATGAGCGGGCTGAATACTGCTGGACAGAAAAACAATGTGCAGTCCACCGAAAAAGATTGGCAGATTGCGAGAAAACTGGAAAAGATTGCCCGCGATATCGAGTACACTATCATCAATGGCGTATACGCAAAAGCAACCAGCACAGATGTCGCAAATAAGACCAGAGGCCTGCTGGCCCTTTGCGGGGGTGAGGGAGGTACAAAAGTAGATGGCAAGAGCGCAGCTTTGACTAAAGCACTGATGCAGCAGCTCTTTAAGGCTATGTATGACGCAGGAGCAATCTTCTCCAATATGGTTCTGTATGTGGGCAGCACCCAGAAGCAGATTATCACCGATATTTACTCCTACGCACCGACTGACAGAAATATCGGAGGAACCAACATCAAGCAGATTGAGACGGACTTCGGAAACATCGGTATTGCTCTTGACCGTTTTATGCCGCAGACTGCTGTTCTGGCAGCCGAGCTGTCTGTTCTGGCTCCGGTATTCCAGCCGGTACCGGAAAAGGGTAATTTCTTCTATGAGGAACTTGCAAGGACTGGCGCATCTGAAGAGGGACAGATTTTTGGTCAGTTTGGTCTGAATCATGGTCCTGCATTTATGCACGGTGCAATCACTGGCCTGAAAGGATAGGGTGAGTTATGGCAGATTTTGATATGAACGGAATCCCGCCGAAAATTCGGGAGCTTTTTGAAGAACGCACAGGCGCAGCCGTCAAAGATGCAGCTGGAGCAACACCCACAAAGGAAGAGTTTAATGCCCTGCTTAAATCCCTTCGGGATGCGGGGCTGATTAAAAAATAGGGGGGAATGAGGTATGACAGCAGCCGAAATGCAGAAAGCTGTGGAAAGCAACCTGGGGCTTTATCCGGGCGAGAAAGAATTGCTTGTGTTAGACGTCATTCTCTCTGTATGCGATTATTGCAATCTCCATCCTGAGCGCATTCCGGATATCCTGGAACCGGTTATCCGAAAAAAGGTAAAAGGTATTATCGATTATGAGGCAGCCAATGGTTCCGGGTATCATCCGGAAGTGGCCAGCCTAAAAGAGGGCGATGGTGCGATTACCTGGGCGCAGACCGAAGGGAATACCAGGGCAAGCATTTATGAGCTTAATGCAAGTGATAAAGCGGCTCTTAAAAGACACAGGAGGTTGAGAGGTTATGCTTAATCCATATGCAGTGATGTACGATGCCAGGATGACTGTGCAGCGCTGGCGCGAGGTAGAAAAAGGCGGATACATACGCAATGAGCTTTTTACGGTGGGGGAGAATATCCCCTGCCGCTACAGTTCTTCAGGGCAGGCTGCTGTCGGTACTCCAAACCCGTCCATCCAAAACGGTCACACACTATTTTGTGGCCTGGAGGTGGATGTGCAGGAAGGTGACAGGATTACCGTGACGATGCGTACCGGAAAAACCGTAGATCTTACTCTGGGCGAGTGTCACCCTTATAATTACCAGTGGCAGTGCGAGGTTAAGAGAGAGGATAACGCATGAGTAGCAGTAATTACAGACGCAACAAAGCGGCCATTGACCAGTACCGTAAAGAACTGATGGCTATGCTGGACGATATCCAGCAGGTAGACAAAAAGGTGCTCAATACAGCAGTAAATCAGGGCGTCCAGTATGCGAAAAAATTTACTCCTGTGGGAAAGCATCCCAATCCAGTAACGTTTACGATTAAAAATGGTCCGGATGCAGGAGAAGTCGTAAGCTTTACAGTTTCCAATCCGGGAGTTGGTGGAAAGCTTCGGGAGGGGTGGCACAAAAAGCCTACCGTCAGAATCTCTGGCGGAATTGCGACGCATCTCGTAAATGTAATGGACTACGCTTCTTTCTGGAATTACGGACACAGAATCGTAACCAAAAAGGGCGGGCCGACCAAAGGATTTGTGAAGGGAACCTACGTTTTGGAAAAGACCCAAAACTATGTAAATAAGCGTGTCCTCGCACGATTTAAAGCAGAATTGGAGGCAATACAGAAAAAGCATGATTAACAGATTGTATGAAGCCATTGCAAGCGGTCTAAAAGTAGTAAAGCCCTGCAAAATATACCGCGAAGATGTCCCACAGGGGTTTACAACTCCATGCTTTTTGGTGCACGTCTATGAGCAGGAGCATTCCAGAGGAATTAATGGACGGTTAAAAAATGCGGTAAGCCTGGACATCCTTTACTTTCCGGAAAACATCGGTCAAGCGCAGCTGCAGGAAGAATGTTGGAATGTTAGCCAGGATTTAACGAGAGAATTTGCGATTCCTGGCTTTAAATTAAAAAATAGGAACTCAAAAATCGAGGATAAGGTGCTGCATTTTTTGTGTGATGTGGACTATCGGGAATTTAAAAACGATACTGCGCCGCAGATGCAGACCTTGATCCAGTCCGAAAGAATTAAGGAGGTATAAAACAATGGCAGGAACATGGGAAACCCAGAACAAGGTTTTGCCAGGAGCATACATCAATATCAAAACCAGTGAGCCGCTGTCTATCACTCCGGGAGACAGAGGGGTCGTTGTCATTTTGCAGGAAATGACAGTAGGTGAAGATGAGAATCTGTACACGGTTACTGTAACCGAGCAGGGATATCCAGAAGGGGCGGTTGCATCTGATAAGAAACTGGTCGTTGAGGCTCTGAAAAAGGCTAAAACAGTGCTGATTTATAAGCTGCCGGATTCCCACACAACAGATTCCATCAACAAGGCACTGGCAAAGCTAAAGACAGTCAAATTTGACGTGCTGTGCTATCCGTATGACACAACCCCAGGAACGGCTGCGGCAAATAAAACCGCAATCGCATCCTGGATTAAAACCATGAGAGAGGATGAGGGTGTGAAGTGCCAGGCGGTACTCGCAAACCACATCGGGGATTATGAGGGTGTTATTAATGTGGCGCAGGGTGTTGTGATGGCAGATGGCAGTAAGCTGGCAGCTGCTGAAGCTACTGCGTGGGTAGCCGGAGCAACAGCAGGAGCCAGCATGACCACATCAAACACCGGAATGAAGTATGTGGGCGTGATTGATGTGGAGCCGCGCATGACCAAAACTGAAAAAGAAACTGCGGTAAAGGCAGGTAAGCTGATTTTTGACGTAGACAGCGCCCAGAATGTGACAGTTGTGTACGACATTAACTCCCTGACTACGTTTACTCCGGAGAAGTCCAAAGACCTGTCTAAAAACCGCGTAATTCGTACTCTGGACAATATTGCGAATGATATTGCATCCATTTTTAAGAGTAACTACATGGGTAAAATTAACAACAATACAGACGGTAGGCTGCTGTTTAAGTCTGCGCTGGTGGATTACTTTGCAGGTCTCCAGAATATGTCTGCAATCGATAATTTTAACCCGGATGATATTACGGTTGCTCCGGGGGATGATATCGATGCAATGTTGGTAAATGTCTACATTGAGCCTGTGGACAGCGCAGAAAAGCTCTATATGACGGTCAATTTACAGTAGGAGGTAGACCATGGGAAAGGGTAATAATTATACAAAAATTGCTGACCTGGTAACAGGCAGCGAGGGAAGTGCCTACATCACTATTGATGGCGAGAACCGGTATTTTTTTGAGCTTGCAAAGGTTGAGGCAAGCATCGAGTTTACTGTTATCGCTAAAAAACTGTTAGGGCATCGAATGAAGCAGCATAAGGTTGTAGGAGCCGAAGGCAAGGGAAGTATTACGATGTATAATGTAAGTCCGACGACTTCAGCTATTTATCAGAAGTACATCAATGAAGGAAAGACTCCATCTATCAGCATCCAGACCACAAATGAGGATTCCAGTTCAACAATTGGCCGCAGAGTTGTGGTAATGCGCAACTGCATCCTCTCAAAGGTTCCTGTCGCATATCTGGAAGATGGCAGCGAAGATTTAAGTACCACAGACTCAGATTTTACTTTTGACGATGTAGACAACCTGGAATCCTATGTATTCCCGGAAAATATGAGATAAGGAGATTAGATTATGGGAAGTTTAAGTGCATTTTTAAACCCTGTCAAAACTGCAAACAAGGAAGTTATTATTTCTGACCGGTTCCAGGAGAACGGAAAGCCGGTTCCCTTTGTGATTCGTCCCATTACGCAGGCGGAAAATGAAGAACTGATGAAGAAGCACCGTAAGGTAGATAAACAGGGAGTTGAGATTTTTAATCGCATCCAGTACCAGAAGGAACTTACAGCTGCGGCAGTGGTAGAGCCGAACCTGAATGATGAAACCCTTCAGAATCAGTATGGCGTACTGGGAGCGCCTAAACTCTTGTCTACGATGCTTTATGTTGGCGAATACGCAAATCTTCTGGAGCAGGTACAGAAGCTTTCTGGACTGGACGCAAACATTAATGATGATATCGAAGCTGCAAAAAACTGATTAAGCAGGGCGATCCAGAGATTAATTATGCTCATTTCGCCCTGCAAAGGTTACATATCCGCCCGTCCGAACTGGAGAATATGTCCCAGCAAGAGCGGGCGCTTATTTATGCGAGCATCGATTTACGCATTGAGGAAGAGAAACGGCAGGCAAGTAAAATCGGATAGGAGGCGAGGAAGTGCCTACATTAGATGCTATGTTTAAATTAATGGATGGATACAGCTCCACGATTAAAAGAATCGTCGAGGGGACAGATAAAGCCTCTAAATCTATTTTAGGGGCGAGTAAACGGACGGACGATTTTAACGATGCATTAAAACGGACAGAAGCTGCAACGGCCAGAGCAAGCAATGGCTTATCACACCTTGTCAAAACGGCAGTCGGTCTTACTGCGGTAAAAAAAGGTATGGATTTGGCAGATACGTATACCAACACAAATGCAAGACTGGGCATGATTACAAACTCACTGGCAGAACAGCGCAGCCTCCAGAACGATATCTTCGCGGCAGCGAACCGGGCGAGAGGAAGCTATACTGAAATGGCCAGTGCTGCGTCGAAAATGAGAATGCTTGCAGGGGACAGTTTTGGAAGCAATCAGGAAGCAGTTGCATTTACGGAACTTTTGACAAAATCCCTTAAAGTTTCCGGAGCCGGCACAGCAGAACAAAATTCTGCCTTTTTGCAGATTTCTCAGGCTATGGCTGCCGGGCGGCTGCAGGGCGATGAATTCCGTTCTGTGATGGAAAATGCGTCCATGGTAGCGGATGCCATTGCTCAGTATATGGGAAAGAGCAAGGGAGAGCTGAAAGAACTGTCCTCTCAGGGACTTATTACAGCAGACATAATTAAAAACGCTATGTTCCAGGCGGCAGGTGATATTGAAGACAGGTTCAGTAGTATGCCTATGACGTTTGCGGACGTTTGGCAAAGGATAAAAAATGATGGCGTTCAGGCGTTTGGTGGGGTGTTTGATAAAGCAAATGCGATACTGAATTCCGAGGCTGGACAGAAAACAATAAGTGTGCTGACTAAAGTAGTTTTTATATCAGCTGGAGCATTTAGTTTGCTGCTGAGTGCCATTGGATGGGTTGGGAACCGGTTAGATGTGCTTTCTCCAATTATTCTTGGAGTTGCGGCTGCATGGGCTGTTTACAATGCAACCGCTGGAATCGGATGGCTGACAACAATGAAGAATGTGGCAGTTATGGGACTAAAGGCAACCGCAGACATGGCTGAGTACGCTGCAATTTTTATGCTGACATGGGCACAAGAAGGATTTAATGCGGCTTTGCTGGCTTGCCCAATTACATGGATTATAGGTGGCATTATTCTGCTTATAGCAGCATTTTACGCAGGCGTGGCAGCGGTTAATCGGTTTGCAGGTACCAGTGTCAGTGCCACTGGATTAATTGTCGGCGCGGTATTTACTGCTGGAGCTTTTATTGGAAATATATTCATCGCATTGTGGAATCTCCTGACAGGCATTTTTGTAGATATTCTGAATGTGTGTATTTCATTTGCTGAATTTTTTGCTAATTTTTTAAATAATCCAGCAATTGCAGTCATGAATGTGATAGTAGATCTTGCTAAGTTTGTGGTTGATGTTTTGCAGTCGTTAGCTAAAATAATTGATACCATTTTTGGTACAAATTTGGCAAAGGCTGCAAGTGGATGGGCTATATCAATAGAAAAATTCAAATCGGGACTAAAACAAGACAATGGAATTTATTTTGACAGATTTGATAAAAGTGAAGCGCAATTTGACCGATTGACGTATTCCGGAGCATTTGGTAAGGGGTATGATACCGGGAAAGGAATTGCGGACAAGGTTTCCGGATTGTTTTCGGGCGTAAATCTCGGCGGAGGTGGTATGGATTATTCTCAGTTTTTTACCGCCGGAAATCCAGCGGTCGTAAAAGGCACTGGAAAGGGGGGAGCTGTAAAAGTGGAGGCTGACAGCGAAGATATTGAATGGATGCGGAAGCTGGCCGAACGTGACTACGTTGCGCGTATTGCCCAGAACACCCTCGCACCAAATATCCGTGTAGAGTTTTCTGGCCCCATCACAAAAGAGACTGATACTGACAGCGTAATGACGCATGTGGTCAACGAGTTAAAGGACATCATTGCCACAGCTCCGGAAGGGGTGCCTGCATAATGAGCTATTCGATTTATTTTAAATTCAAGGGCAAAAAGTACAAGCTCCCGGTTAATCCAGAGGAACTAAAGCGAGAACGGAGTATGAATGTGGAGACTTATCAGGTGCTTGGCACCGGGCAGGTCTCCATACCTGTATACGGTGAACTGGAAACTATCAGTTTTGAGGCAGAGTTCCCCAGTCAGCGGTATCACTATATGGAATCCGGAGCGAGGGCAGATGCCGATTACTACGAAAAGATGTTCCGGAGGGCGCAAAAGGAACTCCAGCCGGTGCGTTTTATCGCCTCCAATGATATTACAGATGATATCAGTATGATGGTGCTTGTAAAAAGCGTGGAGGCTGTGGAAAAGGCCGGCGAAGAAGGGGATAAATATCTGACAGTTAAGCTGCAGGAGTACAGGGCTCCGGGAAAGCGGTATGTAGCTGTGCCAACAAACGAGAGCACTGCTATTAAGCAGGAGGAGGCCTCAAAGGAGCCGGAAAACAATCCGGCAGTAACGGATGATAAGACCCATACAGTGCAGTCAGGGGATACGCTGTGGGGGCTTGCGAAGCGGTATTATGGTAATGGCAGCCTGTACTCCAAAATAGCCGCAGCAAATCCAGCCATTAAAAATCCAAATTTGATTTATGATGGCCAGATTTTGACAATACCGGTATAAGGAGGTGAGGTCATGGAATTACTGGTTGAGAGCCAGGGGAGCATCTACGATATCTCTGATATGTGCAAGGACATATCCTGGACAGACTCTCTCAACAATGGAGCGAGCAGCTTAGAAGTGTCTTATATCAAAAACGGCCTTACCTTGCAAAATGGAGATGTCGTTAGACTGACAGACAATAATCAGGCTGACGGTATCTTTTTTGGCTCTGTTTTTAAGGTATCTGGAGATGAAACAGGAACAATTACTGTTAAGGCTTACGACCAGCTTCGGTACACAAAAAATAAAGATATTGTTGTTTTAGAGGGCGGCACTCTTAAAAATCTTGTATCAAATATGTGCACCGCTCTATCTCTTACACCTGGAACCATGGAGGATCCGGGTTTTGTTTTGCCGACCATTGCAGATTATGAAAAAACATGGATTGATCATGTTACGCAGGCGGTATCAGACACCCTGATAGGCACGCAGGAGTATTTTTGTCTGCGGGATGAATATGGAAAAGTGTGCCTGTGGAATATGCGCAACCTGCAGCTTCCTTTGGTGCTGGGAGATGAAAGCCTGTGTACTGGATACAGTTGGGAAAAATCCATTGATGAGGAATATTACAACAAAATCAAAGTGGTCTGGAAAGATGAGGCATCCGGGAAAATAGATGTGGGAATGTCTGTTGACCAGACTGCCGTAAACCGGTACGGGCTACTGCAATACCTGGAATCCTCTCCATCCGGGATTGATAACGCAGCCAAGGCGCAGGAACGGGCAAATAACCTTTTAAAACTCTATAATCGCGAGCAGGAGACATTGAAATTGGAATGTCTGGGAGATCTTCGGGTGCGCGCAGGAAACAGCATCTATGGCAGTATTGCGGATATTGGCTTAAATCGGCGATTGATTGTAAAAAAGGTCACGCATGATTTTCTTCCGGTTCACAAAATGACAGTGGAGGTAATGGCAGATGGATAAGATTGTGATGACTCAATTTTTTGAGCTGATAAAGACTGTAGTTGATAACTACATGAAAAACAGGAAACCTTCCGCTGTTTTGCTCGGAACCTATACCGGAACCGCCGTAATGGTTGGGCAGCTTCCGGTCCCGATGTCCATGATATCCGGCAATATGCTAAAAAAGTTGGCTCCAGGAGATAAGGTAAGGCTTTTGCGCAATGACGGCGGGCATGAGTATTATATTCTGGAGATTATCGGAAAGCCTTACCAAATTAAGGAGGTGCCCTGATGGCATTGACGATTGATTTAACGGTCAAGGAGCAGTCTTACACAGATAGGACGTATAAAATGTCAGATACGCAGATTGCGGGCTTTGTAGACGGTATGGAGGCTCTGAAACAGAGTATTTATAAAGCCCTATCGACAGAGCAATATGAATATCCAATCTATAGTTTTCAGTATGGGATTGCATGGAAACAGCTGATAGGAGAGGATCGTTCCTATGTCCGAGCGGAGCTTCGCCGGATGGTGGAGGAGCTGCTTATGCGTGACGACCGGATCCGGTTCGTAGATGGTTTTGAGTTTTCTTTTTCCGGAGATTCCTGTCATTGCTCTTTTAACGTCTCCAGCATTTATGGAGATATCAGAGTGACAACGGAGGGCAAGATATGACAAAAATGACGTATGAGGAGCTGGTACAGGCTCTTCTTGACAGAGTTAAAAATGACGTAGATAAGCGCGAGGGCAGTGTGATTTTTGATGCGATTGCTCCATGCGCTTATTTTCTTACCCAGATGGGATTTCAGCTGGATAATTTCCTTGACTTGGTTCTTCCGGATACCGCTGTTGGGGAATATCTGGACAGAGCCGTTGGAGGGTGGGGCATTATCCGCAAACCTGCAACGGCAGCAGTACGCAAGGTAGAGACGTCTGCATCTGTGCCGGTCGGGAGTTTATGGGGGATAAATGAGCTGGTGTATCGGATTGAACGGATGGACAGCGCAAATGTCTACCACGCAATCTGTACAACAGCAGGAGATAAGGGAAACCAATATTCCGGCCAGCTGCAGCCTATTACAAATGGCATTGTGGGGGTTACAGCAAACCTGACGGATATCATCACACCAGGGACAGACACAGAGAGCGACGAGGCATTAAGGCAGCGGTTTTACATTAAAGCACAGCTTCCGGTCACATCCGGAAATGCAAATCATTACATCCAGTGGGCTCTGGAGGTGCCAGGGACCGGGGCAGCCAAGGCAA
>ENA-UONQ01002273-UONQ01002273.1-human-gut-metagenome-genome-assembly--contig:-CS26-NODE-2273-length-13548-cov-4.784110_pt1 | contig 13548 bp, 9 predicted proteins | sample MGYA00242460_ERZ724007 | MGnify/ENA metagenome assembly ERZ724007
TATCAAAAAAAACCATGCTTATCTCCTTATGTTTATCTTGCAAATCAGGAATCAGTAATTATTTACCGTAGTAGTTGATACGCCAGTTCTCCCAGTCTGTGCGGTCAATCCGCTCACCCCAGAGAACATAGCCGCGCGCATGTCCCCAGTGCCGAAACTCGACCGGATGCCGTGCCGCATAGCCGTCTGTCGTAAGAGAGCCGTTCGGCAATCGTCTTTCCACATCCAGCCGGTACGGATATTTTTCGCTTCGCATATCCATTGCCGCAATTCTCCATTTTCCATTACTTAATGGTATTTTTGAGCCGTTTTTCCGCCTCAGCCAGATTGAGCATCAGCATTTTGGAAACGCCCTGCTCCTGCATGGTCACGCCGTAGAGCATATCTGCTTCTTCCATTGTACCACGTCTGTGGGTAATTACAATAAATTGTGTCGAATCTGTCAGGCGGCGAATGTATTTTGCAAACCGCTGCACGTTTACATCATCGAGCGCGGCTTCGATCTCATCAAGCACGCAAAACGGCGTAGGCCGCAGCTTGAGGATCGCAAAGTACAGCGCAATGGCAACAAACGCCTTTTCACCGCCCGAGAGCAGCGTAATCGTTTTAACCGCCTTGCCCGGCGGAGACACGCGGATGTCGATACCGCAGTTCAGGATATCCGAGGTATCGGCAAGCTGCAGTTCGGCATGTCCGCCGCCGAAGATCTCGCGGAAGGTATCGCGGAAGTACACATTCAGCTTGGCGAACTCGGACGCGAAAATCTCCTTCATGCTGACGGTCAGCTGCTCGATGACCTTACGCAGATCGGTCTGTGCGGTCTCGAGGTCGTCCTTCTGCTCCCGCAGGAAGCTGTACCGCTCCTGCACACGCTGAAATTCGTCCACCGCATCCAGATTGACGTTGCCGAGCGCCCGCATTTTCACGCGCAGCTCCTGCACGCGGCCGCGCGTTTCACCGAGGTTTTCAATCGGTTTGGCGATCTCTGCCGCCGGTGTGGGTGTTAATTCATAGCTTTCCCACATTTTATCCAGAATCTGTGTTTCCTCGGTTTTCAGCTGGGCCGCGCGGTTTTCCAGTCGGGCGGTCTCGCGTTCGAGTTCAAGGATTTCCTCGTTGCGGCTCTGTGCCGCCTTTTCCAGACGGACCCGTTCGCCCTCGGTCTGTTCGCGTCTGCCGGTCTGCCGCGCAAGCTGTTCGCTGAGCAGCCGGGCGGTGGTGTCGCGTCCGTGCTTGGCTGCACGGACTTGGGTAAGTTCATCGGTCAGGCGTGCGATTTCCGCCGCAAAGTCTGCGATCGTCTGCTCCGCACCGGACACGCCCGCGTCGAGGTCGGCCTTGAGCCGCTCAAGCTCCGCGAGCGCGCGTGCTTCGCTGTCCTGCGCTGTGCGCGTCTCCACGAGCGCGGTCTGCGCGGCTGTGATGCGCGAAGCCGTCTGCGTCAGCTGTTCCGCAGCGGCGTTCACTGCCGTACGGTGCTCGGCACAGACCTGCTCGGCAGCTGCAAGCGCCTGCTCTGCGGCAGACCGGCGCTCTGTGCAGGCGGCAAGTGTCTGTTCATACTTCTGCTGCGTTGCTGTGAAGTTAGTTTGTTCAGAAATCAGGCTGTCATACCGTTTCTGCAGGCTTTCCAGCAGGAATTTATGCTGTTTTACCGAAGCAACAAGTCCGGCTCTCTCCTGCTCCGCGTGCCGGCGGTCGGTTTCGATGGCTTGCGCCTGCGCGGCAAGCGATTCCAGTTCCTGTCCTGCAGCCTGCTCGGTCTGTGCCAGCGTTTTTCGCTCCTGCTCGAGTGCGCGCACGCGCTCCTCGGCGGCGTGCAGGCGTTCCGCCCGCGCCAGTGCGCCGGTGCCGCGGGAGACCGAGCCACCTGTCATGGCACCGCCTGCCTGCAGGATTTGTCCGTCTAAGGTGACGATGCGAAACCGGTGTCCGTACGCCTTTGCCAGCGCAAGCGCGGTGTCCATATTCTCCGAAATGACCGTGCGCGCCAGCAGATTGCACACAATATTCTTATATTTTTCATTAAATCTGACGAGAGCATCCGCGGTGCCGAAGCAGCCGTTCTGACGTTCCAGGCCGGTCTCCCGCAGGCTGTTTGCCCGAATGGTATCCAGCGGCAGGAAGGTCGCGCGGCCGCCGTCCGTGCGCTTGAGGTACGAAATGCACTGCTTGCCCACGCTCGTGCTGTCCACCACGATGGAGGACGCTGACGCACCGAGTGCAGTGTCGATTGCCGTCACGAACCGCTTTTCGGTCGTGATGAGCGCGGAAACCGGACCGTGCACGCCGTTCATCGCACCCTTTTCAGCCTGCCGCATGACGGCTTTCACCGACCGTGAGAAGCCCTCGTACTCATGCTGCATGTCGGTCAGCATTTTCACGCGGCTCTGCATTTCGCTCAGCGAGGACTGCGCTGCTCGCAGGTCGTTCTGCGCCTGCTCGGCCTTTCGGCGGCAGGTCTCCGCCTGAACGGCGGCCGTCTGCGCCTGCTTTGCCGTTTCGGCAAGCGTTTGCTCGCACGCGGTCAGTTCCCGCTCGAGATTGTCCTGTGCCTGCTTTTCGGTATCCAGCTGCTGTGCCGCTGCTGCGATTTCGGAATCCAGCGTCATTTTGCGGTCGTTCATGCCCGCCAGACCGCTTTCGGCGGCTGTTCGGTCGAGTTCGAGCGCGTGCAGCGTGCGCTCCTGCCTGCGCTGCGCCTGCTCGGCCTGCCGAAGTGCCTGCTCGGCCTGTGTGCGCTGCTGCTCCTGCTCGGCAGACTGTTTTCGGAGTGCATCCAGTTCAGCCGACTGTGCCTTCTCCTGCTCATTCAGCACAGAAATACGCTCGCGCCGTTCGGCAAGCTGCGCATCCATGCTCTGCACCTGCTCGGCGCGGTGCGCGCTCTCCTGCCGTGTGCGCTCGATATTCTCCTCGCAGTTGCGGATGTTCGCCTGAATAACCGCCTCACGGCTGATCTGCTCGGCGGCAAACTGCTCGGCTTCGCGCAGCTCGTTCCGCAGACGTTCGGTTTCTCTGTCAATCTCACGCAGTGACTCGGCCAGCTGCTCGGACTGCGCATACAACGTTCCCTGCTGCTGTTTTGCATCCGCAAGCTGCTTTTCGCAGGTTGTCCGGTCTTTATTCAGCTTGGCAGTGTCATTCTTGAGCTGCTCGAGCGACAGCAGCCACAGCGAGACCTCAAGCACGCGCAGCTCATCCCGCAGATGCAGAAACCTTTTCGCCTTGCCAGCCTGTTGCTCGAGCGGCTCGAGCCGGTTTTCCAGTTCGCCGTACAGGTCGCGGATACGCACCAGATTTTCCTCGGTGGCTGACAGTCTGCGCTCAGCTTCCTCCTTACGGTAGCGGAACTTGGTGATGCCTGCGGCTTCCTCGAAGATTTCGCGCCGGTCCTCGCTCTTAAAGGACAGAATCTCGTCAATGCGGCCCTGTCCGATGCTGGAATAGCCGTCGCGTCCCAGACCGGTATCCATAAACAGCTCGTGCACGTCCTTGAGGCGGCAGTGCTTTTTGTTGAGGAAATACTCGCTCTCGCCCGAGCGGTAGTACCGGCGCGTGACCATAATTTCGGTAAATTCCGAGCGGAACACATGCGCCGAATTGTCCAGAATGAGCGAAACCTCGGCAAAGCCGACCGGACCGCGCTTGGCTGTGCCGCCGAAGATCACGTCCTCCATCTTCGCGCCGCGCAGAGACCGCGAGGACTGCTCCCCCAGAACCCACCGGATGGCATCCGAAATATTCGATTTTCCCGAGCCGTTCGGACCGACGATCGCCGTAATGCCGCCGAGAAATTTGATCTCGGTGCGATCCGGGAACGACTTGAAGCCCTGTAAAATCAGGCTTTTGAGAACCATATGCCACCTCTTTATTATAGATAGTTTTATTTTACCACTGCGGCAGTATCTTTTCAACGACTAACTGCGTCACGCAGAAAAAAGAGGTCGATTTCTCGACCTCTTTGCCGTTTATCTCTATTGCGGTCTGGCGATAAGCGTCAGCATCCCATATTTTCCAAGGCCTTCTTCGCCGCCATCTGCTCGGCTTCCTTTTTGCTCTTGCCGATGCCCTCGGCAAACACATTGGAGTTGAGCAGCAGCTCCATCTTGAACCGCTTGTCATGGTCCGGGCCGGACTGGCCTGCCAGACGATATTCCAGCGTTTCCTGCTTGTTCTTCTGCACGATCTCCTGCAGCATGGTCTTGTAGTCCTTGAACGCGCCGCCTGCCAGCGCAACCTCGACCTTGTGCGGGATAAACCGCAGCACGAACGCACGGGCAGGCTCGATGCCGCCGTCCATAAAGATAGCGCCGAGCAAAGCCTCGGTCGCATCCGCGAGAATGGACGCACGCTTGCGTCCGCCGCCCATCTCCTCGCCGTGCCCCAGACGGATGGCTTCGGGGATACCGATCTCGTGCGCGATCTCGTCCAGTGCGCCCTCGCAGACGACTGCCGCGCGCAGCTTGGTCAGGTCGCCCTCGGGCAGGTCGGGATAGTGCGTGAACAGGTAACCCGCCGTGACAAAGCCCAGCACGGAATCGCCCAGAAACTCCAGGCGCTCGTTGCACTGCAAATGCGTGCCGTGGTGCTCATTCGCATAGGACGAATGGGTCATCGCCAGCCGGAGCAGGCTCTCGTCCTTGAATTTATAGTCAATTTTCAGCATTTTTGTTCCTTCTTCCTGTGGATCACTCGGAAACCGTCATGTACTGAATGTTTTCCTTTACTGCATCGATCATGCCGGATTTGGTGTACGCGATGGCCTGACGGACCGCGTTCATCACCGCAATTTCGTTGGACGAGCCGTGCGCCTTGATGACCGGCTTTGCGATACCAAGGAACGGCGCGCCGCCGATCTTGTCCTGATTGAACACCTCGCGGAAGTCATCCATGCCTTTCTTGCACAGCAGGTAGCCGAGCTTGGTGCCGACAGACGCCATAAACACGCCCTTGATCTCCTTCGACATGAACTTCGCCACGCCCTCGATGGTCTTGAGCTGCACATTGCCGGTAAAGCCGTCGCAGACAGCAACATCACACGCACCGAGCGGCACCATGCTGCCCTCTACGTTGCCGACAAAGTTCAGGCGGCCCTCGTCGCCCGCCTTTTTCAGCAGCGCGTAAGCCTCCTTGCGGAGCGGATCACCCTTGGTATCCTCCGTGCCGTTGTTAACAAGGCCGACACGCGGCTTGACGACACCGTTTATCTTCTCCGCATACAGCGAAGCGAGGAACGCGAACTGGAGCAGCATTTCGGCGGTGCATTCGGTGTTTGCACCCGCATCGCACAGCATGACCTGACCGTTCGCGCACGGCATGACCGGTGCCAGCGCACCGCGGCGGATTCCCTTGATGCGGCCGCCGTACAGCGTTGCGCCGGTGAGCAGTGCGCCGGTGTTGCCCGCGGAAACCAGCGCGTCGCCCTCGCCGGCCTTGAGCAGCTTGAACGCTACCGCCATGGACGAATCCGGCTTGCGGCGGAGTACCGTTGCGGGATCGTCGTGCATATCGACCAGATCGTTTGCAGGCATGATGGTAATGCCCTTGACATCGGAAAGTCCCTTCTCCTTGAGGACATTCGCTACGACCTCCGGCTTGCCGACCAGCAGCACTTCCTCGCCGTATTCCTTCGCAGCCAGCGCACCGCCCCATACAGCGGATTCGGGCGCGTTATCGCCGCCCATCGCATCAACGATGATCCTCATATTAAAGCTCTCCCTTCAGTTTTTCGATCTGCTCGAGCGCCCGCTCGGAGATTTTGGTGTTCTTCTCCCGCTTGCCCTTGATTTTATAGCCGAGCGGCTCGATAATGCCGAAGTTTACGTTCATCGGCTGGAATTTCGCGACCGTATGGTCGGAAATATAGGTCGCCAGTGCGCCGGTGGCGGTCAGGCGGTCGAGTGTCGGCATCGGTTTGCCGAGCACGTCCATGGCCGTTGCCACGCCTGCCACCCAGCCGGAGGCGGTGGACTCCACATAGCCTTCTACGCCGGTCATCTGGCCCGCAAAACGGATGCGCGGGTCGGATTTGAGCGCGTAAGTCGCGTCCAGCAGGCGCGGAGAATCCAGGAACGTGTTGCGGTGCATGACACCGTAGCGCACGAACTCAGCGTTTTTCAGCGCCGGGATCATGGAGAACACGCGCTTCTGTTCACCAAATTTCAGGTGTGTCTGGCAGCCGACCAGATTGTACAGCGTACCGTTCGCGTTGTCGCGGCGCAGCTGCAGGACCGCATACGGATCCTTGCCGGTTTTCGGGTCCGGCAGGCCGATGGGCTTGAGAATGCCGAACCGCAGCGTGTCAAAGCCGCGGCGCGCGTTGACCTCGATGGGCATGCAGCCCTCGAACACCTTGGAGTCCTCGAAGCCGTGCACCGGCGCTTCCTCGGCGGTGGTCAGTGCGTTCCAGAATGCCTCGTACTCCTCGCGGGAGAACGGGCAGTTGATGTAATCCGCCGTGCCCTTGCCGTAGCGGGAAGCCTCGTAGGCAGAATCCATATCGATGCTCTCAGCCGTGACAATCGGCGCGGCGGCATCGTAAAAGTGCAGGAAATCGCCGCCGACCTTGGCGTGGATGGCGTCAAACAGCGTATCCGAGGTCAGCGGGCCTGAGGCGATAACGACTCTGCCCTCCGGAATCTCCGTTACCTCACCGTAGACCACCTCGATGTTCGGGTGGTTTTTGATCTTCTCGGTGACGGCTGCCGCGAAGGCTTCGCGGTCAACCGCCAGTGCGCCGCCTGCCTCTACGCGGTGTGCATCCGCACAGGAGAGGATAAGGCTGTCCAAACGGCGCAGCTCCTCCTTGAGCAGACCGGCGGCGTTCGCCAGCTCATCCGAGCGCAGCGAGTTGGAGCACACCAGCTCGGCGAAATCGTCCGAGTGGTGCGCAGGCGTGTGCTGCACCGGCTTCATCTCACACAGGCGCACGGAAATACCGCGCTGTGCCAGCTGCCATGCAGCCTCACAGCCGGCCAGTCCTGCGCCGACTACTGTTACCATTTCACTCATTCGGCGCTCTCCTTTGCCGTGGTCTTTTTCTTTGCGGCAGGCTTTTTCGCTGCTGCTTTCTTCTCAGCGGCTTTTTTCGCCTTTTCAGCCGCCTTTTCTGCTTCATACTTTGCCAGAGCCTTGGCGTACTGCTCCTGCTGCTTGGCAGTCAGCTCCTGTACAGCCTCGTCCTTCAGCTTTTTGAATTTATTGGTGGTCTTGGTCATCCACGGCAGTGTTTTCTTCGCGGTGGATTTCTTAGTCGTTGCCTTTTTCGTTGCCTTCTTGACCTTTTCCTCGGTCTCGCCGTTCTTCTCGGCGGCTTCCTTTGCGGCAGCACGTTCCGCAGCCTTGGCGGCACGCGCTTCACGCATCTTGCGGCGCTTTTCGGTTTCCTCGGGCGACAGACCCTCCTTGACCAGCTCCTTGTAGCCGCAGCCCTCACGCAGGCAAACGTCCGTGACCTCCTTGGAATCGCGGTCGGTGTGGCGGAACAGCGAGGAATCGCAGTTCGGGCACTTGGTCTTGAGCGGCTTGTCCCACGTCATGAACTGGCAGGTCGGATAGGTGTCGCACGAGTAGTACACATAGCCGCGTGCGGACTTTTTCTTCACGACCTTTGCGCCACAAACCGGGCACGCAGCGCCGGTGTCCTCGGTGATGGGCTTGGTGTTGGTGCACTCCGGGAAACCCGGGCACGCAAGGAATTTGCCGAACCGGCCGGACTTGATGACCATGTTGCGTCCGCATTTCTCGCAGATAACGTCGGTCACCTCGTCCTGAATCTTGATGCGCTTGCCCTCCAGATCGATCTCCGCCTGCTTGAGCGCGGCTTCAAATCCGTCATAGAAGTTGTGCAGCAGCTGGATATAGTTCAGCTTGCCCGCTTCGACCTCGTCCAGCTCGTGCTCCATGTTGGCGGTGAACTCGTAATCGGCAACCGACTTGAACTCGTCAACCAGCAGGCCGGTAACGCCTTCGCCGAGCGGCGTCGGACGGAGCGCCTTGTTCTCCTTGGTGACGTAATCGCGGTCGATGATGGTCGAGATAGTCGGCGCATAGGTGGACGGCCGGCCGATGCCGCGTTCCTCCATCGCACGGATGAGCGATGCCTCGGTGTAGCGAGCCGGCGGCTGCGTAAAGTGCTGGGACGGCTCGATCTTCTCGGCGGTCAGCTTGTCGCCCTGATCGAAGCGCGGCAGCGGCTTTCCTGCGGAATCCTGCTTTTTCTCGTCGTCCGTGCCTTCCTCGTAAACCGCAGTAAAACCCGGGAACGCGACCGTATGACCGGATGCGCGGAACACCTGACCCTCGCAGACGATATCGGCGGAAACCGTGTCGAGAATGGCGTCTGCCATCTGGCAGGCCACAAAGCGCGACCAGATCAGGCGGTACAGCTTGAACTGATCGGGCGTCAGGTACTTGCGAATTTCTTCAGGCAGCAGCTGCACGTTGGACGGACGAATGGCTTCGTGCGCGTCCTGCGCGTTGCCCTTGGTCTTGAACACACGCGGCTTGCCCGGATAATATTCCTCGCCGTAGCGGCCGCGAATGAAGCCCGCAGCGGCAGCGGTGGCCTCGTCCGCCAGACGGAGCGAGTCGGTACGCATATAGGTGATAAGGCCGGTCAGACCGTATTCACCGAGTTCAATACCTTCGTACAGCTCCTGCGCGATGCTCATCGTACGGCGCGGCGTCATATTCAGCTTGCGGCTGGCTTCCTGCTGCAGCGTCGAGGTGATGAACGGAGGTGCGGCGGTGCGCTTTTTCTTGCCGCGCTTGATATTGCCGACGGTGAACGGCTTGCCGGTAACAGCGTTGACAACGTTCATCGCCTGCTCTTCGTTTTTCAGCTCGGCCTTGCCGTTCGCGTCGCCGTAGTAGCGCGCTGAAAACTTGCCGCCGTCCGCGGTCTGCAGCAGGGCCTCGATTGACCAGTATTCCTCCGGCACGAATGCGCGGATTTCGTTCTCACGGTCCACGACCAGACGGGTTGCAACGCTCTGCACACGGCCTGCGGACAGACCGCGCTTGACCTTGCGCCACAGGAACGGCGACAGCTGATAGCCAACGATTCGGTCGAGAATGCGGCGTGCCTGCTGTGCATTTACTAAATCGATATCAATATCGCGCGGGTTCTCGATACCCGAGCGGACCGCCTGCTTGGTGATCTCGTTAAAGGTCACGCGGCGGGAATTCTTGTCCTTGAGCTTGAACAGCTCCTTGATGTGCCACGAAATCGCTTCTCCCTCGCGGTCAGGGTCAGTTGCGAGATAGACGAAATCGCTCTTACGGATTTCGCTGCGGATTTCCTTGATGATTTTATCTTTACCCTCGATCGGCACATATTCCGGCTGGAAATCGTGCTCGATATCGATGCTCATTTTCTTTTTCGGCAGATCGCGCAGATGTCCCATCGAAGCCTTGACGACATAGTCCGAACCGAGATATTTTCCGATCGTCTTTGCCTTGGCCGGGGACTCCACGATGACTAACTTAGACATAAAAACCTCCAAAAACTATTTCGTACGCAACCACGCTTGCGTACGAGAGGATGTACCGAACCGCGGGTTCGGATACATCCCATGCGGAGAAAAGTTCCTCCTTCGTCGAAACCTTTCTCCGCACTTGTATAAAAAGGGTGATACATGCTCCCCCTTTTTATGAATTTCCTGCGGAAATTCTATTGAATACACGCCTTACGGCGTGATTGCTGCGTGTTTTCTTTTTTCTCTCACTTTTACCATGTGCCGAGGATGAGTCTGCCCTTTTCACGGCGCAAAATCCCATCCATTTCCAGCATGGTGACAAGGCTCATCACCCGCGGTGCGGGCAGACCGCAGCGGTCGATCAGCTCCTCAGGCGTGCTCACACCGTCCCGCACGAGCGTGACGATGTGCGTTTCGTCCTGATTTAAGCCCTCCGGCAGCGGTTTTTCCGCCGGTGCGGACGCTTGTGGCTCTGTTTTCGCCTTTTCGACGGCGGCGCGGCGCTGTTCGGCCTGCGCTTCGCGGCGGCGGATGTCCTCCCATGCGCTCTTTGCGGCAGGCTTCGGGTAATCGCCGGTCTGACGCCGAAACGCCTGCTGTACCGCCTGCTCGGGCATCATGCCGCTGTACTCACGCACGAGCACGGTCGGACTGGTCAGCAGCGCAGCCTCGCCCTTGGCGATCAGCTCGTTGCACGACTGCGACTGCGGCGCATCGATCGGACCGGGAACGGCGTACACATCGCGGCCCTGATCAAGCGCGTGACGCGCGGTAATGAGCGCACCCGAACGCCAGTCGCTCGCCTCCACGATGACGGACGCGACCGACAGACCGCTGATGATACGGTTGCGTTGATGATAATTGCGTCCGTGCGGCTCGGTGCCGGGCGGATATTCGCTGATGATGGCACCCATGAGCAGGATATCGCCCATCAGGCTGCGGTGCTGCGGCGGATAGCACACATCGGGTCCGCCCGCCAGCACGGCAACGGTCAGACCGCCCGCCTTCAGCGCACCGCGGTGTGCCGCGCCGTCATTGCCGAGCGCCATGCCGCTGACGGTTATCATGCCCGCTCGGGCAAGCGTTGTGCCGATCTGATCGGCGACTTTCAGACCATACGGCGTCGCCTTGCGCGTGCCGACGACGGCTACGGCGGGAACACTGTCGAAATCCGGCCAGCGTCCGCGCACATACAGCACGGTCGGCGGATCCGGGATCGCCCGCAAGCGGTCCGGGTAAGCGCTGTCACCGATGGTAATGATCTGGATATTCTTTTCCGTGCAGGACCGGATGACCTGCTCTGCTTCGGACGTATCCTTGTCGCACAGCAGATCGACATGGGTCTTGCGCAGCTCACACGGCGCAGCTGTCAGTGCCTGCCGGTCGGCGGCGAACACCGCCTCCGGAGAGCCGAAGGCATCGAGTACCTCGGCGGCTGTGCGCGAGCCGAGTCCGCGCTTGAGCGAAAGCCAAACATAGCTGAGTCTTGACGGCATAGTGCCCGCCTCCTCATTTTGTCATTTCGTAGATCACGATGGCCGCGGCAACGCCCGCATTGAGCGATTCGGCACGGCCCTTCATGGGAATGATCACGCGCCTGTCGGACAGACGGAGCGCCTGCTCGGTCACGCCCTTTCCCTCACTGCCGATGATAGCGGCGGCTTTGGAAAGCGAAACCGAGGAAAGCGGCACGCTGTCCTCATGCAGCGCGGTGGCGTACAGCGGCAGACCGTTTTTGTGCAGCCGTTCGGCAGCCTCCGCAAGCGGGAGCGTCACGCACGGCAGACGGAACACCGCGCCCATCGTCGAGCGCACGACCTTGGGTGAAAACGGATCGGCGCAGCCCTCGCACAACACAACGGCGCCGAGCGCGAACGCTTCGGCGGTGCGTAAGATCGTGCCAAGGTTGCCCGGGTCCTGTAAGCCGTCCAGCAGGAGCACCTGCCCGGCTCCGTCCAGCGCGTCCGCCGTCCACTGCGGCTGCTCGCAGGAAAAGATGACGTTCTGCGGCGTTTCCACCTCACTTGCGAGTTTGAACAGCGCATCCGGTGCAGAATAGAGCGATGCTCCCTGCTCTTCCGCCTTTTTGACGAGTGGACTGTCCCAGCTGTCTCTCACAAGCACGGTTTTCAGCTTCGCGCCCGAACGCAGTGCTTCTCCCAGCATTTTTTCGCCCTCGCACAGCATTTCCCCCGTGCTCCGGCGGTATTTTCGTTCCCGTCCCAGCCGCGCAAGATGCTTGAGCGCGGCATTCTGACGGCTCTGTATCTCAATCAATGCAGTTCCACCACCCTGCTCACAAATTTATTTTCGCCCATGATAAACAGAAGATCATCCGGCTCGATGGCCCTATCCGGCTTAGGACTTGCATCCAGTGCACCCTGTTCACCATGACGGACGGCGAGCACATTCACTTTATGCTTCTGCCGCACGTCAAGCTGCACCAGCGATTTGCCGACCCAGCTTTTCGGCGCGTGTATCTCCAGAATGCTGTATTCGTCCGACACGCCGATAAAATCCACCACGTTGGCATGTGCCAGGCGCTGTGCCAGCTTGCAGCCCATTTCGCTCTCCGGCAGGACAACACGGTCCGCACCGACGCGCTCGAGCACCTTGGCATGCACAGTGCTTCTCGCTTTGGCAATGATGTATTGCGCGCCCAGATCCTTGAGCATGACTGTGATGAGGATGCTCGCCTCCATATCCGTACCTACCGCAACGATACAGCAGTCGAAGTTGCGCACGCCGATGGCCCCCAGCACGGCTTCGTCCTGCGCGTCGCCCTGCATGACCTGCGTCACATCATCCGCGATGCGCTGCACGCTCTCGACGTTCTCGTCGATGGCAAGAACCTCCTGACCAAGCTCGGTCAGCTCCTGCGCAACGGCGGTACCGAATCGGCCCATGCCGATCACCAGAAAGGATTTCATATCTGTCTCTCCTTTGGATAACTGCTTAATCTACTTCACCATAAAGGCATCATCACGCAAAATGCCGAAAATGTAATTGCGGAATGCTGCCTCAACCAATAAACACATCTGCGTCCGGGTATTTGAGCCTTGGCGGCTCTCTGCGGCGCATGAAAACGGCAACGCCAAGCGTCAGCACACCGACACGGCCCATATACATCATCACGATCAGAATGACGCGCGAAGCCGCCGCCAACGTCGGTGTCAGACCCATGGACACACCGACCGTGCCGAACGCGGAGACCGCTTCAAACAGGCACTGGTGAAACGGTGCGTCCTCGATTCCGGCGATCGCACAGGCGCCGACCAGACAGAGCACGCCGCCTGCCATGAGCAGGGTTACGGCGTTCATGATGCTGCGCGGCGCAATCGTCCGGCCGAACGCCGAAACCGTTGTGCGCCCGCAGAAGGCGCTGATGGCCGTGAGCACGAGCACGGCCGCCGTCACGGTCTTGATGCCGCCTGCTGTTGAGCCGGGCGATCCGCCGATGAACATGAGCAGGCACGACACCGCCTGACTCGGGCCGGTAAGCGCGCCGAGGTCGATGGTGTTGAAGCCTGCCGTGCGCAGGGTCACGGACTCAAACGCCGCCGCAAGCAGCTTGTGCGGAGTATCAAACGCACCGAGCGTTGCCGGATTGCTCCACTCGAACAGCAGCGTCCAGCCAAAGCCGAACAGCAGCAGACCTGCCGTGGCCGTCAGCACGATTTTCGTGTGCAGGCGCAGACGGCAGAAACTGTGCTTGTCCCACACGTCGCTCCACACGAAAAAGCCGAGACCGCCGAGCACGATGAGCGCCATCACCGTAATGTTCACGAGCGGATCCTCCGCCCAGCCGATGAGCGACTGAAACGGATCGTCCGGTGTGCCCATCAGGTCAAAGCCTGCGTTGCAGAATGCCGAAACCGCGTGGAACACGCCCATTGTGATTCCCTTCGGGAAACCGTAATGCGGCACGAACCGGCAGGACAGCAGAACCGCTCCCGTCCCTTCGATGATGAACGTGCCGAACAGCACGCGCCGTGTCAGACGGACAATGCCGCCGCCATCCGACAGATTAAGCCCCGCGCTCATCACCATGCGCTCGTGCAGCGTG
>ENA-UONQ01002275-UONQ01002275.1-human-gut-metagenome-genome-assembly--contig:-CS26-NODE-2275-length-13544-cov-4.319445_pt1 | contig 13544 bp, 15 predicted proteins | sample MGYA00242460_ERZ724007 | MGnify/ENA metagenome assembly ERZ724007
TGAAATGTAAAGATAAGATCTAAAATTGTTAAAAATGCATAAAATAAAGGGAGACATTTTAAAAAGAATGAACATAGACAACGGATGCATGATTGTATATAATAAACCCAGATATCAAATTAGATCTAATTTAAAACACGAACAATATTTTACAAATTAAAAGGAGAGGAATTATGAAGTTAAGAAAGGTAATGGCAAGCGTATGCTGTATGGGTTTAGTAGCAGGACTGGCAGGCTGCGGCGGAAGCAAGGAGGCACCGGCAACCACAGCAGCAGCTGCAGCAGAGGCGGATCAGAAAGAAGAGAGCAAAGATGACGCAAAAGAGGCTGCTCCGGCTGCAGATGAGAAGAAGTTCCAGATCGACCTGGCAACTGCATATGCAGCAGATGGCCCAGCTGGTATCGCACTGGACAAGTTCGTACAAGATGTAGCTGACAAGTCCGGCGGTTCCATCGAGATTAGCCTGTTTACAGACGGAACTCTGGGAAGCGCATCTGACAACTACTCTTCCGTAGCAAGCGGTGACCTGGATATGACCATGTCCGGTCTGGAAGGTCTTGACCTGTACGCACCGGAGTATACCTTCCTGGACGCACCGTTCCTTCTTAAGAGCCCTGAGCATCAGAAAGCCCTGTTAAACAGCGGTATCGGTGATAAATTAAAAGAGCGCTACGAGGAAAATGGCTTTGTAACCCTTGGCTGGCATCAGAGAGATATCCGTGAGCTGGCATCCAACAAGGAAGTAAAAACTCCGGCTGATGTAAATGGCCTGAAGCTTCGTCTTCCAGGTATGACTGTATATGTAGATACTTGGAGCGCACTGGGCGTAAGTTCTACTACCGTAGCAATGAGTGAGCTGTACACCGCGCTGCAGACCAAGGTTGCAGAGGCTTGCGAGGGTGGTTACGAGCAGATGGATACCCTGAAACTTTACGAGGTTCAGAAGAACATTGCCGAGACCGATCATGTATATGAATTCGTAGGACTTTACATCAACAAAGATCTCTATGATTCCATGAGCGACAATCAGAAAGAAATCTTAAACAGCTGCGCAGAGGAAGATCTGGCATATGCCGATCAGCTGGCAGAAGAGAATCGTGAACAGTATAAGAAAGATTGCCTTGACGGTGGCATGACCCTGGTGGATGTAGACCGTGATGCTTTCCGCGATGCCCTGACCGATTATTACAAAACACAGTTCGATTCCAAGTGGACTGTAACTACTTACGATGAGGTAATGAGCTACGCAGAATAAGGCTTATGGCAGGGCGCTGAGCTGGAAAGGTTTGGCGCCCTTTCTGTATAAAGAAATAGGAGGCATGAATTAATGAAACAGATTGCTCGCTGGTATTTAAAAATAGTAGAAGCGATATGTGTATGTTTGTTACTGGTAATTTTGGGATGTATGTGTATTCAGATCGCATGCAGACTGTTTACCATCGGTCAGAACTTTACAGAGGAGCTTTCCAGATTGGCTTTCAGCCTGCTGATCTTTCTCGGGGCACCGCTGGCACTTGCAGAAGGCGCAGATATTTCCGTAGATATGATAGTCAACATTTTACCAAAGGGAATCCGCAGAGTGGTTGATACCCTGGTAAATCTTCTGATTGCAGTATTTGCATGTCTGTGCATGCGCAGTCTGGTTACTTTTATTGGAAGCAACAAGGGCGTAACTGCCGTTTCCATGACCTGGATTAAGATGAACTGGCTGTATTATGCATTCTTTGTTTCTTTTGCGTTCCTGGCTGTAGTTGCAGTTGTAAAGGCAGTTATGTCAGCTCTTGGAAAGAATGAGTGCTTTGATATCAACGCAGAAGAAAAAGAACAGGTAAGAAAAGAAGAGTCGGAGGTGGATCTGGGAATATGAAGACCATGATTGTTGTTATTCTTATTTGTATGTTGTTGCTGTTTCTGTTGAAGGTTCCGGTATACATCAGCATGGCGTTAACCGGATGTGCGCTGATGGTGGCAACCTCAGGAATGAAATGGAGTATCCTGACACAGTATCTGTATACAGGAACAAATTCCTTCACACTGCTTGCAATCCCGCTGTTCCTCTTAGCTGCAAAGCTGATGAATACTGGCGGCATTACCAAAAAGCTGTTTGCGTTCTGTATGAAAGTAGTAGGCTGGCTGCCAGGCGGTCTTGGCCATGTAAACATTTTATCCAGCGTAATCTTTGCTGGTATGTCAGGTACCGCAGTATCTGATGCCGGCGGCCTTGGTGCAATCGAGATCAAGGCTATGAACGAGCATGGATTTGATAACGATTTCTCCTGCTGTGTAACCGCAGCATCTTCCACCATGGGACCGATCATCCCGCCGAGCATTCCGCTGGTTGTATACGCAACTGTTTCCGGCGCGTCCGTAGGAGCCCTGTTTATGGCTGGTATCGTTCCTGGAATTGTTATGGCCCTGTTGATGATGGTTGTTGTAACCATTTACGCTATTAAGCGTCATTATCCGAGAACCAAGTTCCCGACCTTCCATGAGTTTGGCCATGCATTAAAAGAAGGCTTTTTACCGCTCATGGCTCCGATCATCCTTCTGGTCGGTATTTACGGCGGCGTTTTCACCCCCACTGAGAGTGCTGCTATCGTAGTATTATACAGCCTGTTCCTGGATGTGGTTGTATACCGTGAGCTGAGCTTTAAGAAATTTATCGCTATTTTAAAAGAGACCGTAAGAGACTCCCTGACAATCGCCCTGATCATCGCAGGCGCAACCTTCTTCGGTTACGTAGCTACCCGTGCAAAGATTCCGCAGATGATTCTGACTTCCATGACCAGCGTGGTATCCAGCAAGGTAACCCTGCTCCTGATTATCAACGTATTCCTGCTGATCGTAGGATGTTTCCTGGAGACTGCATCCGCAATCACCATCGTAGTGCCGCTGATCCTGCCGCTGCTGACTGCATACAACATCAACCTGACCCAGTTCGGTATTATCATGGTTCTGAACCTGATGATCGGCCTGTTGACACCGCCGTTTGGTCTGGTTCTGTTTGTCATCAGCAAGATTGGCCATATTTCCATTGGCCGCTTCTCCAAGGCATTGGTTCCGTGGCTGGGCGCACTGCTTGCAGCATTGCTTCTGGTAACCTTTATCCCACAGCTGAGCCTGTGGTTCCCGACTATGCTGGGAATGAGTGTTTAATTATTAAGAAGAAAGATGAGGAATCGATGATATGAAGATTACAGCAATTCGGGGAATTATGCTGCGCTGTACCTGTTCGCCCATCAGCGATGCGTTGTCTACCTCGACTGCCAGACAGGCACTTCTGGTAAAGATTGAAACCGATGCTGGACTGTACGGAATCGGTGAGGCATTTACCTATGGCGCTCCGCTTAAGATCATGAAATATCTGGTGGAAGAGCAGCTGGGACCGATGCTGATCGGACAGGATCCGGCAGAGATTGAGAAACACTGGAATACTATGTACTGGCGCACCATTGCTCATGGACGCAGAAGCATGACTATGGGTGCTATCAGCGGCATTGATATCGCACTGTGGGACCTGCTTGGAAAAGCAGCCCATATGCCGGTATGCAAACTGCTGGGGCAGCATCTTGACCGGGTACCGTCCTACGCGAGCGGCGGTTTCTATGCTCCGGGAAAAGACTTGCACAAGCTGGAGGATGAACTGGAGCATTACAAAGCCCAGGGCTACCGCGACATGAAGATCAAGATTGGCCGGACTCTGGAGCGTTCCAATGCACCGCTTGCCTATATGGCAAATCAGGATTGTGCAGTCAGTGTTGAGGAAGATTATAAGCGTATCGAGGCTGCAAAACAGATTGTTGGTTCCGGAAAACTTCTGGTCGATACCAATGCCTCCTGGGATGCGCAGACCGCATTATCTTTCGCACCGGAGCTGGTACGCCTCGGCGTGGCATGGTTAGAGGAGCCGATCCCGTTTGAGGATATTGAGGGGATGAAGAAGCTGAATGCCGCAGTACCGCAGCTTCATGTCATTGGCTGTGAGACCCAGCAGGGAGTAAAGAACTTCCAGCACATGGCGCAGGAAGATGCAATCAGCATTGTACAGCCGGATGTCGGCTGGGCAGGCGGTATCACCGAGTGCCGTAAGATTGGCGCCATGGCGCAGGCAATGAGCAAACCGATTTCCCTGCATTGCTTTGGTTCTGCTGTGCTGTTTTCGGCAAGCCTGCATCTGGCAGCTGCGCTTCCAAATACAGAGATGATGGAGTCGGAGGAAAATCCCAACCCATTAAAGACAGACATCATGAAGGGCAGTTTTGAGACCGACAGGCACATGAGCTTTTTCGTACCGGCGGGAGACGGTCTGGGTGTTGATTTAGACTGGTCGAAAATGGAAAAATATGTTATAAAGTAATTAGAGATACGAAGAGCAACTGGAGAGTGGAGAGATGGGAGAGACACGCACACGAACGGAATTGTTAGCCGATGAAATTGCGCAGAAAATACGGCAGAAAATACAGAAGCAGGAGTATGCTCAGGGTGAGCGCCTGACTGTGCGCTGGCTGTGCGAGGAATTTGGTGCCAGCGAAACGCCGGTGAAGCAGGCATTAAACCAGCTTGTGTCAACGGGGCTTGTAGTTTCCATTCCGAAATGCGGTATGCGTGTGCGTACCTTTACCTTTCAGGATATGAAGAATAACTGGGAGGCCCGGCTGATGATTGAGCAGTTTTGTGCTGCTGCTGCTGTGGATACGGTGCGGCGCGACGAACAGTTCATTAGTAATGTACGAAAACTTTTACAGGTGACGAACGAGGCTTATGAGAAATGTATTCAGGACTACACGAAGGAAAACTTCAGCCATCTGTCTGAATACGATCGGCAACTTCATATGGAAATCATCAAATGCTGCCAGAATGACCAGATCGTGAACATGTATGAAAGCCTGAATGTTTACGCGGGCATGTTCACTGGTTTCACGCGTCATAACAAAGAGACGCTGCGAGGTGTTCAGCGAGAGCATACAAACATTGTAAACCAGTTGGAACTCTGCGACACAGAAGGCTTAAAAAAGGCACTGGAGCAGCATGTGTATTCCACAATCCAGATTTACCGTCAGGCAGAAAACGAGCAATAACCGAAAATAGGAAAAGGGATGAGTCTTCGGATTCATCTCTTTTTCTTTTCCCCTTAAGCATAATTCTGAACACTGCTTCATAGTATTAAATAAGCTGTATGAAATTATGGAAAGACCTTAAGGAGAGAAAAGGATGGCTGAGAGACGTTACTCCATATCCCAGGCCGGCAGGCTGGTGGGCGTGGAGAATCATGTGCTCCGTTACTGGGAGGACGAGCTGCATCTGGAGATACCGCGGGACAGAAAAAATCAACGGTATTATACAAAGCTGCATATTGAGATGTTCCAAAAGATTAATGAGCTAAAGGAAAAAGGGTATCAGCTGAAGGCAATTGAACCGGTGTTAAAGAGGATGCTGGCTGGAGAACAGGAATTGGATCTCAATGAGGTCCTGAGGCAGAATGCTGCAGAAATCCTGAGACAGACATCGACCGGTGCAGCGCAGCTGGAACCGGAAACTGTGTATCGTTATGCGGCGGAAACCGGCCAGGATATGGCAGCGCCAGATAGTATGAATGAGGAGAGTGTGGAGAGCAATATGGATGGGGAAGCAAAGACAGAGGTAGCAGCCAGAATGGAAGAAGAGCCTGCGGTAATGTCACATCAGGAAAAGCTGGATCAGTTTCAGCAGCTCATGAACCACATCATTGGCAATGCCATTGGACAGGCTATGAGGCAGAACAATGAAGCTCTGAGTGAGGAAATCAGCCGTCAGGTCAACGATCGTATGGTGCAGGAGCTGGAGTACATGATGCGGATCAGTGACGAGAAGGAGGAAGAGCGGTTCAAAGCGCTGGATGAGCTGCTGCGGGCCCATCAGAAGGAAAATAAGGGAAAGGCAGAGGCGGCAGCGGCAAGAATGCCGTTTTTCCGGAAAAAGAGATTCGGACGGAGTGGGAAGAAGTTATAATAAAAAGCGTGTGGAGACGATTGTCCGTTCCCACACGCTTTTTCGATGCGTTTCCGCTCTTTATTTATCAGCCAGGATCTCATTGATGCCGTTTACCAGCGCATCACAATCAATACCATGAACCATGCATGCCTCTTCCAGAGACTCTCCCTGAGAAGACGGGCAACCCAGGCAATGCATACCTGCACGCATTAAAATCGGGGCGATCAGATCGCTCTTCTGAAGCAGCTCACCGATTAACATATCTTTACTGATCTGCATGTGAAATTCCTCCTTTTGGATATACTACATTACACTATAATACTTTTCACCAAAATACGCAAGTAATATTCATAAAACAGGAGACAGGATACATGCTGAAATTTTATTGAATATATACAATTCATAGTCTTTTCCTAGGAATTATTTTAAAATAGTTACCCAAAGCTAACTTGACATTGTACCTTATTTTGTTCAAAAGTGCAATATTTCCCTCTTGAATATTTTTAAAATATAGTATACAATGATGTCAGCGAAATGATTATAGAATATTTAAGGAGGATATTATCATGGCATATGTAATTTCTGATTCTTGTGTTAGTTGCGGTACCTGCGAGAGCGAGTGCCCGGTAAGCGCTATTTCCCAGGGAGACAGCCAGTACGTTATCGACGCTGATGCTTGCATCTCCTGCGGTACCTGTGCAGGTGTTTGCCCGACCGGCGCTATCAGCGAGGGTTAATTAAAACACAAACCATCAAATGCCCCTTCTGTATTTGCGGTACAGAAGGGGCATTTTTTGTATGAGAGGAAATTGCGTCCTATCATGCAAAAACGCTCCACGAGAATGTGCCAAGGCACATTCTTTTTCCTGAAAGGAGATTTCCCATGGCAAAGAAAAAACCGTTGATTGCCCTTACTCCATACTTCAACATAGAACGTGATGAACCATATATGCGGCCAGCTTATTTAAAGGCTATTCGCGCAGCCGGAGGCATTCCGATGATCCTGCCTCTTGATCTGAAAGAAGATCTCCAGCAGATTGTCGATACCTTTGATGGCTTTTTGTTTACCGGCGGTCCGGATATCCACCCTTTTTATTTTGGGGAGGAAACACAGGCGAACTGTGGAAATGTCTGCCTGCGGCGTGATCGTATGGAAATACTGCTATTAAAACTGGTAATGCAAACCGGAAAACCGGTCTTTGGTATCTGTCGCGGTATCCAGCTTTTGAATGTGGCTCTGGGTGGAGATATTTATCAGGATATTCCAAGCCAGTTCCCGCAGGATTTTCCGATTGCCCATGTCCAGCCCTTTGATTATGCGATTCCATCCCATAAAGTGGAGGTGCTGCCTGGAACACTTCTGGAACAGCTTACGGGCAGTAATACCTTAAATGTCAATAGCATGCATCACCAGGCATGCCGCAAACTTGCTCCGGGACTGGTGGCATGCGGCCATGCGTCCGGAAATCTGATTGAGGCAGTTGAAAAACCGGATTATCCCTTCTTTCTGGGAGTCCAGTGGCATCCGGAATATCTGTGGGAGCAGGATCCGGCTATCCGGCAGATTTTTGAAGCATTTGTAAAGGCAGCTGACACAAAAAGACTGTGAGACAAAACAAATGTCTCACAGTCTTTTGCGTTTCACAGAATGGTCTGACATCAGATCAGCGCCAGTTTCTGCAATGCGTCTGCTCCAATGATGACTTCATAGTGCTCCTGATAGTGGGCTTCGCCTGCGACATCAGTTCTGATTTTTTCACCATATTCTGCAAGCAGGTTGCAGACACGGCTGAAGGAGACCGGATCTGCAGACTGGCTGGAAAGAACCAGATAATACTGGCTGGTTCCCGGCTTTTTATAGAGCTTGCTCTGGACAATGCCCAGAGTTTGTACAGCATTTGCGGCATCGGAAACCTGGTCCAGGTTGCTGAAGCGATAAACACGGGTCTGGATAGCGGAAACACCGTCTGCAGAATCTCCGTCAGTGGAAGTCCTGGGGGCCTGCAGTGCAGCAGTGTCGGAAGAGTCTGGAACAGCCGGTGCATTGGCTGCCAGCATGTTCTGCTTAAACAGTTCCATGAGCCCGTCTGCCCCCTCTAACAGTTCGTTTGCAAGACCACCCCAGAGATTTTCAGCCCCATCCTCGGAAAGAGGGGAGAATTTGGAAAAGCGGGTGTCCAGCTCCTCAGGATCCTCTATCTTGGTGATGACAAGCATCACGCTTTCACCGGACAGTGGAATGGCTTCCACCATCAGGGGGATATCTTCAGCATCAAAGCCAACTTCATTGGAGGCCTTCTGAATCATTTCACGAAACAGGCCGCGAGCCTTCTCACTTCCATAAGCAAGCTCACCCAGATTTAAGTTACGGGAACTGAGGTCAAGACTGGTCAGTGTGCATCGGATCTGGTTTTCATTGATTCGTTCAATCTTCATAAGATCACTCCTTTCAATCTGAAATATAGGGAAACAGAAAAAAGAATCTAATTTCCTACTTTAATTATAGTATATGATACGGGGAAATATCAATTCCTATGTGAAAATTTTAGGAAATGTTAAGAAAAGAGGAGAAAAAACGGTCTGGCGAATTTTGTCGAACCTTGATGGTTGATTGTCTTGCCATATTTCGTTATTCGAATTAAAATGAAATCACAGAGACGAGAGATGAGAAGGAGGTGTAAAAAGCGGACACCATTTTATTCGGAAAGTACCGGTTGTGCCGGGTACTGGGCTGCGGCAGGAGCGGTACCGTATTTTTGGCAAAACATATGGAACTGGACGAATATCGTGCCATCAAGCGGGTGCCAAAGACCTTTGTCGATTATGAACTGTTTAGAAAAGAAGCGCTGATACTGAAGGGGATTCGCGACCAGGGCATTCCAATCGTATATGACCTGGCGGAAGATGATCAGTACAGCTACCTGATTGAAGAGTATCTCGAAGGAGATTCTTTATATGCCCTGGTTTCAGAGTCAGGGCATTGTTCATCGGTGATGACGATCCATTATGGGATTCAGATTTGCCATCTGGTACATATCATGCATTCAACAATGCCTACCCCTGTTTTATATCTTGATTTACAACCCAAAAATCTTTTACTTTATAACAACACAATCAAGTTGATCGATTTTGATCATGCAGTTTATGCGGACGAAGTGGAGCGCATGGAAGAACGTTACGGGACTATTGGCTGTGCGGCGCCGGAGCAGTATTCGGGAGATGTTTTAGATGGAAGAACAGATATCTATGCCATTGGTGCTGTCCTCTATTACATGCTGACTGGACATTTCCCTGGAGAAATGATCCGGCCGGAACAGGTGAAATTATCAGGTGTGACCGAACGCCGCCTGATGCGCGTGATCCGTAAATGCCTGCATACAGAAAAGAGCAGACGGTATCAGTCAGCTCTGGACCTGGAGCAGGAACTACAAAAACTTTGGGACCAATCGGACTGCACAGCATACCGGTATGGTGCGAGGAGGATGGAAGAGTCTCTGGTGATTACCGTAGCGGGAAGTCGTCATGGCGTGGGAACGACCCACATTGCTATGGGACTGACCGCATATTTACAAAAGTGCGGGATGTCAGTAGTTTATGAAGAACTCAATGAATCTGGTGCGGTGCGTCAGCTGGCAGAAAGCAGAAAAAGTCAGGCAGATATATATGGGATATTTCATATCCGGAATATCCCTATGCTTCCGCGTTATGGTGAGGCTGTGAAATTAATGCCTGCAGGATATCAGATAAGGATCCTGGACTGCGGAGCGGATCCGGATCTGGTGCAGCAGGTGGATGCAGACGGCTATCTGCTTGTGTGCGGAGGCAAACCATGGGAGTGGGAAGACTCCGAGATGGCAGTGCAGCTTGGCAGATCGGTACAGGGACTGACTGTGATTTATAATCAGTTTTGTGCCAGACTGTCTTTTTATCAGAAGCAGCGATATGCAGGCGGACTGCGGATGCCGTATTTTGCGGATCCGTTTTGGGGCAGCCGGGCATCAGACCGAGTGTACCGGGCCGTCTGGAATCAATGGTTTGGGCAGAAGGGAGGAATCGTACGAAGTTTGTTTTTGGAAGGAATAAAACGGTTCTGGTAACGCTGCCGGGAACCGGAATCCGGACAATTGGTGTGATGGGCTGTGGGCGTGGTGTAGGGACCAGCCATCTGGCAGTTGCGCTGGCAAATTATCTGACAGGCGTAAAACGTAAGAAGACAGCGTTACTGGAATGGAACAGTCATGATGATTTTCAGATATTGGAGCGGTTTGCCGGAAAAAATGGCAGGAGACAGGGAGAGGGACAGAAGAAGACGGAACGGAGCCGGAATAAAAGCGACAGGTTTCGCATTATGGAAGTGGATTATTACAAAATGGCGGATCCGTCCGTACTGTCCCATTGTCTGAGCCGTGATTATCATTACATCATCATGGATTATGGAGAAGCAACGGAGGAGAGCCTGTATGAATGCGCACGCTGTGACAGGAAAATTCTGGTGGGCTCTCTGAGCGAGTGGAAGGTGGAAGCATTTCTGGAAATTTTGGAGCAGACGGAGCGAAGAGATAAGAGCTGGAGAATGGCCGTCGTTGCGGGCGGAGAAGATACCAGAAAGGAGATAGAATCGATGTTTCGCTGCCGGCTTCAAAGAATTCCGGCTTCAGTAGATGCATTCCGCATTACACAGGAGGAAATTCTATGTTTTGAGACGCTGCTGTTTGCAAAATAACGGAGCGGATCAGCAAAACGGTTACTGTACAGTAAGAATTTACAAAGCAAAAACGAAGAAAGCGGACAGCTTTGCGGCAGCAGTATTTAGTGGGAATAATGTGTCACGACAATACCTTCTAAGCGGCGGAGCTGTCAGCAATAGGGGGCCATATGTTAACAAATGTATCGGGAGTGTATGAAAACAACAAAGGCAGCCAGATTTATGTGGAAGGTTTAAAGCGGTATCAGAAACGGGGAATTCGTGTGTTGATCGATGGAAAAGATGCCTGTGAAGAAACGTGGGGAAAACTGTTTGAGGTTCGCGAGGATGGAAGCTTTTATATGGGCGACTATATTCTGGAGGACATTCCACAGGAAAATACGGCTAAAGGGGAGGTGAATGAAGAAGAGGAAGATTATATGAAAGCCAAACGGTTAAAAGAAATCCATTTTGATATCGTGTATCACCAGTAACAGAGAAAATTTCTGATCAGAAAAGAGAATCCCCGATTCAGCCCGGGTAAAGAGAAAGATCAGGAAAATTTAAGAGAAGCCGTATCGGATCTGTGGTATAATATGACTCAGATGTGTGATAAGAATACCGGTAAGGAGATACGGCGGATGAAAAGATTTCTGGCAACAGTACTGACAGTGATATTGACGATCATGCTTGTCGTGGGAGCGGCAGCAGGATTTATCTTATACCGCAAGTACAAACCGTCAAAAGAGCATGTGGATCAGAAGGAATGGTATCAGGCCAGCGGGGATGAGACGGCTGTCTTTTTTAACAGTGAACGGGTAGAAGGAGTTCAGGGACGTTATATAGACGGACAGACCTATCTGCCGCTTGACTGGGTAAATAAGGCGGTGAATGAGAGATTTTACTGGGATGAAGAAAACAGCCAGTTGATCTATACACTGCCAGATCAGATTGTATACGCGAATGCGGAAACTGTGGGAAACAGTGGAAAGCCGCTGCTGGTGCAGCAGGATGGGACGGTATGGCTGCTCACCAGTCTGGTGACTGCATACACGAATGTGCGGATCGAAACATTTGACACGGACAGTGTGCGGCGTGTGTTTGTAGATACCTCATGGGATCCGCAGCAGCTGGCTGATGTGAAGAAGAACAGTGCCCTCCGGGTGCGGGGCGGTGTGAAAAGTGCAGTCATTACAGAGGTGCCGGCTGATTCAGAAGTGATCGTTCTGGAACAGCTGGAGAACTGGAGCCGGGTGCGTACAGAGGATGGACAGGTAGGTTATCTTCCGAACCGCCGTCTGAAGGAAATGGAGCAGCGGACACTGGTCAGCACGTTTGCAGAACCGGAATATACCAGTATTTCCATGGATGAGACGGTAGTTCTGGTATGGCATCAGGTAACCAATCTTTCTGCCAATCAGGCGATGAAAACTCTTATGGACAATACCAAGGGAGTAAATGTTATTGCGCCTACCTGGTTTATGCTGACGGATAATAACGGTAACTACGAATCTCTGGCAGACCGGAATTATGTGGATCAGGCACATGCCATGGGTGTTCAGGTATGGGCCGTGCTGGATAATTTCAATAAGGGAGACGAGGTGCAGTCGGAAATCCTGTTTGCCAGCACGGCAGCCAGAAAAAAACTGATCACTTCCCTGATGCAGGATGCAAAAACCTATGGAGTCGATGGCATCAATCTGGATATAGAAGGAATCAAAGCATCAGCCGGTCCGCATTATGTGCAGTTTATCCGGGAATTATCCGTGGATTGCCGGAAGGAAGGGCTTGTTCTTTCTATCGATTCCTATGTGCCGGCGTCATACTCTGCATTTTATAACTGGGCAGAGCAGGGCCGTGTTGCCGATTATGTGGTGATGATGGGCTACGATGAACATTATGCCGGCGGAGAAGCCGGTTCGGTTGCTTCCATTGGCTACGAGCGGCAGGGAATCGCCGATTTGTTAAAGCAGGTTCCGAAGGAAAAAATCATCAGCGCAATTCCGTTTTACACACGAATCTGGAAAGAAGATGCTTCCGGAACCAGTTCTCAGGCAGTAGGCATATCCGGTGCCAAAGCGTGGGTGGAGACGAACCAGGTAGAGCTGTACTGGCAGGACGATCTTGGCCAGTACTACGGAGAATTGGAGAAGGATGGCGTAAACTATGAAATCTGGATGGAAGAGGAACGCTCTCTGGCATTGAAAATGCAGCTGATCCGGGACAACGGTCTGGCGGGTGTGGCCTGCTGGCGGCTTGGGATGGAATCGGCAGAAATCTGGGATACCGTGAAGCTTCCGTGATGATCGATGGCGGGATGGTTTGGAAAGGGTGAGGAATATGAAAAAGAATTTTGATGGCAGAAGGCAGACGCTTTCTGCCATTCTACCTGTTTTGGCAGCAGCGGTGGTGTTCATTGGCTGCGGACATCAGAAGAGTGATCCGGCAGATGCTACGGCAATTTCACAGGAAAGCCAGACGGAATCGGAGACGCAGCAGGAAGCGGTCAGTACAGAGACTGAGGCAGACAAAACAGCGGATAGCAGTACAGAGATTGAGGCAGAGCAAACAACTGACAGCAGTACGGATGCAGAATGGATAGAAAATATCATGCTGGCGACTGATATCCATTATTTTTCAGATTCACTGACCGATGGCGGACCTCGCTTTCAGGAGATGGTGGAGTATGGGGATGGTAAGATAGTCACTTACATTGATCAGATTACGGATGCGTTTCTGGATGAAGTAGTAAAGCAGCATCCGGATGCTCTGGTGTTAAGCGGGGATCTGACACTCAATGGGGAGAAAGCCAGCCATAAAGATCTGGCAGAAAAACTCCACCGGGTGGAGAATCATGGAATTCCGGTACTGGTGATTCCCGGCAATCAT